>Ga0307440_1001631_pt1 | contig 10810 bp, 7 predicted proteins | sample SalMarWE160410MG_FD_202150 | JGI IMG/M metagenome (GOLD analysis project Ga0307440, IMG submission 202150) | Salt marsh sediment microbial communities from the Plum Island Ecosystem LTER, Massachusetts, United States - WE1604-10 | ecosystem: Environmental > Aquatic > Marine > Intertidal zone >... | reverse complement strand
CCACAGCACCTTGTATTTTCCGGTGTAGCTGAAATCCTTTGTCCTGCTTTTTCCATCCCACTTCTCAGTTACTTCATGGCCATCGGAAAAATGTACAAGTATTTCCTCCGGAAGCATCACATCCCCTGTCCTTTCAAGTTGCACCTTGGAATTATATATTGAATCTGATGCAGAAGGCAGGCTGTCAGCCCAGGTCTTTACCGGTTTATTATTAACCAGTCCCGACACCCTGTAATCACATATACCGGTTCCGAACAGTGTCTGGGAAAAGAACCAGTTAAGATCAGGACCGAATTTATCACCATTCATACGGGTATTCACTTCATTTGCCACATCAATAAGGTCCTGGCCGGAGGGGTGTTTAAAAGCCCATTCCCTGTAATATTCCCGGAATATTTCATTCATGGTCTCTTCTCCTATGATCCCCATCAGTGTATTCAGGACCACAGCTGTTTTGGAATAGGACATCATAGAATAAGTACCATGTGGATACTGCCACGAATAGAGCCTGTTTGTCGATGCCTGCCTGCTGCCTGATCTTACATATCTCATTCTGGTTACCTCACTGTCGGACACCTTTAGCCAGGGATGATCCAGCAGGCCGGAAGAGGCTCCGTAATAATGATCAACTATCCTGTTTTCCCAGAAGGTATTAACACCTTCATCGAGCCATGGTTCCTCAAATTCATTGCTTTCCAGTATACCCATGAAATATGCATGTCCGAACTCATGTATGGTAACCATCTCAGGAAGATGAAGGTATGAGGGCACACCTTTAACCGATTCCGAAGTGAAAAGTGTAGTATATTCCATTCCACCCGCGCCTGCTCCCTTTGTTGGCGGATCAACAATCGTAACATAAGGCCAGGGATAGGGACCAACATTTTCAGAGAAATACTCAAGGGCATATTTGACAGCTTTCATTTGCCTGTCCACCTGGTCCTTTCTTTCCCCTGGCAGAAGAAGTGTGATCTGGACATCATTCCAATGATCGGTAAAGACTGAATATCCGGGCCACGCTGTCCATGCAAAATCCACAATATCTTCCGCACGGTATTCAAGTGTTTTTTCTCCGTCATTATCCCTAGTTTCCTTCATCAGCATGCCACACGTTCCCACAACATAATTATCAGGCAATGTAATTGTCACATCATAAATACCCGGGTCGGCATAAAACTCTGACCTGCTGTGAAACTGATGGCAGTTCCATCCCCCGGTGGTGGCATATCTCATACCGGCAGGTTCATATACACCGAATTTTGGAAACCACTGAGCTACAAAAAAGAAATTCCCGCTATAGCCGGTTCTGATGATCCTTGAAGGCAGTTTTGATTCAAAATCTATATTAAGGAAAACCGTATCACCCGGTTTTGCCGGTTCAGGAAGATCAATCCTGATAACGGTTCTATCATCCTTGTTTCCGTCATCAGGTGAGATATATTGCATCATAGGCAGCATGTCTGAACCGTCCCTGCCGGTGATACTTTTAATATCTATCCAGCCTGCATCCTTCCTGCTCTTTCCCGGCGAATCACCCATTTCCCTGTAAAATGTGGACCTGCTGTTACGGAATGCATTAAGGTACAGGTGCATCCTTACGTTATCCACAATATCGGATGACCTGTTGATCCAGTATGCCTTCATCTGACCATCTACCGTGGCTGTCGCGGGATCCAACTTTGCATCAATTGAATACATAGTAGTTCTAGTACTTTTAGGTATCTTGAATATGACCTGTCCTGTGACAGCAGAGAAAACAGAGGGCAACAATATCAGAACAATAAGAATTCTTTTCATCAGATAATTATTTAAGGTGTGGCAGCATCTGACATAAAAGCGACAAAGGTACATCATTCATTCCAGTAACTTTGAAAATGAATCCTGTTAATTATAGAAAAAAGTGTTGTAAATTACAAAATCAGAAACTGCCGGGTACTCACTGAAAAGCTCAGCCATGGATAAAATATGAAATTTGACAGTATGGATAAAGCCAAATCTTTTATTTCCAAATTATTATACAACAAGTTCCTCTGGCAGATCGTATTTGCATCATTCCTTATAGGGATGGCAGTATTCTTTATACGTCACGAGAACCTGGAGATATCACGTATAGGTGATCAGCTTTCCTCAAGCAACACATGGTATGTTCTTCTGGGAATATTGCTGACCTGCGTTTATATATTTTTCCAGGCCCGTTTATATATTCACAGCTACAGGTCGATGGGAATAAGGATTCCTTTAAAAGCTGCATTGCGGATGTTTCTCAAACGTAATTTCATAAGTGTATTTCTTCCTGCAGGAGGATTCTCATCACTCGCATTTTTTACCGCAGAAGTCGAAAGTCATGGTGCTGGGAAATCACAGATACATCTTGCCTCCGCCTTCTATGCTTTTTTCAGCATATTGTCGGTTGTGGTTGTCGCCTTCCCCATTTTCGGATTTGCCTTATTCACCTACAAACTACAAAAGCCTGAACTTCTGGGATTTATATTTCTCATCTTCCTGATAATGCTGTTCTTCGCTACTGTATATTCAATTGCCAGGAAAGGCATGGCGTACCGCTGGCTTTCAAAAATACGTCCTGCCGTCGCAGATACTCTCGATGAGATGATAAGCCAGGATGTAAACAGGAAACAATTATGGATAGCACTGCTCTTCTCCGTTGGCATTGAGGTAATGGGAATAGTACATCTTTATGTCGCCATGCTTGCCCTTGGATTCAATCCCTCATGGCCTGCAGCATTTATCGGCTACATAGTGATGGTGCTCATTCTTATCGTATCACCCTTTTTACGGGGACTGGGCGCTATTGAGGTATCACTTACATATATACTCGGACAGTTTGGCTTTCCGGTGATAGCTGCTGCCTCCATAACATTGATGTACAGGTTCTTTGAATTCTGGCTTCCTCTGCTAGCAGGATTGGGAAGTTTCATTTCAAGGAAAAACAATGTCATGCTGCGCATCCTTCCTCCTCTTCTGATCTTCGTTCTGGGTATTGTCAATATACTTTCATCAATAACGCCTGCCATACCTGTACGGTTAAAGCTTGTACATGAATTTTTCCCAAGGGCCCTTATAAGCAATTCCAACGAGTTTGTCCTTGTTGCAGGATTGCTCCTTATCATATTAAGCGTGTTCCTTTTCCAGGGATCAAAGAGGGCATATTATATTGCACTGTTTTTTACACTGGCTTCTGCTCTCGGCCATCTGATAAAAGGTGCTGACTGGGAAGAAGCAACACTTGCAATAATTGCATCGGTTGCCCTCCTCTATACACGCGCACATTATACTCTAAGGCCGCATCGCAGGCTTACCCGTATCAGCTATTTCGTGTTGTTATACAGTTTCGTAGCTGTCCTGCTTTATGGTATTATAGGCCTCTATTTCATGGACAGGCATCATTTCGGTGTCGATTTCAGGATATGGACTTCTGTAAAGATCATTTTCAGAATGTTCTTCCTGTTTGATGACAGCGGGCTTACTCCTCTGACGCCTTTCGGGAAACATTTCCTGTTCTCTATATATTTCTTCGGTGGGGCTGTTATCACCTTTATCTTTTTCAGCATACTGAAACCTTATTTTACCAAACCCTATAACACCGAAGAAGATATTGAACTTGCACGTGAACTCGTAAACAAATATGGCAACTCGCCTCTCGATTTCTTTAAAACCTATCCTGACAAATTCGTATTTCTTGCAGATAACAGGGATGGTTTCATCTCCTTTAAGATGACAAGATACTTTGCCTTTGTTCTTGAAAATCCTGTATGCAGGGACGATGCGTCTCTTGTTCAGATGGTTCGTGATTTTGATAAGTTCTGTACTGAAAACGGGTTTGTCAGTGTATATTACCGTATTCCCGAGCAATCGCTTCAGCTGTACCGGGATTTGGGTAAGAAAAGTTTCCCACTGGGCGAGGAAGCTGTTGTTGACCTGACTACCTTCACCATGGACGGGGGCAAGATGAAGACAACAAGAAGTGCAATAAACAGGCTTACCGGAGAAGGACTGGATATTAGGATATATGATCCTCCGGTGATGGATGGTCTGTTGCAGAAGCTGGAAATGGTCTCACACGACTGGCTTTCTACTATGAAGCAAAGAGAAATTGCCTTCACACAGGGAGTATTTGACAGGAGTATATTAAAAGGTGAGACAATCATAACGGTGGAGGATAAGGAAGAAAGAGTATATGCATTTCTGAATCTTGTCCCGGATTCTGCACCCGGAGAAGCTACCTACGATCTTATAAGAAAGGTGCATGACGCTCCAAATGGTGTGCTTGATCTGCTTATGGCAAAAACACTTCTGTACCTGAAGGATAAAGGATACAAATCCGCTAACCTGGGGCTTGCACCACTTTCAGGGATTGAAGGAGAGAACCTTGCAGAGAGGACAGTGCGCTATGCTTATGAAAACCTCAAGGCCTTCGGTCATTTTAAGGGGCTTAGAAAATATAAAGAGAAATTTTTTCCCCGTTGGGAGAAAAAATTCCTCGTTTATAATTATGATTATCACCTTTTCCAGGTGCCGAACGCTCTTAAAAGAGTATCGGAAGGCAAATAAAAGTCAGAAGTATCCAGTCTTAATCCTTTACCATAACCGTATCCCTGGTAAGGGTCAGTGGTATCTCACCTTCAAAATATACTGCCTTACCTGTCATCCTGGCTTCGCCCTCCATTTTAAGTAATACCTTAACATCCTGGTTCTCAACATAAACAGAAAAAATAAGACTGTCGTCTGATGCTTTAACGTTCTCACCCGGTATCTTATATTCATAACCGGTGAAAGACATTGATGTAGTATGTTTATTATTTTCAAGGCCAACGGTTATCAAGCCGCTGGTGTAGCCTTCAGGAGCATAGGGGGCATCGAATTTCCATGTTCCCAGGGGATCATGATTTTTTGTTTTGTCCTGCGCATTCACAGCACATACCGACAGTAAGAGGATTGCAAGCAATGTTAAGGTTTTTCTTTTCATAATGTTATTGATTAATTTATTTCAAATTTAAAAATCAAAATTAGAAAAACAATCATCTTGAGTAAAATCCGGCAACAATAAAAAAGTGGTATGATTTTAGATTACGAGTATCTTAAATCCAAGGAGATTAATAAAATTCGTTCCCGGGCAGAATAGTTTAAATGCCGCAGGCCATATTTTTTTCATATACATATCCTGGCGTTCCCTGATATGTATTATCAGCTCATCAAGCGCTGCAGGATTTTTGTTACCGGGGCTGTAGCCGAGTGATCGGATCAATTGGGAAAGGTCATTATAACGTCCCTGGTTACGGGTAAGTGAATCGAGTTTCTTTTCAAGCGATTTAACTGTAGCCGGATTCAGCGGCCGGAAAAAATACAGTTGATACAGGAAATCCTTGGATCTTTTCCTGAACTCGTGAATGTTTGTTTCTAACGACTGGCTTCTGGCAGAAAGGTAACAGCCGGATACTTTATCATAGGCATTTCCAAGTTCTTTAATAAGCATGTGAGGGTCAAAATCATTCATAGACCTGAACCTGATCCTGTACGCCGTCTTATACAGAAGGTCTTCTGCCTCCTTGATTTTCACAATTATTTCCGGATGTTGATCAGATTGTTGATCCCCGGTCGTCATAAGAGAGGCGATTATACTGTTATCTTCGAGATTAATGAACAGATCGGGATATTCCTTCTTTAGTTCCTTAATTACTTTTCGTTGAACTGATGTGTCCCTGATATCACTAAGAAGTCTGCCTGCCTTCTTTAGTGAATCAAGGTCCCGGTTGTTCAGTTCCATTTCATCCTGTGACCTGATCAGCTTCAAAACAGCTCTTGATTTCTTAAGGAAGACCCTTATATCGTGGACAGCTTTTTCATCGGGCACATCATTTTTTTTAATCAGTAACAGTGTCTTTCTCAGGTAGCCCGACAGGACCGGTTTAATATCCTTAATTTTCACATATCCGTTTTCGACCATAACAATGATGTTGCATTTACTCAGTTTGTATAAAGTTAATAATTAAACGGATATTAATCAAAGAGATAGCCCGAAACACAGTATACAGGTAACACCAGGTGTATAATTCACAGGGATACTGTAAAATATGCCCGGTACATTATTCCTGGCACAAAAAGCTGTCATACAACAACTTGAAATACAGGTACAGATTTAAAGTACTGATTATTCAATCAAAACTGCACCCAGGAGAAACATTCCGCCCGGTTTGTTTGTAATATATAAAACAAGAATCCCATAAGCATCCGGTTAAGCTATACCGGTTATGAAAAGAAAAAGCTAAATTTGTTATTCATAACAAATTAAATTTATCACAATGAGTAAAATAACAAAGGGTCAGAGAATTGGTATTCTCACCGCCGGTGGCGACTGCCCGGGATTAAATGCTGCAATACGGGGAGTCGGAAAAACAGCAATTGTTAAGTATGATATGAAGCTGATGGGCATAAGTGACGGATTCACCGGAATGATAAACAAGGAATACACCGAACTAACGGAAAATGATCTCTCGGGGATACTTACCCTTGGAGGGACAATTCTCGGTACTTCAAGAGAAAAGCCGTTCAAGGGAAGCGGGAAAGGTAAAAATGAGATCAGCAAGCCTGTTTTGATAAAAGAGCATTATGAACAGATGGGCCTTGACTGTCTTGTTTGCATCGGAGGTAACGGCACCATGAAAACTGCCAATCTTCTTTCACAGGAAGGACTTAATGTTATAGGCATACCAAAAACTATAGATAATGATGTATGGGGTACAGATCTGACTTTTGGCTTTGATTCTGCTGTCAATATCGCCACTGAAGCAATCGACAGGCTTCATTCCACAGCCAATTCCCACAAGAGGATAATGATAATAGAGCTTATGGGCCATAATGCCGGCTGGATTGCGCTATATTCAGGTATTGCTGGTGGTGGTGATGTGATACTCATACCGGAAATTGACTACAAGGAAGAGAAGATTGCCGAATACCTTCTTAACCGTGTTGAAGGTAACAAACCCTATTCCATTGTTGTGGTGGCTGAGGGTATCCGGAATGCAGTAAAGGACAGCTGTTCCGTTGCACAGTCGCTGAGTAAAAAAATATACGAGCTCACCGGTCTTGAGACAAGGGAGACTGTCCTGGGTTACATCCAGAGAGGCGGCACTCCATCTCCCATGGACAGGGTACTGGCGACAAGATACGGAGCTGCGGCAGCCGACATGATCGCCTTCAAGAATTATGGCAAAATGGTAGCGATAAAGGATAACAATATAGTATCAGTACCTCTGGCCGATGTATCGGGCAAACTAAAACTTGTCGAACATGATAACCCTATGGTGATACAAGCTCAGAATATGGGAACAAGCTTTGGTATCTGATCGTAAAGTATCCATCCTTAAGTCCTTTAAACCAGACAAATGAAAAGACTCATTTTTATCCGTCACGCAAAAGCAGAAAAACAGATCTCGTCGATCACCGATTTTGAAAGGTCCCTTACCAGGAAGGGCAAGATTGTAGCCAACCTGATGGCTGACAGGCTTAAGGAAATAGAGGAATTCGACGGGACCATTATATCAAGTCCTGCTTTCAGAGCTATTGAAACTGCACTTATTTTCGGTAAATCCCTGGGTTACGACACCGGGAAAATTGTCATGAGTGAGATCCTGTACCCCGGGACAGGTACCAGGGGTTTGCAGGCTATACTGCAGGAGGCTGCCAATGATGCTGACACAGTAATGTTATTCGGACATAACCCTTCCTTCTCGGATCTTCCCGGATTATTATGTAAAAACGGCTGTGACATCATGCCCAAATGCGGAATAATTAGCATATCATTTAATATACAGACATGGTCAGAAATAAAGCCAAAAGCAGGAAAAACGGAGTACTGTCTGAAACCGGGAAAAGTACTTTGAGTAAGACTTATCTGCCTAAAGAGATAAGCTGGCTGTACTTTAATGAGCGGGTCCTGCAGGAAGCAGAGAACAATGATGTTCCGCTGATTGAGAGGCTCAAGTTCCTGGGTATCTACTCAAATAACCTCGACGAGTATTTCCGTGTGAGGGTTGCCACACTTAAACGACTTTCACTATTCGGGTCAAAATCTAAAGATATCCTGGGTTACAGTCCGAAATCGACTTTAAAGAAGATCCAGGAAATAGTCATTTCGCAGAATTCAAGGTTCGAGAAGACCTACTCGGATATTATCAGGGACCTTGCCAAACATCATATACATATAATAAATGAGAAAGAGCTGAACCAGGAACAGACAGATTTTGTGCGCGATTACTTTCATAACGAAGTCCGTACCAGGTTAATGCCCTTCCTTATAGAAAAGAATTCAATATTCCCTAATCTTACTGATGATGATATATACCTTGCTATCTATCTCATTAACAAAGACTCAAAAAAGAAGAGGTATGCTATTCTCGAGATCCCGAACGACATATTGCCCAGGTTTATAGTTTTACCTGAGAAGGATAATGAGAAATATATAATGTTTCTCGATGATATTATCAGGTTTGGGCTTAATGAGATATTCTTCATTTTCGATTTCGATGAGATATATGCATATACAATTAAGCTTACGAAAGATGCTGAACTTGAAATAGCCGACGATATTTCCGAGAGTTATATTGATAAGCTCTCAAAAAGTCTTCAGCAGCGTAAGAAGGGAACTCCCGTGCGTTTTATCTACGACCGTACAATGCCCGATGAACTTTTAACCCTGATTACAAAAAAGCTAAATTTCGGACCCGACGATGTTATTATGCCTGCCAACAGGTATCATAACTTCAAGGATTTCATGAACTTTCCCTCACTGGAAAAGAAAAAGCTGTACAGTCGACCACTGCATGCAATTCAGCATAAGGATATACCCCCGGGGAAGAGCATACTAACTGCTATAAAGAAGAAAGATATCATGCTTTTCTTCCCCTATCATCCTTTCGATCATTTCATCGACCTGCTTAGGGAGGCATCAATTGACCCGTATGTCACATCCATACAGATAACACTCTACCGTCTGGCAAGAAACTCAAGTGTTATTAATGCACTTCTGAACGCGGTCAGGAACGGCAAAACAGTGATCACCGTTGTTGAACTTCAGGCAAGGTTTGACGAGGAGGCCAATATACTCTGGGGTAACAAGCTTATGGATGAAGGTGTAAAGGTGATCTATGGTGTCCCTGGTTTAAAGGTTCATTCCAAGCTTTGTCTTATCACCCGTGTCAAAAATGATATCACCCAGAGATATGCTGCCGCAGGTACCGGTAACTTTAATGAAGATACTGCCAAATTGTATACCGATCATCTTCTGCTTACAACAAACAAGAAAATAACAAATGAGGTCTATAAGGCTTTTAATTTTTTCAGTGTCAACTACAAGAAGGATAACTTCTATCACCTTGTGCTTTCACCTTTTTTCCTGCGCAATAAGCTAATCTATCTTATAGAAAATGAAATAAGAAATGCAGAAGAAGGCAAAAAGGCTTATATATATCTGAAGCTTAACAACCTGACAGATTCAGAAATTATCCAGTATCTTTATAAAGCCAGTGGCGCAGGAGTCAAGATAAGGCTGATAATCAGAGGTATGTGTTCGCTCATTCCTGGCATAAAAAAGGTTAGTGAAAACATTGAAGCGATAGGGATAGTCGACAGGTTTCTTGAGCATTCCAGGTTTTTTATATTCTGCAACAATGGAAACGAACATATATATATATCATCAGCCGATCTGATGCCCAGGAATCTCGATCACAGGATCGAGGTCACATGTCCTGTTTTCGACAAGTCCATTAAATGTGAAATTCAAAGGGAGTTTGACATTCAATGGAACGACAATGTCAAAGCCAGGGTAATAGATGAAAGCCAGTCGAACAAATTTGTTGAAAAGGGTAAAACCAAATACCGTTCACAGGTGGAGGTTTACGACTATATAAAAAAGCTGAACGAAAAACCGGCAGAAAAATGACACCCATACCTGTAGTTGCTAATTACTGACTGTAAGTATACTGCAGCAATATTCATGAACATCTTTAATCCATAACTGTTTTACAAAGACCATGCAACATATAAAACTGATTATACTGGCAGCAGGTACTGTACTGATAATATGGTTTTCATGGTATTTATCATTGAGATACAGGAGATATCATGGCATCTCCAGGTTCTTTGCCTTCGAAAGTGTTTTCATACTTCTCCTGATAAATTACAGTAAATGGTTCACTGCTCCTTTCACCTTAATACATATCATTTCATGGGCTTGTCTCCTGGTATCGGCCTACACAGTGGTAGCAGGTTATATCCTTCTCAAGAAACGTGGAAATCCAACGATCAATTTTGAGGACACATCGGTTTTGGTTAAATCAGGTATTTACGGTTATATACGTCATCCCTTGTATCTATCTGTCTTCCTCCTTGGGATAGGCATACTTTTAAAGGATCCCGGACCGGCTCAGATAGCCCTTGGCGTCATCAATCTGCTTGCCATCTGGCTGACAGCCATAATAGAAGAAAAGGAGATGATTGCCAGGTTCGGCGATCTTTACAGGATATATATGAAAGAGACGAAGATGTTCATTCCATATGTGCTTTGAATATTATTAATCCCTTACTTATTTTGAATTCAGCCACGCAAGAATACGATCACAATTTGGCCTGTCTTTGGAATACACCACATCGACAAGTTTACCATCCTCACTGATAAGGTATTTCTGAAAATTCCATTTGACTTCCGAATCCATAACGCCGTTTTCTTTCTTCTCAGTAAGCCATTTATATATCGGTGCCATGTCGCTGCCTTTTACAGATACCTTTGCCATCATCG
>Ga0307440_1001630_pt1 | contig 10819 bp, 11 predicted proteins | sample SalMarWE160410MG_FD_202150 | JGI IMG/M metagenome (GOLD analysis project Ga0307440, IMG submission 202150) | Salt marsh sediment microbial communities from the Plum Island Ecosystem LTER, Massachusetts, United States - WE1604-10 | ecosystem: Environmental > Aquatic > Marine > Intertidal zone >... | reverse complement strand
CGCTCTTCACCGTGTCGTTCGTCATCGCTCCGGTGCAGGTGCGCGCCGGACGCGCACTGGTGGTCGCGGCCAGCACCCGTCAGGACGCCGCCATCCTGGACCGCGCGTTGCGCAGCGCCTTCTTCGAACCGATCCCTCTTCCCGCCGACGCGCACGGTCATCCGGAGGAGGCGCTGGCGGCGCTCGAACGGCGCGCCGAGCTTGCCCGGGCGAGCGAGAGCGAACTCAGCGCCGAACGCGTCCGCCTCGCCGCCGCGCTGCGGGACACGCTGGTTCCGTTGGAAGCACGACTGCGCGCCGCGTCGATCGTGGCCGAGGCGATCCGGCGCTTCCCCGGCCGCGGTGAGGTGTACCTGATCGCGGGTTGGGTCCCCGAGCGCAAGGTGGAGGCCCTCGGCAGCGAGCTCCGGGCCGCCGCCGACGCACCCATCGTGCTCCAGGCGGCGCCGCCCGCCGGCACGCGCCAGGGCGTGCCCACGCTGCTCAGCGCACCTGCCTGGTTGCGGCCATTCCGGATCCTGGTCACCACCTTCGGCCTCTCGGGCTACCGCGAGATCGACCCCACGCTGCCGGCGGCGGCGACCTTCGTACTCATGTACGGGATGATGTTCGGAGACGTCGGGCACGGCCTGCTCCTGGCCGCAGCGGGGGCCCTGCTGGGCAGGCGCGTCGGTCCCATGGCGCGCATCATCACCGTGGCAGGCGTGAGCGGCGCTCTGTTCGGCGTGCTCTACGGGACCGTGTTCGGAGCCCCGCTCTTCCCTCCCCTGTGGCTGCGACCCATGGACCGCATCCAGGACCTGCTGTTGGCGTCCATCGCCGCCGGCGTGGTGGTCCTCAACCTCGGCTTCGGCCTCAACCTGCTCACGCGGGCCCGCGCCCACGATCTCCTGGAGCTCGTGCTGGACAGGAACGGTGTCGTCGGGATCCTCCTGTACTGGACGCTCGTCGGAGGCGCCGCCCTGACCCTTCTCGGACGGCTCGACATCCGTGTGGTGCTGGTGACGCTGGCCCCGCTGGCGTTGCTGCTGTGGCTCAAGGAGCCGATCCAGGAGCGGCTCCGGGGACGGCCTGTGGGGCCCATCGGCGACACCCTCGTGACGGGCTTCTTCGAGCTCTTCGAGACGGTCCTCGGCTATGCCAGCAACAGCCTCTCCTTCGTCCGCCTGGGGGCCTTCGCGGTGGCCCACGAGGGGCTCTCCGCGATGGTGCTTCGCTACTCCGAGGGACCGGCGGGCTGGATCGTGCTGGTCCTGGGGACCGCACTGATCGTGGGTTTCGAGGGGCTGGTGGTGGGGATCCAGGCCTTGCGCCTGGAGTACTTCGAGTTCTTCGGTCGTTTCTTCAGGGGCGACGGCACTCCCTTCGTCCCGTTGACGTTCCAGGGAGGTCGCGATGCTCGGATGCATGCCTAGGGCCTGCAGGTCCTTCGTCCTTCGGTTGCTCGTCGCGCTGGCGGCGGGCGCGGGATGCACGCTGGCGGCGGCCCAGACGGCCCCGCAGAGCCCCGTCGAGGCGGTTCAGGCCGTCGCTCAGGGCAACCCCTTCCTCGCCGCCGCCATCGCCACCGGTCTCGCCGCCATCGGAGCGGGCATCGCCGTCGGGATCGCCGGAGCCGCGGCCATCGGCGCGATCGCCGAGAAGCCCGAGCTGCTGGGCCGGAGCCTGATCTTCGTCGGGCTGGCCGAGGGCATCGTCATCTACGGGTTGATCATCTCGTTCATCATCCTCGGGACGGGGTGAGCGCAATGGCCGGCGCGCGTGGGCTCACGGTCATCGGGGGCGCCGACGTCGTCCTCGGTCTGGGGCTGCTCGGCATCGACGGGGTCGTCGTAGCCGACGCCGCGCAGGCCCGCGTCGCACTGGCACGGGCCCTGGCCGATCGCGAGACCGCACTGGTGCTGGTGGACGAGGCCTGGGTCGAAGACCTGCGCGACACCGTGGAGGCGGTCGCCCAGGAGTCCGCGAGTCCGCTGGTGGTCGAGATCCCCAGCGCCATCGGAGCCGACTCGGCGCAGACCCTGCACCTGAGGGTCGAACGCGCGCTCGGCTTCAAGTTGAGGGAGTGAGGGTCGGCATGTTGGACGTGCGCGGGGACCTGGAAGCGCTGGTCGCGGAGGCTCATCGGCGGGTGGAGCAGCATGCGCTCGAGCAGGAGGCTTCGGCCGACCGACGCTCCGCCGAAGCGCTGGACGAGGCAAGGCAGGCCGTCGCCGCCATCCTCCACGATCATCGCGAGCGCACGAGGTCGGAAGCCTCCGAGGTTCGTGCGCACGTGCTGGCGCTCGGGGAGATGCGCTCGAAGCGGGTCGCGCTGGAGCAACGCGAGGCGCTGCTCGATGCCGTCTGGAGCGCCGCCACGGCGCGCCTCGCGGTGCTCCCCGACGACCCCCGCCGGTACCTCGCCACGCTCCGCCGACTCGCGGCGCTGGCCGCCCGGAACCTCCGCGCGGCCGAGGTGGAGCTCGCCTCCGAGGTGCGCGGCCACGACCTCCTCACGCCCGATCGGCTCGAGGCCTGGAGCACCGAGGACGGTGTGCGCTATCAGCGCGCGGCCGCTCCCGTTGCGATGATGGGCGGCCTCGTGGCCGGCGCCGGCCGGCTGCGCGTCGATTCCAGCTTCGACACCCGACTCCAGATCGCCCGCGAGGAGCTGCGTGAGGCCGCTACCGCGCGACTCCTGGGAAACGACGTCGAAGCTCAGGCGGAGCGGTGACGCCGTGAAGCAGGTCGGTACCGTGACCTGGATCAGCGGGCCGGTCGTGAAGGCGCGGCTGACGGCGCCGGCCGGGCTGCTGGAGCAGGTCTGGGTCGGCACCCTCGGGCTGGCGGGCGAGGTCATCGCGCGGGAACACGATCTCGCGACGGTGCAGGTCTACGAAGAGACGGACGGCGTACGGCCCGGCGAACCCGTGCGGTCCGACGGGCACCCGCTCGAAGTGGCCCTGGGACCGGGCCTGCTGGGCCAGGTCTACGACGGCCTTCAACGTCCGCTGGAGAAGTTGCTGGAGAGCGGCCCAGGTATCGAGCGCGGAGCCCACGCCGAACCCCTCCCGGATCGGACGTGGCCGTTCGTGGCGCGCGCCGTCGAGGGCGCCGACCTCCACCCCGGCTCCGTGGTGGGCGTCGTGCAGGAGACGCCACTGATCGAGCATCGGGTGCTCGTTCCGCCCGGACTCGAGGGCCGGCTCGAGTGGATCGCGGACGACGGCCAGGTGGCGCGCGACCAGCCGATGGCCCGGCTCCGCAGCGACGCCGACGGCGAGGTACACGAGCTGACGCTGGTGCAACGCTGGCCCGTCAGGGTGGCACGTCCGGCGCGGAGGAGGCTCGAGTCCCACCGGCCCCTGGTGACGGGGCAGCGCGTGCTCGACACCTTCTACCCCGTCGCGCGCGGCGGCGCTGTGGCCCTGCCCGGACCGTTCGGCGCCGGCAAGACCATCCTGCAGCACAGCCTCGCCAAATGGTGCGACGCCCAGGTGATCGTCTACGTGGGGTGCGGTGAACGCGGCAACGAGATCGCCCAGGTGCTCACCGAGTTCCCCAGCCTGCTCGATCCAGCCTCCGGCCGGCCCCTGCTGGAGCGGACCATCCTGATCGCCAACACCTCGAACATGCCCGTGGCCGCGCGCGAGGCCAGCATCTACACGGGCCTGGCGATGGCCGAGTACTACCGCGACATGGGCTACAGCGTCGCCTTGATGGCCGACTCGACCAGCCGCTGGGCCGAGGCCCTGCGGGAGATCGCGGGGCGGCTCGAGGAGATGCCGGCCGAGGAGGGCTACCCTGCCTACCTGCCCAGTCGCCTGGCCGCCTTCTACGAGCGCGCCGGCGTGGTGGAAACGCTCTCGGGCGAGTCCGGCTCCGTCACCATCATCGGAGCCGTCAGCCCGCCGGGCGGCGACTTCACCGAGCCGGTCACCCAGCACACCCAGCGCTTCACGCGGGCGCTCTGGGCCCTCAGCCGCGATCTCGCCGGAGCCCGTCACTACCCGGCCATCAGCTGGGAGAGCAGCTACAGCTTCTATGTCGACGAGGTCGCCACCTGGTGGGATGCGGAGGGAAGCGAGGGCTGGACGGACCTGCGCCGCCGCGCCGTGTCGATCCTGGAGCAAGATGCGCGCCTCGAGCAGATCGTCAGGCTGGTCGGAAGCGAGGCGCTGCCCGACCGTCAGCGCTGGGTGCTGGAAGCGGCCCGGCTGCTCAAGGAAGGCTTCCTGCGCCAGAACGCCCTCCACCCCATCGATGCCACCTGCCCGCCGAGGAAGCAGGCGATGCTGTTGGCCCTGTTCGTGCGGCTGTACGAACGCGGCCGTGACCTGATCGATGCCGGCGTGCCTCTCGTGCGGGTACGGTCCGCGATCGACGCCGGGCGCCTGCTCCGGCTCAAGGAGACCGTTCCGGGCGATGACCTGTCGCTCATCGAGGCCGCCGAGAAGGAGACGGAGGCCGCTCTGGTGGCGCTGCGTCCCAGTCCGCCCGCGACGAACGCGACCGAAGCCGCGTCGCCGGAAGGGGACGCGCCATGAGCGCCTCCGGCCGCTCTGGCCGCATCGAGCTGGTGGGCGCCGACCGCATCGAGGGTCCGCTCCTCCTGCTCGAGGGCTTCGGTAGGGCGGCCTACGGCGAGGTGGTCGAGGTGCACGGCGCCGGGCCCGTCCGCCTCGGTGAGGTGCTGGCCTCCTCGGAGGAATCGGCCGTGATCGAGTTGTGGGGCAACACGGCCGGTATGACGCCCGAGTCGCTGAGCGTACGCTTCCGGGGCGAGACGCTGCACGCGCCCGTGGCCGAGGAGATGCTCGGGCGCGTGTTCGACGGGCTCGGTCGGCCGCGTGACGGCCTGCCCCCTCCGATCGCGGAGCGCCGCGTCGACGTCCACGGGCGGCCCATCAATCCCGCAGCACGCGCCTACCCGCGCGACCCCATCGAGACCGGCGTGTCCGCGATCGATCTGATGAACACCCTGGTGCGCGGGCAGAAGCTCCCGCTGCTGTCCGGGTCGGGGTTGCCCCACAACGAGCTGGCGGCGCAGATCGCCCTGCAGGCCCGCGTCGCCGACGAGCGCGAGCGCTTCGCCGTGGTGTTCGTCGCGCTGGGAAGCTCGCACGACACCGCCGCGTTCTTCCGTCAGCAGTTCGAAGACTCCGGCCTGCTGTCCCGCACGGCCCTGTTCCTCAACCTGGCCGACGACGCGCCGATGGAGCGCATCGTCACGCCCCGCGTGGCGCTGTCGCTGGCCGAGCACCTGGCCTTCGAGCACGACTACCACGTCCTCGCTCTCCTGACGGACATGACCAACTACGCCGAGGCCCTCCGCGAGCTCTCCGCCCGCAAGAACGAGGTGCCCGGTCGGAAGGGCTACCCCGGCTACCTCTACACCGACCTGGCGTCGATCTACGAGCGCTGCGGCCGCATCAAGGGAAGGAAGGGGTCGCTCACCCAGATCCCCATCCTGACGATGCCGGGCGACGACATCACCCATCCGGTGCCCGACCTCACCGGCTACATCACCGAGGGCCAGGTGGTGCTCGACCGGGCGCTCCACCGGGCCGAGGTCTACCCGCCGGTCGACGTCATGCTGTCGCTGTCGCGGCTGATGAAGGACGGCATCGGCGAGGGGCGCACGCGCGCCGATCACGTCGGACTCGCGGCACAACTCTACGCGGCCTACGCCCGGGTCCGGGAGGTCCGCAATCTGGCGACCGTGATCGGCGACGCGGCGCTGGCGACGGTCGACCGCATGTACCTCGAGTTCGGCGAGCGCTTCGAGCACGAGGTGCTGCGGCAGGGATCGAGCGAGATCCGCGCGTTCGACGATAGCCTCGATCGCGGCTGGGCCGCGCTGTCGGTCCTGCCCATGGACGAGCTCACGCGCGTCGGTGCCGAGGATCTGCGGAACCACTACGGTGGCCGCCCGCCGGCCGCCGGGGCGAGCCCGCCCGGCGCGCCCGAGGACGCCCGATGAGCGGCGGCCACGGCGCCGCGAGCGGGCCTCCTACCCGGGCCAGGCTCCTCGAGCTGCGCCGCAGGCTCGACGAAGCGCGCGCGGGCCACGCCATGCTGGAGCGCAAGCGTGAGGTGCTGCTGCGCGAGGTCTGGAGCCTGCTCCGAGAGCTCGGGCACGTGGAGCGCGACGTGCGGCGCCGCTTCGGAACCGCGTACGCCGCCCTGCGCGAAGCGCGGCTGGCCATGGGTAGCGAGGGGCTGGCATGGGCGGCGCTGGCGCCGGCCGCTCGCAGCACCTGCGTCACAGAAGCTCGCTCGGTGATGGGGGTAACCCTCCCGCTGGTGCATGTGAGCGTCACGGCGCTACCGCTTCCCTACAGCCCCTTCGGCACCAGCGTGACCATGGACCGGGCACGGCAGCGCTGGCTCGAAGTCGGCGAGGTGCTGGGCGCGTGGGCCGAGACCTACAGCTCGGTGTGGCGGGCGAGTGCGGAGCTGGCGAGGACCCAACGCCGCGTCAATGCCCTCGAGAAGCTGCTCATCCCCGATTACGAGGTCGCCATCCACGCCATCGAAGAGGCGCTCGAGGAGCAGGAGCGCGCGACCTTCCTGCGAGGCAAGCGTGTCAAGGAGCGGAAGGAGGCCGAAGGTGAACGATAGCGTGTTCAGCCGGATCCTGGTGCCGACGGACGGATCCGAAGGCTCGATCCAGGCCGCTCACCTGGCCCTCGACATGCTCCGCGGGAGCTCCGGTCGGCTGGCGCTCCTGTTCGTCGTGGACACCGCGGTGCTGAGCGAGCTGCGGCGTTTCGGGGAGCGGACCGAGGCGGAGGTGGAGAGCGAGCTGCACGACCACGGCAGGCGCTACCTCGATCTCCTCGAGGGGGAGGCGAAGGCCGCCGGCATCGGCACCGAGACGTTCCTCAGGGAGGGGGACCCGTTCGCGGAGATCGTGGCGCTCGCCCGCGACATCGGCGCCGACCTGATCGCGATGGGCCACGTGGGCCAGCGCGGCACGCGCCGCGTGCTGCTCGGCTCGGTCACACAGCGCGTGCTCGACTTCGCTCACTGCCCGGTGCTGGTCGTCAAGCACGAGACGACCGAGCGCGTACCATAGACGAACCCATGAGCCCGCGACCCGATCTGACCTTCGACAGGGACGAGGCCCTGGACGCCCTGGTCGCCGCCTTCGAACGCGGCGACACGCCGTCGGAGGGGTTCTCTCACCAGGCGCATCTTGCGGTCGCGCTGGCCTACCTGGACCGCCAGGGGCTGGCCCGCGCCACCCGCTCCATGCGGACGGGCCTGTTGCGCTTCCTGGAACGCGCTTTCGGCGATCGCACCGCTGCGGAAGTGAAGTACCGCGAGACCGTCACGGTCTTCTGGCTGCGCCTGCTGGCTGCCGAACTCGCCGCGGCCGACGCCTCGCGTCCCCTCCATGAACGCGTCAACCCGCTGCTGGCCCGCTATCGCGACGCCTCGACCATCCACAGCTACTACTCCCGGGAGCGCCTGGAGAGCGACGAGGCCCGTAGGGCCTTCGTCGAGCCCGACCTCAAACCGTTGCCGCCGCTGGTGTGAGCCCGGGTCCAGCGGCGATGCGCCCCCGCGCCCGGCGAGCCGCTGTGGCTCGGAAAGGCGTGTGTAGCTGCGCTCCCGGCCCCGGCTGCGGCGCAGGGTGACGGGGCTGCCGTTCGGCCCGACAGGCGCACGTTCGCTATGATGAGAGCCGTTCGCAAGGGCCCATGGGCTGTCCCCGTCGATCGCCCAGGGGACCGGCAGCAGGAGGGGAACATCGTGTCGCAGGGACGCATCGCCGTGTTCGGGAGTCTGAACGTCGATCTGGTCACACGGCTCGAGCGCTTCCCGAGCCCGGGCGAGACCGTGGCGGCCCGCGACTTCACCCTGTACCCGGGAGGCAAGGGGGCCAACCAGGCCGTCGCCGCCGGCAAGCTCGGCGCCGACGTCGCCATGTACGGCCTGCTCGGCTCCGACGCGCTGGCCGATCGGCTCCGCGACTCGCTGCGCGCGGCCGGCGTCGACGACGGCGCCGTGCGGACCGTCGAGGACGTGGCCACCGGCACGGCGGACATCTGGGTGGAGGACAGCGGCGAGAACATGATCGCCATCGCCGCCGGCGCGAACGGCCGCGTCGATGCCGGCTACGTCGACGAGCACCTGGCCGACCTGGCGCGCGCGGACTACCTGCTGCTCCAACTCGAGGTGCCGCTGCCGGCGCTGGCGCACCTGCTGCACACGCTGCCGTCGAGCGGCGGGCCCCGCGTCGTACTCGACCCGGCTCCCGCGCGCCCGCTCGAGGCGCTCCCGCTGGACCGCGTGTGGATGGTCACCCCCAACGAGCACGAGCTCGGCCGCCTCACCGGCATGCCGACGGGCGACCAGCAGGCGATCCGCGCTGCGGCACGGGCGCTGGCCGCGCGTACGGGCGTCGAGCTGGTGGTGACCAAAGCTGGAGCGCGCGGCGCCTTCGTGAGCGCGGGCGAGCGCTTCGAGGCGGTGCCCGCGTGCTCGGTGGACGCCGTCGACACCACCGCCGCCGGCGACGCCTTCAACGGCGCGCTGGCCGCGGCCCTGGCGCGTTCCGCCACCGTGCGCGACGACCTCATGCAGGCGATCCGCTTCGCCCACGCGGCCGCCGCGATCGCCGTGATGCGTGCGGGCGCGCAGCCGGCCATGGCCGACCGCGCGGAGGTCGAGCGCTTTCTGCAACGACATGGAGGTCCCTCATGAAGAAGCACGGCATCCTGAACGCCTCGTTGAGCGAGTTGATCGCCACGCTCGGCCACACCGACCAGCTGGTGGTCGCCGACTGCGGGCTGTCGGTGCCGGCGGACGTGCCGGTCGTCGACCTCGCGCTGGTGCAGGGCATCCCACGCTTCGGCGAGGTGCTGGCAGCGCTGGCCGCCGAGATCGTGGTGCAACGACTGACCGTCGCCGAGGAGGCCGTGCGGCACAACCCTGATGCCCTCGAGGCGGTGCGGTCCGCCTTCCCGGACGTGCCTCTCGACCGCGTTCCGCACGAGCAGCTCAAGCACGAGCTGCCGGTCGTGAAGGCCGTCGTGCGCACCGGCGAGGCGACTCCTTTCGCCAACGTCATCCTGGAGTGTGGCGTCGCCTTCTGAGGCACGCCACTCTCAGACGCCGCTCATCTGTTTCCGTGTGGAACGGTGTTCAGGTTGGCTTCAGCTAGCGGGGGCATGCTTGCCCCGGTGATAGCCATGAAGAGAACCCTGATCCTCCTGTTCACACTACTCGCCCTCGGCACCTTCGCCCTCGCCGCCTCGCTGCCCAGCAGCGGGACGGTCACCGTCAAGAACGATTCCGGCATCCAGGTGGGAACCGGGACCATCGCCAACGGCAAGCTGTCGCTCTCGCTCGCCAGCGGCACCAGCGGCTTCGTGACGATCACGGTCACGGGCACCAACGGCAGCAGCCAGAGCTACGAGGCGATGGTCAACGCCGGCGGCCAGGTCACGGTCGTGAACAGCGGCCAGCTCAGCGACCTGTCGAGCTTCGCCAAGACCGGCGGCGTGGACAGCGTCGATGTCAGCGAGACCACCGAGAGCCAGACCTCCCAGGCCGGGGCGCCGGAGAGCCCGGATAGCGCCGCCACCACCGGCCCCGAGGACGCGAGCTCGGAGACCGGCAGCGCCAGCAGCGGGAGCAGCCAACTGTCGAGCAGCAAAGGCAGCCGCACCTCGGTGTCCGGAAGCGGCCCCGCCACCAAGGCTTCGAGCGACAGCAGCCCCGACAGCAGCCCCGATACCAGCGCGTCCAAGGACAGCCAGACCGAGACGGGGAGCACCAGCGGCGACGATCAGGTGAAGGTCGGCGCCAACCTGAGCGGCGGAGTCAGCACCCACACCGGCTCCGACGGGACCTCCACCGACTCCGGCGCCAGCGGTTCCGCCTCCACCGACGACTGACCTACCTCGAGCCTGGGGGCCGCCCGGCGGCGGTCCCCTCGGGAGCCGCACCTCCCGAGCAGGCGAGCGCCGCGTCCGGATCCGGACGCGGCGCTCGCCCGTCCTCGAACCTGGGGACGATGGCGACGGCAGCCACTCAGCGAGTGCGGGCGCTCGCGCTGAAGCGCTCCAGCGCCCGTAGCTCGATGCCGTCGTCGAGCGGCGCCAGCGCGTCCCAGCCGCGCCGCTCTGCGATCCAACCGAGCAGCAGGTCGGCAAGCCAGGGGTTGCGCGCCAGCACCGGGCCGTGAAGGTAGGTCCCGATGGCGTGCCCGTGCACGACGCCCTCGTCGGCCGCGCCCTCGAAGGCGTTGCCGTGCCCCTGGACGACGCGTCCGAGGGGCTTCCCGCCGGCCAGCCGAGTGTGCCCGCCGTGGTTCTCGAAACCGACGAGGAGCTGGGGCACGAACGGGCTCTCGACGAGCATCCTGCCCACCAGGCGCGGCGAGCCCCGCGAGGTGGTGACGGGCAGCAGGCCGAGGCCGTCCACCGGACGGCCGTCGACCTCGAAGCTCTCGCCGAGGAGCTGGTAGCCGCCGCAAACCACCAGCGCGGCGGCGCCGTCGTCGAGGAGCGCGCCGAGCTCGCCGGCGTGCCGCCGGAGGTCGCTCATGATCAGCCCCTGCGCCAGGTCCTCGCCGCCACCCATCACGACGGCGTCGACGTCCCGCGGCCAGTCGTCGCCCACGTCGACGCGGACCACCTCCGCGGTGCGGCCGCGCCAGGCGAGCCGTCGACGCAGCACCTCGAGGTTGCCGCCGTCGCCGTAGGTACCCATCTGGTCGGGGTAGAGCCAGGCGATGCGGGCCGGCCGGCCGTTCGGACCGGTCCGCACAGGCGGCGGCGCGGCGCCGGCCTCACCGTCGGGCAACGCCAGGCCGGGCCCG
>Ga0307440_1001628_pt1 | contig 10820 bp, 11 predicted proteins | sample SalMarWE160410MG_FD_202150 | JGI IMG/M metagenome (GOLD analysis project Ga0307440, IMG submission 202150) | Salt marsh sediment microbial communities from the Plum Island Ecosystem LTER, Massachusetts, United States - WE1604-10 | ecosystem: Environmental > Aquatic > Marine > Intertidal zone >... | reverse complement strand
GCAAGCATCGCGATCACGGCCGCCACCCCGATAATCAAGCCAAGCATCGTCAGCCCCGTCCGCATACGATTGACCCGCATTGCGCTCCAGGCTTCGGCGAGCAAGGGGGAAAGTTTCATACGGAGGCCTCCGCGGCGATGGACCGGCGGGCACTTGGGATGTCGTCCTCGATGGCGCCGTCGCGGAACCGGATCAGCCGCGCGGCATGCGCCGCAATATCTGACTCATGCGTTACCAGAACGATGGTGATCTGACGCTCCTGGTTCAGACGCTCGAACACTCTCATGATCCCCTCTGACGTGGCCGTATCCAGGTTCCCGGTCGGCTCATCGGCCAGCAGAAGGGGAGCGTCGTTGACGAGCGCCCGGGCGATCGCCACGCGCTGCTGTTGTCCCCCGGAAAGTTGTGGCGGCAGGAAATCGCCGTACTGGGACAGGCCGACCTGTTTCAACAAGGCCCTGGAACGGAGTTTGCGGTCGGATGCACTGACACCGGCATACACCAGAGGCAATCCGATGTTATCGAGCACGCTCAGGCGCGGCAGCAGATTGTATCCCTGGAACACGAAACCGATGAGTGAGTTGCGCAGTTCCGCACGCTCGTTCACGCTCAGGGTGCTGACGGCACGGCCCCGCAGGTAGTACTCGCCTTCACTCGCAACGTCGAGACAGCCAAGGATATTCATGAACGTCGACTTGCCCGACCCTGAAGGCCCCATAACTGCAACAAATTCGCCGGCATTGATCTCCAGATTCACGTCATGAAGAGCTCGTAATGCACCGGATGCGAGCAGATAATCCTTGCCCAGACCCACGGTGCGGATCAGCGGCGCCGTTTCTTTGTGCACGTTCATCCCCGGATCTGGAACATCGAGCGCGACCGGCGCGTATTGCCCGAAGTAGCCGAAGTGCCGACGACGATCAAGGCGCCCTCTACAAGCCGCGGCCCCGAAACCTCGGTATGACGGCTGTCGGAGAGACCGACGGCCACGGGCACCGGCTGCGGCCGGCCGTCCCTCAATACATATACGATGCCGTGCCCGGGAGCCTGCGCCTGAGCGGATTGAGCACCTTGACCCAACGCAAGACGCAGCGCCGCATTGGGCACCAGCAGAACGTGACGGTGCTCGGCGACGGTGATGTCGACATAGGCCGTCATCCCCGGTAACAGTTTTTCTTCGGGGTTATCGACGTCAATGACTACGTCATAAGTGACTACGTTCTGCACCGTCGTCGGATTCAGGCGCACCTGTGCCACAACACCGGAAAAGGTCTCGGCGGGGAAAGCGTCTACCGTGAAAGCCGCATGCTGACCTACTTTTATCGAACCGATATCCGCCTCGTCGACGGTCGTATCGATCTGCATTTTCTTGAGGTTCTGCCCGATCTGGAACAGGGTCGGCGTCTGGAAGCTCGCCGCTACGGTCTGGCCGACGTCTACTTCGCGGTTGATGATGATCCCGTCGATAGGTGAACGTATAACCGTGTACGCCAGGTTGGCCTGGTCGTGCGAGAGTTGAGCCTTGGCCGTTTCCACCTGGGCCTGGGCAACCTTGAGCGCGGCCACGACCTGATCGAGATCGGATTTCGCCACGTAGTGCTCCCGGTACAGGGCCTGCTCGCGCTCTTCGTTGGCCCTTGCCAGCAACTGGTTGGCCTCGGCGGAATGAACGTTCGCGGTGTCCTGGGCGACCTGGGCCTTGAACAGAGTCGGATCGAGCCGCAGCAACACCTGGCCTTGTGTCACGCGACTATTGTAATCAACGTAGAGGTCCTCCACAGTGCCCGACACCTGGGTGCCTACGTTCACGACCGTAACGGGATTAAGCGTGCCATTGGCCGACACGGTTTGCATAACGTCGCCATAAGCCAGGCGCACCGTTTCATACCTCGTCCCTTCGGACCGCCAGGGTGCAACCCAGGCAACGACAGCCACACCCACGGCAATGATCGCCGCCGCGGCCCACCACCATTTACGTAACACCCGTATGCCAGCCAACTCTTGCCTCCTGCAGGCCATACGCGTTTGCCTGCGTGCCCGGGAAAAAGCGCTGATGGGCAACCTCTACAATAGGTGTAACGGGCACCGTCCGGCTTTGACCGGCGTCAACTCCTGTTTGGTTTGTATGGAATGCCCCTTCATCGCCTGTTGCAGCAGCCGCCATGACGCCGACACCAACGGCTGTTATAGTTCAGGCGTCACTTCCGTACGTTGCCGAATTCCATGGCAGGCTCGACCGACGACACAGTGGACTGCGTCATAGTAGGCGCGAGTTTTGCGGGACTCGCCTGCGCCACGGTGTTGGCCCGCGCCGGGCTTCGGGTCAGGGTCCTGGAGAAAAAAGCCGATGCCGGAGAAAAACTCCATACCACCGGCATCATCGTCAAGGATGCGATAGACCAGATCCCCCTTCTCGACGCCTTACCCCCGTCACTGGTTAACAGAGTCACGGGCGTGCGCCTGTATGCACCCAACCTCAAACATGTGGATTTGGCGGCACCCGGTTACTACTTCCTGACCACGGACACCCCCAACGTCATGCGTTGGCTGGCAACGCAGGCCGAAAATGCAGGCGCCGAAATCATTTACCGGGCAACCTTTCGCGACGCGTACCGGCTGCAAAGCGGCTTCGAACTGGGCGAACACGGGCGCACCCGCTATCTCGTGGGCGCCGATGGCCCGCACTCACGGGTAGCCCGCGCATTGGGCCTCGGCCAAGGTCGACACTACTTATTCGGTGTCGAGCATGAGTATCCGAAGTTCGACATCGGGGCAACCGACAAGCTTCACTGTTTCATCGACCGCCGCCTGGCCCGCGGCTACATAGGCTGGGTCGCGACCAGCGTCAATACGATTCAGGTCGGCCTGGCCCGCCGCATTCGCAAAGCCGCACCGCCGCCGCGCGAGGCCATGGCGGCGTTTCTCGAACGCATCGCCCCGCTGCTCGATTTCCGCGGCCTCGAACCGCAATCCATCCGGGCGGGCATGATCCCCTGCGGCGGGCTGGTCCACCCGCTGGCGACCCAGCGGGCCTTGCTGGTTGGAGATGCCGCCGGCATGGTCTCTCCGGTCACGGCGGGCGGCATCCATACGGCGTTGAAGCATGGCATGGCCGCCGGGCATGCCATCGCGGATTTTCTTGGCGGCAAATGCGAAGACCCCTGCGGATGGTTTGTCGATTCCTACCCGCGGTTTCGCGCCAAGCGTTTCCTCCGATTTGTCTTCGATCACTTCCAAAGCGATTTTCTTTTCAACCTCCTGCTCGGCACCCGAGCCATGCGTTCTGCGGCAGGAATAGTGTATTTTCACCATAAGGGCGTGTTCGATTCTGCGGGCGGACACGAGGCCAACACTTCATCGATCAAGGCAAAAGCGGCGGAATGAGATTCGAGAATCAGAAAGTATTGGTGACTGGCGCTTCGCGCGGCATCGGGCGGGCGATTGCCCGGGCATTCGCAGCGGAAGGCGCGAAAGTCGCAGTGCATTACCGCGGCAACCAACTGGCGGCCGAGGAAACGCTTGGGCTGCTATCGGGCGATGGCCATATTGCCATCGCGGCCGACGTAGCGGATCCGGATGCCTGCGAAAGGCTTGTTACAGAGACCCTCGAAAAGCTGGGCGGGCTGGATGTGCTCGTCAACAACGCGGGCATCTACATAACACGCCCGGTGCTGGAGCAGGACTACGCCGAATGGAAGCAGGCCTGGCAGGACCAGATATCCGCGAACCTGACCGGGGCGGCCAATTTGTGCTTCCTCGCCGCCAAGCACATGCAGGCACACGGTGGCGGACACATCGTAAACATCTCCTCGCGCGGTGCCTTTCGCGGCGAACCGGAATCGCCGGGCTACGGCGCCGCCAAGGCGGGGCTCAATGCCATGAGCCAATCTCTCGCCGTCGCGCTCGCGCCACACAATATATCTGTAGGCGTGGTCGCCCCCGGCTTCGTCGCGACCGATATGACGGAGCCCTACCTCGAAGGCCCCCGAGGCAGGGACATCATTGCCCAGAGCCCGCTGAATCGCGTGGCGGACGAAGACGAGATCGCCAAGGCCGTGCTGTTCCTCGCCGATCCCACCATGCCTTCGGCCACGGGCGCCATCATCGACGTGAACGGTGCCAGCTACCTGCGTTCCTGACCGGGACGTCCGGCGTCAACCTCCGGTGGAAGTGGGGGTCGGCAGCGACGGCAGCTTGGGGTGGTAGTTGCGCCACGGCGGCAACGGGAACTGTTTCTGCGGATTTTCCTTGAGCTGCTTCAGCGCGATCTCCACGGCACGCCGTAGCTGCGGGTCAATCCCCTTTCGCGTCTCCTCCGGGTTCTGCCAGACCGTGACGTCGGGCGCCACGCCGTGGTTTTCCACTGGGAAGGTGCCGTCGATGCCCGTAACGGCCACGCGCGGCGCGGTAATCGAGCCACCATCCATCAGCGGCGGATAGCCGCCGATGCCGACCAGTCCGCCCCAGGTGCGTTCACCGACTAGCGTGCCGACCTTTTCCCGCTTGAAGTACCACGGCAACGCGTCTCCGCCTGAACCGGAGAACTGGTTGATGATCATAACCTTCGGCCCGAAGATGGCCATCGGCGGCGTGATCGTTCGCTTGCCCCAGCGCGGAATCAACATCGACATCGGCTTCCGCATGAGGTGCTGGATGATGTAGTCCGATATCAGCCCGCCATGATTGAAGCGCTCGTCGACGATGACGCCTTCCTTGTTCACCTGCGAGAAGAAATAACGGTTGAAGTTGGTGTATCCACCCCAGTTCGTGTCCGGCAGGTAGACATAGCCGAGTTTCCCGTCCGACAGCTTGTTCACCACTTCCATGTTGTGATCGATCCAGGCCACGTTACGCAGCCGTCTCTCGCTGGGAATAGTCTTGACCGTGATTTCGTGCGAGCCACGCATCGATGGGTTCGGCCCCACCGTCAAAGTCACGTCCTTGCCCGCCTGATCCTCGAAAGCGTGGTAGATGTTTTCCTTGCCGGTGATCTCGTTGCCATTCACCGCCAACAGATAGTCGCCGGCCTTTACCTTGAGTCCCGGCTGGGCAAGCGGCGCATAAAGGCCCGGGTTCCACTGCCCGCCAGTAAAGATCTTCGTGATGCGGTAACGATCGTGTTCGATACCGTAATTGGCGCCGAGCAAACCCACGCGAACCTCTTCCATCTTGGGATGGTAACCGCCGCGAATGAACATGTGCCCGACTGCCAGGTAGCTCATCATCTCCTTGAACAGGAAGCTCAACCCATCGCGGCTGGCGATTCCCGGCAGATAGTGCGCAAAGAGCTTCTCGGCGGCGCCGATGTCAAGGCCGTCGAAGTTCGGATTGTAGAAAAACGCACGCTCGATGCGCCAGGCATCGTGGTACATCTGCACCCATTGCTCATGCGGCTTGACGAAGGCCTTCAGACCCTTCGTGTCAAGCATCTCAGGCTTTGCCTTGGGCTTGGCATCGGCAATAAACCACTTCGGCCCGTTCTGGACCAGCATTTTCTTGCCGTTCGCAGCAAAAATGACGTTGCTCACGCCGTGCTGCAGGGTTTCCGTCTTTTTCTTATCGATATCGAAGCTCAAAACATCCACCGGAACCCCGAACGGCGTGAGATCGCTGCGCAAGACGACGACGGGCGCCTTCACCAGGTACAGTATTCCGCCCTTGGCCGCATCCATGCCGACGTAATTTGCCGGCTTGACCGGCAACGCCACGGCACGCGACTGCAGCCCGGTGAAATCGATGGAAACCTTCGGCGCTCCCTTCTTCTTGCCCTTGCTGCCGGCCGCGTCTTTCTTGCCGCCTGCCGATTCGAATCCCGCCTTCGGCGCGAGGAGCGAAGGGGTGCCCGGCTCCAGCGTGGCGGCATAAACATGCCGCGTCTCCGGCCGCTCCATGCTCGTCATGTCAAGCCATCCCTGGTTGAGCGCCGTGTTCGTACTCGATGTGAAATACAGATATTTCCCGTCCGGCGAAAACACCGGATAGAGACAGTCGCTCATGCCGTCGGTGACCTGATGGGTTTTTCCGTCGGCCAGGGAATAGATGTCGATGACGCGCAAAAAGTTGTCGCCCACCGTGGTAAAGGCAATCCAACGGCTATCGGGTGACCAGTTGGCGTCCAATTCATGCAGCGGCCAACTGTAATTGTCCGTGGCCACCTTGACCGGCTTGGGATTCCGCGCCGCCAGGTCGACGTACCACAAGTTCAGCTTCTGGTCGCTGAAGAGGATCTTCTTGCTGTCCGGCGACCAGACGGGATCGTAGTAGTAGGCATCGTCCTGGCCCAGCTTCACCGTTTGCACGGAACCGGTGCCTTTCTGGTTCCGCACGTAGAGGTCGTACTCTCCGTCGCGATCTGAGAAATAGGCGATCCGTTTCCCGTTCGGCGACCACGCCACCTGCCGGTCCATCACCCCCGGGCTATGGGTGAGGTTAGTGATACTGCCGTGTTTCGTGGGTACGGTGAAAATATCGCCCTGCGCCTCGAAGGCCGCACGCACACCGTTCGGTGAAATGGCAGCGTTTTCGATGAGCTTGGAAACGTCCTCGAAGCGCGAGCGGCGCTGCGCGAATTCCCCATGCACCTGAATCGGCACGCTATGAGTCTTACCGCTGGCAAACCCGTAAATATGTATCTGGCCGAATTGCGAGTAGACGATCCCGCCCGGCCCCGCCGTGGCCGACGTGATATCGAAACCCGTGTTATCGATCAGCTTGGTAACCTTGGCCGATTTCGTGTCATAGCCGAACAACGTGTTGGCCCCGTCCCGATCGGACAGGAAATACACCGTATCGCCCACCCACATGGGGTCGCGTTCGTTCGCGTTCTCGTCGGGAATCCGCACAATGCTGGAATCCGACATTCTGGCCAGCCAGATCTGGGTGTGTTGCCCACCCTTGTAGCCCTTCCAGAAAGGCTCCCACTGGAACCCGGGCACATAGGCCAGGTGACTGCCGTCCTGAGAATAACTCCCTTCTTCCGCCATCGATAACGGCAACTCGCTGGGAAAACCGCCGGTCACCGGCACCGTGTAAAGTTGGTCGGGATCGGAGTAGCTGTAGCGACGCGAGCGGAACAGCACGCGCTTGCCGTCTGGTGTCCAGCCCACGGCCACATCCGGACCGGGGTGGTAGGTGAGGCGCCGCGGTTGGCCACCTGCCGCCGGCACCACGTATACATCGGTGTTGCCGTCGTAAGTGCCCGTGTAGGCCACCATCGATCCATCCGGGGAAAAAATGGGCTTGCCGACCAATCCCATGCCGCTCACCAGCAGGTGGGCTTGCCCACCTGTACGCGGCACCGTCCAGATTTCGCTCCCATACTCGAAGGCAATCTGGGTATTCGACATCGTCGGGTAGCGCAGCAAGAGCCTGTTGTTGGCCATGCCTGAACTATTGGCGGCCTGGGCAACCATGAACACAAAAAGAGCCGATGCGGTCAGCAGCCATCTGGACATCATTCTTCTCCTTGATTTTTAGCGTCCCGTGAAAGAACTGGAAGAGAACGACTGTTAACTTACGCCTATGCGTGAAGCCGGGTCAAATCACGTCCGGGCCGGGGAACGGCCCGATGGCACGATGCATTCAGATCGCAAACCACCACGCCGCGAGGAACGGTGCCGCAACCAGAACGATGCCGAGCAGGACAAGAGCAAGAAGGTTCGTCACGAACCACGGAAAGATGGCCAGCAAGGCGCCGCAGATGAGATGCACAGGGCGTTCGGCCCGCTTGCCGTACATGAAGTAGCCGGCTCCGATCGAGCTGAGCACGACACCGGCTATTAACGTGGCTGCAGTGAAATGCATATCTTTTCCGTTACTTCATAAGGCAGGGCTGAATCAGGCAACGCTTCGGTAAACCATGAACGCGGCCACGGCAAATAACATTAACAGGGTCGGATAAAACGTCAACGCAAAACCGAACGAGCGAGCCGCGGCACCCCTCGCATAGCTTTTCCAGAACAGGATACGCCCGATCACGAAAAGAAGGGCCGCGACTGGTACAGCCGCCTGCCAGGACACCGGCATGACGACGGCCCAGGCACTGTGTATGCCTATGGCAAGCACACTCTGCTCCAGCGTATTCTGTAGTACCGATTGCAGAACATGGGCTTTGGACGTTCCCGCGGTCAGGCCGCTGCCGTCAATATCGTCGGGCGTGAAGAAACGGTGTTTCGCCAACAACCCGATGCTGAGCGCCAAACAAAACACGACGGCAACATCCCATTGCATGGACCAAGCCAACGTGGCAGGGAACGCCCCACCCGGAAGCAGCCAAGTCGGCGCCCAAACAACAGCCGCGACCAGACAAACGGCACCGGCTACGAAAGCGGCGGCCATCCCCCCCAAGACACCGCGTTGCTTTTCACTCAACATAACGCCCCCCTTTCAACGCCGGAACCATTTTCCAGGCAGCATGGCAGCGCCCGCTCCGGCTACCAGGCATATGATGCCTCCGGTCATCAACCACATGGTGCGGTCGGTCGGGTTGCCGGTAAATACGCGCGAAATGTCGGAGGCTGCGGAGTGCGAAGCATTGTGGGCAAAGACCAGCAGTACGATGCCGCCTGCGATAAAGGCAAGCCCTATGATTCTTCTGATAGCGGGCATTCATCGTCTCCTTACTTGAGTCATTGAATTTACGTCGCCGAGGTTTTCACGTGCATATCGACGCAAGCGGGATTGTGCACCCTCTGCGCGGATGCGGGGTAGCGTACCAGTAACGATGCCGGACGAATCGGCCGGGGCGTAAAGCCGCCCCCGCAGTTGGGGCATGTCCCCTGGAAACGCTCTTCCACGCAGCGTTTGCAGAACGTACATTCGAAAGTACAGATCATGGCTTCCGTGGAATCCGGCGGCAGATCCCGGTCGCAGCATTCGCAATTGGGACGCATCTCCAGCATGCCGGTTGCCTCAGGCCTTTTTCCAGACACGGCGCAGGATGCCGATCACGAAAAGGAGAATACAGGCACCGATCAACGCGTTTATGACGGCAGCGATGAATCCGCCGCCGATGAACAGGCCCACCTTGGGCAACAGCCAACCGGCCAGGAAAGCGCCGACCACGCCGACGACGATATTGCCGAGAATGCCGAAACCCGAGCCGCGCACGATCAGGCCGGCCAGCCAGCCGGCGATGGCGCCGACGACCAGGAAAACGACCAGGGAACCGATGGTGATGGTCATTGCTTCTCCTTGGAATGTGCCGACGGTTACTTGCCGGTAGTGTAGTGTGCCTAGCGCTGCTTTGTCTTGCCCGCCGGATCAATCGGTCAACATGTCCTGCAAGGCCAACGCATCCGTGGGCGCATATCCCGCTTCATCGTTATCGAAATAAACGTAAACGTCCTGACCGCTGCCGCACCAGTCCCGCACATGCCGCGTCAGTGGCCGCAAGCGGTTGCGCCCGTAGCGCCCCGTGTAGGCCACTTCGCCCGGCCCATGCCAGCGCACGTAACGAAAAGAGGCGGTGTCCACGATCGGCGAACGCCGTTGTTCCATGTCGAACCAGACGGCTGCGGCACCGTGGCGCTGGAGAATGTCGTAAACGGCATCGCACCACCAGGACTCGTCGCGCAATTCGAAGGCGTAACGATGCCGCTTCGGTAAAGCGGCCAGAAATTCATCCAGGCGCTGCGGGTTGGCGTGCCAGCGCGGCGGCAACTGGAACAGGATGGGCCCGAGCTGCGGCCCCAGCTCTTTGGCACACGCGAACATCCGCTCCAACCCGCCCGGCGCCGGCCGCAGTTTTTTCATGTGGGTGAGATAACGGCTGGCCTTGAAGGCGAACCTGAACCCGCGGGGCACCTGGCGCCGCCATTCGTGCAAGATGTCAGCGGACGGCAACCGGTAGAAGCTGGCATTGATCTCCACGCTCGACAGTTGCTTCGCGTAATAACGCAGCCATTCCCCGCGCGGCAGCTCCCCGGGGTAAAACGGACCCTGCCAATGCGCGTAACTCCAGCCCGACGTGCCGATCCGGATGCGGCTCATGTTCCCATCCTAGCGCGCGGCGACCCGTCCGGAGCTCACTCGCTTATTCGTCCTCGTAGATCCTGACAACGCGCTTGCCGTCGGCGCCGATCCAGCCGCGATACATGCCCGGCGTATTAAACGGCGTCACGATATTGCCCTTGTTGTCGAGCGCGATAACACCGCCCGTGTTTTCGCCGCCGAGTGTCACCAGCCGCTCCATGACCATGTGCTCGGCCGCCTTCTCCAACGACCAGCCCTTCATGGCCATCAGGTCGGAAATCGATTGGGTGAGATTGAGACGCATATAGAACTCGCCGACGCCGGTGCCCGACGCCCCGCAGGTCAGATCGTCGGCGTAAGTGCCGGCGCCGATTACGGCCGAATCGCCCACGCGTCCGTCCAGCATATTGTTGAGCCCGCCAGTGGACGTACCCGCGGCGATGTGGCCGTCGCGATCCAGCGCCACCGCCCCGACGGTGCCATGGGCCCAGCCTTTCCCGCCCGGGATGAGTTCGGGCGTCCCCGGGGAATCGGCGGCGAGCTTCTCCAGCCCCTCGATATGCTCGCGCCAGCGCCGCTCGGTATGGAACCAGCTCGCCGGCGTGTACTCGAAGCCATTCGCCCAGGCGAAGTCCTCGGCGCCGCGGCCGGCGAGCATTACGTGCGGGCTTTCGGTCATGACCTTCTCGGCGAGCCGGATCGGGTGAGCGATGTGCTGCACCGCGCCGACGGCGCCGGCATCGAGCGTTGCGCCATCCATGATGGAGGCATCGAGCTGATTCAGCCCGCCGCGGCTGAACACGGCGCCGCGCCCGGCGTTGAACAGCGGCGAATCTTCCATGACCGCG
>Ga0307440_1001626_pt1 | contig 10831 bp, 7 predicted proteins | sample SalMarWE160410MG_FD_202150 | JGI IMG/M metagenome (GOLD analysis project Ga0307440, IMG submission 202150) | Salt marsh sediment microbial communities from the Plum Island Ecosystem LTER, Massachusetts, United States - WE1604-10 | ecosystem: Environmental > Aquatic > Marine > Intertidal zone >... | reverse complement strand
CCGGTGACCTGGATCCGGTTGTACTGCCGCGTCAGCCGGGATCTACCCTCAAGCCTTTCCTTTATGCATTGGCCATGGAGCGCCTTGGCTGGCAGCCCGACACGGTGTTGCGTGACGGGCCGCTCGCCACGCGCCTCGGAGCTGGAGTTCATGATTACCGAAATTACAGCGGGCATTATTACGGGCGCGTCAGTCTGCGCTACGCGTTGGGCAATTCGCTGAACATTCCTGCCGTGGAAACGGCACGTGCGGTAGGGGTTGCCCCATTTCTGGATCTGTTGCACCGGCTCGGCATGACCGCGCTCGATAAGGACGCAGCGCATTATGGTCCGGCGCTTGCGATCGGTGACGGGCCGGTGCCGTTGTTCGAGCTGACGCAAGCTTATTCGGCGCTGGCCCGCCGCGGCCGTTTTTTGCCGTTGCATGTATTTGCCACGATGCCGATACCTCAGGCACATGCCGAGTTGCGGCCGGATGTGACTTCGCTGATTGCTTCCATTCTGTCGGACCCGGATGCGCGCAGTGCCGAATTCGGCACCGCAAGCGTGCTCGACTTGCCGCAGGCTACGGCTGTGAAAACCGGGACGTCGAGCAATTATCACGATGCCTGGACGATGGGATTCGACAATCGTTACACGGTCGGGGTATGGATGGGGCGGCTTAACGGGGGCGACATGGACCGGATTACCGGGTCTGCCGGTCCCGCCCTGGTGTTACGTTCGATTTTTTCGCGTCTGCGCAACGGTAACCCCTATGCCGGTTTGTGGCGCAGCCCGGACTTGCAGCCAGCAGGAACCTGCGAGTTCATCGGCGAAGGCAGTTGCGTCAGGCGCCAGGATTGGCATCTGCTGCACTCTCCGGTACCGCAGTATGCGCATCGGTCCAGAGCCTACATCTCGCGTCCTTTGAACGGCGAAACATTGGCTCTCGATCCGCGGGTCAATGCCGCCGCCCAGGTCTATGTCTTTCGTTTGGCAGACATGCCGGCGGCTGCGCAGGGCGTCGATTGGTACCTCGATGGCGGCTTGATAGCGCGCACGCACAAGCCGGATTACGATTGGCGTCTGGAGCATGGCGAGCATCGGTTGTCTGCACGGGTGCAGCTGGATGATGGCCGCAGCTTGCGGGCGGGGACGGTCACCTTCGTTGTGGATTGATTTTCTGCCTGCGGTTGCAGGGTGCCCTGTTAACAGGCCCTAGACGACGCGCGAGAAGACAGGCCTTTTTTCCGGGCGCGCCTTCTGCAGATGTTCGTCGAATACCATGGCGATAGCACGCAGGAACAAGCGGCCAAGCCGGGTGATCTCCAATCGATCGTCGTAGAGCCGGAGCAGTCCGTCTCCAGCCAGGGGTTCCAGTTGTTCCAACGCGTGCGCGAAATGCTCTTCGAAGCAGGTGTCGCAGTTCTTGAAGAAATCATCGAAATGCACGACGTCCTTGCACATTACCGCATTGATCACGTCGCGCCGCAGCATGTCTTCCTGGCTGAGTCGGTAGCCCCGCTCGGTGGTCGTCTTCCCGGCCTCCAGAGCCTGACTCCATTGCCTGACGGATTTGATGTTCTGGGAGTACATGCCGCCCAGTGAACTGATGGCACTGGCTCCGAGGCCGATCAAGTCGGTGTCGGGACCGGGCATATAGCCCTGGAAATTGCGTACCATCGTGCCTGCTTCGCGGGAACGGGCCAGAGCGTCGTCCGGGCGCGCAAAGTGATCCATGCCGATGTACTCATAGCCGGCATCGCATAACGTGTTAATGGCGCCGTGGAGCAGTCCGAGTTTTTCCATGCCGGTCGGCAGGGCGTTACCTTCCAGCAGGCGCTGGGCACGAAACCGGTCGGGCAGGTGCGCATAACCATACATCGCGATCCGGTCAGGATTCATCTCGATGACCTGTTCCAGGGTGCGGGAAAAGTGTTCCTGGTCCTGGTACGGAAGACCGTAGATGAGATCGAAATTGATCGAATCGAAACGGGCGTCTTTTGCGGCGGTTACCAGACTCCATAATGTGTCGGTATCGATGAAGCGGTTGATGGCCTGCTGGACCCGCGGGTCGAGGTCCTGCACGCCAAAGCTCAAGCGCCGGAAACCGAGGTCTCTGAGTTCCTTGATATTCGCGGGTGATACGGTGCGCGGATCCACCTCGATGGACCAATCGGCCTCTTCCGGAGGGGCCATGCGAAACACATCGCCCAGCGATGCCATCAGCGTGCCGAGTTGCCTGGGGTTGTAGTAGGTTGGGCTGCCTCCGCCCAGGTGCACGTGCGTAACCCAGCGGTCCGGTGCGAGGAAAGGGGCTACTTTGGTTGCTTCCTGTGCAATCTGGTCCAGGTACTTGCTGGTTTTTTCAGTGTTACGCGTGATGACCTTGTTGCATCCACAGTAAAAGCACAACGAGTGGCAAAAAGGCAGGTGTAGGTATAGTGCGGTCGGGGCCGGCACGGGATCATTATTGGTTCGTGAAATGGCGTCCTCACGTTCCGTAGGGCTGAGGTCCTCATGGAAGTCGGCCGCGGTCGGATAGGAGGTATAGCGCGGCGCGCGAACGTCGTAACGCTTGGCCAGTTCGAGTATGTTTTTCATGGGATGCACTGCCGTCCTTCTCCGGGCGACAGTGTCGCCCAATTCGGGAGGTCGGCATTTGACTTGAGTCATAAGCAGAGAATTTTGAGAATAAGAATAATTCTTATCGGAACCTGATGCTGCCCGGTTTTCGTGGTCAGGCAGTCAGGACAGGATATTACTGCCCCAACCAACCCGCTCAGGAAGCCGGCACGTTCTCCGGGTGGGCAACGGTTTCCTCCTGTTCTTCTTCGGCTTGTTGCAGTTCCCAGAGCCGGGCATAAAGACCTTTTGCCCGCAGTAGTTCCGCGTGCGTGCCGTACTGGACGACACGGCCGTTTTCCAGAACGATAATTTCGTCGGCATCGACGATCGTGGACAACCGATGTGCTATGACCAGGCTGGTACGCGTCCGGGCCAGCATGCGCAGTGCGCCCAGGATGGCCTGTTCTGCTTCCGAGTCGAGACTCGAAGTCGCTTCGTCGAAGACCAGTATCGGCGGATTCTTCAGGATGGCGCGAGCGATGGCAACGCGTTGCTTTTCGCCGCCGGATAGCTTCAGCCCGCGCTCGCCGACCAGGGTGTCGTAACCCGCGGGCAGCGAATCTATGAACGGTTTCAGATTGGCCATTGCCGCAGCTTGTTCCACGTCGGCACGAGTGGCTTCGGGATTGCCGTACGCGATGTTGTAGTAGAGCGTGTCGTTGAACAGGACCGTGTCCTGGGGCACGATGCCGATGTTCTTACGCAGGCTGTCGCGCGTGACCGAACGAATGTCGATGCCGTCGATCAGTATGCCTCCGGTGCTTGCGTCGTAGAAGCGGAACAGCAGGCGTGCGATCGTCGATTTTCCGGCGCCGCTTGGGCCGACTACGGCGACCTTGCTTCCGGCGGGCACTGTAAAGCTGACATCGTGCAATATTTCACGCTCGGGGCCGTAACCGAAATGCACGTGGTCGAAGCACACTTCCCCGTGCTTGATTTTCAGCTCCGCGGCATCGGGTGGATCAGCAATCTGCGTGCTGCGGTCGAGCAGTGAAAACATCCGCTCCATGTCCACGAAGGCCTGCTTCATCTGGCGATAGACGAAGCCCAGGAAATTCAGAGGCAGGAACAATTGCACCATGTAGGCGTTGACCATGACGAAATCGCCGATGGACATTTGCTTGTGTACCACCTGGTAGCCGGCGAGCAGCATCATGGCTGTAATGCCTAGTGCGATGATCAGAGCCTGGCCGCTGTTGAGCGTGGAGAGCGAATACTGGGTTTTGAGGGCTTCCTTCTCCCAGTTGACCATTTGCGCGTCGTAGCGTTCGGCTTCGTATTCCTCGTTGGTGAAATATTTTACGGTCTCGTAGTTGATCAGGCTGTCGATGGCACGAGTGTTCGCTTTGGAGTCCAGCTCGTTCATACGGCGCACGTGGCGCATACGCCACTCGGTGACGACGACCGAATAGGCGATGAACAGGACCACGGCAACAAGAATGATCACAGCGAACCAGATGGAGAAATTCCAAAGCAGGATGCCGGTCACCAGGCCGATTTCGAGCAGTGTCGGGAGGATGTTGAAGAGCATGAAGCTCAAGATGAAATTAATGCCGCGTGTGCCGCGTTCGATATCGCGCGACAAACCTCCCGTCTGGCGTTCCAGGTGGAAGGCCAGGTCGAGGTCGTGCAAGTGGCGGAATATCCTGAGAGCAATGCGGCGCACGGCGCGCAGTGCAGCAAACTCGAATACCAGGTCGCGCAGCTCGCCAAATAGTGTCGAAGCGAAGCGCAGTGCTCCATAGGCGATCAGTAACGTCAGCGGAAGCACCAGCATGCCGTCGTGCACATTGAGCGCATTCACGATGTGCTTGAGCACCATCGGTATGGCGACGGTGGCGAGCTTGGCGAGGATCAGGAAGACGACAGCGATCAGTGCACGTCCACGAAATTCCCATAAGAAAGGCAGCAGGTGGCGCAATGCGGTTTTGTTTTGTGGCATGTCGCCGCTATCTCCCGTATCTATTACTTCATTCTGTCACACCCGCATGGACTGCGGGCGTGACAGGCAGAAGCGATAGGCATCAGACGAGACCTTCGGCCTCCAGTGCACGCTTTACGCCGGCGTCCTCATGCATGCGTTTGAAGAAACGCTGCAGGTTCTCGAGCCCCGAAAGATCGATCTTCATCGCCTTGGCCCAGCGTGTCACCACGAACAGGTAAGGGTCTGCAATCGAGCGGGTACCAGTCAGCCAGTCCTTGCCGGCGAGCTGTTTGTCGGCACGCTCGAAAAGTCCACGGAGTTTTTTTCTGGCGTTTTCCTTGGTCTCCTCGATGGCTTTTCCATCACTCAGATAGCCTGTTGCGCCGAATAGGGGGCCGAACGCGGGATGCAAATCGGAATTGAGAAAACCCAGCCAGCGGTTAACTTCGGCCCGGCTTTTCGCCGTGCCGTCGCCGGCCAGTTTGGCGTCCGGGTGACTGTCGGCCAGGTAATGGAGGATGGCCGAGTTCTGGGTCAGTACGCCGTCCTCCAACTCAAGTGCCGGCACGGCGCCGAGGGGATTGATCTTCAGGTACTCATCTTCTTTTAAGTCGTCGTGGCTGAGTTTTTTCGTGTCATAGGACTCGCCGGCCCATTCCAGCGTGATGTGGTCGGCCAACGAACAGGCACCTGGCATGTAATAGAGTTTCATAAAACCTCCTTGAGTTGATGTGAGTGGTTAATGAGGGACTTGGCTCTTCATGCCGCTGCCGGTCGAAGCAGCGGGTAATCGACGAAACCACGCGCGCCTCCCTGATAGAACGTATCCGGATCGCCGTCGGCGAGCGGAGCGCGCAGGTGGAAGCGCTGTGGCAGGTCGGGATTCGCGATAAAGGGGCGACCGTAAGCCACCAGATCGGCTTCGCTGCGGCTGATGGCTGCATTGCCGCTTCTGCGGTCGTAGCCGTTGTTGGCGATTAGGGTGCCGTGATAGACGGTGCGATAACGGCTCGTGACGTCGGCAATGCGATTGGGCTCGTTGGCATCTGAATTCGTGTTCTCCAACAGGTGCAGGTACGCGATCCGGTAATTGTCGAGTACGCCGATCACGAAGTCATACAGCGCTGCCATGTCGCTATCCGGGCCGATGTTGCCCGTGTTGCCGGGAGACAGGCGCACACCGATGCGTTCGCGTCCGATGGCTTCGGAAATGCCTTCCACGATTTCGAACAGGAAGCGCGCGCGGTTGGCGATGCTCCTGCCGTAGATATCGTCGCGCTGGTTGCTTGAGTCGCGCAGGAACTGTTCGACGAGATAGCCGTTCGCGCCGTGGATTTCCACGCCGTCGAAGCCGGCTTCCATCGCGTTCCTGGCCGCCTTCACGAAATCCTGCACTGTGGCGCGGACTTCATTCGTCGTCATGGCACGGGGCGTGACCGTATCCTTGAGCCCATCGGGAGTGAAGGCCTGACTGTTCGGGTTCAGGGCCGATGGGGCGACCGGTAGTTCACCGCCGTGGAAATCCGGATGCGAAATGCGTCCCACGTGCCAGAGCTGGATGAAGATGTGCCCGCCCTGGTCATGAACGGCCTCGGTCACCTTGCGCCAGCCTTCGATCTGGGCGCGGGAGTGGATGCCGGGCGTGTTGATGTAACCCACGCCTCGCGGCGAAACCTGGCTCGCTTCGGTGATGATCAGGCCGGCGCCGGCGCGCTGGGCATAGTACTGGGCGTGCAGGGCCGTCGGCGCGCGTCCCGGATTGTCCGCCCGGCTGCGGGTCATCGGGGCCATCACGATGCGGTTGGGCAGCGAATAGGCTCCGACGGTGACGGGGGTTAACAGGGGCTGCAATTCGTACATTAGGATCTCCTTATAACCATCTATTAAGAGAAATGTCTATATATTCAAGAATCTCGATATATTGGTCGAAAAAAACGCCTATTCCTTACAGTTTTTGTTCCAATAAATCCGCCAGCTGCTTGAGCACCTCTTCGTTGCGGACATAGAACGTCCATTGCCCACAGCGGCGGGCTTCGATCAAGCCGGCTTGTTGCAGCTGGGCCAGGTACTGCGAGGCGGTCGATTGTGAGAGACCGAGTTTCTTCTGGATCTCGCCCACGCACACGCGCTTCTCCCGGCATTCGCCGTTGGGCGCCGGACCGAAATGCTTGTCAGGCTCCCGCATCCAATGCAGGATCTTGAGCCGTGACTCATTCGCGAGCGCCTTGAAGACCGCTACCTCATCCATACAAGACATTGTATCGCCAAATTGCGATATGTCAATATGCCTATATGGTCAATTCGACCCGAGGTAGGTTTCCAGCACCCGCTGCCACCCAGGGGCCTGGATGATCTTGACCAGTTGTTCGTTGATCGGTTTGCGCAGCGGACTGGAGAGCGGCATGGCGAACGCGTAATCCTGGCGCTCGAACGTTCCCGGCAGGACTTTGAGCCGGTTCGCATAGGACTGGTTGACGTAATAACGCAGGATGGGCGTGTCGTATACGATGGCATCGGCCCGATTTTCGGCGACGGCCTGCAACGCCGCCTGCACGTCGGGATAGTTGCGTGCCGTGATGTGATGGAAGGCGAGATACTTCGCCGAAGTGGAGTCGGCCACGGTGGCAACGACGCGGTGCTGCAAGTCGCGCGGGCTGCGGATCGCCTGTGAAATGCTGCTGACTGTCAACGATGTCGCGATAGCTGCCGTGAAACTCGAAATGACGATTACGCTGGTGAACATCCACACCAGGCCGATGATGCGGCCGCCCAACGTGCGCGGTGCCATGTCACCGTAGCCCACCGTGGTCATGGTGACCGCGGCCCACCAGAAACTCGAGCCAATGCCGCGCGACGCCTTCCCACCGAACATGTCCGGGTTACGCCGGTGCTCGAAAAACCACACCAGCATGCCGACGGCCAGCAGCAGGGCGGCAAGCAGCAAAATGACCGAGACGAACTGCCACGAAAACAGCTTGCGCAATACCTCGAGCCAGGCGGTCCGGTGCTGCAGGGGCACCGCGATGCCCAGGCCGGTGGTATAGAAAGGATGGGAGAAGTCGAGCAGATTCTCGCGTGCCGCCGTGACCGTGATTGCACCGATGCCTACGTCGTATTGCCCGGCTTGCGTCTTGTCGAGCAGGCCCTGGAGATCTGTTTCATGCAGCCGGTAACGCAGATGCAGGTCCGTGGCGATGCGCCGCCAGAGTTCGATGCTGATCCCGCCGTAGGTGCCGTCGTCATGCTTGATGACGAACGGTGGTGCTACCTTGATGCCGACGGAGATCGGCGCGCGCGTGCTTGAAGCGGCTGGCGTTGCGGTTTTCCCGGTCGGCGCAGCGCAGGCCGCGCCCATCGTCAGGAGCAGGCAAAAGGCCGGGAGCAGTCGCGTGTTCAGGGGCATGATCGGCAGGTCTTTGGCGAGTGGATACCATAGCCGTTCTTGCAAATACCCGTAAAGCGGAAAGACTCTCCGGCATCAGGCTTGGGTGCCCACGAGGCTGCACTCGCGGGGCATCAGGCATAATCGGGCTTCGCCATGTCGGCAGGAGAATGCGGGTGCGCAAGGAAGTGGTCATCGTCGTCGGTGTGTATTTTCTCGGCCTGCTCGGTTGGAACCTGCGTAACTTTCTGAAGAATCGCACCGGCTCGGAAGCGGAAGAAGTTGCCTACGTTGGCCATCGCAACTTCGGAACGGGGGCGCTGATCGCTACGCTCGTCGCCGTCTATGCCAGTAACTACACGCTGCTCGCGGCGGCCGAAAGCGGGTTCAAGTACGGCTTGTCCGGACCCATCTGGTATGCGCTGGGCGTGGCGTTGCCGATCCTGTTCTTTGTGTGGCCGGTCAACCTGATTTCGCGCATGCGTGCCTCCCTTCCGCGTGGAGTGACGTTGGTCGAATACTATGGCGCGCGTTACGATGAACGCACGCGCCTGGCCGCGCTCGTGACGGTCCTGCTCGCAAGCATTATCGGTGTCGTTTCCGTAGTCGTCGCCATAGGTATCGTTCTCGACTCGTTGCTCAATATAGGTACGACCCCCTCGATCCTCCTGGGTGGGGGCGTGTTGATTCTTTACACGGCATTGGGGGGATACGAGGGCACGGCGCGCGCGCATGTCTACCAGTTGATGATCGCGGGGCTGGCCGTGGCCGTCAGCCTGGCCCTGGCCGCCAAAGACGTGAATCTTTCCAACTTCGTACACCACCTCGGAGCCGGACAGCGAAACGTGCTCGCCTGGGGGCCGGTGCATATGCTCGATTTCTTCCTCACGCTCGCCGCGCTCGCGATCGCCAACCCTATACTTTGGCAGCGCATGTTCTCCGCCCGCGATGATCGCAGTGCGGCGCGTGCCATGTGCGGCTTCCCGGCGTTGTGGATTCCCTTCGCCATCGGCTCAGGCATCATGGGCATGATCGCCTTCCACCTGATGCCCGCCATCGCGCCCGATCAGGCCGCGACCCGGCTCGTGGTGCACCTGTTTCCGACCTGGGCGGCGGTGCTCTTCCTGCTCGGCGGCCTTGCGCTGGTGTTCTCGACGGGCGATGCCGCGATCAACAACATCGCCTCCATCGTGCAGTTCGACGTGATCGACCGTTACCTCGGACACCGCTTCACCGGGCGCCGCGCCGTCTATTTGAGTTTCGGCGTGCAGATAGCGCTCGGCCTGGTCGGAATCGTCGGGGCGCTGGGCGTTAAAAGCATCCTGCAACTGCTGATCGTCAACAGCGCCGTCAACATTGCTCTCCTCGCCCCACTGGTGCTCGGGCTGATCTGGCGCCGCGCACATGCCGGTGCCGCGTTCTGGTCGATAGCCGTCGGTCTGGCTGTCGGCGCGGGACTGATGATCGCGGGCTGGGGGCCGATTGCCGACCTTGTCGCGCTCGTGGTCTCGGTGGCACTTATGATTGGGTTGTCGGTCTGGCTGCCGGCACGCAGCGAACCTTCCATAGGCGCTGATCGACCGGTCAAGCGTGCCGCTCCAGGCCTGGTGCTCGCCATCGCGACATACACAGCGTTGTTCGCGCTGGCGTCGACGTTCGGCAGCGTGAAGTTGTTGCTTCCCGGGTTCACGTTGTATCCGTTGATGGTTTACGCCTTCGGCGGTTGCCTCGTCCTTGCCTTGGTGCTCCCGTTCATCGCCTTGCGCCGGCCCTGACTTCGGCATCATGTGCCAACTCGGATCGGTTTTGAGTGGGCCCCAAACGGGTGTCGAGTTATTCCACTGAATGTATTCGGCCAAATGGAATCAGGGCTTCGGGTACGTGGGTCGAAAGTTCGTGAATGACCATTTTGAGAGCAACAGCCGCAAGTCCTGAATCGGCCAACTAAAGCCATTCCGGACCTTTCTCCTAAACGGTCATTCATACCTATAGCATGATGTCACGCACCCCCCGTGGGATGCGGAATTTTGAACCCGACCTGCTGATAGACATTACACATCTTGTGCCCGCTATGAGCGAAACGCCAGTCCGCGATCACTTTTAGAGCTGCCTGGTTGAAGATTTTCGCAGGCTTTGCGCTCACCACATGTGCCGAAGTGGAGGTTCCGTCAGGCTTAATACAAAACTTCACTTCAATTCTTGCCTCTTTGGGCAACTTTGCACCAATCGGTATAGCCAGCTTCTGGCGAGGATTATGGGTCGCAATAATGGGCGGCATAGTTGATTCATCAGATAGTTTCTCGGACGCTGTACGTATGATTAATCCAATTACTTGACCCTTCGGTTTGGCGAACAGATGAATCTTTTCCTTTAGACCACAAGCCCATATCGGTTGGTGGTCTTTAATTGCCTTGCTCTCCCTCTGTTCCAGTCGTTCGACCCGGCTCTCATAGCCTCTACGCCACGCAGTCACGCTTATCATCGACAGTCTCTGTGGAGGACCTGCTATCGGTTGGAGTCGTTCTGCAGCTTTCGGTAACCAACTAATCGCGGCGAGTGCAACCGCCCGCCCTTTCGGCGTGCCTCCCGTCAAAACGACGTTGGCTATACGTTCCTCCGGATCGACACAAAATTTTGCCTGAATGTCCTCGGTTCCTTGCCAAGTTTTCTTTTCGCGCGTGAACAGGGGCGGACTAACACTGAGCCCAGCGACGTTCCCCGTTATTGACCTGCTCCTCGAAGCGGCATCCGATTCTGACGACTCCGGTTGCGACACAGAAGCCGACAGAATCGATATAGGATGAGGAGTTACCAGATACGGCTGCTTGCAAACTAGGCTGAGCGCCTCAACACTGCTTGCAGTAGCGGGCGGAACATTTGTAAATAACACTCTCTGAACGACCTTCGGAGCCGATCCTA
>Ga0307440_1001625_pt1 | contig 10841 bp, 10 predicted proteins | sample SalMarWE160410MG_FD_202150 | JGI IMG/M metagenome (GOLD analysis project Ga0307440, IMG submission 202150) | Salt marsh sediment microbial communities from the Plum Island Ecosystem LTER, Massachusetts, United States - WE1604-10 | ecosystem: Environmental > Aquatic > Marine > Intertidal zone >... | reverse complement strand
CGGACCTATATCGGCACGGCGATCCGCGCCATCTCTCAGGACCGGGCCATCATGCCGCTCATGGGCGTCAACCCGAACCGCATCTTCGTGCTGACCTCGGCGATCGGCGGCGGCCTCGCCGGCCTGGCCGCGTGCCTGCTGGTGCTGCAGTACGACATCCATCCGGCGATCGGGCTCAGCTTCGGCCCGATCACCTTCATGGTGTGCGTGCTCGGAGGCCTGGGCAACATGGTCGGCGGCTTCATCGCCGCCTTCATCTTCGCCCAGTTCATCTCGGTGGGCGGCTACTTCCTCGCGCTCGAATGGGGCTACGTGCTCGCCTTCCTGTTCTTCATCGGCATGATGTTCTGGCGCCCGCGGGGCATCCTGGGAGGCAAGTAGGATGAAGAACGCGCGCTGGATCGGTCTCGCGCTGCTTGCAGCGGCGCCGCTGGCGGGCATGGGCCAGTACCCGCTGCACCTGCTGATTCTCTGCCTGCTGTGGGCGTTCGTGTACACCGGCTGGGCGATCATGGGGCGCCTGGGCATGGTGAGCCTGGGACACGGCGCTTTCCTCGGCGTCGGCGCCTACGTGGTGGTGATGGGCTGGAACCATTTTCATCTCTCGCCCTGGTTCGGCATCCCGCTCGCGCTCGCGGCCACCGCGTTGCTCGCCTTCCTCATCGGCTATCCGTGTTTTCGCTTCAAGATCGTGGGCCACTACTTCGCGCTGGTGACGCTGGCGCTCTCGGAGGTGGTCCGCCTGATCATCATCGCGCTGCGCGACTACACCGGCGGCTCGCTCGGCGTGACGCCGAAAACCGCGCTGGTCAAGACTTCGTGGTCGCTGTACGCGATGCAGTTCTCGTCCAAGCTGGTGTGGTTCTACGTCATTCTCGCGGTGTGGCTGGTCGGCCTGTGGGTCTGGACGCGCGTCGACCGCTCGATGTCGCGCCTTGCGCTCGAGGCGATCAGCCAGGAAGAGGACGCCGCGGCCTCGATCGGCATGAGCGTGTCGCGCCTCAAGCTCGGCGTCACGATGATCTCGGCGCTGATGACCTGCGTCGGCGGGATTCTCTACGCGCAGTACCAGCTCTACGTGAACCCGGAGTCCCTGTCGGGGATCGGCATCAGCCTGCAAATGGTGTTCGGCGCGATCGCGGGCGGGATGTTCGTGCGCCTCGGCCCCACGGTCGGAGCCGTGTTCACGTTGCTGCTCGCCGAGGGGTTGCGTCTCGGGCTCGGTCACGACGTCCACGGCCTCGACACCACCATCTACGGCCTGATGCTGGTGCTCTTCATCATCTTCATGCCCAAGGGTATCCTCGGGGCTGCGATCGAAGCCTACGAGAAGCGGCGCCGCGCACCGCGCGTCGCGGCCGCCTGAGGAGACCCATTGCCCGAGTTCGATTACGTCGTGGTGGGCGGCGGCTCGGCCGGCTGCGTGCTGGCCGCCCGCCTGTCGGAGGATCCCGCGGTGCGCGTGTGCCTGCTCGAGGCCGGCCCGACGGACGATAGCGCTCTGATCAAAATGCCGGCGGGCGTGGCGCTGATCCTGCCGACGCGCATCCGCAACTGGGCCTTCGAGACCGTGCCGCAGGAAGCGATGTTCCGGCGCCGCGGCTACCAGCCGCGAGGCCGGATACTCGGCGGCTCGAGCTCGCTCAACGCGATGATCTACATGCGCGGTCATCCGTCCGACTACGACGACTGGGCCGCGGCCGGGGCGACCGGCTGGGCCTGGCACGACGTCCTGCCGTACTTCCTGCGCGCCGAGAACAACGAGCGCGGCGCGAGCGACCTGCACGGCGTCGGCGGCCCGCTCAACGTGGCCGACCTGCGCTCGCCGAACCCCTTCGCCAGGCTCTTCGTCGAGGCGGGCAAGGAGGCCGGCCTGCCGCAGAACGACGACTTCAACGGCCCGCAGCAGGAGGGCGTGGGGCTGTACCAGGTGACCCAGAAAGGCGGCGAGCGCTGGAACGCGGCGCGCGCCTACCTGCACCCCGCGATGGGGCGCGCCAACCTGGCCGTCTACACCCGAGCGCACGCCCTGCGCGTGCGCTTCGACGGCAAGCGCGCGACCGGGGTCGAGATCGAGCGCGCCGGGCGCAAGGAGACGATCGCGGCGGCGCGCGAAGTGGTGCTCGCCGCCGGCGCGTTCCAGTCGCCGCAGCTCCTGATGTGCTCGGGCGTCGGCCCGGGCGAGCACCTGCGCTCGCTCGGGTTGGAGGTCGTGCACGACGCACCCGGCGTGGGCGCGGACCTGCAGGACCACCCCGACTACATCATCAACCGCAAGGTGGGCTCGGGCGAGCTGATGGGCGTCTCGCTCGGCGGCGGCCTGCGCCTCGCGAAGGAGCTCTGGCGCTACGTGCGCGAGCGGCGCGGCATGCTGACGTCGAATTTCGCCGAGGCGGGCGGGTTCGTGAAGAGCGAGCCGGGGCTCGAGCGCCCCGACCTGCAGCTTCACTTCGTGGTGGGCATGGTCGACAACCACAACCGCACGTTGCATGTCGGCCACGGCCTGTCGTGCCACGTCTGCGTCCTGCGCCCGAAGAGCCGCGGCACGGTGCGCCTGGCGAGCTCCGACTCGCGCGACGCGCCGTTGATCGATCCGCGCTTTCTCGCCGAGCCCGAGGACCTCGCCGCGCTGGTGCGTGGCTTCAAGCTGGTGCGGCGCATCCTCGACGCGCCGGCGCTCGCCGCGTTCCCGTCCACCGAGCTGTATACCGCGAAGGTGCACGACGACGCCGAGATCGAGCGCGCGATCCGCGCGCGCGCCGATACCGTCTACCACCCGGTGGGAACCTGCCGCATGGGCAGCGACGAGCAGGCCGTGCTCGATCCCGAGCTGCGGGTGCGGGGCGTCGAGGGCCTGCGGGTGGCCGACTGCTCCGTCATGCCGAGCCTGATCGGCGGCAATACCAACGCGCCCGCGATCATGATCGGCGAGCGCGCCGCCGAATTCATGCGCCGCGCCGGCTAGGCGCGGATGACCCGCTCGAGCACGACGCCGCGCGTGTCCATTTCGTACTCGAGCCCGCTGATCGGCGGCCGGCAGTAGTGCCAGGTGAGGCCCGCCGGTGCGGCGCCGCGGGCGACGATCTCCTCGCCCAGGAAGGGATGCAGGTCGTGCACGGTGTAGACCTGGGTCGCCGAGACCGCGCCCCAGCCCGTGCCCACGCCCAGGCCGCGCAGCCGCTGCTCCATCATGTCGAGTACCCAGCGCGCCTTGGCGCGCAGCCCCGCGGGCGAGGCGTCGCCTCGCGCCACGATGTCCTCGGGAAAGCGCCCGCCCTCGGGCCACTCGCCGCTGCCGGCGACGACGAAGCTCGGCTCGGCGCGCGCCGCCTGCACCGTGTAGCAGAAGGCGTGGAAGGACGGCTCGGCGGGCGGGTCGATCTCGGGCGCGACGTTCGAGCGCGCGACGGGGTTGAGGCCGTCGCGGAAGATGCCCCAGTCCTCGAGCACGGCGACGTAGCCCCGGTTGAAATCCCCGAAGCCGCCGAAGCTGAACGGACGCGGCGAGCGAAGCTCGGCGGCGCACAGCGCGCCGCGCGGACGTCCCATCGCCGCGAGGTGCGCCGCGATCGCCTCGAAGCCCTGAGCCATCGGCAGCGGTTGCGCGAAGCGCGCACGCTCGATCGCGAATCCCGGCCGCGCGATCACGCCCTGAGAGTAGGGATATACGCCCTCGAGGAAGGCGTAGCCTCCGCCTGCGAATTCGATCAACCGGGCCATCGGGCCTAAACTCTACATCATGAGCGACGACGGGTTTCGCAATTCCCTGTGGCATGCGACCGCGCCCCCGGCGCCGCCGACCGCGGCGCTGGAAGGCGAGCAGCGCATCGACGTCGCGGTGGTCGGCGCGGGCTACACCGGCCTTTCCTGCGCGCTCGCGCTCGCCGAAGGCGGCGCGCGAGTCGCGGTGCTCGAAGCGGGGGAGATCGGCCAGGGCGCCTCCGGGCGCAACAACGGGCAGGTGATCCCGACCTTGTCGCGGGTCGACCCCGACGAGCTCGCCGCGCGCACCAGCGAGGGCTTCGTGCAGCTGGTATGCGATTCGGCCGGGCGCACCTTCGACCTGATCCGCCGCCACGGCATGCGCTGCGAGGCGGTGCAGAACGGCTGGGTGCAGCCGGCGCACACGTCCGGGCGAATGCGCCTGGCCGAGGCGCGCGCGAACGCCTGGCGGCGTCGGGGCGCGCCGGTGCAGCTGCTCGATCGCGCGGGCGTCGCGCGCGTCACCGGCTCCGGCTTCTGGCACGGCGGCTGGGAGAACGCGAGCGGCGGCAAGCTCAATGCCCTCGCCTACTGCCGCGAGCTGGCGCGCGCCGCCATCGCGGCCGGGGCGCGGGTGCACACGCAAAGCCCGGCGCTGAGCGTCGAGCGCGCGGGCGACCGGTGGCGCGTGGCCACCGCACAAGGCGCGCTGCGCGCCGAGCGCGTGGTGATCGCCACCCACGCTTATTCGGACGCGCTCTGGCCGGGGCTGGCGCGCAGCGTGTTTCCGGTGACCAGCTACCAGATGGCGACCGTCCCGCTGGACGAGGAAGCCAGAAAGACCGTGCTGCCGTTCGATCACGCCTGCTCCGACACCCACGGCGACCTGCATTTCTTCCGCTGGGACGCGCAGGGGCGCCTGGTCACCGGCGGCGCGCTGGTTCTGCCGTGGCGCTGGCGCGTGCGGCTCGAGCGGCGCATCGGCGCGCGCGTGGCGCGGGTGTTTCCGCAGCTCGGCGCGCCGAATTTCGAGTTCCTCTGGCACGGCCGGCTCGGCATGACGCTGGATGCGCTGCCGCACGTGCACGAGCTGGCGCCGGGCGTGCTCGCCTGGCTCGGCTGCAACGGCCGCGGGCTCGCGCTTTCGACCGTGACCGGCGGCGAGCTCGCACGCGCCTGCCTCGGTGCGCCGCTCGCATCGCTGCCGCTGCCGTTCACGCCGCTCAAGCCCGTCCCGGGACACGCGCTCGCAAGGGGCAAGGAGACGCTCGCGCTCGTGTATTACCGCTATCGCGACGCCCGCGAGATGGCGTGAATATAATGCGGCACCCATGCTGGAACTTTCCGTTCTCGCGCTCGCCGTCGGCGCAATGTGGTTCTGGTTCGACAGCCTGCGCGCGAGAGAGCGCGCGGTCGCGGCCGGGCGCGCGGCCTGCGGGCGCTACGGGCTGCAGTTCCTCGACGAGACGGTGGCGTTCGTGAGCCTTCGCCCCGCGCGCGACGACGACGGGCGCCTGCGGCTGCGCCGCACCTACGTGTTCGAGTTCTCCGACACCGGCGATAACAGGCGCCAGGGCGTGATCGTCACGCTCGGCAGCGATCTCGCGGACGTGCAGATGGAGCCGTTCAGGATCCAATGAGCAAGTGGCTCGAAGCGCGGGTGGTCGAGAACCGGCACTGGACCGAGGCGCTGTTCTCGTTGCGCGTCGAGGCGCCGCGGCTGCGGTTCGAGGCGGGGCAGTTCGTCAAGCTCGCGCTCGACATCGACGGCGAGCGCGTCGCGCGGCCGTTCTCGTTCGTCAATCCGCCGCAGGCGCCGCTGCTCGAGTTCTACGGCGTGGTGGTCCCCGAAGGCCCGCTCTCACCGCGGCTGGCCCGGCTCGCCGCGGGCGACCTTATCTACTTGTCTCCCAATCCTTCCGGATTTCTCGTTTTGTCCGAAGTTCCGGATGCTGAAACGCTGTGGTTGATGGCCACCGGCACCGGCCTGGCGCCGTTCCTGTCGATCCTGTGCACCGAGACGCCGTGGCTGCGTTACCGGAACGTGGTGCTGGTGCACGCAGCGCGCTTCGCCAAGGAGCTCGTCTACCGGGAGCTGCTCGACGAAATCGAGCGCAGTCGGGGCGCCGAGCGCTTTCGCCGCGTCAGCTTCGTCAGCCGCGAGGCGGCGCCGGGATCGCTTGGCGGGCGCATTCCGGCGGCGATCGGCGACGGGCGGCTCGAGGCCGCGGCGGGCGTGCCGCTGCAGGCGGGAAACTCGCAGGTGATGCTGTGCGGCAATCCCGACATGCTGCGCGACAGCGTTGCGGCGCTGGCGCTGCGGGGCATGAAGAAGCATCGCCGGCGCTCACCGGGGCAGATCACGGTCGAGAGCTTTTGGTGACATAGTTCACACGCGACTTGCGCCGAGCGCGCGACGACATTTGGAGTTACGATGCAGCGGGGAACCGCGGTCGCCGGGAGGGACGTTTTGGGATTTGGGGACGCGAAATGAGCGACTCGTCGCCGCTGCGGGCGGAGGATGAGTTCGCGCCGGTCGCGAGGGCACCGGCACCGCGAGTCGAGGCCCCGGCGGCGGGCTACGGCGGCCGCCGCTCCACAGAGCTCGAGTACCAGGCGATTCTCGCCAACGCCTCGATCGGCATCGCATTCACGCGCGAGCGCAAGTTTTCGCTCTGCAACCCGAAGTTCGAGGAAATGCTCGGCTATGGGTCCGGCGAGCTGATCGGCCAGCCGGGCGAGGTGATTTATACCAGCCCCGAGAGCTACGCCGAGCTGGGGCGCGTCGCGGTGCCCGTGCTGCGTGAGGGCAAGCAGCTCGACCTGGAGTGGGAGTTCAAGCGCAAGGACAACTCGACGCTCCTTTGCCGCGTCATCGCGAAGGCGATCAACCCGAGCCAGACCCAGGCCGGCACGATCTGGATCGCCGAGGACATCACCGAGCGCAAGCGCCACAGCAACGAGGTCGACCGGCTGCTGCGCGAGCAGGAGGCGATTCTCGGCAGCGCCTCGATCGGCATCGTGTTCATCCGTGACCGCCGCATCGTGCGCTGCAACCGGCGCTACGAGGAGATGTACGGCTACGGGCCGGGCGAGATGGACGGCCAGCCGACCAGCATCATCTATGCCGAGGAAAGCGCGTACCGGAAAGGCGGAGAAACCTACGCCGAGCTCGCCGCCGGCAAGACCTCCCGCCGCATCGGCCTGCGCCGGCACAGGAACGGGGACACCTTCTGGACCCGGGTGGACGGGCGCGCGGTCGACCCCGGCCACCCCGAGAAGGGCTCGGTCTGGACCGTCGAGGACATCACCGAGCAATTGCGCGCCGAGGAAGAGCTCGAGCGCCTGCTCGCCGAGCAGAAGCTGATCCTCGACAACGCGACGGTCGGCATCTCGTTCGTCAAGAACCGCGTCTATCAGCGCTGCAACCCGAGATTCGAGGAGATGTTCGGCTACGCCCCCGGCGAGATGATCGGCTTGAGCACCGCGACGATCTTTCCGAGCGCGCAGGTGTTCGAAGAGGTCGGAGAGAGATACTACGAGGCATTGGCGCAAGGCGAGCCCTCGATAGAAGAGCGCCAGCTAAAGCGCCGCGACGGCTCGCTGTTCTGGTGCAAGATCGTCGGGCGCGCGATCGACCCGGCGCGCCCGCACGAGGGCACGATCTGGATCTACGACGACGTCAGCGCCGAGCACGCCGCCCGCGAGCAGCTCGAGCAGGCCGTTTCCCATCGGACCGCCCAGCTGGCGGACGCGAACCGCAAGCTCGAGGGGGAGATCGCGGAGCGCAAGCAGGCCGAGCAGCGCGCGCAGCACCTGGCGGACCACGACGCCCTCACCGGGCTGCCGAACCGGCGCCTGCTCGAGGACCGGCTGACGCAGGCCCTCGCGCTCAGCTACCGCAACCGCGAGCAGACGGCGGTGATGTTCGTCGACCTGGACCGCTTCAAGACCATCAACGACTCGCTCGGCCACGCGACAGGCGACGTGCTGCTGAAGGAGGTGGCCGGACGCCTGGTGGCGCAACTGCGCGACGGCGACACAATCTGCCGCATCGGCGGCGACGAGTTCGTGGTTGTGCTGCCCGAGATCAGGCGGGCGACCGACGCCGCGCACGTGGCGCAGAAGGTGATCGAGCAGCTGTCGCTGCCGACCGCGATCGAGGGTCGCGAGCTGCATGTCACGCCCTCGATCGGCATCGCCGTGTTCCCGGAGGACGGGCGCGACGCCGAGACGCTGATACGCAATGCCGATGCCGCCATGTACCACGCCAAGGAGATGGGGCGCGCAAACTATCAGTTCTTCACCGACCAGATGAACCTGTCGGCGTCGCGGCGGCTGGCGCTGGAGAACGACCTGCGCCGCGCGCTGCAAAAGGGCGAGCTTAGGGTGCACTATCAGCCGATCATCGAGCTCAAGGGCGGTTGCGTCTCCGGGCACGAGGCCCTGGTGCGCTGGCAGCATCCTTCGCGCGGACTGGTGCCGCCGGCGGAATTCATCCAGGTCGCCGAGGACACCGGCTTGATCCTCAAGATCGGCGAGTGGGTTCTGCGCGAGGCCTGCCGCTGGGCGACGTTCATCGGGGTCGACCGCGGCCTGCAGGTGTCGGTCAACCTCTCGGCGCGCCAGTTCGCCGATCCGAGGCTGGTCGACACGGTCGCGAGCGTGCTCAGGGAGACCGGCCTGCCGGCCAACCTGCTCGAGCTCGAGATCACGGAGTCCACGGTAATGCAGCACACCGACGTCACCGCGGTGACGTTCGCCAAGCTCAAGCAGCTCGGCGTCTCGATCGCGATCGACGACTTCGGCACGGGCTACTCGAGCCTTGCCTACCTCAAGCGCTTCGCCGTCGACAGGCTCAAGATCGACCGCTCGTTCATCTCCGACATTCCGGGCGACAAGGACCACAAGGCGATCGTCGCCGCGGTGGTGGCGCTCTCACACGCGCTGGGCCTGAAGGTGGTGGCCGAAGGCGTCGAAAACGAGGCGCAAATGGAGTTTCTGCAGACCTGCCGCTGCGATTACCTGCAGGGCTTCCTCGCCGGGCGCCCGGTGGACGCTGACACGGCGGCGAAAGAATACGTCTGAGCAAGCTGCCCCTGCATTTCGCGCACGCGAACGGGTTTCCCTCGCCGTGCTACGCCCAGCTGTTCGAGGCCCTCGGCGGGCGCTACCGCATCGGCTGGATCGAGGCGATCGGCACGGACCCGCGCTATCCGGTCAGCGAGGGCTGGCCCCACTTGGTCGAGCAGCTGATCGAAGCGCTCGAGCGCGAGTACGGCGGCAGGCCGGTGCTCGGCGTCGGGCATTCGCTCGGCGGCTACCTGAACTTCCTCGCCGCGGTCAGGCGCCCCGAGCTGTTTCGCGCGATCATCCTGCTCGATGCGCCGCTCATCGGCGCTCTGCGCGGGCGCATGCTCGGCGCCACCAAGCGCCTCGGAATCGTCGATAGGGTGACTCCGGCGGGCGCGACGCGCGACCGGCGCAGCCATTGGAATTCCCGCGAGGAGGCGAAGCATCACTTTCGAAGCCGCCGCCTGTTCCGCCACTTCACCGACGCCTGCCTTGAAGATTACGTGCGCCACGGCCTGGTCCGCTCGGGCGGCGCGCTGAGGCTGCGCATCGATCCGACGATCGAATACCAGATCTACCGCACCATCCCCCACGGCATGAGCCGCCACCTGCACGCGCTGCGCGTGCCGGCGGGATTCATCGGCGGCGAGCACTCCGACGTCGTCCGCCGCGCCGGCCTCGCGGCGACGCGGCGCCGTTTTGCCCTGCGCAAGGTGCCCGGCGGGCATCTTTTTCCGTTCGAGGAACCGGCTGCAGCGGCCGCGGCGGTGATCGAGCTCGCCGAGGCGCTGACTCGCTGAGACCTCAGATCATGCGATCGCGCCGGCGCTCGATCTTCTCCTCGAGGACCTTGATGGTGAGCGCCACACCCAGCAGGTTCGGGTCGACCGCGAGCGCACGGCGAAACCAGGCGAGCGCCCGCTCGTCGTCGCCGAGCGCCAGGTAGATCTGCCCCAGCCCCGACAGCGCGCCGAAGTGGCGCGGGTTGCGCTCGAGCACCTGCTTGCAGTCGGCGATCGACTCGTCGTACCGGCCGGCGAGGTAATACGCCGTGGCGCGCTTGTTCCACGCCTCGGTGAAGGACGGCTTCTTTCGGATCACTTCCGAGAACGTCGCGATCGCCGCGCGCTGCCGGCCGGCGTTCATCTCCCCGACGCCGCGCGCGAGCAGCTCATCCAGCGCCGGATCGCCCGAGCGGCTCCACAGCGTCCACAGCGCGGTTTCGGCATCGCTTCGCACCCGCGCGCTCTCGTCGCGCAGCCGGGGATAGAGAAGCCTGGCGTCCGCCGCGGTCCCGTGCTTCGCGATCCAGACGATCGCCTCGGCCCGTCTCCCCGGCTCGTCGGCGCCCAGCCCCGCGAGCGCCGCGGCGCGCCCGGCAGGCGGCGCCGGGAATGCGGGCGCGGGGCACAGTGTTAGCCCGAGGAGGGCGGCGCTCAGAAGTATGGCGGCGCGGTTCGGCATGGCGACCCCTTACAAGGAGAACACATGAAAACCCCGGCTTCTTCCCTGATTGTGATCCTGATCGCAGGCTTTTGCTTGCTCCCGGGCGGCGCCCTCGCCGCCGGCGGGGGCGCCGGCGACACCGTATCGGTCCCGCGGGACCCGGCCATCGCCCGCGCCCAGGAGGCGATCGCGGCAAAGGATTGGACGCGCGCCGCGGCGGTCATGCGCGAGGCGCTTGCCGGACATCCCGACAACGCGGACTACCACAATCTTTACGCCTACGCCCTGCGCAAGGGCCCGAACCCGGACATGAAGGAGGTGTTCCGGCACTACGAGGAGGCGCTTCGCATCGACCCGGGCCACCGCAACGCGCACGAATATATCGGGGAGGCCTACCTGCAGGTCGGCAACCTCGCCAAGGCGAAGGGGCACCTCGCCGCGCTCGACAAGCTGTGCTGGCTGCCGTGCGAGCAATACACCGAGCTCAAGGAGGCGGTCGAGGACTACGAGGCGAAGCACCGCTAGCGCGGCGGTGCGGCCACGGACTTTCCTAACGGCAGAAGGGCCAGACGTCGAAAAAGCCGTTGCACCTGAATTCCTTCTCGCAGCGTTTGAGCTGC
>Ga0307440_1001623_pt1 | contig 10853 bp, 10 predicted proteins | sample SalMarWE160410MG_FD_202150 | JGI IMG/M metagenome (GOLD analysis project Ga0307440, IMG submission 202150) | Salt marsh sediment microbial communities from the Plum Island Ecosystem LTER, Massachusetts, United States - WE1604-10 | ecosystem: Environmental > Aquatic > Marine > Intertidal zone >... | reverse complement strand
TAGTGTCGGCTGGATTTGAATGTTAGGCGACGCGACTGCAGGGTGAGAGAACGCACAAGAATTATTAGCTTGCGACCACGAATCTCTCGGTCCTCGTTACGCCTTGGATGACCACAATGCCGCGCCAAACCCGTGAGCCAGCCGCCACACCCCGTTGCAGCGCCGCGAGGCCCAGCAGCCCTCCGGCTGGGATAGGCACTTGTCCGTGTTGGAGGGGAAGCGGGTACCGGAGGCCCAGCGCCAAGGGTATGTGGGTCGAGCAGAGGTCTTCATCGAGGCCGTGAGGCCGACCGGCATGGCGGAGGTCTCGGCGGAGCAGATCACCGCGTTCCTCCATCGGTACGGGCGCGAGCAACGGTTGTCCGAGTGGCAGTCTCGACAAGTGGCTGGGGGCAGCACGACCGCTCTTCGTGGATCTCGCCCGCAGCCGCGCCTCACGGGAGATCGATTGGGGCCATTGGAAGGACGCAGGGACGGACCTGGACGTTGATCGTCCGACGCTGACCGACCGGCAGCGCCCGGAGCGCAGGGATCGGCAGACGCCGCGTCCTCCTGATTCGATTCCAGGTCACACTCGCGCCCCCCCGCCCGCTGGCCGCTGGCGCCCTACCCGCATCACTCCGTCCTCAAACGCCGGCGCAAGCACCCGTGCGCTGGCGTCCAGTCCGATCCTTGGCCCCCAATTTCTGGTCCAGCCCCTAGCCCGTCGTCTTCCCTGATACCAGGACCCCAGCCAGTGTCCGGCACGGTTCCCCGCAATCGCTTGTCTGCCCCTCCCCGCACCTCAAGGGTCCCGTAGGCCCACGGCATTCCAGTCCGAGACCGACCAGTGTTGACACTGCGAATCGTTCTCATTACGATACGTTGCCAATGCCTGCTTCGCCTTTGTGCAACCGACGAGGTCTTCGATGACGCGACCCATCCCTTTCACGCTCACCGCTCTGCTGGCGCTCAACCTCCCGCTGCCGGCGCTGGCAGACGCCGCCGTCCATGCCCTGGTGATCCAGGATCACCGTTTCGAGCCGGCGGAGATCCGGGTGCCCGCTCGCCAGCGCGTGAAGCTGGTGGTGGACAACCGGGACGCCACCGCGGAGGAGTTCGAGAGCGCGGACCTTCGCCGGGAGAAGATCATCCCGGCCAACAGCAAGGCCTCGGTTTGGGTGGGACCCCTGCCGAAGGGCCAGTACCAATTCTACGGGGATTTCCATCAAAAGACTGCCCAGGGAAGGCTGATTGCCGAGTGAGGTTGCCATGTTCGGATCTGCACTGATCGTGTTTCGCGAGGTTCTGGAGGCCGCCCTCATCGTCGCCATCGTCATGGGGGCAACCCGCGGGGTGGCGGGGCGCGGGCGTTGGGTGAGCGCGGGGGTGGCCGGCGGGCTGCTGGGGGCCATCCTGGTGGCCGCCTTCGCCGGCAGCATCTCGGATGCCGTCAACGGCCGGGGGCAGGAGATCCTCAATGCCTCCGTGCTCCTTGCGGCCGTGGCCATGCTCGCCTGGCACAACGTCTGGATGAGTGCCCACGGGCGGGCACTCGCCCGTCAGATGAAGCAGGTGGGCCACGATGTGAGCGTCGGGTCTAAGCCGCTCTCCGCGCTCGCGCTGGTCACCCTGTTCGCGGTGCTGCGGGAGGGCTCGGAGACCGTGCTCTTCCTGTACGGCCTCACCGCCAGCGGTACCGGCAGCCTGACTCTGATGACCGGGGCGGTGCTCGGGCTTGCGGCGGGCACCGGGGTCGGCTGGCTTCTCTACCGGGGCCTTCTCTCCGTCCCCATCGGACACTTCTTCTCCTTCACCGGCTGGCTGGTGCTACTGCTGGCGGCCGGGCTGGCGGCCAACGCCGCGGGCTTCCTCACACAGGCGGGGCTGCTCCCGTTGCTGTCGCCCCAGATGTGGGACAGCTCCCACATCATCAGCCAGCAGAGCTGGCTTGGCACCCTGCTGCACATTCTGATCGGCTATGACGACCGGCCCACCGGCATCCAGCTCGTGTTCTACCTGGTGACCCTCGGGGTGATCCTTGCCCTGATGCGCCTCTTCGGCTCGGCGGGCAGCCGCAGCGCCAGGCCCGCCGAGCAGGCCGCCTGAGCCGGCACCATGAGCGCACTTCAGGAGAAGCTGCCGGCCTTCCCGGTGCCGGTGCGGGTTGGGACCGCCGCCGGGCAGGGTCGGGCGGCGGCGCGGATCGAGGCCCTCGCCGTGAGGCTGCGTCCCTGGCTGCCGTGGGTGCATCTGGTGATGTTCGGGGCCTTCCTCGGCCTGATCCTGGGACCGGTGCTGCTGCCGGCGAGCCATTTCACGGAGCAGCTCGGCGCCACGGCCAACTGGCTGATCTGGGGGCTCTGGTTCCCTCTGGTGTTCCTGTCGGTGCTGGTCACCGGGCGCGCCTGGTGCGGGATCCTCTGTCCCATGGGCGCGGCCTCCCAGTGGATGAACCGGCTCGGCCCCAAGCGCCCTGTCCCCGGCTGGCTCCGCTGGGAGGGCACGCCGATCGTCAGCTTCGTGCTGGTGACCGTGCTGGGGCAGACGGTGGGGGTGCGAGACTACCCGGACGCGCTGCTGGAGGTCTTCGGCGGGACCCTGCTTGCCGCGCTCACCATCGGTTTCCTTTACGGACGCGGGCGCCAGAAGCGCGCCTGGTGCCGGCATGCCTGCCCCATCGGGCTCCTGCTGGGGGTCTTCTCCCGACTCGGCATCGCGGATCTTGTCCCGAAGCGTCTGCGCGGCAGCGGCGATGCCTACATGGAGAAGGGGCTGTGTCCCACCATGATCGACATCAACCGGAAGACCGAGAGCCGTCACTGCATCATGTGCATGCGCTGCGTGCATCCGGGCCGGCAGGGGGGGCTGGGGCTACGGCTGCGGCCGCCGGGCGAGGAGGTGGCGGCCATCGAGCGCCATCACCCCGCGGCCTCGGAGCTGTGGTTCCTATTGCTGGGCACCGGCGTGGCCCTGGGCGCATTCCTCTGGCTGGTGCTGCCCCAGTACCAATGGCTTCGCCAGGCCTTCGGCGTCTGGGCCATCAATCACGGCTGGGACTGGATCGGGAGTCCGGGACCCGCCTTTCTCATGGTGGTGCATCCCGAGGCGCGCGAGGTCTTCGTGTGGCTCGATTTCCTGTTGATCGTCGGCTGGATGCTTGCGGTCATGGGCGTCTTTGCCGCCGCGCTGGCGGCTCTGAACGCGGTCGGGGCCTGGACTGCAGGACTCCTGGGCGCCAGGGGTGAGCCGCGGCAGCGCTTCCTGACCCTCGGCTATCAGTTCGCCCCGGTCGCCATGATCTCCCTGCTCATGGGGCTGGGCACCGAGCTGTTCGCGCTCCTGCCGGCGCGCGAGGCCGTGCCCCTCAAGACGGCCCTTCTGGTCATGGCGGTCGTCTGGGGCCTGCGCCTGGGGTGGCGCATTCTTGCGGCCCAGGGCCTTGCCGGCTGGCGGGCAGCCCTGGCGCTGCTTCCAGGTTTGGCCGGGGCCTTGGCAGTGGCCGTCGCCTGGTGGCCTGCCCTGGGAGGGGGCTGACTCGGCCCCTTTTTTTTGTCATTTGTTAGTAATGCTTATCGTTACGGATTGCTCGCGGCGGTTTCGGCCGCTGGGCATCCCAATCTGGATACGGAGGTGTTGTGTGAGAACCAATCGGCGATCCTTGTCCCTTGTACTCTCCCTCGCGGGGCTGTTGGCCGGCAGCGCCCAGGCCGCGGAAATATCCATTGGAAAGGCGGTGCAGCGCAACGGCATGGAGATCGGGGCGGTCTACCTGCAGCCCGTCGTCATGCACCCGTCGCTGCCCGGCATATCGGGTCAGGCCGATGTGCACCTGGAGGCGGATGTGCACGCCCTGCAGCACAATCCAAACGGTTTCGGTCCGGGAGACTGGGTGCCGTATCTGGGCATCACCTATCGGCTCCAGAAGCTCGGCAGCGACTGGCAGCAGTTCGGACCTTTCATGCCCATGGTGGCGAGCGACGGGCCGCACTACGGGGCCAACGTGAAGCTCGACGGGCCGGGCAAGTACCGCCTCAGCTATCGCGTCCAGCCACCTCCTTACCAAGGGTTCCTCCGGCATACCGACAAGGCAACCGGCGTCGCCAAGTGGTGGGAGCCGTTCGACGTGAGCTGGGAATTCGCCTACGTCGGCGTGGGCAAGAAGGGAGGCTACTGACCGAGACTGAACCCCGAAGGCCGACGGAAGGCCGACGAGCCCACGCGCCGCCGGAGGGGGTCGGGGGGGGCCCGCGCATAAGGCTCGCGATCCAACGGGCGGGTGATCAAGGCCCCTGCGGCACACCCGCGCCTGAACGCTTCATCCTGATCAAGCACGACTGACCGCCTTAGCCGGCCATACACGGGGCGCTCCGTGCGACCCTGTGCCGGCCGGCAGGAATGGTCTGTCTCGGGGAAACGCCATGTCCTGCGGATACACCGCAAGATCAACAAACGTGCGGCCCGTGGGGGCGGGACCGCAACCGTCGGGAGGGAAGAAAGAGAGTCCCTGCACCGGGTATCGCCGGATGCGACTCTCGCCGCCGATCTGGCTGGCGCTCCTCCTGGGCCTGCCCGCGGCGGCCTGGGCCGGGGATGGTCCCACCTTCAAGGGCCTCATCATCGGGACCTACCAGACGGCATTCGACTCGAACATCGCCGGACGGCCCATCGAAGGTGAGGGGAGCGGGGCGTTGGACCTGGTCGGGAGCCTGCCGGCGTTTGGCGGCTCCCTGCAGCTCGAGATCAGGGGGGCCACGACGCCCAAGCGCGATGGGGTGGTCAGCGTGCTGCCTGAGGCCAATGCCTCGGTGGGTGAGACGCTGGACAACAACGACCAGGGCCGCATCGTCGTCTGGCAGGCATTCTACCAGCACGACGTGGGGCCGGGCTCGCTGGCGGGCGGCCTCATCGATCCCAGTGCCTGGCTGGACGGGAACGATGTGGCCAACGACGAATTCACCCAGTTTCTGGGCGCCAGCTTCGTCAAGGATCTGACCATTGATCTGCCAAGCCCGACGCTGGGGGCCGCCTATACGGCGGGGCTGGGCAACGGCTGGGGTCTAACCGCGTTGACGGCCAACGCCACCGGCATCGAGCCCGACTACGAGGAGGCCTTTCGCCTCGGCCGCCAGGGCAACGGGCTGTTTGCGGCGCTGGAGCTGCAGTGGGTGGGGTCGGACCTGGCGGCCAACCTGGGGGCCTGGGTCAATACGCGCATGCATGACACCGACGGCGACGGCATCGACGATCAGCGCCTGAAGGACGCATCCGGCAGAGGAGTGTACAGCAACCTGTCGGGGTCGCTGGGGCCGGGGCGCTGGAACCTCCGCCTGGGCTGGGCCGATCCCGCCGTGCAGGCCGCCGCCGGCCTGGTGGCGCTCGCCTACGCGTACCCGATCGGTGAGACGGTGCTCGGAATCGGTGTCGCGCACACCTTCGCCTCTTACAAGATCCCTGTCCCGCACCAGAACATGGACCAGGCGGAGGTCTATGTGCGCCTCCCCCTGGGCCGCGGCTTCACCATCAGCCCCGATCTGCAGTACATCGCCCACAGCGACTTCAACCCGGCGCAGGGCGGGTCGTGGGTCGCCGGCGTGCGCGTCGGCTGGACCTTCTGACCGCCCTCGCCTCGACCCGCTCCTGGAGGGCGCAGGCGCGGCGGAGCGAGCCCCACGCCGCCTCAATCCACGGTCGCCCCCGCGGGCAGCTGCTGGACCCGCAGCACCGTGCCGCCGCGCATGTCGCCGCGCAGGTTCCCGTTGAAACCGAAGATCCGCGCCCGCCGGTCGGCGGTCACCACCCGGTAGAGCGTCGCCTCATCCGTGGCCAGCACACGTCCCTCGGAATCGAGGACGTCGAGCACCACGCGCCCCGGGTTTGAGCGGGGCATAGGGTCGGGCAGCAGACTCAGGCGTCCGCGTACCCAACAGCCGGTACCCGCCTCCTCGATCTGCAAGAGCTTGAGCTCCGCAGCACGGTCCGCGATCAGCTCAAGGGCATCGAAGGCGTGAACAACAGGGGCCGCCGGAAGCAACAGCACCGCCAAGGCGACGCAGCGCCGCAGGCCTCCACCGCGACAGAACATCGGGAAATACATGGGCATCCCTCCTGTGGAGCGACACCTACTTGGTACCACACCAAGCTGAATTGTCCCTGAAACGCCACCGCCGCACCGTCGGCATCGCCGCGACGGCCATGCACCACCACGCCCGCCATCCGTTTGACCCGGGCGGCCGCCCGGTCTCGTTACGCCCGTCAGCGGTACCGCTGACGCGCAGAATCACCCGCGCCGCAAACCCGGCGGCGACGCTACGGGCCCGTCTGCCCATCGCATCTGACCTTCGTCGGCTCAGTCGGGCGACGAAGCCTGACGGGGATCAGAGCTTGTAGTGGTGATGCGCCTCCTCATCCCGATAGTGGACATCCGTCCAGCACTTGGGCAGGGTCTCGCCCGACGTAAAGACTAGGTCAGCCTTTGCGAACTGTTCGGGGTCCTGCAGCTCCTCCCCCGCATGGTAGCGACCCACCAGGGATTCATGCATCGGATTGAAGAGGTCCCGCAGAGCAAGGACCTCTACGAGCTTGCCGCTCTCCTTATGCTTGAGAAACATGGCTGGCCTCCTCGTTGGTTGACGGCTTTTCTCCCCGCCTTCAGTATGACTTGAGCCCCGGTGTTTTCAAATCGCCCCGGAGCAATCTCTCACAACTGCTAGACTGAAGTTGAGCCCGACGGCCGGGATCGTTGCTGTTTCCCAGTTGCAGTGACAGGTCACCAGGCCCCGCCGGGCTCAGCTGCTGCTACACTTCAGTTGGAGTCCGACGGATGCAGGCCCACCGGTGAGACCCCCTCCCCGCGGTGGGATTTCTGGCAGACCGGCGGACTCTTGCGTTTCAGGGGTCGGGACTGGCACGCCCACAGCTCACGGTCACAAGGGGCGTGGCCAAGACAGAGTGTGACGCCATGGCCGTTGCCGGTGGGGATTGTGAGCCTGCGACTTTGAGCAGTGCACCGGCGATTGGGGGACTGCCGCGCGCGGACTGCTCACCAGCCGCAGGCTCTGCCGATAGTGTAAGCGCGCTCGTGCCTTCCGCACCGTGATCGCACGAGCACTTTTGAGCGGGAACCGGGGGGATTCTCTATGGCCAGCTCGACTCGCCACGCCGAATGCCGAGGGCGGAGGGGCTGGTCCGGACGCTCAATCGCGGGAGGCCGCCGGCGTACTTGCTCTGCCTCGTTCCCTCGTCGGCTTTGGCCCGCCCTCCCCTCACGCCGAGTGGTACCCCACCCTCAGGCTACGCGGGGTAAAACCACTCACACGGCCTGGATAGCTCCGCAGAAAAGCCGCTACGCTTAATCATGAGTCTTGGACCAGCGAATCGCGCAAGGCTCGAAGGGCCGAGCTTCCGTCCGCAGAAGCTACGGCCCTTTTTCTCTTCAGTCAGGCCCTTCCCGCCGCCCACTCCGCCGCGGTCAAGGTCTTGATGGAGAGGGCATGCAGCTCCCCGCTCGCGATCTGCGGCTTGACCGTATCCATGACGAGACGCTGCTTCTGGATGGGCGACTTGCCTTCGAAGGCATCACTCACCACCACCGCCTCGAAGTGGCTTCCATCCCCCGTAACCTCGACCTGGGCACCGGGGATACCGTCCCGGATAAGCTGCGCAACTGCCTCTGTTTGCATCGAATCGACCTCAGAAATTGTTCGTAACTCTGTGTAAATCGGGGTGCCCCCTGGCGGCTCCAATTGCCGAGTCCAGTGTACGCCGGCAGAAATCACGGGGCCACGTTCCTTAGCCTCCGCTGTGGGGACCTTTAGCAGCGCTACCTGCCACCTTGGAGCAAGGTCCGCGCAGCGGACCCAGAAACGGTCTCAGGATCTTTGCAGTGCTGCACTGATATGAGTCCGCTGTCGAAGCAGGGGGCTACAGCTCCCGCGTGGCCAGAAACCGCACGTCCGGCCAGCGCTCCTCGGTCAGGCCCAGGTTCACCCGGGTCGGGGCCAGGTAGACGAGCTGCCCGTCGCCGTCTTCCGCGAGATTCTCGTAGGCTTTGTCCCGAAAGCGGTTGAGCATCTTCTCGTCGTCGCAGCTCACCCACCGGGCCGTGTGCACGCTGACCGGCTCCACCACGGCTTCCACGCCGTACTCGTCCCGAAGGCGGTAGGCGGCCACATCGAACTGGAGCATGCCCACGGCGCCCAGGATGATGTCGTTGTTCTTGAGCGGCCGGAACACCTGGGTCGCCCCCTCCTCGCAGAGCTGAGTCACCCCCTTCTGGAGGGCCTTGCTGCGCAGCGGATCCTTCAGAACCACCCGGCGGAAGAGCTCCGGGGCAAAGTAGGGGATCCCCTCGTACTTGAGCTCCTCCCCTTCGGTAAAGGTGTCGCCGATCTGGATGGTCCCATGGTTGTGCAGCCCGATGATGTCCCCGGGCCAGGCCTCCTCCACGTGCCGCCGCTCGTCGGCCTGGAAGGTGATGGCGTTGGCCACCTGCACGGTCTTGCCGATCCGCACGTGCCGCAGCTTCATGCCCTTCTTGTAGCTACCGGAGCAGACGCGGAGAAAGGCGATGCGATCCCGGTGCGCGGGATCCATGTTCGCCTGGATCTTGAACACGAAGCCCGTGAACTTGTCCTCGGCCGAATCGACCAGCCGCTGTTGCGCGGCCCTTGGCCGCGGCGGGGGGGCGTATCCCACGAAGGCGTCCAGCAGCTCCTTGACCCCGAAGTTGTTGATCGCGGAGCCGAAGAACACGGGTGTCTGCCGCCCTGCCCGGTAGGCGTCCAAGCCCAGGGGATGGCTGGCGCCTCGCACCAGCTCCATCTCCTCGCGCAGCTCCTGGGCCTGATCGCCCAGAAGCTCGTCCATGCGCGGGTTGTCGATGCCTTGAATCATCTCGCCCGTCTTGACGCGACCACCGTGCTGGGCGCTGAAGAGATGGGTCCGGTCGATGCGCAGGTCGTAGACGCCCTTGAAGCGCTTGCCCATGCCGATGGGCCAGGTCACGGGCGCACACTGGATCTTGAGCACCTCCTCGACCTCGTCGAGGATCTCGATGCCTCCCCGCCCCTCCCGGTCCAGCTTGTTCACGAAGGTGAGAATGGGTGTGTCCCGCAGACGGCAGACCTCCATCAGCTTGATGGTCCGCTCCTCCACGCCCTTGGCGGCGTCTATCACCATCAACGCGGAGTCGACTGCCGTGAGGGTACGGTAGGTGTCTTCCGAAAAGTCCTCGTGCCCCGGGGTGTCCAGCAGATTGACGACCGCGTCCCCGTAGGGGAACTGCATGACGGAGGAAGTGACCGAGATCCCCCGCTCCTTCTCCAGCTCCATCCAGTCGGAGGTGGCATGGCGCGCGGCCTTGCGCGCCTTCACGGTCCCAGCCATCTGGATGGCGCCGCCGAACAGCAGCAGCTTCTCGGTCAGGGTGGTCTTACCGGCGTCCGGGTGCGAGATGATGGCAAAGGTGCGCCGTCTGTTGAGTTGCTCGACGAGTTGGGCCATATGTTGTGGGGGAGAGGCAGCGGACCGTTCAGTATATCGGGTCCGCCGCCCTATAACGACCTCGCCATGATGATGGCGTCCTCGCGGCCGTTGAGGGCCGGGTAATAGCCGCGACGGACACCCACCTCGCAGAATCCCTCCGACTGATAGAGGCCGATGGCTGCCTGGTTCGAGGCGCGGACCTCCAGAAACGCGGTGTCCGCATTCTGATCGCGCGCGATCGAAAGGAGTCGGCGCAGGATCTTGCGGCCGAGCTCCTGCCGCTGCCAGTCCGGGCGGACGCAGAGATTGAGGACGTGACTCTCGCCGGCTGCCAGCTGCATGACGCCGTGCCCGATGGTCTCCGCGCCGTGCAGGGCCACCCAGCAGGAGTATCCCACCCGCAGGCAGTCCCGGAAGATGGCCTCCGTCCATGGATGCGGATAGGCGGCACGCTCCACCGCGATCACCGCGGGGACATCGGAATCCTGCATCTGCCTCAGCATAAACGCCGGCTCTTTGATGACTGCGCTCATTGCCTGGCCGTCGCCTCGCCCATGTCACCGGTCCCCACCGATGATGGTGTGTTCCCTCCGGTTCTCAACTCCCGAGGCCCGATCCTCCGCTTGATCCTTGCCGCCAACGGTCACCGCCAAGTCACCACAGCCTAACCCGTTTCGAGCTATATTAGGGAAGGCCAGCCTGTCCGGCCCGCATTGCGCGACAGGCGTCGGCCCAGCCGTCAAAGAGCTTCCAAACGCGCCGGTCCAGCCGGCGAATTCTTTCCAGCCATACGGAAACAGCCGATGTCGCAAAAGCAAATGGTAACCATCGACGGCAATGAGGCCGCCGCCTACGTCGCCCACATGACCAACGAGGTCGTCGCCATTTACCCCATCACCCCCGCCTCTCCGATGGGGGAATGGGCGGACGAATGGTCGTCGCTGAAGATCAAGAACCTATGGGGCTCGGTCCCCGATGTCATCGAGATGCAGAGCGAGGCGGGCGCCGCCGGCGCTGTCCACGGGGCGCTTCAGGGCGGCTCATTGTCCACCACATTCACCGCCTCACAAGGCCTCCTGCTGATGATCCCGAACATGTACAAGATCGCCGGCGAGCTCACACCGACGGTCCTGCACGTCTCGGCCAGATCTCTGGCAGCTCAGGCCCTTTCGATCTTCGGCGACCACGCAGACGTCATGTGCTGCCGGGCCACCGGGTACGCCATGCTGTGCTCCGCGTCCGTCCAGGAGGTGATGGACTTTGCCCTGATTGCCCAGGCGGCGACGCTCGAGGGCCGCGTGCCCCTGCTGCACTTCTTCGACGGCTTCCGTACCTCCCACGAGGTCGACAAGATCGAAAGGCTGCCCGTCGAAACCATCCGCGCCATG
>Ga0307440_1001622_pt1 | contig 10856 bp, 8 predicted proteins | sample SalMarWE160410MG_FD_202150 | JGI IMG/M metagenome (GOLD analysis project Ga0307440, IMG submission 202150) | Salt marsh sediment microbial communities from the Plum Island Ecosystem LTER, Massachusetts, United States - WE1604-10 | ecosystem: Environmental > Aquatic > Marine > Intertidal zone >... | reverse complement strand
TCGCCTACCTATCAGCCGGTGCCGCAACCTAACACCCAGATCGGTTCCACCGTGGGTGGTAACGCCAAGCTGCAGCCGGAACAGGCAACGACCCGTACGGTCGGCTTTGTCTGGAGCCCGACGTTCCTTGAAGGGTTCGACTTCAGCGTCGACTACTTCAAGACGGAGATCACCAATCAAATCGCGGCCCTGGGTGCACAGCAGCTTGTGGGCCTGTGCTACGGCAAGGGTGCGGTTCATCCCGTGGGGCTTAACCAGTACTGCAACTTGGTGCTTCGTAACCCGCATAGCGGAACCATTACCAACATCATCGCTCTGAACCAGAACGGTGGCTCGTCGAAGGTGTCCGGTTGGGATGTGAACGCACGTTACCATTTGCCGACCACGGCGATCGGTGACTTCACGGTTGCTGCAACGGCAAACTTCATTAAAGACGACATCTTCTGCGATGCGATCGGTGAATGCCAGCAGACGGCGGGAACTACGACGGCGAGTGCGTTCTTCGGTACGCCGAAGCATAAGTACAACCTCAGTGTTGACTGGAACTACGGTGCGTGGGCAGCCACCTATCGGATGCGGGTAATCGGTCCGATTTGGGAATCTTGCGCAAACTCTCCGATTAACGGCGAGATTCCCACGGGTGGCACGACGGCCACTACCGGGTGGTGCTCGAAGGTCTTCCATACAAATGCAGGCGGTAATAATCTTACCGGCAACCTTGTTACGGACGGTCAGAACAAATTGGGTACCACGGTCTACAGCGATATCCAGCTGGGCTACACGGTGTCCTCTTGGAACACGACGTTCACCTTCGGTATCAACAACCTGTTCGACAAGCAGCCGCCGATTTCGCGGACTTCTTTCGCGAACAGCTATGTGCCGAACTTCTATGACGTACCTGGACGGTATATCTACGGCCGTATCAGCGTACGCTTCTGAGCTAAGCAATAAGCGCATTATTGTGCTGGCCCGCGACTCGAAAGAGTCGCGGGCTTTTTCTTTTCCGAGCTTGTTAAATGATCGGGTTACGATGATCAAGGCGCGCTGACGCGTTGGCTGTACCGGGTGTGGAGCTACGTCGAATCGGTAAACAGCGCTGGCAGACTGTTGTTCAGCCACTGGATCTGCTTGCTGTTGGACAAGGTATTCTGCTTGATCGATACCGCAGGGAAGGGCCTCGATTTCGTCGCCCGAGCGATTCTAGTCTGGCATGTTTCCTTGTCGGATCCACAACGAGGCGACCCATTTCGTGCCCCTGGTTACGGGTAGACCCGCATGCAGGCTGAGTGGTTCGGGATGACCTCCATCCTCCAAGTTGTCGAAAACCAGTATTCGGCCAGCCTGCGCCGGGATACGGATTCCCAGTTTCGGAAAATAGGTCTCGCCACCCGCAGCAGGGTAGTTGAGATAGCCGAGAATCGTTGAGGAACGGTCGCCTGCCATTTGTAGAGGATCGCCGGCCAGTGCGGCTCTTCCAAGAGCGTCTCGGTGTAATTGGTACTGTTCGCCTGGGCGATACCGCAGGATAGCCAAGGGCTCGGCCCGCTTCAGCGTCGCGTTGCCGTAGTTGGCGAGGCGCGCTGCGAGGCGCAGTGCAGGAAACTCGAGTCGACTCGCCGCGAAATAAGACGTCATTCCTGTCCGGATCAGGTCTGGACGGGGGCGCCCGGAATTCGGATCCAGGATCTGTGACTGGCGCAGGGTTGCACGGGCATTGAGACGCAGCCAGGCACATTCCAGAGTACTTAGCCCCTTGTCGTCGACGGCGATGAAAGGCTTTGCGTGGATCTCCTTTAGGTGGCTCCTGCTTACGGTTGCCAGCTCCGGTAGTGGAATGGGTGTGCCCGGCATAGAACGCATGTCGCGAGAGCGTTCGCTGCGCATGAAGATACGTGCGAGAAGATTGCCATGGCTGGCGGCACGGCTGAGCCAGGCCCTGGAGCTGGAGACGGCGTCGGGATTGCCGTGTTCTCGCCACGCCAGAGCCAGAGCTGTTTCGGCGGGAGGATAGCCTGCGTCTGCGGCTGCGTTGAGATCGTCGAGCGCCACCGCATCTCGCTCAACCTCACCGTCGAGTCCCGCATAGCGTGATGCTGAACGGGCATACAAGGCTTCGGGCAATTGTTGCTGGGCGGCACGATCCAACCATTCACAAGCAGCGCGGCGCGCTGACTTTTCATTGACATCGAACAGCATTCGCGCATAAGCGAGTTGCGCTTCGGGATAACCGGTTTCGGCCGCCTGGCGTAACCGGGTTCCGGCCCGTGCCGTAAAGCCTCGGCGCAGGTCTTGCAGTGCGGCTTCCAGAAGGGTTGCGGCTTGGCGGGTATCCATTGATTCTACCCCTGAACCTAAGCGCGTTGTCTGATCAATGGTTCATCCGACGCCTGGTTTTCTTCACGGATCCAGCAGTTGAAAGCTACGGTAATGCGTTCGTCGCTGCCCCAGAATGGGGCGACTTCGTGGAAAAGATAGGAAGGGAAAATGATAAGTTGCCCGGCTTGCAGATGCCAACCCATGTTCCCGAAACCGTATGTCCCGGACAAGTGTGCATTGCCGGCGTCGAGATACATATTGGCTTCAGCACGGTTATCGAAAAGCCGCAGTACGCCGCTTTGCGGGTGTGCGGCGTCGGATTCGCCGGGTGAGACGCAGTAGACACCGGACCAACTGGCCATCGGGTGATTATGCGGCCCGGTATATCCTCCATGCCGCGTTATGTGATACCAACTATGGTCGTAAATGCGCAGCTTTTGCATTTCCGCCGTGGAATAGCCGTTCATGCGCATCACCATCTCGCCCACGTTCGAGAGGCAGAAGCGGGCAAGACGCTGTACATGGGGATTCTGGCGGCGAAAAAGCGAAAAATCGCTTTCGTACACGGCTTCTTTGACAACCGGGGTAGGCACGGTCGTGCGGGGCGGTTCGTTCCGTTCCCAATGAAGAAATACGTCCTTGAGCGCGGCATTCAGCTCCCCGGCGTCAGGAAGTTGAGTGTCAGCCACAGGGACCGGAAAGTAATCACGTATTGTGAGAGATGCCATGGCGCAGATATTCCGTGCTTGCTATCACTATGCTATTTTGATGTCACATAGTACGACAAGGCAAGGCCACAGTGGCTGAAAATCGGGTGCGGAAGGGGACAGTCGAGGGAATGCCGTTGATCGTCGTCGATGGTTTGTTGCCGAACGAGCAAACGCTGCGTCTGTTCAACTGGCTTAACGGATCGCCTTTTACGCGATCTGAGGCGGCCCGCCCCGATACCCAGGCATTTCTGCACTGGGCGGTCAATGTGTCGACGCAAGATTGCAAGAATTTGCCACTGTACCAGCCGACGGTCGATGCCCTTACGCGCCACCTCCCGGAAAGCGGCCCACAAGCGCTGTATCGTTCGTATTGCAACCTCTGTTCGTACGGGGACATGCTGTTTACGCATACAGACGCCAAGCCGGGTGAGCAAGGTCTTACGGCCTTGTGGTACATCGCGCCACAGTGGGATATGGAATGGGGCGGGGAAACCCTGTTTTTCGACTCGGCGGGGGATCCGGTTTTTGTAATCGGGTTCAAACCGGGTCGGCTTGCGATTTTCGACGCGCGCATTCGCCATGCCGGCAGGCCGCCAAACAAGGTATGTGTATTCCCGCGTCTGACTTTTGCGATGAAGTTCGCTCCGGAAACGACTCCCGGCTGAAAATCTTAGCCGCGATATGGACGACTACGAATTTGCCGCCACCGAAGCTACGTTATCCGCGATCGTGTTGTACCTGTAGTTGAATCGGGAAAACGCGGAAAAGGCGACACCTAGCAGTTCGCGCTCCTGCTGTGTGAGATCTGGATGCCACACTTCCAGGATCAGGACAGCGCGCAAGGAGTCGCTTTTATTCCAAGCCTCGTGCTCGAAGCTGTCATCGAAGATCAGGCATTTGCCATCCTGCCATGTCTCGGTCTGGTCGCCTACTCGAATTGCGCAATTCGGCGACAGTATCAAGGGCAGATGAACGGTAAGTTTATAGTTGGCCAGCCCGCAATGCGGCGGAATATGTGTCCCCGGTCTCAGCAGGGAAAAGAATACCTCTGGGGACTGACCCGGGAGTCTTGGCATAGGCAGCGCTTCCACGATTGCGTATGTTTGAGGGCATTCTTCGCAATTTGTCCGGACCAGTTCGCTGTTGCGATAAAGATGATATGAACTCCATTGTTTGGAGTGATTCAGGCGGCGCCATTTTTCGACGGTCTCGCCGTCAACGTCCACATAAGGGAGAAAATCTTCATCGTGACCGAGTATCTGCTCCAGCTCTTGCCGGATTTTGGACGCGCCTTTCTCCAGGTCGCGCAAGAAGGGGAATTGTTCGCGGTCAAAGAAAGGTCGGGCCTCTATGCCCGGGAAATAGGCAAATTCGGGGCGCTGGAGTGGGTCGGAATATTGCGGTCTTTCCGTCCGCAACATAGTGCGTACGGCACTTTCTGCACGCTCGAGTTCCTGTGATGGGTAACGTCGCCTGATCTGATCGAGAGCTTTGCTGACGGCCTGCGAGCGCGCCTGAGTCAGGGTTCGGCCGGCACGATTGAGTATCATCCCGATCCGCCCCCTGTCGCTTCTTGCGGCCTGTTCCAGAGGTCCCAGAATGCGTTCTCCCCGGCAGTAGGTAGCCAATGCATCTTCATCGTGACCCATGGACAGCAGGAGGTCGCCCATCTGTATCCACAGCATGCCGAGTCCCGGGTTGTGCCGCAAAGCAACCCCGAATGCCTTGAGGGCGCCGGCGGAGAATCCCCTGGCTCGGAGCACAATCCCCAGGTTTTGATGAAGCATGGCGGCCTGGGGGGCGTAACGAATGGCCTGCTCAATGTATTTCTGGGCGCTTTCAAAGTCATTGCGGGCAATGGCGCGGCTCGCCAGGTATTGGAGTCCGGGGATATGGCGGGGGGCGGCTTCAACTACCTGGCGAACGATTTTTTCCGCATCGTCATGCCGGCCTTCTCTTGCCAGCGCTTCGGCATTGGCATTGAGCAGTTGAAGTTGCTCCGGAAGCGACATCTCCGGAGGCAGTTCCCTATCTTTCTTTTCGCTCGTCTCCACAATCGGTTTCTAACCTGTCTAGCCCGTCTGGTATGTCCCGTGACCCGCTTGCAAGGCGGACTGTCACATGCTTGGACGCGATGGTGCCGGGAGTGGGACTCGAACCCACACGATGTCGCCATCACCGGATTTTGAGTCCGGCGCGTCTACCAATTCCGCCATCCCGGCTTTGGGTCTTCGGGGCCGCTAAACGGGCCCATCGGGTCACATAGTGTACTCGAAACGGCGTTGGCTTGGGAGTCTGGTGAGGCTGGGAGGCAAAATCCTGATAAAATATTCCGTTAACTTTCTCGCCTGCGGGAGTGGATAACGATGCGGATCGCCAAGGAAGCCCTGACCTTTGACGACGTGCTGCTGGTGCCGGGCCATTCGCAGTGCCTACCGCGCGATGTGGACCTCGCCAGCCGCCTGACTCGTGATATCACGCTCAATATCCCGCTCGTTTCCGCGGCCATGGATACCGTTACCGAGGCCGGACTGGCGATCGCCATGGCCCAAGCTGGTGGCGTGGGCATCATACACAAGAACATGAGTGCCGAGAACCAGGCCCTGGAAGTGCGTCGGGTCAAGAAGTTCGAGGCTGGGGTGGTCGTAGACCCGATCACGGTCGGGCCCAAGACGACGATACGCGAAGTGCTGGAGCTGCGGCGCCAGTATGGCATCTCCGGCTTGCCCGTGACTGAGGGCAAGGCCCTGGTGGGCATTGTGACCAGCCGCGATCTGCGGTTCCAGGAAAACCTCGATCAGCCGGTTAGTGCGGTCATGACGGCGCGCGATAAGCTCGTTACCGTAGGCGAGGGTGCCTCCAAGGAAGAAGTGATCGAGAAGCTCCAGCGCCATCGCATCGAGAAGGTGCTGATCGTCAACGACGACTTCGAGCTGCGCGGCATGATTACGGTACGCGACATCGACAAGGCCAAGGATTACCCCCGCGCCTGCAAGGATGAGGCCGGACGGCTTCGCGTGGGTGCCGCCGTCGGTGTCGGCGACGAGGCCATGGAACGCGTGGAAGCCCTGTTGGAGGCAGGCGTTGATGCCATTGTCATCGACACCGCCCATGGTCATTCTAGCGGCGTGATCGATATGGTGCGCCAGACCCGGGCGCGTTTCTCCGATTTGCCCATCATCGCGGGCAATATCGTGACTGCCGATGCCGCAGCAGCCCTTGCGGAAGCCGGCGTCGACGGCGTGAAAGTGGGCATAGGCCCCGGTTCGATCTGCACCACGCGCGTGGTGGCCGGCGTCGGTATGCCACAGATTACGGCCATCTCCGACGTTGCGGCCGGCCTGAAGGGCACGGGCATTCCGCTGATCGCGGATGGCGGCGTACGATTTTCCGGTGACTTGGCCAAGGCGATCGCAGCCGGTGCCCATTCGGTCATGATCGGGAGCCTGTTCGCGGGCACCGAAGAGGCGCCCGGCGAGGTCGAGTTGTACCAGGGACGCTCCTACAAGTCCTATCGAGGCATGGGCTCCCTGGGCGCGATGGGCCAGCGACATGGTTCCAGCGACCGCTACTTCCAGGAAGGGGCGGATCTCGACAAGTTGGTGCCCGAGGGCATCGAGGGCCGCGTTCCTTACAAGGGCTCGGTAACCGCCATAATCCATCAGTTGATAGGCGGTTTGCGGGCGAGCATGGGTTATACCGGGGCCGCGAGCATCGAGGCCATGCACGACCAGGCCCAATTCATTCGCGTTACCCTCGCCGGGGTTCGCGAGGGCCATGTTCACGACGTCACGATCACCAAGGAGGCCCCCAATTACCGCGTCGAATGAGTCCGGCCGCGAGACCACCGGACAGTCCGCCCAGGACCCCACCGCCGATCGGATACTGATCCTCGATTTCGGCTCCCAGTACACGCAGCTGATCGCCCGCCGTGTACGCGAAGCCGGGGTGTACGCCGAGATCTGGTCGCCCACAACATCTGTCGAGCAGATTCGCGATTTCCGTCCCTGCGGCGTCATTCTTTCCGGCGGGCCCGCCTCGGTGACCGGCGAGGCCCCGCCCGCCGCGCCCGCGGAGGTTTTCGAGCTGGGAGTGCCGGTTCTCGGCATCTGCTACGGCATGCAAACCATGGCGGCCCAGCTGGGCGGCGAGGTGGAAAGGACCGAGGAGCGCGAATTCGGCTACGCCCGCGTCCGCATGGTGCAATCGTGCCGCCTGCTGGACGGATTGAACGATGGCGGCTCGGCGCAGGCGCCCGAGTTGGACGTCTGGATGTCGCACGGCGACCGGGTATTGTCCGCGCCGCCAGGCTTCGCGGTCACCGCAGCCAGCGAATCGGCGCCCGCCGCGGCCATGGCCGACGAGAAGCGCCGTTTCTATGGCCTCCAATTTCATCCCGAGGTTACCCATACCCGGCAAGGCATGGCGATTATCACCCGCTTCGTGCGCGATATCTGCGGGGCCGCCGGCGCCTGGACGCCGGGCAACATCATTGCCGAGCATATTGCCGCCATTCGCGAGAAGGTCGGCTCTGAACGCGTGGTCATGGCCATTTCCGGCGGCGTGGACTCCTCGGTGGCCGCGGCACTCATCCACGAGGCCATCGGCGACCAGCTGACAGCCGTTTTCGTCGACCACGGTCTGCTGAGGCTGAACGAATCCGACGAGGTCATGAAATCCCTGGCCAGCCACCTGGGCGTCACCGTGTGCCGCGTCGATGCCTCGGAGCGTTTCCTGAGGCTGCTGGCCGGCGTGGAGGACCCCGAGGAAAAGCGCAAGATCATCGGTCGTACTTTCATCGAGGTGTTCGATCAGGAAGCCCACAAGCTGGAAGGCGTGACTTGGCTGGGGCAGGGGACGATCTATCCCGACGTGATCGAGTCGGCGGCCTCCAAGACCGGGGGCGCCGCCTTGATCAAGTCCCACCACAACGTGGGCGGGCTCCCTGAGCGGATGAATCTCAAATTGCTCGAACCGTTGCGCGATCTGTTCAAGGACGAGGTGCGCCGGATCGGGCTGGAATTGGGACTCCCGGCCGAGCTGGTTGGCCGCCACCCGTTCCCGGGACCGGGCCTGGCCGTGCGGATCATTGGGGATATTACGCGCGAACGTGCCGACCTCCTGCGGCAGGCGGACGCCATTTTCATTGCCGCCTTGCGCGAAGCTGACCTCTACGATAGTGTCAGCCAGGCTTTCGCCGTGTTCCTGCCGGTCCGCTCGGTGGGGGTGACCGGCGACGAGCGGCGCTATGAATACGTTGTGGCCCTGCGCGCGGTGGAAACGACCGATTTCATGACGGCCCACTGGGCCCGCTTGCCCTACGAATTCCTCGACGAAGTTGCCCGCCGGATCATCAACCGCGTCTCCGGCATCTCCCGCGTCGTCTACGACATTTCAGGTAAGCCGCCCGCAACCATCGAGTGGGAATGACCCCGAACGCCGAGACCGATGTTCGCTGGATGCGCCGCGCACTGCGTCTGGCCAGGCGGGCCGCCCGGTCGGGCGAGGTGCCGGTAGGGGCCATCGTGGTGCGCGAAGACAAACTGCTGGGTGCCGCTGCAAATGCTCCTATCGGCCGCCACGACCCCAGTGCCCACGCCGAAGTGCTGGCGTTGCGCCGTGCCGCTGCTCATTGCGGGAACTATCGTCTGCCCGGCACGACGCTGTACGTCACGCTGGAACCCTGCATCATGTGCGTGGGGGCGATAGTCCAGGCGCGGGTGGAGCGGGTCGTATTCGGCGCATCCGATTCACGTGCCGGAGCGGTTCAGACGGTTTTCCAGGTGCTTGATCATCCCGCACTGAATCATCGTGCCGCCTGGACCGGTGGTGTCGAGGCCGAGGCTTGCGCCGCGCTGCTACAGGAATTTTTCCGCGCCCGTCGCTGAAGACATCTCAGCGGCACCGGGGTATCTATTGAAGATTTCGAGAGTCGGGTTTATTGGGAAACCGGTTGGCTGCCCGCGGTCTGGAGCGGATCTATAACCTTGGCCGGCAGGCTGTTCTGGGCCGTGCGCCACATCAACACGTGATAATAATCCTTGATGTGGGCGACATACTGTACGGCCTGCATGCCGTTGGCATAACCGAACTGTGTATGGTGGTAGTAGCGTCTCTGGTTGAGCAGTGGCAGTACCTTTCTGACATCCGCCCAGCTATTCGGGTCACCCCCTTTTTTCTTGACTATGCGACGGGCGTCCATCACGTGGCCATAACCCACGTTATAGGCGGCCAAGGCCATCCACAGGCGATCCGGATCCTGAATGCTGCCGGGCAGCTTGCGCAGCATCATTGCCAGATAGCGGGCACCGCCGATGATGCTCAGGTGAGGATTTTCGCGGTTGTGGATACCCAGCCGTATTGCCGTCGGCGAGGTCAGCATCATGATTCCGCGCACGCCTGTGGGCGAGATGGCTCCCGGATCCCAGTGTGATTCCTGGTAACCCACAGCCGCCAGCAACTGCCATGAGAGTCCCGTTACGGCGGCGGCACGATTAAAGCTGTTGACGTAATCGGGCAGACGGCTTCCAACATCGTTGAGGAAAAGTTGGGTGTTGGTCTGGTCTAAGGCATCCAAATTGCCGTAGTAACGGTTAAGTACCGTAGCAACCTGGTGAGAAGCCTCGGAGTGTGCGAAGTAGGCTGTTACGGCCTGGTAAAGCGTGGAATCAGGTTTGCGCGCGAGGCCCCATGCAATCGGTTCCGGGTTGCCGATTTTGAAGGCGATCTTCAACTGAGGATAGAAGCGCCGGCTGATACGGAATTCGTTCTCGTTGACGATCGTGTAGTTGATATGCCCTTGAGCCAGGGCCACAAGTAGGTCGTCAGGACCACTTGCCGACGATACTTTCCAGTGCAGATCACCGTCGGCCGTCTTCAGGCGTCGCATCAGCGGGGCGTATTCGGGCGCCACGGTCAGCGCGAAATCGCTGTGGGCCAGGTCATCGATGTTGGCAGGTGCCGCTTCATCGGCGCGGTAAATCACCAGCCGCGATACCATCTGATATGGAGGCGCAAAACGCAGATGCGGGTATTGGCCGGCCTTGACTGCGACTCCCGGGGCCGCGATGTCCGCACGTCCGTCTTTGACAGCTTCGAGCGCCTCGTAGCCGTTGGCGACCTCCAGGATCTTGAGCTTGACGCCCAAGGAGCGGGCCAGACCGGTAGCCAGATCGTAATCGGGGCCGGTGGCGCCGTAAGGGCCAAGGTAATACGTCGTCGGGCTGTTCGGTGTGGCAACTACCAAGGTGCCTGTCCGCTCGATGCGGCTCAGGTTGGAGGGTGAATAGGCGCACGTCGCCAGGATCGCCACGGCCGCCGAGACCGAGGTGATCTTGAGGACATTACCCGTTACGCGCCATGACTGGCGTCGTCGGGCGAGACGTTGTATGAGCGCTTTCACGTGGGGTTCGGCACCGAGGGGACGGCGAATATTCAGTATTTTAGTCGATTTTTGGCTCAAATGCACGATTCTCTGGTATCCTGCGCGACCGCAGGCTGTATGTGCCCCGGTTAGCCGGGCAAACCGGCCGGGCGTGCGGAGAGGTGCCAGAGTGGTCGAATGGGCTCGACTCGAAATCGAGTGACCCTTCGCAGGGTCCGTGGGTTCGAATCCCACCCTCTCCGCCATCATTGTTATATAACTAATTGATTAGATTAAAAATAATATAAATATGTAGGAAACTGTTCCACAACCTATGCCACAATTTGTGGTTAATTCGTCTCCGTGCTATAACAAACCATGCGTTGGGGCAGCTCCATACCGACAACTTCATGATTGGCGCCAAAGCGCCAGAGAGGGCCTCTGTCAGCTGCTTCAGCGCGACTTGC
>Ga0307440_1001621_pt1 | contig 10857 bp, 11 predicted proteins | sample SalMarWE160410MG_FD_202150 | JGI IMG/M metagenome (GOLD analysis project Ga0307440, IMG submission 202150) | Salt marsh sediment microbial communities from the Plum Island Ecosystem LTER, Massachusetts, United States - WE1604-10 | ecosystem: Environmental > Aquatic > Marine > Intertidal zone >... | reverse complement strand
ACGACGTCGGGGGTGATGGCGACCCCGGCGTTGGCCAGGGCGAAGAGTGGCAGCACCAGGTAGCTCGAGCGCGGCGCGGCACTGCGCAGCAGCCGGTCGGCCGGCGACTCCAAGCGGTCGAAGATGGGGACCAGGGCTTCCAGCGCCGGGGTCGACGGCCCGCGGTGCAGCTGCTCGCGAGTGCGCTCCGCCTCCGCCACGAGAATGGTGTCGGCCTGCATCGCAAGGGTCTTGAGGTCCGGCGGCGGCCGCGTCGGGATGAGGGCCGCGAGGACGATAGACCCACCGCCGCTCCGCGACACCCGTTGCCCGTCAGGGCGAAATCTGATGCGAAGGCCAAGGGCTTGCGCATCTGCCTTCAAGGCGGACGAACCCACGTTGGGGTCGATTCTGGCGAGCAAATCGACGCACTCACGCATCTCCCCGCATTCTCGCGACTCAAGCTCTCCGCCGTTACCTATCGCGTCCTGAGCAGCAAGTCGAAAGAGATGGCGGATCCCGCGGCGACTGTGCTGGCGCCATAGCCGAGAGCAGTCGCCCCGCCTTCGAACAGCTGTTTTCTGCGCCGCTGACGGCCCTCCAGCCCCTGGGATCCCTTTGACCGGCGCAACAGGCCAGAACCTGCCACTCAAGCCGGTCTCCGCAGGGGCAGCTTCAGGTCAGCGAACGGACCGGGAAAAGGTCCCCGGCCGACCCCGCTCGCCGACACGCGATATATGCAGTTGCGCCAATATTCCGTAATCCGTATATTAGTTCCATGAACATCGACCCGACCGACCTCTTCGCCGCCCTGTCGAATGACACGCGCCTGCGCTGCCTGATGCTCTTGATGGGCTACGAGGAGCTGTGCGTCTGCGAGCTGACCCATGCCACGGGCGCGCTTCAGCCGCAAATCTCGCGGCATCTGGCACAGCTGCGCGGGCTGGAGCTGGTGGCGGATCGGCGCGCGGGATTGTGGGTTCACTATCGGCTTCATCCGGCATTGCCCGATTGGGTCTTGGGGGTCTTGCGCGAGACAGCTGCCGGGGTGCGTGGTCGCCCCCCCTTTGGCGACGATGAGCACGCCTTGTCGCTGATGCCCAATCGGCCAGGGGCGCCACGGTGCGCCTAATGGCCCGCCGGCTGCCAATTTCCAGAGCGAAAAGGCGGCACTGCCACCTGCTTCAGGGCGCACCTCGTCCTGAGCGGATCGCAGACCGCCCGTGTGCCTCTCGGTGCCGCGCCGAGAGTGCGCGTGTCCGTCCTCAGCCTTTAACTGCCAGGGATCTTCCGCGTGAGCAACCAAATCAAGACCGTACTGGTCCTCTGCACTGGCAACTCCTGCCGCTCCCAGATGGCGGAGGTGCTATTGAACCATGACCTTGCGGGGCAGGTGCGGGCACTCTCCGCCGGCACGAGCCCTCAGCCGCGGGTGGCAGACGGGGCAATCACCGCGCTGGAGGCGGCCGGACTGCCCACCCGCGGCCTCTATCCAAAGGATGTGGACGCTGTCCTGAACGAGCCGATCGATTTGGTGGTCACCGTGTGCGACAACGCCAAGGAGTCCTGCCCGATCTTTCCGCGCCCGGTCAAGAGCATTCATCTGCCTTTCCAGGATCCCCACGGGGAGCCACTCGAGTCCTTTCTACAGGTGCGCGATGAGATCCGCGTGCAGCTCGTGCCTGCGGTGCGTGAGGCACTCGGTCTCTAAGGACGCGTCATGTCCATCCAATGCGAAACCGTCGCGCAGCAGGCTGCAGGTGCCGAGCTCGGCTTCTTCGAGCGCTGGCTGACGGTCTGGGTATTTCTCTCGATCCTCGCCGGGATCGCGGCCGGCCAGCTCGCCGCCGGGCCGGTGCACTTCCTCGGGGACCTTCAGGTCGCCCAGGTGAACCTACCGGTGGGACTCCTCATCTGGCTCATGATCGTGCCGATGCTGATGAAGATCGACTTCGCGGCCCTCGGGCAGGTGCGGCGGCACTGGCGGGGCATCGGCGTGACCCTCTTCGTCAACTGGGCCGTCAAGCCCTTTTCCATGGCCCTCCTCGGCTGGCTCTTCATTCGGGGGCTCTTCGCGCCCTACCTACCGCCCGCGCAGATCGACAGCTACGTTGCGGGCCTCATCCTCCTGGCCGCAGCCCCCTGCACGGCGATGGTCTTCGTCTGGAGCCACCTCTCCAAGGGCGAGCCGCTCTTCACCCTCACCCAGGTGGCGTTGAACGACAGCATTATGGTGTTCGCCTTCGCGCCCCTCGTCGCGCTCCTCCTCGGGGTCGCCGCGATCGCGGTGCCCTGGGACACCCTGTTCCTCTCGGTGGTCATGTACATCGTCATCCCGCTTGCCATCGCCCAGGCGCTGCGATGGCACCTGGTCCGCCGGGGTCGCCTCGACGCGGTGCTCGCGCGGGTGCATCCAGTGGGCATCGGCGCCCTGCTCGCGACCCTGGTGCTGCTCTTCGCCTTCCAGGGCGAGGAGATCCTCCGCCAGCCGCTGATCATCGGGATGCTGGCGCTGCCCATCCTGATCCAAGTCTATTTCAACGCGACGCTTGCCTACTGGCTGAACCGCACGGTGGGCGAGGTCCACTGCGTGGCCGGCCCCTCGGCCCTGATCGGCGCCTCCAACTTCTTCGAGCTTGCGGTAGCGGCGGCGATCTCGCTCTATGGCTTTCAGTCCGGGGCCGCGCTCGCGACCGTCGTCGGCGTGCTGATCGAGGTGCCCGTAATGCTCTCGGTCGTCGCCATCGTCAACCGTTCCAAGGGCTGGTACGAGGCCGGCCTGTCCCCGGTCCGCTCCGCACCAGCCCAGAACGGCAAAAGCAGGGTAACCACAGAGGTCACCAATCCGTCAGCGGAGGGAGAAAATGCCTAAGAGACTCAATGTGATCTTCGTCTGCTTCGGCAACAGCTGCCGCAGTCAGATGGCCGAGGGCTGGGCGCACTACCTGCACCGGGACACCCTCAACGCCTTCTCCGCCGGAATCGAGCCGCGCCGAATCGATCCGCTGGCGATCCAGGTCATGAAAGAGGCTGGCGTCGATATCTCCACTCAGGAAACCCACTCGGTCCAAGCCTTTCTCACGCACGACATCGACTATGCGATTCTCGTGTGCAGCGAGGCGGCCGAGGTGTGCCCGGCCTTCCCCGCTGCGGTCACCATGATCCACCAGCCGTTCGACGACCCGCCGCAGCTGACCAAGGGCATGAGCGACGGCGACCGGTTGGCGGTGTACCGGCGCGTCCGTGACGAGATTCGCTCCTATGTCGCGAGCCTTTCGGAGCTTCTCGCTAAGACACCTCAGGCGGTAGCGTAATGGGGTCCGCCGAAGGGCCGCCAAGGGGGGCGAATCGTCTGAGGCGATTTCTGTCGAAGCTCAGCCGGGCAGGGCGCAACCTGCAGGTCCTCGCCCAGATCGGCGCCCGCCGCGAGCAGGCTCGCTCACGCTCCCACCATGTTTGAGTCTCTGGCCGACGTGGTCGCCTTCCGACTCCTGGGACTGGATCCCGGCTCCCATCTCGGCGCGGCCGTCCAGTTCTTCCTGCTGGATGTGACCAAGATCTTTGCCCTCCTCGTCCTCGTCATCTACGTCATGGGGCTCCTGCGCGCGCTCCTCTCGCCGGAGCGGGTGCGGCTGTTCGTCCGCGGACGGCCGCACTGGCAGGCGCGCGGGATGGCGGTAACCCTCGGGGCCATCACCCCCTTCTGCTCCTGCTCCTCGGTGCCCCTCTTCATCGGCTTCGTGGAGGCCGGAATCCCCCTGGGTGTCACCTTCTCCTTTCTCATCGCCAGCCCGATGATCAACGAAGTTGCAGCGGTGATCCTGGTTGGGGTCCTCGGCTTAAAGCTTGCCGGGCTCTATGTGGCCGTGGGGCTGGTGGTGGCCTGGTTCGGCGGCATCGCCATGCAGGCCTTCCGCCCGGAGCGCTGGGTCGAGGACTATGTCTGGAAGATCCGGATGGGCGAGGCGGCAACGATCGAGCCGGACACGAGCCTCTGGGGGCGTCACCGCTATGCCCTCGCCGAGGTCAAGGCGATCGTCGGGCGCATCTGGCGGTGGGTACTGATCGGGATCGCAGTCGGCGCGCTCTTCCATGGCTTTGTGCCCACCGGCTGGGTGACCGCGCATCTGGGCGGACACGCCTGGTACACGGTGCCGGCCGCCGTGCTGATCGGCATCCCGCTGTACTCGAACGCAACGGGGATCATCCCGGTGGCCGAGGCGATGCTCGGCAAGGGGGTGGCCGTCGGAACCACCCTGGCCCTGATGATGAGTGTCGCGGCGCTCTCCCTGCCCGAGATGCTGATCCTGCGCAAGGTCATCCGCTGGCAGGCCCTTGCCCTCTTTGCCGGGATACTCGCGATCGCCTTCACCCTCGTCGGCTGGGCGTTCAATCTGATGGCCTGAGGTAATGCGATGAAGAAGTTCAAGGTCCTGGGCAGCGGCTGCCGCAACTGCGAGATCACCGCCAATGTGATCGCACAGGCGGCCAAGGAGGCCGGCGTTGAAATCGAGCTGGAGAAGGTCACGGACATGGCGGCGATCCTGGGCTACGGGGTCATGTCCACCCCCGGAGTGGTACTGGACGAGAGGGTCGTGCATACGGGCAGCATACCTGGGCCGGATCAGGTCAGGACTTGGGTCAACGACTGAGCTTCCTGCCGGATGGTAAACCGCCTTTACACGGCTATCGCGCGAGATGGTCGCGAAAGCGTGGGGCCGCAACAGGCAATGGCCGGCTCGACCCGGATTTGCGGACGCGGCCCATCGCCATTAACCAACAGTCGTCTTGGGAGACCTCGGCTTCGGTTGGGACTTTCATACCCGCAACCACGCCTTTCGGCTGCTCATGGCTGAGCCCCACCCCTGCGTGGTCGCACTGGGATGACTCGCTATCAACTCCATCGCCGACCTGCCCGCCTGGTGGCAGGCAAACACTGTTCTTTACTGACCGGGATGAGGCGGCGGCCTGCCAAGTCCGACGCTGCTCGGCGGCATGTTCACGATGAGGCGAGCGCAGGGTCATGAGCAGTGACGGTGCTCGCCGTGTCGCCGACCCCCGCATCTGACGCGGCTCGATGTTGATGCTGTAGCAATGTCGGGGGGTCAGATCTTGAGCCGTTGCTGACGGCCGCAAGCCAACCGGCAGTCTTGGGCCCGCGCAGAAGGCCCTCCGACGGTTCGCCCGGGGGCTCCAAAACGAAAAAATGGCTTAGAGGTTTGTGCTCTAAGCCAGTGATTTTTTTGGCTCCCCGGCGTGGACTCGAACCACGGACCTAGTGATTAACAGTCACCCGCTCTACCGACTGAGCTACCGGGGAATAGTGGAAGCGCGGCAGTGTAATGGCCGTCGGGAGGCGAGTCAAGCCGCCACTCTGTTCGGAGTCCGGTTCCCCGGCTTCAGGGGCAAGAGAGGGCGCTGTCGTTGGAAGAGATCCTCGGTCGACCGGGATTTGAGACGATGACCGCTCGCGGCGGCACCCTCTGGTTAACGTCGCAGAAGGTGAAAGTCGCGTTGGTCCCCGAGCTCGTCCCGTCTGACTGATAGGTAATGCGCTCGCGGCCGGCGGGCGAGGTGATGCTGATGGGGGCATTTGCGCCACCCTGGACGTGGCGGATGACCTGGTCCGCGCTGGCCGGCGTATCCGCATTATTCGGATTGGAGAACACGATGTAGCCCGTTTGCCAGCTCGTGCTGTCCGCGCAGGCCAAGGGGCTGCTGCCGCGCACGGCCGGACAAAGGGTGACCCGCGACCCTCGCTTTACGGCCTCAGACCGGGCGAGCTGGAGATTGGTGACCAAGGTGTTGACCGCCGTAGTCATACGGCTGCGGGAGATCAGCGTTACGAAGCCTGGGACCGCCAGGGTCAGCGCGATGGCGACGATGGCGATCACGACCACAAGCTCTACCAGGGTTAGCCCACCGAGTCTCCGCCTCGTCGGCGCACCGGCTGGAGCTTCCGAACAACGGACAGGCACGGGTCCCAACAGGGGAGCGCAGGGGCCAACCCGGCGTGGTAAGCGCCGCCTAGCCCAACGCGCCCTCGATACGGTCGAGGGCCTGCTCCAGATTGGCCTGGCTGGTGGCAATCGAGATGCGCACGTATCCCGCCAGCCCAAACGCAGAGCCGGGCACCAGGGCCACACCGGCGCGCTCGATCAGAAACTCGGCGAGCTCCAGATCGTTGCTCACGCTTTGTAGCGCGTCGATCATGCCGTGTACCTTGGGGAAGACATAGAAGGTCCCGTCGGTGGGCAGGCACTGAACGCCCGGGATCCGGTTCAGGCGCTCGACCACGTAGTCGTGCCGCTGCTTGAACGCAGCCCGCATGGTCCCGATGCAGTCCTGGGGACCCTCAAGCGCGGCCTGAGCGGCCACCTGGGAGATCGAGGTCGGATTGGAGGTGCTCTGGGACTGCACCTTCTTCATGGCCCTGATGACCTCTTCCGGTCCGCCGGCATAACCGATTCGCCATCCGGTCATGGAATAGGCCTTGGACACCCCGTTCAGGACCATGGTCCGGGGCGCGAGATCCGGGCGTACATTGAGGATGTTAACGAAGGGTTCGCTCGTCCACAGGATGTGCTCATACATATCATCGGTTGCGATGACTGCGCGCGGTGCCTCCCGCAGCACCTCCCCGAGCGCCGCCAGCTCCTCCCGCGTGTAGGCCATACCCGTCGGGTTGGAGGGGCTGTTGATCACCACCAGCTTGGTCTTCTCCGTGATGGCAGCCTTGAGCTGAGCGGGCGTGATCTTGAACTGCTGGTCCGCGCCCGCGTGCACGAGGACGGGGGCGCCGCCGGCGAGGAGGGCCATATCCGGGTAGGACACCCAGTAGGGGGTGGGTATGACCACCTCGTCGCCTGGATCGAGGATCGCTTGGGCGAGGTTGTAAAAGCTCTGCTTGCCGCCACAGGAGACCAGAATCTGGTCCGGCTTGAACTCAAAGCCGTTCTCGCGCCGGAACTTGGCGATGACCGCCTGCTTGAGCTCGGGTGTACCGTCCACGGCGGTGTATTTCGTGAAGCCGTCGCGGATAGCCTTGATGGCTGCCTCTTTGATGTGGTCCGGGGTATCGAAGTCCGGCTCCCCCGCCCCGAGGCCGATCACGTCCTTTCCCGCCGCCCGCAATGCCTTGGCCCGGGCAGTAATGGCAAGGGTGGCGGAGGGCTTGACGGCCTGGACGCGTGCCGAAAGTCTGATGCTCATCGGTCGATTCTCGTGGTTGTCTTGGCGGCTTGGGATTTGCGGGCAAGCGTCTAATAATAGCCAAACCCCTTCTACAGCAGAATCCCTCGATGTCCAAAGAGCTGTGCCTTGTGTCCAAATTCTCGCCGGCCGGTGACCAGCCGGAGGCCATCCGCCGGCTGGTGGAAGGACTGCAGGACGGCGAGGCGGCGATGACTCTGTTGGGCGTCACCGGGTCTGGCAAGACCTTCACCATCGCCAGCGTCATTCAGGCGGTGCAGCGGCCGGCCCTGGTCCTCGCCCACAACAAGACCCTGGCGGCCCAGCTCTACGGGGAGATGCGGGAGTTCTTCCCCCAGAACGCGGTGGAGTATTTCGTCTCCTACTACGACTACTACCAGCCGGAGGCCTACGTCCCCTCCACCGACACCTACATCGAGAAGGACGCCTCCATCAACGAGCACATCGAGCAGATGCGCCTATCGGCAACCAAGGCCCTGCTCGGGCGGCCGGATGTCATTATCGTTGCCACCGTCTCCTCGATTTATGGCCTGGGCGACCCCCAGTCCTACCTCCAGATGGTCCTGCACCTCTCCCGGGGGGATCTGATCGACCAGCGCGCCATCCTGCGCCGGCTGGCGGCCTTACAGTACAAGCGCAACGAGGTGGAGCTGTACCGGGGCACTTACCGGGTGCGCGGCGACGTGATCGACATCTATCCCGCCGAGTCAGAGGCGGAGGCCCTGCGCGTGGAGCTCTTCGACGACGAAATCGAGGCCCTGTCGCTCTTCGACCCCCTCACCGGCGAGGTCCTGCGAAAGGTCCCCCGTTACACCGTCTTCCCCAAGACCCATTACGCGACGCCACGGGAGACGGTCGTCAACGCAGTGGAGCAGATCAAGGTCGAGCTCAAGGAGCGGCTCACCTGGCTGCGGGAGCAGAACAAGCTGGTGGAGGCCCAGCGGCTGGAGCAGCGCACCCTGTTCGATCTGGAGATGATGCTGGAGGTAGGTTACTGCTCCGGCATCGAGAACTACTCCCGCTATCTTTCTGGGCGCGGACCCGGCCAGCCGCCCCCCACCCTGTTCGACTACCTGCCCCCGAATGCCCTGCTGGTGATCGATGAGAGCCACGTCACCGTGCCGCAGCTGGGGGGCATGTACCGCGGTGACCGCTCCCGCAAGGAGAATCTGGTGGAGTACGGGTTCCGTCTGCCCTCGGCACTGGACAACCGGCCCCTGCGCTTCGAGGAGTTTCAGGAACGCCAGCCCCAGACCATCTATGTCTCGGCCACGCCCCGGGAGTACGAGCTTCAGCAGTCGGGTGCGGTTATCGAGCAGGTGGTACGCCCCACCGGCCTGGTTGACCCGGAGGTGGAGGTCCGTCCCGCCCTCACCCAGGTGGACGACCTGCTCTCCGAGATCAATCTCCGCGTCGAGCGGAACGAGCGGGTCCTCGTTACCACCCTGACCAAGCGGATGGCCGAGGACCTGACGGACTATCTGAACGATCACGGCGTACGCGTCCGCTACCTCCACTCGGACATCGACACCGTGGAGCGGGTGGAGATTATCCGGGACCTCCGCCTGGGTGAGTTCGATGTCCTGGTGGGCATCAACCTGCTGCGCGAGGGTCTCGACATGCCGGAGGTGTCCCTGGTGGCCATCCTGGACGCGGACAAGGAGGGCTTTCTTCGCTCGGAGGGCTCCCTCATCCAGACTATCGGCCGCGCCGCCCGCAATGCCAACGGCAAGGCGATCCTCTACGGGGAAACCATCACAGGATCCATGCGCAGGGCGATCGATGAGACCGAGCGGCGACGGGCCAAGCAGATCGCCTACAACGCCTCCCACGGCATCACCCCGCAGACCATCCGCAAGGCAGTGGCGGACATCCTCGAAGGGGCCTACCCTGGCGCGCCCACGCGGGCCAGGGATTACGCCCGGGTCGCGGAGGCGGTGGTCGAGTACGCCAACCTCACCCCACAGCAGATGGCCAGGAAGCTCAAGGAGCTGGAAAAGGAGATGTACCGGTACGCCAAGGGCCTGGAGTTCGAGAAGGCGGCCGCGGTCCGGGACCGCATCCGCGAGCTCCAGGGCCGTGGGCTGGCGGCCTGAGCTAGTCTGAGCCCTTCCCGGCCGGCACCGGGACGGCATGCGGGGACCTGACCGCCCCGGACGCTGGCTGAGGCCTGCGGCGCGGCCTTCTGCGCCGAGCCTCGCGCTCCGCGGTCCGCCTCCGGTAGGGCCGCGTCAGAGCCGCCTGGGCCATGTCGGCAACACCGCACAGCAGGCCCAGTGCCGTGAAAAGGGCGGATACGAAAAACAGGATCACGAGCATATTCGTCAAGGTGGTCATCGCATGTCTCCGGGAACAGGGGATTGCGAGATCAGGATGCCGCAGGGGGTGGCTCAAAACGTGAGCCCGCCATTTAAGGCGATTGCCGGAAAATCACGTACCAGATTGCGCAGGATTTTCGTTCGCCTTCGAGGAGCGACAGCGGGAGCATAGCCGGGCCATCTGACTGCCGGCGTAACGCTGAAGGGGGGCGAAAGGACCAGCAAGGTGGTATGGGATTCGACCGAAATCGCCTAAACTCCGGCTACCGGCATTCGCGCTGGCCAGCAGATCGCCAGCCAGGGGGTGGGATCGAGTGTCGGCGAAGACCTTCCCTGGCGTTTTTGTTCGCCGAGTCGCTCCTCCGGTGCTCTGCAACCTCAATCATCCGGGTGAGGGCGCGGCCAGGGACAATAGGTGTGACAAGGCGACTAGCCTGTCAGGTGTCGAGAGCCCAGGGATGGCGTCCGGACGGAGGGTTATACTCTTGCCTGAGCAGTTGCATGCTATGGCGTTGTGGGTCGATCGCCGCTCGATATGGCAGCTGCCTATACTTAATTCAGAACCTGAGGGGGACGCCAGGGGAGGACTGACATGATCCTAAGAGACAAAGAGGGCTACGCGGTCACCCGCGCTCGGACGGATTACTGGCCGGAGTAGCTCAACAGGCTACGGAAGGGCATCCCTTCCGAGATTTGCCCGACCTGCGGGAAGAGTGACTGGCTCCGCGACCTGCTGATACCCGTGGCGGTTGTTGCCGCATCCTTCGCGGGGCTGTGGTTCGTGGCGGATACGCAGCATGAGCAATCGCCCGGTGCCTCCTGTGCGGCCGTGCAGACCGGTGCGAAGTACGCTAACTGCTTCAACGCCGTCCGCTACGATTACGACCGACCCGATCCGCCCCAGCCGTAGCTATTGACCCACGCAATCCCACCGGGAGCGTAGGTCCCGCGCTCTTTATCCATCGAGCTTGACGCCGAGGTAGTCGGCCAAAATCCCCAGGTCAGGCGGATCGGACGACCGGAATCTGAGAGCGTCCTGCTCGTACCGGTTCGCGGCATCCGCCCCAAGCTCTCCGGTGATCCTGTCGCCCATGCCAGACATGTGACCCGAGACCGCGCACCAAGCCAATGGCCCCACGGCGGCGGTGTAGACCACGGTGCCGTTCTGGATAGCGGCCCAGATGCGCCAGGTCGCATTCGCGTAACCTTCTGTTGTGACGCGCATTTCATGCACCCATGCTGACGGTGACAAGGGTGCAACCCGTCGTCCGCGCCCGCTACGCGGCGAGTGGCGCGCTGAAATCCGGGTCGTTGGCGGCATATGCTGAGTAGAGGCGCCGGGATTCGC
>Ga0307440_1001618_pt1 | contig 10870 bp, 8 predicted proteins | sample SalMarWE160410MG_FD_202150 | JGI IMG/M metagenome (GOLD analysis project Ga0307440, IMG submission 202150) | Salt marsh sediment microbial communities from the Plum Island Ecosystem LTER, Massachusetts, United States - WE1604-10 | ecosystem: Environmental > Aquatic > Marine > Intertidal zone >... | reverse complement strand
AGGATCGACCATATATTGGCCATAGGCGCCTGATGTCCCCCCCACCCATGCATTGAAATAGGAATCCTCGTAGGGATGAAGTGACATGATTCCGATCACCCCGGACATCAGGATCACCACGGCGAAAGCGCCCCGCCAGATTGCCCTTGGCAGCCAGTTCAAGATGCCTTGGACAGCGTGACCTGCCACCAGGAAGATCGGCGGAATGATGAACAGGACCTGACGAAGATTTCCATAAACCGAACTGCGAAGTCCGACGATGATGGCGATCGGCATGCCAAGCCACAAGAGGGCCATTTCGAAGACGTGTGCCGGGGCAGTGCGGCCGCCCCGCCACCCTATCTCCTTGTGGAACAAAACACCTTGGCCGCGACAACCGCAAGGCAGGGCTGATACCCGATATGTTGGATATCTGTGCGGCAGCCGTCTCAAGTGCGATCTCGCGGTCGACGGTCCGGCGATCCGCACTTCGATCTTGGACTAGCATTCCGCCCCCTGCAATAATGAAGTTGTTGTGGCGGCTATCATGAGGACTTGGGGAACCTCCCTGCTCGTATGTTGGGTTGAAGAAGACGGTCATGCCTCCCAAGTTCAGTTTCCAGCCCTTTCCCTGAGCTGCCCAGCAACGTTTCAACGGCCGATCCAGCCGGGGCCGTGCAGGTTCTCTATCCGCCGTTCCGGGTAGGTGACTAGGGCGATGAACTTCTCGTGAAGGAGGGCTCATTGCCCGGAAAGATAGCCCCTTCCGCCCAAGTCCGTATTGACAGTCTGAGCGCAAACCACAACTGGAGCCCTTGGAAGTTGAGATGGCTCCTTCTTCTTGCAGGCCGAATGGTGCACTTTGCCAACTGCTGGCGACGAAGGGCAACTCGGTCTGAAGCGCCTTCGGCCAAGGTCGTGGGCAGACCGTCCCCAAACGGTGAGTCGGTCGTCACCATTGGACCATCATGCCGTGGGTCTTTGCGCCTTCCGGAGAAGCGATATCTGACGCGACCATCCATTCGATCGCCTTGAGCTTATCCCCATGGTTGCCAGCCAACCGAACCGCTGACCGCAGGTAGCCACTGCGGGAACCAAAACCTCGCCAACTGGTAGCCGAAGTAGAGCGTGAACAGCAGCTGGCCCTTCGCGTACCATACTGTGAAGGCGACACTGGCAACAATCACGATCCAGTGTTCGATTCTCCGCCTACGGCCCATAGTTGATGACATACACACCTCGTGCGCGCTGGCGCAATCCCGACATCGGGGTGTCGCCGCACTTGCGAAGAAGGGCAATATTGGGATCCGGAGTATGCTCGGGCGCAACGAACAGATAGCGCGTCCCCTTGGCCTCCATATCTTTGACAACAGCGTCGCAACTGTCGGAAGATGAAAACGGGACATACACAATATGCTGAGAGTAGTCCGCGCGGTAGAGCGGGTAGACAAATCCGTTGGAGCCCACGTTGTACCCCAAGAGGGCGTCCTTTGGAACATAGACAAGTGCATTTTCGTATTCGGCCGGCATGTTCACTTTCAATGTGGCTGATTGACGATCCCAGACTGACCGTTCCAGCATCTGCTGGAATTGCTTGGGTCGCACAACACCGTAGTTCAACGTCATGGCGAAGTTCAGGGCGACCGTCAAACCGATCAGACCCATGGCCGCCCAAGTCAGCTTTCCTTCTGAATGAATGAAGGAATCCGACCATTCCGCGAAGGCCAGGCTAAACAATGCCGGGAACCAGATAACATAGCGCATGTTCCACGGGCTTGGGCGGTCTGAAAGAAAGATCATAAGAAGAGCAGCGGCGAAGGCCACGGCAAGCCCACGCACATGCCGCCTCCTGAGCATTCCCCACAACAGCACAGGGATTCCGACTCCATACGAGAACCACCCCCAACCGGTGGTATTGGGAAGATCGGGAACGATCTTCTGCTGAGTGTCACCGAACTTGTCGGCCAGGCTTTGAAGATTGCCTTCAAGCCGAGAGAGATTCAGCCGGGCGGTCCGATCGCCCGCTGGCAGTACATCCGCCCCGCCAACGGCCACCCCGTACGGGTAGAACGGGTTGCCTTTCAGAACCCAGTTGCGCACATTCCAGTAGCCACCCATGAAGAGCCCTGCGCCGAAGATGGCCAGAAGCACCAGCTTGGCCGCTCGACCCTTGGCCGAGAAACCAGCCCAAGAGTCCCGAGCCGCCACCAACCAAAGGTTCCAGCGCCCTTTCCACCACGCGCCGACGAGGGCAAACACCATCAGCCCCATAGAAAGGTGGAGCATGTACGCCTTGGTCCCAAAGGCGAACAGGAAAACCATCGCCAGCAGAAGGACCTGTCCCGTTGCATGAGAAGTCCGATGATCTGACACCGATTGAAGCAGCCTCGCGATGATTGCCAGACAAAGGAGGAAGTAGGCCGCCATGTGCGGATCGTTCTTGGTGCCTGTGACAGCCAAGAGCAGCGCCGGCATCGAGCCGTAGGTCAAGCTTCCCAACCAGGATGCCGTCCTCGACACACCCAATTCTCGAGCGAGAGCATAGACGGATAGAAGCGCCAGAACGTAGGCCGGTAACCCTGCCGCCTCCACGACCAGGTCGTGGTGAAGGAAGACCGTGAACCAGGTGGCCAACGTCTCAAAGTTGGCAGGCGTGTAGATGCGGATCACAGGGGTATCAAACAGCTCGATTCGGCCGGACTGCGTCCAATGGGCAACATTCGTCAGGTGATACGTCAGCGAGTCCCATACGAACGGCGGCAGGACGATGATAAGGAAGGCAAATCGAATCAGGCTGAAGGCGAGGAAAACCAACGTGGCCCAGCGCAACCACACGGGCAAATCCGACCACCACGCACGAAAGGTTCCGATGGTCTGGTGCACGGCCGGTGGCAGATCTTCTATCATACGACGCGTGGAGGGAATGGCGCCAAGGAGACCCAATCCAATCAGGGCGATCAGCCCCAAGGCGATAGGGCGGAGCAGACCTGCTAGCCCGGCAACTAGTGTGTAGAACGTGGTGACGAAGATCCAGAGGAAGACGTAGGCGGCCGCGTCAAGCGCAGGTCTCCCAGCCCGCAGTGGCCGCTGAACGACATAGGCAGCCACGAGCGTGAAGGCAGCGCTGGCAAGCCAACTAGGCAAGCCGATCCACAGATTCATGCGCGCAGCAATTCCACCATTATTGGGACAGTTCCTCCGACCGGATTGAATCGTCTGCGACTTCGCTCTGGAGAGCCTCTGTTGTTGATCCCCCCCCTTGGGAGCTAGCAGGCTCGAGCATTCGGCTGAGAAGAACCAAGACACCGGTCAAAGTGGCCTCCATCACCATGGACGCCAATCGGAAGAGGGAGGCGCTGACAACGGCAGCCTGTACTGGGACGTATGGGCTCAAGAGAAAAGTGAACGCGCCCTCACGGATACCGATACCCCCAGGGATGATGGCTGCCAGTTGACCCGCTAGGCGCCCAGCCAAGTAGCCTGCGATCACGAGATAGACCAATTCAGGTTGATCCGCCAGGCCTGGATAGACTGCCCTAAGCATCCAATACACGGCAGCGCCCTGGGCCAAGTTGACGATCGAGAACTGAAACCAAAGTATCGTCTTTTTGCCAATGGAAAGCGGGCTCCAAATCGCCTTAATTCGATCAAGCCGCATCCAATCGGGAGCATGGACAATAATTAGGTCGGCCAAGAAATAGGCACAGACGGCAGCCAAGGAGAGGACGCCGATGGCGAGGTCCCGATGGGTCCCGATCCAAGAGGGCAGGCCTTCCACATCATAGAAGTGGAAGCCGACGAGCACCAGGACGACCACACCCATGATGAGGCTGAGCTGCTCGTAGTAGATGCTCTGCAGCCCTTTCGACCGGCGTCCACCAAGTCGCCTAAACAACTCTACTCGCCCCCCGATGTTGACCACGCTGCCCGCCGGAAGGTAGCGGGTGATGAATGAGAGAAAGAAGATCCGATGCAGGTCTAGAGAAGACGGTAGGTCATCCCGCCTACCCATCAGACGGAGCGTGGTCTGCCAGCTGTAGCTGTAGAAAAGATTGAATACGAGCAGAATCAGGCAACCCACAAGGAACGGGACAAGCAGGAAGGTCAGTTTCACATCGCGGACCTCGAGCCATCGCTGGTAGATCAGCCAACCCAAGTAGCTGATGACTACCAGTGCCAATAGAGTCTCGAGCGGCCGGATGAGCTTTTTCAGTAGTTGACTGTCCAAAGGAACTCCCAGAGCAGGCCGAGCTTCCACTTTCTCCAGAGCAAGTGCAAAGAGTAGTCCGGCCGATAGCGGAGATAGCGAATCGCCTGCAGGGCAACCAAGAAGACGCGCTTAAGCTTGAGGCGTCGGATCTTACCACGGCGCAGCCGGGGAGAAGCCAGCTCACACTCATAGCCCAGTTCTCCCATCAGAGAATCACAAATGGCCTCAGCTACTTCCTGGTCCTCAGATGACAGCTCAGACCGCCATTTGTCAACAAACGCCGCCGTCGGCCCCCGACTGAGGTTTGCATGTATGTTGGCGTAAAACTCGGAGTACTCATCCGAAGCGGGAATCGGCACCGAGTCATGGATCCGGTCAGGGTCAAGATCGAAGAATTGGAGAACGCTAGTCAGCGTGCCATCCGGCTGAGAGACCAAGTCCTCGTAGCGAACCCGGAGGGTGATCTCCGGTCGGCGGGCCTCAAAATCAAGTCCGAAGCGGACATCGTTTAGCCAGCGCACCGCGGCATGGTACGCGTCGCTGCGGTGAACATCCGATCGGATCAGTGAATTGACAACGGCCCGCGGGTCGCGAATCAAGTGAATGAATCGCGCCGAAGGAAAGTTCGCTTCCAGAAGGTCCAAGTGACGCACTAGGCGCGGGGTCTTTTGACCCCAGACATCAGCCCCGAATTGTGCGGCGTACAGATCATGCAGCTTTGAAATGCTGTCCACAATCGTCAGGCAGTTTTCAAGATCGCCCTCTGATACCTGCAGTCCCCATTCCTCTACTTCCGGCTCCCGGACGAGCATCTCCTTGAGCCGTTCGAGAGGAAAGGTCGACGCGGCCCGAAGGTAATCAATAATGAATAGAGATTCGAGGGGGATTGCCACCCTTGGGTGGCGATTGAGCATCGCTCTGAGCAGGCTGGTCCCTGATCGACCGCAACCGACAATGAAAAAGGGAGAGCTCATTTTGGAATCCGAGGGACAATTCGTGCAGAATCCCACCAAGGCGCGTTTGGGTCGGACATGTCGCCATGTCGGGCGAGGTCCGCACAATCTTCTGCACCACGCAGTCCACACGGCGACGCAGGCTGCCGGCCATCACCGGCGGGGTAAAGATAGGAGGATCGAAGCATTCAATCTCCACAATGATGGTTGCCCGGCTGGAATTCTAACGCAGATAGGCCGCCGATATGACTTATGAACCATTGCGGGCCCGCCCGGGGCTTATTTGCCCAGCAATCCGGGCCTGGCATTCACGGTGGTCAGGACGGCGGAGCCGAGACGGAGCTGCATGACAGTCTCATAGTCCGCATAGAACCCGGGATCCGGCAAGGTTCTCCTGCAGCGGAGAGCAAATTGTGGATCTGGGGGTGGGGTGTCATCGCTGAAGAACTGAAGATCCGGTCTGGCAAAATCGGAGGCTGAGTGGAGCGGCCCCCATACCACAACCTTCGCATTCTCAGGCCCCACATCATTGATGTAGGCCATGGCCTCCCGATAGGAAGTGCACCAGTAGTCCAGCTCGTACCTGGAGATCACTCCGTTGACGCCACCCACAAATTGATTGTAGTACGCGTACTCATAAGGGTGAAGGGAAACGACCCCGTAGACGGCCGGAAAGAGGAGCAGAACGAAAACCAGAATTCTCAAGGCCGGCCAGCCCAAGATCCTCCACATCTCTTCCAGCCCAAAGGCCCCGATAAGGAGAACCGGGGGAATGGCAAACAAGACCTGCCGCAGGTTGTCGTAGATCGGGGTTCGCCGGACGATGAAAGCCAGAAACGGCAGGCCAAGCCACAGAATTGGTACAGCAGCCAATCCCCATCTGATTTGCCCTCGTGCCAACTTCTTCGAAAGGACGACTGCCCCCCAGACGAACAGCCCGAGCGCTGGAATGGTGAGCTCGTAGGCCATGAGTCGGGCGATGTAGTCCCAGGGCAGCGCGGATGAGGACCAATAGACCCCGTCAAAAAGGATGTGATCGTGGCCGGGATAATTGGCCATCACATGCAGGGATTCATTGAAACGGGCTATAGGCGCATCCCAAAGGAACGGCCACGTAGCATACATTGCACAGAGAGCCGCGGCCGCGTACGCTACCAAAGGTTGAATCGCCCTTCGCCCAGCCTTGAACACAAAATAGACCGAAACCAGTAGGCCTGCCAAAGGCCCAGCCACGCGGATAGACGTCGCCATACCCATTGCAGCGCCGGCCGCGACCACGAGCAGATTTCGGCGTAGCCACTTGGCGTCATAGTTTGCCAAGGACTCGGGAAAAGCCGACTTGATCAGAATGGGCAAGAATATGGCGAAGCCGATCGCGAGCGTGAGCCTGGCCTTGTCGTAGAGTGCGGATGCCTTGTGGAGATAGGCATCGACAGACAGGACCGACGCGTTGTTGGCAATCCGGCCGAACCACTCATTGACAAGAGTGATTGATTTGCCAGCATAGGCAGCTCTAATCGTCCCCTCGATCCAGCCCATATAGGGGTAGCCAACAAAAGAACTGATACTCAGGACAAGGAGCACTCCGGCCGCGAGAGACAACCAAGGATGAGCGAGGGCCCGGTGACCATGACGGGCCATCTCCCTAATCAAGGCACCGACCCCGCCCGAACTTTGCCGGGGCTCCCGCGGGCCAGCCCGGCCTGTGTCGGCGGCGTGCTTCTCCACCGCAATCATCCCAAGGGCGACGGATACGGCGAGAAGGGCCATGAAGGGAATGTCCTTCTGATTGATGAAGGCCTGACCGTAGAGCATCGGTTGAGTTGCCAATAGCAGTGTTGCACCCAGCGCTACAGGAGCCTTGACCAACCTCCGGCAAATGAAGAAGAAGCCCACGACGCCGAGTTCGAATGCGATGAAACTCAGGAAGTGGCCCGCATCCACCCCGCCCCACCCAACGTGAATCAGCGTTAGCAGTGGGTCAAAAGGACCCAAATCATGTAATAGAAGGGACCGTGATACACCTGAAATCCATAGGACATGAAGCCCCGGGAGCCACCGTAGGCGCGCAGGGAGGCGTATCCGAAGACACGGTTCATGGATTCGTCCCACGATTCCCCGCAGTGAGCCGTCGTGAAGTAGGCGATCACCAAGTCTGCAAAAAGAATGCCCACGAGGGCCAAATGATATGGCCGAGACCTTAGGATGCGGGCGATCCTTGAGACTCTGCGAGTCGAGTCCTTGCCCTAGGATTCAGGGGACGTCTGACCCAGTCCATTCATCCGCGGGGCTTCCTCCTCTAACAACCTGCCCCCCAGCAGGCACCAGGTCCCGCCGACGGCAAGAATCCAACCAGGCTTTCGGTGATCCCTGAGTCCGGATCTAGCTTCACCATGGACGCGTCAGGTTGCGCCTTGATTCCCTAGTCGCCCAAGGCGGAGACGCTGTCGATTGGCGCCTCCTTGACAACCGCCAACACGGCCGAATCACGCTTGACCTGATACACAACATCAAAGCCTGGGTGAAATGGCAGGTAGTCCAAGACGCGCTTACAGCCCAGAGCGTATTGGACGTCTTGTGTGCCGTCGTCGGATACGATGATCAAATCTGGACGCGCGAAATCCGCCGCCGCGGCGATGGGCCCCCAGACACCGACGGTCGAACCCTTAGGAGCCACTTGGTCGACATGGAGCATGGCCTCTCGGTACGAGGTGCACCAGTGGTCCAGTTCATAGGTCCCTTCCGCTCCCCGGACCCCTCCTGCAAGCGCATTGAAGTAGATGTACTCGTAGGGGTAGAGCGACACGATCCCCACGACAGATGGCACAAGGGCAAGGCACAAGAGGCCCCATCCCAGAACCTCTCGCCGGATCCTCCGCCATACATCTTCCAAACCAATGGCTGCCAACAGGAAGAGCGGGGGCAGACCAAAAAGGACCTGCCGAATATTGCCGTAGATTGGCGTACGGAGAACAACGAAGGCGAGCATCGGTATCGCAATCCATAGGATAGGTATCATAGCCAATGCCGATTCCTGCAATCCGGCGGCCAGCCGACGGACCAATACCAAGCTACCCCAAAGGAAGAGGACCAGTATGGGTAATGTCAGCTCCAACGTAACCAAATGCGGGAGGTAATCCCAAGGGAGCATGTCCGACTGGATGTAGGCTCCCTTAAATAGAACGGTATGGGCGCTGAAACTCGACATCACGTCGAAGGACTCCAGCAGGTGCCGCAGTGGTGCCCCCCACAGAAAGGGCCAGCTGGCGTAAGTCGCCAAGGCCGCCGCGCCCCAATAGAGAACCAGACTGCCGATGGACCGACGGCCCGCCTTCATGAGGGCATACAACGAGACCAATCCACCTGCCATGGGTCCAGCAACTCTCACAGACGTCGCCAGACCGGTCATTATCCCCGCGATCGCGATCCACGCTTGGCCCGCAAGCCACGTACGATCCATACCACGCAGGGAGGCGGGGAACAGTCGCTTCAGGCCGACAACTAACCCCCCCGCCAGAACCATCCCTAGAACTGCCCGGGCCTCAGCGAACAAAATAGATGCCTTGGCCACATAGGCATCCACAGGCAGGGTGTTCCTGGCTTGGGCGATCTGATCAAACAAACCGTTGACGACCGGCAGCGATCTGCCGAAGTAAGCATCTCGCACAAGCGCCTCAATCCATCCCTGGTACGGATAGCCGATCAAGAGACTGATAACCAGGCCCAGGGATAGACCAGAACAGAGAGCTCTCCCAGGATGGGCCTTGGCAAGGGACCTTAGACCCTCCAGGTCGCTGCTAAAAGCCGATTGCAGGACCAGTCTCCACCTCTCCCGGGACACAAGGCGGCCAGACGTGGATTGGACCACATGTCTGTCGACGGCGAAGATGCCCGCTGCGACGGCGATGGTCAAGATCGTCATGAAAGGAATATCTTTTGGATTGATGAATGCATAGCCATGGAGCAATGGCTGAGAAGCGAACAAGAGGCTCATGCCCAGTGCGACTTTGGGTCTCACAAACTTGAGACAAATGAAATACAGGGCGCCTACGCCCAGCGAGAATGTGAGGTAGTTTGCAAAGTGCGCTCCGTCAATTGAGGTCCATCCCTTATGGATGACTTTCAGGACGCTAGAGGCCCCTCTCCAGATCATGACGTAGAAGGGGCCATAGTAGACCTTCTTGCCATAGGATAGGTATTCGGTCGAGCCGCCATACGCTTTGAGAGAGACCAAACCGTATGCCGAATTGATCGCCTCATCCCATGATTCACCGTACCCTTGTGTCGTGAAGTAGGCGACAACGACTCCTGCCAGGATGACGAGAAGCATTGTGACGTGGAAGATTCGCCCTGACCATGCTCGTGGTCGCTGTTCCGTTGTGTCCTCCCTCATCAGCCCGCCGTTATCCCGATTTCCACTTGGGGTCAGGGACCGCTCCTGCCCTACCATCGCTCGGATGTTCCATCACCCTTGCTCCGATCGCCTTCGAAATCTCGTCCCGCTCAGCCCTCGCCGAAGGAGACCGTTTCGCCTGAGGGTGTCTCCGTCTTCGATCGGCACGTAGTTGCGGATGTCAGGATTCGCCCAAGTCCTCAAACGAAGTCAGCCCGGCGTCGCGGGGCTCCTCCTTGGCCTTTCCCCTGATGATCAAGCCCAGGCCCCAGAATGCAAGGACAGTCATCAGAACTGCCGTTGGAAGAAAAGCCCTTGGAAAGGCCCGTTCAATAAATGCCGGGAAATTGGACTTACTGTAGGACCGGATGTAGAAGACTCCGACATTGATGGCGCCCACGCCAATGAGCGCAGCCCAGAGCATGAGCCCTTCCAAATTTGACTTAGTGAAGAAGCGCCGCCCACTCCAAACCAACAGTACCAGTACCACCGGGAAGAGGACGCCCCAGTACGTAGCGCTGATCGCTGGGAACATGGCCCGATAAGGAACAAACATTGAGTATGTGAAAACTTTCACAATCGTCCACAAACCGGAAGGGTCGAATTGACCTGCCAACGTGTCGCCCGAGTAAACGGAAACCGCTTGTTGAAGATTGCTTCCCTCCAAAGTGTGTCCAAGCAAAGCAAACAAGAACCAGGCTCCGGCAACAACCGCCACGGGAGCAATCAGTGGGGCAAGCTCCACCCCCTGTTGGTGAGCTAGCTTGGCCACAGCAAACGAGATCAGGATGACAGCCAGAGCATAGAGGACGCCCTCCGGGCGGGTCCAAGCTGCCAGACCAAGCAACAAGCCAGACAATAATTGCTGGCGGCGGGATTCACCCCGGATTCCCTCCACACCCCACAATGCACCGCTCACGAGCAGGAGCGTGAACGGAAGATTCGCGAATCCGCTCGTGCCGTGGAAGAACACGATCGGGACGGTCCCGAGGAACAGCGCGCCCAATCCGGCGATTCGCTCATCAACTTCTTTTCTCCGCAAGAACGCGAACAGGCTAACACACAATGCAAAAGCATAGATGGGATACAGGAGTTTCGATCCGGGCAATGCGTCCCCGTCCACCATGTAGAACAATGCCACTTGCATGGGGATGTTCAAAGGATAGGAAAGGCCATGAACTCCCCAGTCTGCCCCAGCGAATATGGATCCTGCAGCCGCGATGCCGTAGCCCTTCACACTCCAAATCTGCACGGGATCATAGAGCCGGTAGGATGCACCCACGGAAAGCGCCGCAGCCACGGTTATGATCCCCAACCCAGCCATCGAAATCAGAA
>Ga0307440_1001617_pt1 | contig 10874 bp, 10 predicted proteins | sample SalMarWE160410MG_FD_202150 | JGI IMG/M metagenome (GOLD analysis project Ga0307440, IMG submission 202150) | Salt marsh sediment microbial communities from the Plum Island Ecosystem LTER, Massachusetts, United States - WE1604-10 | ecosystem: Environmental > Aquatic > Marine > Intertidal zone >... | reverse complement strand
CTGATCGCCGGCCTGGAGGTCAGCCGCTACATCGCCGTGGACGATTCGGGGGCGCGCCATCAGGGCGAGAACGGCTACGTGACGCAGATCGGCAACGACTGGTTCGCTTGGTTTGCCAGCACTGGCAGGAAGAGCCGCATCAACTTAGTGCAATTGCTCCATGCCGGCAACATCACCTACACCCTCAACGCACACGCCCTGTCCTACCTGCAGGAGGAGCGTCTGCCCAAGGAGCCGCTGCGCCGCCTGCAGAGGCAGACCCATGCGACGATCGCTGGGGTCGCCTGCTGGGAAGCGCATCTCGACGCCCTCGGGATCGAGCGCGAGCACCATCGGCGCATCGCCACCGAAGGTGCGCTGCTCGGCGGACTCATCGAGAAGGGCTTTGTGCGGCTCATGGACACCGAGGATGCGGTGACCGACCCGATCAATGTTGGCAATCCCTCGGAGTTCAACATGCGCGAGTTCGCCGAGAATGTCCTCCACCTCACCGGCTCGCGCTCGAATTTGGAGCACCGAGCCTTGCCTCAGGACGATCCCAAGCAGCGCCTGCCTGACATCGCCCTGGCGCGCCAGCATCTCGACTGGGAGCCGAAGATTCCGCTCGATCAGGGGCTGAGCCTGACCATCGGCTACTTCGAGAAACTGCTGAGCCGAGGCCTCCTATGACACAGGTGCTCGTCACTGGCGGTGCGGGCTACATCGGTAGCCAGACCTGCAAGGCGCTGGCCGCGGCGGGGCATACGGCGGTCGCCGTGGACAATCTGATCTATGGCCATCGATGGGCGGTGCGTTGGGGGCCCCTGGAGGTCGGCGACATCTCCGATCGCGCCTTTCTCGATGACGTCATCGCGCGTTACAAGCCCCAGGCGGTCATCCACTTCGCCGCCTATGCATACGTGAGGGAATCGACGCGCGATCCGGGGCGCTACTACCGCAACAATGTCGCCGGTACCTTGAGTCTGCTTGAGGCAATGCGTGATCACGGCATTCCGCACATCATCTTTTCGAGCACTTGCGCGACCTACGGGAATCCCGAGACGACACCGATGGCCGAAGGTCACCCGCAGCATCCGATCAACGCGTACGGCGCCTCCAAGCTCATGGGCGAGCGGATGCTGGCGGATTTTCAGGCCGCCCATGGCCTCGGCTGGGTCGCGCTGCGCTATTTCAATGCGGCCGGCGCCGACCCAGACGGCGAGCTGGGCGAAGAGCACGATCCGGAGACGCATCTGATCCCGCTCGCCCTACAAGCGGCGCTGCAGGGTGCGCCCGTGCTCAGGGTGTTCGGTGACGACTATCCGACGCCGGACGGGAGCTGCATTCGCGACTACATCCACGTCAGCGATTTGGCGGATGCCCACGTCAGGAGCCTGAGCTATCTCCGCGATGGCGGCGAGAGCGGGGCCTTCAACCTGGGGACAGGCAAGGGCGCCTCTGTCTTCCAGGTCATCGATTGCATCGAGCACGTCTCAGGCCGGTCCGTTCCGCGCGAGATCGTCGAGCGCCGGGCCGGCGATCCATCGGTGCTCTATGCCGATGCCCAAAAGGCGCAACAGCTGCTCGGGTGGACGCCCCGCTACCGGGAGCTTTCCGAGACCATCGAGCACGCTTGGCGCTGGCTCGAGTCTCGCCGGTAGCCGCGCGACGGATAGATACTGTGTAGGGCACCTCAGGCTATCCTACAGTTGAAGGGGAAAACTCAACAGAATCGGAGGCGTGAAATGAGACGGCCCGATACACCCTTTGGGAAGAAAGAGCGCAGCCTTCCGGAGCCTGCTCAAGGCGCACGGCATCGCCGGCAGCATGCGCCGCAAGGGAGACTGGTGCGACAACGCGGTGGTCGAGAGTTTCTTCGGCTCCTTGAAGTCCGAGCGGGTTCAGTGGCGCAGCTACCAAACCCGTGAACAGGCGCGGGGGACATCTTCGCGTACATCACGATGTTCTACAACAGCCGCCGGCTGCATCCGTACCTGGGCTCCCAGAGTCCAGATGAGTTTGAGAGAAACGGCCGACTGGCCGATGCGGCTTAACGCAGTGTCCGTTCTCGCCTGACCAAGTCAGTAACCATGGACGACGGGCACCGGACATCTGATGCACAAATCGGCGGCCTATGTGAGAAGCCGATCTGGCTGCTCGACGGCGACGGAGTGCTCTACCAGGGTGGTCACGCCCTCCCCGGAGCAGCGGATCTTCTCGCCCTGCTGCGTCGACTCGGCCGGCGCGTGGCGCTTTTGACCAACAGTAGCGTCAAGTCAAGCGAGCAGATCGCCGCTGAGATGAATGGACTCGGTATCGATATCAGACCCGAGGAGGTGACCACTGCCGCCAAGGTCGCCGTCAACAGGGCGATGCCGTTTCATAGCGCTTTGGTGCTGGGAGGCAGCGGCATTCGCGACGCCTGTGTCGCCGCGAACGTGCGACTGGTTGACGCCGTGCCGCGACACACGCCGGAGCCAGTGGACGTGGTGCTTGTCGGCATGGATCGCGAGCTGTCCTATGACCGACTGACCGCGGCCGTGCGCGCCATCCGGCGAGGCGCTCGCTTCATCGCGACCAATCGCGACCCGATGTTTCCGGCCGCGGATGGCGGCACCCCGGGGGCCGGCGCGGTGGTTGCTGCCGTCTGTGCTGCCGTCGGCAGGGAGCCCGACCTGATGACCGGCAAGCCGGCGCCGCTCCTGTTCCTGGAAGCGCTGCGGTCACACCAGGGCGCGCCGGAGGATGCGGTGATGGTCGGCGACCAGTTGGAAACCGATATTCGCGGCGCGGCCCTGCTCGGAATCGACACGATATTGGTTCGTAGCGGGCTCGCCAACAACTATACCGAAGCCACAATTCGCCGGTTCCGTCGGCGCCACCTCGCACCCAAATGGGAGGTGGACACCTTGTCGAGCGTCGTTCAGGCGCTCCGCGAGAGAAACAGGTGATGGATCAACACACGCCTAGCCGCTTCCTCGACCTGCGTGCTGCCATGTTGCTGGTCGTCGCCAACATGATCGGAACAGGCGTCTTTGCCACGCTTGGATTCCAGGCCAAGTCAGTTCCGAACGCGCCGGCCCTGCTGCTGCTTTGGATTCTGGGCGCCGTGGTAGCATTGTGCGGCGCGTTGTCCTACGCGGAGCTGGTCAGCGCACTCCCCCGGTCCGGCGGTGAGTATCACCTGCTCGGGCGCATCTATCACCGGGCCCTTGGAAACATTGCGGCCGTAGTTTCCGTCACTGTGGGCTTCTCGGCACCAGTGGCCCTGGCCGCGGTCGCGCTCGGGCGGTACGCCTGCACCGTGCTGCCGATCGACCCCACCTGGATCGCCTTGGGCGTCATTCTCGCTGTGACCGCGACGCATGCTTACAGCCGCGAGTTCGGCCGCGCTTTCCAAGTTTTGATCACCTCGATCAAAGTTGCCGTCATTGTCGTCTTTTGCGCACTGGCGCTGGCCATGCCTCGGGCTGGGGGGACCTTGTCCTTCGAGATCGACCGGCAATTTCTTGACGCCGTGCTCAGCGCCCCGTTTGGACTCTCGTTGATCTATGTGCTCTACGCCTACGCCGGCTGGAACGCGGCCGCCTATGTGGCCGGCGAAGTCAAGAATCCCAGTCGAACTGTGCCGCTTGCGCTGACACTCGGGACCCTGCTGGTCGCCGTTCTCTACGTGCTGCTGAACTGGGTCTTTCTGCGCAGCGTTCCCCTGCGGGAGCTGGCAGGAACCATCGAGGTGGGCGCGGTCGCGTCGCGAAACCTCTTTGGCGAAACAACCGGCGCCTTCTTCTCTTTGGTGCTTAGTCTGTTACTGCTGTCCACCGTCAGCGCCATGACACTGGCCGGCCCGAGGGTGATTCAAACCGTCGGCGAAGACGTCCCGGGATTGTATTGGATCGCCGGGCGGACCCGGCAAGATGCGCCAACGGCTGCGACTCTTGGTCAGCTGATCCTGGTCGTCCTGTTCATCCTCACCGACTCCTTCGAGGCCATACTGACGATTGCCGGGTTCACCGTGACCCTGATGTCCTGGCTCGTAGTTGCAGGACTCGTCCTCCTTCGGTGGCGCGCGCCTGCGATGCCGCGTCCGTTCCGCGTCCCGCTCTATCCACTAACCCCGTTGATATTTCTCGGGACGACCGGCTTCTGTCTGATCGCCGTGACCTTACAGAGGCCATTCCTGGTCGCGCCCGTCGTGCTGGTCCTAGCGGCGGCGGGTGCGCTGCTCTATGCGAGGATGGGGCGGGCGGACCCCGTCGAGTCTCCAGAAGCCCTAGAGCCTTCCGGGCGAGGGTCGGCTACGAGCCCCGGTGCGCCAGCCGCATGAATCGGTGTCACGACCTTCCCGTTCCCAACTAGGCCGAGCCGGCGTCCCCGGGCTGACGGATCTGATTGCGGACGCGCGGCGGATTCAATGAGCCGGTCGAAGCGCCCCGCTTCACCAGAGGCAGAAACGCCTCCACCACAGCGGGCTCGAACTGGGATTGTCCGGACCCGGCCGACCCTGTCAGTAACCTGGGGGCGGCGGTGGCCGCCTACGGGGTCCCGGTGCTCCAGGCCAGGCGCCCGGCGCCGGATAACCATAGCCCGGGGGCGCGACATACCGCGGCTGACGGGGCGGTGCCGGGGGAGCCCGCGGCGAGGGAGGAGGAGTGAGCGCCCGGATGATCCCGCCCACAACCGGTGCAAGCCGGCTTCCAGGACCGCCGGGAGGAGGACCACCAGGAGGTGGCCTCCCTCCACTGGGGCCTGCGGGGCCGCCAGGCTGCGCCAAGAGCGCAGTAGGGATACTCATCACCCCCAGTACGACGAGGCCAACCGCGACCGATTTGGACAAATCATGTCGCAGCATCTTGCGGTGCGTTTTCATTGCGCCACCCCTCGATCACGAACGTTCAGGAATAAGAAACAGGAGCCCCCGCCGTTTCTATAGCAGGGACGCGGCCCGAAGACAGGCCAAGAGCTGGACGTCTCACCGGCCTGCTCAAGATGGTCACTCTGCCGACTGCTTAAAATCTGAGCACGCGGTTGGATATCTTCAGAAAAATTATAGGGGATGAAGCGCGCTCATCGCCAAACCTTCCCTTGCCTCGCATCGAACCCGCCGCATCAGGTGCCCTGATCGAGCGATGCTTTGCGTCATTATGGCCCATCCGCTTCCCTGGGCGCAACTAACATCCCTTCCTCGATCCGATCGCTGGGATGCAGAGTGACGAGGTCACCAGCGGACAGGCCGGATAGCACCTCCGCGTTGCGATTGTTCTTGTGGGCGATTTGTATCGACCGGCGATGGACGATCCCCGTCGCATCGACGGCGTAAACGGTCCACCGATCGCGCTCACGGAACAGCGCGCCGATCGGCAACTGGAGAACACCCTTCCCTTTCCAGGTCTCGATGCGACGTCGACCCCGTAGCCGTGGCCGAGGCGTTCCCACGCGGTGCGTGGATCGGTGAAGTCGACGATCACGTTGACCCGCTGCTCCTCGATCCCTAAGGCCGAGATCTTGGTGAACCCGAAGGGCTCCACTCGACGCACGACCCCCTTCAGCGCGTGCGCGCACCCCCAACCCTCCATCACCGCCGGTGCGCCCGCCCGGACCTTGACCGCGTCCTCGGACAGCATCTCGACGAGCACCTCGAGCTGCGCGATGGTACCGAGCTCGAACAGCGGGTCACCCGCGGCCACCATGGTCTCGCTCTCCTTGATCTTGCGCAGAAGAAAGCCCGTGACCAGCGCGAGTACCCGCATGGCCGGAGGCGCCTTGATGCCGGGCTCCAGCGCTCGCGGCTGTGCGTCTGCGGTGCCCTGCGAGGCCAACCCGGAAGGCGGCTCGTCACCCTCCGGGGCAATCAGGGCCGCCTTGGCCACCGCTACCTCCGCGGTCTTCGCAGCCAGGGTATGTTTCGCCACCTCGACCGCCGCCTGCTTGACCGGCACGTCGAGTTCGGCCGATTCGAGGTCACGATCTGTGACTGCACCCCGAGGTGCCAGCTCCTTGTCGCGCTTGAGCTCGGCCTCGGCCCTCTCGACATCGGCGGCCGCGAGATCCCGCTGGGCCTCGGTGGAGGTCACCCGGGCCTTCGCCTCTGCCGCCTCGCGCAGGTCATAGAAACCGGCGCGAGGGGCCTCGATGCGGGTAAGAACCGTCTCGCCGGCCACGACCCGATCCCCCGCGTCCAGGGTGACGCGCTCCATCACACCGGCAACGGGCGCCGAAGTCACGTACAGATGCTTGACCCGTGTCTTTCCACCTCGGACACGGTCACTTGGAGCGGCCCGCGGTCGGTCGGACGCACGTCCACCTCGATCCGACTCGGCGCCAGGAATGGCAGCAAGGCCACGACGAGGACGACCAGGAGAAGCGCGCCGACCGAAAGGCTCAGGGACAACCGCATGAGCTAATCCCTAGCTTCAAAATGGCTACGATGTCCAGGCGGAAGATCCGGCGGGCGACCACCACCGCGGAGACGGCCACAGTGGCCAATACCACCAAGCTGGCATAACCGAAGCTCGACCTCTCCAACGGCATGGGGAGGCGGAACATCTCGTTCGCGGTCGCCTCGGTTAGCAGGAAGGCAAAGCCAGCTCCCAGCCCAGGGGGGTTGCCGCCAGGGTCAGAAGGGTCAGCTCGCCGAGCAGGATATAGGAGACTTCGAGGCGCGAGAATCCGAGCAGGCGCATGCTGGCCAACTCGCGCGCCCGCTCGGCGAGCGAGATGCGCGCGTTATTGTAGACCACACCGAAGATGAGGATCGCAGCGACCCCCTCCCGCATGAGGTGATTCAGCACGCCCCGGTCCATGAATACCATGCAGAAAATCAGGCCGACATAGGACTCCGCGATCGCGGAAACCGGCATCTGGATGGGCGGTCTGTTGGCTTCGAGAAGCTCTATGGAGATGCGCGTGCCCCGGCTAACCCCAAGCCAGTGGGCCATGGCCCTGGAGATGACGACACCCTGCGAGGGAATCACCATCGGTCGCAGCTCGGCGTCAAGCGGCCGCGCCAGCTCGTTGCGGCTCTCCCGGGCGAGGATCGCCACTCGCCGGGAGCGCAGACCATGGCTAATCCTCCCGGGGGTTGCCCGAAACGGCTCCTCCTGAAGGACGCCCAGATAGTGGCGAATGTCGTACAGGGCCTTTGTGCGGCCCCGTCTGCGCAAACGCGACCGTCATGTCTTGGCGCTCGGCACGGAAGAAGTGCGTATCGATCATGAGCGTGGCCGAGTCGAACACTCCCAGCGGCGCGACCAAAATGGCCGTGGCGCCGGCGATCCCTGGAATCGTGAGCCCCGAGCGCACCGGCCAGCGGGCCATGTGGAGCAGGATCACCCGTGTCGGGTGATCCGCTACCGGGGCAAGCCCGAGGCGCCCCATACAGGTGTGGCGATACACCGGAGGCGGCGGGGCGCGCATCGCCATGGCCGGCGCCAATCGGATGACTTTCCTCAGGCTCCCGAGGGCGCCGACCAGCGCTGCGGCCAGCTGAATCACCGCAGCCTGAACGAAGATGGTTCCGCTCAGGGAGTACTTGAGGAACAGGAAGCGGTAATGGCGGGCGTAGAGCTCGGTAATGACCTGACCTGCACGGGCGCCAACGATCCGAGTGCGACCACCCGTGGCGACGATGGCAAGCGTGAATTTCATCCAGTGTCCAGAGATCGCGGCGTTGCTGTATCCGAATGCCTTCAGCGCCCCTATCTGCTCACGTTCGGTCTCCACGTGCCGCACCATCACCATGTGCACCAGGAAGGCGACGAGGCCGAGAAACACCGACGCCGCGATGAAGATCGACGAGCGCAGCTGCTCGATCTCCCCCGTCAGGGTCGCGTTAGAGACCTGGTCAGCGCGCCCGTATGCGCCGACACCGCCATAAGGCTTGAGCAGGGTGTCGAGCTCTGCGATCACCTGGTCCTCATCGGCATCCGGCGACAACGCCAGTACGGTGTCGTTGAAGGCCCCCTTAAGGTCGAACGCCGCGGCCAACGCGTCGCGGTCCATCCACAGCACCCCGAAACGCTCATCGTCGGGTGCCATGGCTCCCGGCATGCCGAAGAACACATATTCGGGCGACAGGGCGACGCCGACCATGGTCAACCGGCGCGGATGACCCTTGATCGTCGCCCAGAAGCCATCCCCGAGCGACAACCGATGGGCATTGGCGAATGCCTCGGTCAGCACTGTCTCGCTCGTCGATCCAGGCGAGACCAGGCGACCTCTGGTGAGGTGGAGCTGGTTGAGGTCCTCCTCCTTTGGTAGGGAGGACAGCAGACCGTTCACCGGCTCCGGCGTCCCGGCGATATCGAGGACCACGTTGTGGGTGATCAGTATCGTTGTAGTCCCGAGTGCGCGGCTCGCGGCATCGATTGCCTCCAAGACGAGTATCCCGGTCTCCGAATCGAGGGCACCCGTTGGCTCGTCGCACAGCAGAATCGAGGGTCGCTCGGTGAAGCCCATCAGATCCCTACCGCGGTCCAGGGCCTCGCCGCCGGTGGGCACATCGAGTCCTCCCAGGATGTGGAGGAATGTGGACTTGCCGCTGCCCGAAGGCCCCAGCATGACCACGAGCTCGCTCGGCCACAGCTCCAGGTCGACGCCGCGCAAGGCGTGCACCTCGCCCCCGCCGGTGCGATAGATCTTGGTTAGGCCGCGCGTCACGAAGGTTGGAGAACCCTCCGCGGCGGGGTCCGATGCGCCAGGATCAGGTGGTGCGGTGATCATTGAGGCGATGCGCGTGATATGAGGCGGGAAGACCATCAGGACACCACGATGAGCACGATACCGACAACAGTGGCCAGACTGCCCAGCACCACGACGGGTGTGATGCGCTCCTTGAGCACGATGGCTGCCAACGGGAGGACGAACAATGGCTCGGTCGCATTGAGGGTGTTTGCGATCGATACCTGGACGTGCGCAATCGCGACGAGCGACAGCCAGAAGCCGCCGAATGTCACGACGACCACGGACATCAGGAACAGCCCCAGCACCCCGGACTGCCGCAGAGCGCCCAGGCCGTTGAGAACTTGGCCGCTGATCTGCCCGACCAAGAAGATGCCCGCCGCGCCGGCGAGCATCCGCACGAAGGTGGCCTGGACCGTGCCGACGGTCTCCAGAGCGTCTTTGGCGATGATGATCGACACTGACATCGCGACGACGGACAGCAGGCCGTAGAGGGCCCCGGTCAAGGCCGTGCGTGTCTCGGACTGCCCGACCCGACTCCACATCACTACGAAGACCCCTCCCAGGACAAGCGCGATCCCCGCCCAATCCAGAGGCTGTGGCTGCTCTCCCAACCAGATCACCGCGAGGAGCACGGTCAGGACCTGGCCCAGGGTGAAAAGGATCACGACCACGTGCGCGCCCAGATGGTTCAGCGCCAGGAAGAATAGGGTATCGCCCAAGGCGATACCCAGCAGCCCGCTGACGATGAGCAGCATCCAGACGTGCGCCTCCATGGGCTCGAAGCCGATGCCCGTGAGGGCCAAGCCCAGGAAGGCTGCACCGACGATTCCCTTTGCAAAGGTCAGGGTAACGGGAGAGAAGTAATCCCCGAGGCGCCGGAACAGCACCGACCCCAGCGCCCAGGATAAGGCGGACCCGAGGGCGGCAGCCGTACCGATCAGACTTGCGTTCATGCGGATACTATGTGTCCGTTCCGGCTCTCCCCCCAGCTGCGGAGGTCACTGCTGGGCGGCGCCCTCGCCGCGCGCCTGATCGAGCACGGCCGCAGGAGGAACCGGGGCGGGCGCCGTCCCCTCGGGCCTCTTCTTGAAGACCAGCAGATAGCGTTGCGGTATGTGCTGATACTGGTGCACCAAGTCGAATCCATAGTTCAACATCTGTGCGATGATGAGCTCCTTCGCGATATAGGGACCGTGATAGGGCAGGGTCCCGGGTGACACGAGCCCGTTGTCGGCAAGGTAGAGAGTGCCGTCGTCCGTGAGGGCGTCCTTGATCGCGTTGACGAAGGAATCGCGCTCCGGCGCCGTGGACATCGCGTAGATGTTATGGTAGAGGGAACACAGGAAGACCGTATCCACCTTGCGCCCGCTCAGGCCCAGAGTCTTCCCGTGCGTCTGTATGGTCTCGATATTCTTGACGCCGAGGGCAGCCTTGGTGTGCTCGACGTACTTCAGGTGCTCGGCCACCGTGTCGATGGCGATCACGTGGCCGGTGGGCCCGACGAGCTTGGCAAAGCGGAAGGAGTAATAGCCGGGACCGGCGCCCACGTCGGCAACGGTCGAGCCCGGCTTGATGTCGAGCAAGGCGATGAGCTGGCTGGTGTGCTCCCATGTCTCACGCCGAGGATTGTTGAACAGAATGGTGTCTTCGAGATAGGCCTTCCGCATCTGACCGGCGTAGGTCTCCTCGTCCCCGATGTCCTCCAGGCGATATTTGCGCTTGAGGTATTCCTTGAGCACCTTGTAGTCGTCACCCCCGAACATCTTTAAGAACTCGTTGACGAATGGATCGGCGGTCATCCTGGCCTTCTCGGCCTCGTCGGCGAGTAGATAGTCGCAGAACCACTGCAAGGCGGTGTACTCGCCGCCGTAGTTTTCGCGTGGGATGATCTTCGCATAGACAGCGAGGGCGGCCTTGGCCTTCTCGGTCACCAGGGCAGAATCCCCGGTGTCCACGGCCTTCAGGGCATCGAACAGATCGGTGGCCGCCTGGCGACCCTCCGGGGTGATGGCGAAGGAATCGTTGCTGCCGACATGGACCAGGGACATGTTGGACGCGACAGGAATTTCAATCCTTATACCCGGTCCGGACGGATTCGCGGCACCACCGGGGGGAGGTGCCTTGTCGATAGGGGGCGGCGATGGGGGCGTCCTGCCAGGCATCTGCCCAACCGGAGGCGGTGCGGTGCGTGGAGGCTCTTGGGCCATTGCGGA
>Ga0307440_1001616_pt1 | contig 10885 bp, 11 predicted proteins | sample SalMarWE160410MG_FD_202150 | JGI IMG/M metagenome (GOLD analysis project Ga0307440, IMG submission 202150) | Salt marsh sediment microbial communities from the Plum Island Ecosystem LTER, Massachusetts, United States - WE1604-10 | ecosystem: Environmental > Aquatic > Marine > Intertidal zone >... | reverse complement strand
GGGCACCCGGTGTCGGCCGGTCCAAAGCGATGAGGATGATACGGCTAGATCGCTGGGAGGTCCAGAGGCATTTGCCGGGGGCGGTACGGTCGCGATATGCCCCCTCGGGGGTTGACGCGAGAGGGGTTCGTGACTAGTATGAATTGAACGGTCAGTTAGATACTGATCGGAGGAGGAATGCGATGAAGGCTTGGTCTCGCTGGCAGGATTGGACGAACTTGGTGCTGGGCGCCTGGTTGTTCGTGGCGCCGTGGTTTCTGGGCTTCGCGGGTAGCGCTGCTGCTGCCTGGAACGCCTGGTTGCTGGGCGTGGTCGTGGTGGTGTTCGCGTTGTGGGCACTCGCCGCTCCGCGCTCGCGTGGCGCGCAGTCTTGGCTGGTGATCTCGGCTGCGTGGGTGTTCATCGCGCCGTGGGTGCTGGGCTTCGCGAGTGTGTCTGCGGGAGCCTGGAACGCGTGGATCGTGAGCGTGGTCGTAGCGCTGGCGGCGCTCTCGGCGCTGGCCGGCATCGGCGGAGCGACGAAGGGGACCGCCCGGCCGTCGGCATGATGGTGGCGGACCTGGCTGCGCAGGCGAGTGGGCTCGGGAACATGATGCGATGGGAAGCTGGGTCGATGGTGGGGGCGCGCTCGGGCGGGCGCGCCCCCACCATCGCGCTGCTCGCCCGAGCTTGCAGCGTTCCGGCGCAGCCGGGAAGGGGGGTGCACGATGGCGAATGAAGAGCGCTTGCCCGAGACCGGGGGAGCGCGCAAGCGCCCGGCGTCGCCTCAGCGGCCGCTCGGCCGGCGGCCGAAGGTCGCGGGCGGCGGTGCGGAAACGCGCGCCGCCATCCTCGATGCCGCGATGGCGCTCTTCGCGGAGCGCGGCTTCGACGCGACTCCGGTCAAGGTGATCGCCAGCACGGCGGGGGTGGCGACGGGGCTGATCTTCCACTATTTCGGCGCCAAGGAGGGCCTGCTCGAGGCGTTGATCGACGAGCGCACCGTGCTGCCGCTGTTGAGCGCGACCATCGCCGACATCGCGACGAGCGAACCCCGCCTGGATGTTCACGAAGTCCTGAGACGGGCCGGCGTGAGCGCTTACGGCATAGCGAGGCACGCCGCGCCGATGCTGCGCATCATGGTGCGGGAGATCCTTCAACGCGAGGCCGTCCGAGCGCACTGGGATGAGGCCCGCCAGCTGGCCTTCGATGCTCTCGGTGAAGTCCTGAGCGAAGCGGCGGCGGCCGATGTCGATGCGCAGGCGTCCTTCGAGATCGCCCGCACCTTCCTGGACACGGTGTTGTTCGAAGCGCTTTTCGGTCCCGATGCCGACGCCGAAGTGCTCGTCGCAAGCATCGTTCGCACCGTCAACCTTCCCAGCCGCGCCAGCGGGAACTCCGTGCAGGATTAGGAGGGAGACGGACCTATGACCGCAGTGCTGGCGCCGGGAGTGAACCACCGCCTGTTCGACGCAGCCCTACCGGGCACCGCGCCGAAGGGCCCCGAACCGAGCACCCGTGTCGGCGTTGCGTTGGGAGGAGGAGGCGCTCGCGGGCTGGCCCACATTGGCGTGCTGCAGGTCCTCGAGGAAGCAGGCATCGCCATCGGCGCCATCGCTGGTGCGTCCATGGGCGCGATCGTGGGAGGCCTCTTCGCGGCCGACCCCGGACTGATTGGGGAGCCCGCGCGTTTGGCGGACCTATTGTCGGAGGCGCCTGGGAACCCCTGGCGGTCCGGCTCGTGGCGCCAGCGGGCCAGTGGCCTGCGCGAGGCGGTCGATTACGTCGAGCACGATGTCTTCGGGTTGGGCCGCGACTCGGGTGCTCGGTTGGAGAAGCACCTCGATGCCATAGCTGCGCACCGGGCCATCGAAGAGCTGGACCTTCCGTTCGCCGCTACCGCTACCGATGTGATGACCGGCGATGTGGCCGTCCTGCGGACCGGCAACCTTGCGAAGGCGCTCCATGCCAGCGCGGCGCTTCCCGGCGTCTTCACGCCCGTTGCGCAGGGCTCGCATTGGCTCATCGATGGCGGCGTGGTCAGCAATCTTCCGGTTCGCGCCACGCGGGCCCTTGGTGCCGATATCGTTGTCGGGGTCAGCGTGACGCCACCTCTGACGCCGATCCTCCCCCGTACCGGCGTCGGTCTGCTTCTGCGCCTCAATGCTCTGACAGCCCACCGCCTTCAGGCCGAAGAGTTCGACGAGGCGGACGTGCGGCTGGTCGTTGAGATTCCCCGCGAGATCGGCATGTTCGACTTCGACCTTCTGGACCGGCTCATCGCCTACGGCCGTTCGGCTGCACTGCGCGCCCTTCCCGAGATCGAGCGAGCCATCGAAGCGAGGTCGGGGCAGCGGGCAGGGGCTGCGACCGGCTCGCCTTCTCGTGTTGTTGAAACGGTCGGGTCATGACCCCGTTGGACGGTGCAAGCGCCGACGAGTAGGTATCGAGACCTTGGTCCCTCTCCCCTCCAGACAGACGCGGCCTACCGTTCGACGTGTGGCGACGGTTGCCCCGGGGGCGGCCATCGGCCACTCCCAATCAGTCGTGGGGGCCGCTTCCGTCGTACCGCGAGAACGGAGCCTCCAGCCACCCCAAGACTTACAGGCGGTTCATCTAGCCGCGGGTGAGCCCGGGCGAGGGCTGGTTCGGCATGGCGGAGGCGCGCGCGTTCCTCGGCACGGGCGCGCCCTGGTACGACGGAGGGCGCCTACGCGGCCAGGGCGGGGCGTCCCGAGCGCCGCAGCAGCCACACGGTGTAGCTGCCGAACACGACGATGTAGGCGACGGTGATGATGGCGGTGAGGGTCTCGTAGCCGGGACCGCTCACCACACCGTCGCCGGCGACGAAGCCGAACAGGTCCGTGCCGGCGTGCGCGGCGATGAGCGGGAGAAGGCGCCCTCCGGCCTCGAGCGCGGCGGCGAACGCGCACCCCAGCGCGAAGGCGTAGACGACCTGCAGGCCGGTGGTGAGCGGGTCGGCGCCTCGTGCGATGTTCATCAGGTGCATCACGCCGAAGATCGCGGCCGAGCCGACCACGGCGCGGCCGACGCCGAGCCTCCGGAGCGCGGTGTACACCACGCCCCGGAACAGCACCTCTTCGGTGATGCCGACCAGCAGGGCGAGGAGGGCGAAGACGAGCACGCGTTGCGGCGCCCAATTGCCGCCCAGGCCAACCGCGAGCGCCAGCGTGACGACGGCGGGCAGGAAGAGCGGGGCGCTGAGGGTGAAGGCGCGGCCCCAGGGCTGGGGCTGGATGCCGGCGCCGCGCAGGCCGCCGCGGCGCCTCAGCACGTACAGCCCGAGTAGAGCGAGAGGCACGTCGGCGAGGACGACGAGCATCTCCGAGGGCAGGTCGAAGATCTGGGTGACCGCGCCGGCGGCGACGATGATGGCGATGGTGAGCACGATGGCGAACGCCGCTTGTCGGCGCGTGAAGGTGGATGCGTTCATAGAGCCCCCGGGCTTCGGCGGGCGCGCGCTATGGTCCGCGCCGGGAAGCCAGACACGGTGCCCTCCTGGCTTCGGCGGGTCGCGCGAAGGCCGGGAGGGTTCGGCTCCAACACGGCGCAGGCGCGCGTGCGGGCCACCTGAACGCTAGCACTCCCGCGTCGCAGCTCACCCTTGTGGCGGGGCTGCAAGCGACACCAGGACGCCGTGCAGGCGCTGAGGTCAGGCGTTCTTGTTGTGCTGGGAGAGGCGCCCGTCCATGCGGCGCTTGAAGAACGCCTCGCGCCACTCGCCCTTGCTCTGGTTGTGGTTGAGGCGTTTGGGGAGCGTCTGCCAGCAGGGCGTGCCCATCTGGCTCTTGGTGCCGCTGCGGCCGATGAAGAACCCGCCGGTGGCCAGTGCTGGGTGGTTCAGCTTGCTGGCATACTGCATCCACTGAAGGCTTGCCGGCAGGTTCGGTCGGCCAGAAATCGGCACACGATCGGCACACAAATCGCAGGCGGGCCTCCCGAGACTCGGGAGGCCCGCCCTACATCTGCCGTCCAGGCCGGCAATCATCTGGTCGGGGTGACTGGATTTGAACCAGCGACCACTTGACCCCCAGTCGTTCAGGGGCCGAAACTGCTTCGGCCGAGGAATACTGTCCAGGGCGTACATTCGTCGTCCTGGAGGCGCAAAGTGTCGACTTCGTTGTTTGGCCTTGGTCAGCCTGGTATCTGCCTGTTTGGCTGAGTTGGCACACAAACGGCACACAAATCCGCCGGTTAAGCTGCTCCCGCTTCTTGGACACTTTCCTGCTTGAGATTTCGGCCCCCATCACGAGATGGGGGCCCTGGTGGCAGCTGATTCTGTGGTTGTGACTAGGGAATGTACTTGGTGATGAAGAGGTCGTACAGGCCTTGATTGGTACCGCTGAGTGAGCCGCTGGTGGCTCCGTCTACGATGACGTTGTCGCTGCTGTCGACGGCTGCCCCTTCGCCCCAATCGTCGCCGCTTCCTCCGAACTGGTATGTCCACACTTGGTTGCCGGTGGGGTCGTATTCGGCGATGTAGGCGTCGCTCTGTCCGGCGTTTGTGCTGGCGAGGTTGCCGCTGGTGCCACCGGTGACGATGATGTCGCCGTTCTTGGCGAGGGTGATGCCTTCGACATCGTCGTCTGCCGTGGTGCCGAACTGCTTGAGCCAGAGCTGCGCTCCGGTGGCGTCGTACTTGGCGATGAAGGCGTCGGTGAGGCCCGCGTTTGCCTTGCCGAGATTTCCTGTGGTGGAGCCCCCGATGTAGGTGTTCCCGCTGGGAGAGGTTGTGGCCGCGTACGCGTGGTCGTCACCGGCGGACCCGAACTGCTGGATCCATAGTTGATTGCCGTTGGCGTCGAATTTCGCGACGTAGCTGTCTCCTCTGCCGGCATGGCTGCCTTGAAGCGTACCTGTGGTCCAGCCGGTGACGTACTCGTTGCCGCTGGAGTCCACGGAGACTCTGATGGCGTGGTCGTCGCCTGTGCTGCCATACTGCTTGAGCCAGACTTGGTTGCCGGTGGTGTCGTAGCGCGCGATGAAGGCGTCGTAGGGCCCGGCTTTTGTGCCTTGCAGGTCTCCGGTGGTGTCGCCTGATACGAAGATGCGGTCTTGGGGGTCGATGGCGAGGCCATTGACGTCGTCGTTTCCGGACGTTCCGAACTGCTGGATCCAGACCTTGCTTCCGCTTGCATCAAACTTCGCCAGGAATGGGTCGCTCAGGTCGGTGGTTCCGGGATTGGTGCCGCCTAGGTCGCCTAGCGTTGTTCCGCCCACGTAGACGTTGCCGGTGCTGTCGAGTGCGATGCGATAGCCGGTTTCCAGTGTGGGCGTTCCGATCTGGGTGAGCCAGACGCGTTTGCCGGTGGGATCGTACTTGGCCACAATAATGTCGTCTTGGCCAACGTTGGTGGCTCCGAGAGATCCGAAGGTGTAGCCGGTGGCATAGGTGTTGCCGTTGCCGTCGACGGCGAGGTCCCAGAGGACGTCGTTGGCTGGGGTGCCAAACTGTTGCGTCCAGTCGACGGTCCCACTCGTGGAAGGTTGTGGCGTGTTGTTGCACCCGGCGAGGGCCAATGCGAGCGCAGCAAGGAGCATTGCAGTGCGTTTCATGGTGTTCCCCCATATCCCCCTAGGTTGGCTCGGCCCCTCGACTTGCCGGACCCGCACGAATGTCGACTGCGCGGGGTCATGTCCGTGCCTCATGGAGCCGGCACCGCGACAGTATCGTGCGGGAGCCGTGCTCAAAGGGTTGTCCTCGGACGGAACCTACAATTCTACGCACCAACCCCGCACGGTGTCGATCGGGATGCCGGTCAACTCATACACGCGCCGACACGACGCCGGCCCTTCCGCGACGCAGACGAATCCTGGGCAGCGCACGCGCTCATTACCGAGCGCAGCAATACGGTTCACGAGTCATGCGCCACGGAAGGCGCCGGCTCCAGCCTGACAGCCAGCCCCAGGCCAGCCGCCCCAGTGTTTACACACGGTTCAGATGGTGAGCGCCAGGTAGGACAGTGTGCTGCGTGGTGCTGGCATGGGTTCCCGCTTGGGTGACTGTATGCCTCGGTGGGGGCTGGGCGCTCGTTAATCGGAGCACCGTTGGTACCCAGGGAGCTGCGTGTCCCCCACGGGGGCGCGCTGCATCGCCGGGAACCGGGTGACACTTGCTGCGTGTCGCCGCCGCGCGGGTTGGGGTTCGCTCTGGACGGGCCTCTGGGTGTTCCCCCAATTGTGGTGATGTCCCTGGACGTAACCATGGGGCCCCGTAGCCCGATTGTGCCCTACCGGGTATTCACGCCGGGCCTGTTCGGCTGCTGAAGGATGCGTGAGACAGCGGTTTCCATCAGACCCAGGACGTCCAACGTGACGCCTTCGCGACGCAATTGCTTGGCTGGACTGCCACTAGAGGCCGCGAGGGAGCGCGGCGATCGCTCGTCGTGTGTTGCATGGGGCGATGGGGTCGACGACGAGGTACCGCGATGCCGGCGGACGGTCAGGGGCTGGCGACCGGAGGCGGTTGGGTTACTCGGGTGGCCGACAGGTCGAGCTCGTCGATGAGCTGGAGGACCCAGCGGTGGATGCGGGACGGGGTCAGCTCGTCTTGGCTCGTTACGTCGAGGGCCAGTCCTACGAAGTGTCCCTCGCGTTGCGCGAGGGATGCCGTGTGCTGGTATCCGGCGATCGGCCATGGTCCGACCAGGTCTGCGCCGCGCGCTTCGACCCGCTGGGCCAGGATGCCGAGGGCGTCCATGTACGTGTCCGGGTAGCCGAGCTGGTCTCCGCAGCCGAAGAGCCCCACCTTCTTGCCGTGTAGGTCGAGGACGCTGAGCGCGCTCAGTTTGGCTGCCCAGTCGCTCTGCAGCTCTCCGATGTTCCAGGTCGAGCATCCGAGCAGCCAGACATCGAAGGTGTCGAGCTCGCGGAGGTCGTGGTACGCGACATCCATGAGGATCGGTTCGACGCCGGCGAGCTCGGTTAGCGCGGTGGCGATGCGTTCGGCCGCATCCGCCGTGTCCCCGAAGGTGCTGCCGTACGCCACCACGACCCTGGGTGTCCTCATCGCTGGACCTTTGTGGACGGCCGGCCAGACGGCTGGTCGGCACTCGTCTGGACTCGAGGATCGAGTTCGAGACTGTTGCGGCTGTGGATCGGCATGCTGGCCATGGTGTTGTTCGCGAGCGCACCTGGTGTCGCGCCGCTCCCGGCCCGGGTGCGGCGCCCGTTGTTCCGGTCTCCGATTATGGAGGTTCCGCGTGCGGGCGTCCTTGACGTAGGGCATGCGTGGACGCTCGAGGCGCGGGCTCCTCACGCGCGGCTCGGTTGCGAGCTGCCTCGGGGTAGCTGGGAGTCGCCGGTGCCCCGCCTAGCATCTGGCACGCCGTTCGTGCTAGGCTTCGGGACAATCAGAAAGGCGATGGCGTTCGCCGCGAACCGCCTCTTGCTCGGCTAATGACGCCTACGACGTAGATGTCGCGAGCAGGGGGTGTCTTGTTGTGGTTCCGGCACGAGTCCCGACCGTTCCAAGGCTGCGCGATGCGGGGGAGACCCGGAGGGTCTGCTCCGGCCGTGGCATCCGTCTTCGATGAGGGCGTGGTTGGGTCTCGGGTGTGGGCGGGCGGCGCTTCCGTGACCGACCGTCAGGAGGGAGCCCAGGCCCGAACGTTGCAGCTCCTGCGCGTGTTCATGGGCGAGGACGACCGCGTGGAGCACCAGCCGGTCTTCGAGCGCGTCGTTCGGGCGGCTCGCCGTTGTGGCCTGGCCGGCGCGACGGTGCTCCGGGGATCGTTGGGCTTCGGAGCGAACTCGGTGATCCATCATCCGCGGCCGTGGCGGCTCTCCGGAGATCTGCCGATCGTGGTCGAGATCGTCGACCGTGAGGAGCAGATCCAGGCCTTCCTCCCGGAGTTGGAGCGTTTGCTTCACGGTGGCGGCCTCGTCACGATCGAGAACGTCCAAGCGTACCGACGCCTCGACACCGGAGGTGAGCTCCGATGAACATCCTCTGGCAGGTCTTGCAGGTGGTGGATCTCCTCCTTCTGGCACCGCTCATCAGCGGTGTCATCGCTTGGTTGGTGGCGCGCATCGAGTCGAAGCAGGGCGTGAACGCGCTGCAGCCGTATTTCGACCTCGTCAAGCTCTTTCGTAAGGAGCGGCTCTTGCCGGGCAGGGCGGGGTGGCTCTACGTGGTCACGCCGCCGTTCGTCTTCTCTGCCATGATCGCCGTCGCCGTGCTGATCCCGATCCTCACGACGTACCCCTTGCCGCTCGGCTGGATGGGGGACATGCTCGGTGGCGCCTTCCTGCTGTCGCTGGCGGGCGTGCTGGTGCAACTGGCAGCGTTCGAGTCCGGCAACAGCTACGGCGGCCTGGGGGCGAGCCGGTCGAGCGTGTTGACGGTGCTGACCGAGCCCACGCTGATCCTGGTCCTCGTGGCCGTGGCGTTGGAGGCGCACTCCACCTATCCGTACGTGGTGGGGGCGACGATCCGGAGCGGGGTCGGGGCCTACCTGGAGCCGGCGCACGTGCTCGCCACGGTGGCGTTCTTCCTGCTTCTGCTGGTGGACACGGGTAGGCTGCCGATCCATAGCCACGGCGGGCACACCGAGGTGGCCATGATCGAAGAGGCTCGCATCCTGGAGTACGCCGGCGGGGACCTGGCGCTCCTGAGCTGGAGCAGCTCCATGAAGCAGTTCCTGCTCTACGTGATCTTCCTCGATGTGCTGCTGGTGCCGTGGGGGATGGCGAGCCAGCCTACCTTCGGGGCGTTCCTGCTGGCGGAGGGCTCTCTGGTGGTCAAGGTTCTGGGACTGGGCGTGATCGTCGCCCTGGTCGAGACGGCGCTGGCGCGCCTTCGCTTCTGGAGGTACTCCGAGTACCTCGGGTTGGCGTTCTTGCTGGCGGTCCTGGCGGTGGTCACGAGCCAGGTCGGGGGTGGTGCGGTATGAGCGCTTCGCAGGCGGTGTCGAGCCTGGTGGCCGCGGGGACGATCATCACGGCTCTTTCGGTGCTGGGGACGCGCTACTTCAGGAGTCAGCTCTGGTCGTACGTATGGCAGTCGGTGATCCTGGCGGCCTATACGGCGGTCGTAGCCGTCTTGGCCGGGCATCTGGAGCTGTTCTGGGCGGCGGGCATCACCCTCGCGGTGCGGGCCGTATTGATCCCGGCGATCCTTCTCCGGGTTTCACGTGCGTTGCCGGCCCGTAGGGAGGAAGCCCTGATCATGAGCACCGCCAGCTCGCTGCTGGTGGGGGTGGTCCTGGTGGTGCTGTCGGCCTTGGTGGTCTCGGCGTTCGCGACGCCAGTCGTGTACCCGGCCCTGCTGGCCGGCTTGTCGGTGACGCTGTGCGGGCTGTTCCTTTCGGCGAGCCGGCCGGAGGCGTTCCCGCAGCTCCTGGGGCTTCTGCAGATCGAGAACGGGCAGTTCCTGGTCACGGTGGGGTTGACCCCGGGCCTGCCGATCATCAACGAGCTGGTGGTGCTCTTCGATCTCGTGGTCCTGGTGGTCGTGATCGGCGTGCTGATCCGCTTGATGACGTCGCGCTACGCCTCGGGGAACACCGCGGCGCTCGACTCCTTGAGGGGTTAGGCGATGCTGAGCGCCTATCTGATCGTGCCCGTGGGGTACATCGTGCTGGCGTGGCTGCTCCCGGCTCGCTGGCTGCGTGGTCTCGCCGTTCCCGTGGGCGCGGCGGTGCTCGGGTTCGGGATCGCCGTGGCTGCGCGGGTGATGAGCGTCGGGCCCTTGCAGGCGTGGGGCGGCGTGTTGAGGGTCGATGGCCTGTCGGTGTTGATCCTCGTGACGGTGAGCCTCGTCGTGTTCGGGTCCTCCCTGCACGCGTTGGGCTACTTCGAGGTCGAGCGCTTGTCTCCGCTTCGGGAGCGGACGTACGCGAGCCTGTGGGCGGGCTTCGCTCTCACCATGCTGGCCGTGCCGATGTTCGCCAATCTGGGCGTGGTGTGGATGCTGGTGGAGCTCACGACGCTCAGCTCGGCGTTCCTGGTGGCGTTCGAGGGTCGTCGCGAGTCCCTGGAGGCGGCGTGGAAGTACGTCGTGGTGGTGACGGTAGGGGTGTCGCTGGCGCTGCTGGGCACGATCCTGCTCTACTACGCGGCGACCCCTGTCCTCGGGCGCTCGTTCAGCTTGTCCTGGCCGATGCTGTTGAGCCATGCCACGCAGCTCTCGGTGGGGCCCTTGCGGCTGGCATTCCTGCTGATCGTCATCGGATACGGCACAAAGACGGGGCTGGTGCCGATGCACACGTGGCTTCCCGATGCCCACAGCGAGGCGCCGGCACCGATCAGCGCGATGCTGTCGGGATGCCTGTTGAACACGGCCCTCTACGGGATCCTCCGCGTTCTCCCCATCGCGCGTCCCACCCTCGGCGCGTACCCGGGAGTGGTGCTGGTCGCGTTCGGCTTGCTGAGCTTGTTCGTGGCGGCCTTCAGCCTCCGCGGCCAGACCCACATGAAGCGGTTGCTCGCCTACAGCAGCGTCGAGCACATGGGGATCGTGACGCTCGGGTTCGGGCTCGGCGCGCCGTTCTTCGCGTTCCTGCAGATGGTCAATCACACCGTGACCAAGGCGATGCTGTTCTTCGCTGCCGGCAACGCCACCCAGGCGACCGGGCCGGGCATCGACCGGCGCAGGGGTCTGCTGGCGAGCATGCCGGTGACCGGCATCGCGCTGCTGATCGGCGGGCTCGCCATCACGGGCGCCCCTCCACTCAACCTGTTTCCGAGCGAGCTCGGCATCCTGCGCTCGGCGTGGACGCACGCCCCTTGGGTGGCCTGGGTCTACCTGGTTCTGCTGGGCGTCGTGTTCGTGGCGTTCGTGAGCCGGCTGACCGTGCTGGTGTTCGGGGCTCCCGAGCCGCGGGATCCCCGGCTCGCGAGCGGCCGTCTTGCGATCGCCGCGCACGGCGTGGACGAGGCCCTA
>Ga0307440_1001614_pt1 | contig 10886 bp, 11 predicted proteins | sample SalMarWE160410MG_FD_202150 | JGI IMG/M metagenome (GOLD analysis project Ga0307440, IMG submission 202150) | Salt marsh sediment microbial communities from the Plum Island Ecosystem LTER, Massachusetts, United States - WE1604-10 | ecosystem: Environmental > Aquatic > Marine > Intertidal zone >... | reverse complement strand
CGTCGATCAGTTTCGTGCAGGTGATGATCATCGTGGGCTCGCTTGTGCTCATGGCCGGCCTGTACTTCTACGTGCACCACACCCGCTTCGGCACCGCCATTAGGGCCGCTGCGATCGATCAGGACGCCGCCAGGCTCATGGGCATCAACGTCAACCGGGTGATCGTCAGCGTGTTCGTGGTCGGCCCGGCGCTGGGCGCAGTAGGCGGCCTGTTCGTGGGACTGTACTATCGCGAGGCCTATTTCAACATGGGCTGGATCTACGGCCTCAACGCCTTCATCGCCGCGATCATCGGAGGCATCGGGAACATCCCCGGTGCCATGCTCGGCGGTCTGCTCCTGGGGCTCTTCAATGCCTTCGCAGCGGGCTACGTGTCGAGCTCCTGGCAGGAAGCCATCACCTTCGCGTTGCTCATCGCCATCTTGCTGGTACGGCCCACCGGCATCCTGGGCGAGCGCGTGGCGGAGAAGGTATGAGCGTGTGCCTCAGCGCCGGCCCGGGGAGCGCCTAGCCATGGTCGCTCCACGATCGACAGCGCTCGGCAGGGCGCGACGCGCGCTCGGACCGCTGCTCTGGCTGCTCGGTCTGCTGGTTCCGGTCCTGCTGAACGGCAGCTGGATCAGCATCCTGGCCATCTTCGCGATCTACGCCGTCGTTGCGTTGTCGCAGGACATCGTGCTGGGGCGCGCCGGCATGTACGACATGGGACACGCGGTGTACTTCGGGGTGGGCGCGTACGTCACCGCCATCCTCAACACCCGGCTCGGCTGGCCGATCTTCGCCACCTGGCCGATCGCCATCGTGGTGGCGGCGTTGGTCGGGGTCGTGCTCTCGGCTCCTATCGTGAAGCTCCGCGGCGACTACCTGCTGGTCGCCACCATAGGCTTCAACATCATCTTCGTGTTGGCTCTCGGGAACAACGTCGGCAACGTCACAGGTGGTCCCGACGGCATCTTCGGGATCGGCGTGCCCCATCTCTTCGGAACGGCGCTCGCCAGCCAGGGTGCTCTGTTCTACCTGGACTGGCTGGCGCTGGCGGCCGTGCTGCTGCTCATGCGCAACCTCGAGCGCTCGCGGGTCGGGCGCGTGTTCCGCTATCTCAAGGAGGACGAGCTCGCCGCCACCACGCTGGGGGTCAACGCCCGCTACTACAAGATCCTGGCGTTCGCGATCGGTGCCGGCGTGGCGGGAGCCGCGGGAACGCTGTTCGCTGTCCAGCTCGCCAGCGTGAGCCCGGGATCGTTCGTGTTCACCGAGTCGGTGACGCTCTTCGCCATCGTGCTGGTCGGTGGCCAGGCGTCCATCCCCGGGGTGCTGCTGGGGACGGTGCTGATGTTCGTGGTCCCGCAGGTGTTCCGCGGGCTGGCGCAGTACCGCTACTTCGTCTTCGGCATCGCCATGATCGTGGTGATGGTGCTGCGGCCCCAGGGGATCTGGCCCCGCGGGAGGGCACGATGACATCGGCTGCGCGAGAGGGACCCCTGCTCGAGCTCGATGGCATCTCGATCAGCTTCGGAGGCCTGAGAGCCGTCGACGACCTGAGTTTCCGTGTCGAGGAAGGGGAGATCAAGGGGCTCATCGGCCCCAACGGAGCCGGCAAGACCACCGTGTTCAACATGATCACCGGTGTCTACCGACCCGACGAGGGGCGCCTCCGTTTCGCGGGCGAGGACATCACCGGGCAGGCGCCCCACCAGGTTGCCCGCCACGGCATCATGCGCACCTTCCAGACGATCCGGCTGTTCGCAGGCATGACCGTGCTGGAGAACGTCCTGGCGGGGCAGCACCTCCGCACGCGCCAGACCTGGTGGCAGAGCCTGCTGGGCACGCCGGGACAGCAGCGAGAAGAGCGGGCGCTCGTCGAACGCACCATGGACACGCTGCAGCACCTCGACCTCGCGGCGGTGGCGCACGAGGTCGCGACCTCGCTGCCCTACGGGGTGCAGCGCCGCGTCGAGCTGGCCCGCACGCTGGTGGCGAGCCCCAAGCTGCTCATCCTCGACGAGCCCGCGGCGGGCCTGAACGACCGGGAGTCCGCTGCGCTCAACGACACCATCACGTCGATCCGCGACGGGGGCGTCACGATCCTGCTGGTCGAGCACGACATGAACGTGGTCATGAACGTGACGGACAGCATCGTGGTGATCAACTTCGGCAAGAAGATCGCCGAGGGCGAACCTGCCGACATCCAACGCGACCCGGCGGTGATCGAGGCCTATCTAGGGCAGGACGACGAGGAGGCCGCCGCGTGAGCCTGCTGGAAGTGACCGATCTGGAGGTCAACTACGGTCAGATCCAGGCCCTGAAGGGCATCTCGTTGGAGGTGGCGCAGGGCGAGGTGGTGGCGATGCTCGGCGCCAACGGCGCGGGGAAGACGACCTTGATGCGGACCCTGAGTGGACTGATCCCGGCCCGCTCGGGACGGATCGTCTACGACGGCACGGACATCACCTCCCTCGGCGCCGACCGCATCGTGCGGCAAGGGATCGCCCAGTCGCCCGAGGGGCGCCGTGTGTTCGGCACACTCACCGTGGCCGAGAACCTGCGGCTGGGCGCGTACACCCGCCCTCCCGACGAGCTCGAGGCGTCGAGCGCCCAGGTCTACGAACTGTTCCCCCGCCTGCGGGAGCGCCGTGGTCAGCTCGCCGGTACGCTCTCGGGCGGCGAGCAGCAGATGCTCGCGATCGGCAGGGCGCTGATGGCGCGCCCCCGACTGTTGCTGCTCGACGAGCCGAGCCTCGGGCTCGCGCCGCTGCTGGTCAAGGGCATCTTCCGCGCGTTGGAGGACATCCGGGGCAGTGGCGTGACCATCCTGCTGGTCGAGCAGAACGCACGCATGGCGCTCAAGCTCGCCGACCGCGGCTACGTCCTCGAGGTCGGTACCATCGTGCATCAGGACCGCGCCACCGCCTTGCTGGCGTCGCCCGAAGTCCGGGCGGCGTACCTGGGCAAGGCCTGAGCGGCCGTCGGCGGGTACGGCTTGGGGGCCGCCTGAGCCCTCCCCGAGGCGAGTAAAACTTCGAACAGTGACCCCAGGGCGCGCTTGCTACGCTTTCGTGGACGGCCCCCGTAGGTGAGGGCCGGGGCCCCGAGGTCCTCATGACGATGACGCGCAACCCCATCCGGACGGCCGAGATCACGCACCCAGGAGAGGCGCGCAGGTGAAGCTCTTCTTCGTGCGCCACGGCGAGCCCGACTGGAATCTGGTGGAGATGCGCGGTGCTCGTGGCTGGGCGAAGGACTTCGCGCCACTGACACCGCTCGGTCGTCTGCAGATCGACACCATCGCTGGAGACTTCCGTCTGCAGGAAGCCGATGCCATCCTGTGCAGCACGTTCACGCGGGCGCTCGAGTCGGGAGCGCTCCTCAGCCGGGCGCTCAACAAGCCTCTGTTCGTGGAGTACGACCTCCACGAATGGCTCCCGCAGAAGGACCCTCTGGCCGATGTCGACGCGCACCTGCTCGAGCGTGCCAAACAGACCCTCTCGGGCACCCGGGCCGACGATCCTTCCGCGCCCTGGGAGAGCCTCCACGAGGTGCGCGACCGCGTCCTCACGGTGCTCAACCGGTACCGCCGCTTCGACAGCGTGGTGGTCGTCACCCACGGCGTCGTCATCGGCAGCCTGGTAGGGATGCGCAGGCTGGTCGATCACGCCGAGATCGTGCCGTTCGAGATCGACCTCGACCGTCCCGGTCCGGCTCCCACGGCCGCCGAGCACATCGTTCGCTCCCACTGACCGACAGGCGTTCCGTGCCGCCGCGCGACGCGCTATCCTGGCGCGGTGACGATCGAGCCTTTCCCCATCCTGGAGGGGTCGCTGGTGCGGCTCAGGCCCCTGGTGCAGCGCGACGTGGAGCCGCTCGTCGCGATCGCCCTGGAGAACCCGCACGAGTACCGACTCACCTCCACCCCGGCGTCCCTCGAGCAGGCCGACGCCTACTTCGGTCGCGCTTTCCAGGAGATGGCGCAGGGCACGGCGCTGGTGGTCGCCGTCGAAGAGCGGGCCGGCGGGCGACTGCTGGGCACCACGCGGCTGGCCGACATCGATCCGCGCCACCGGGGCTGCGAGCTCGGCTTCACCTGGTACCGGCCGGAGGTGTTCAACAGCGGAGTGAACGTGGACTGCAAGCGGCTGATGCTGAGCCACGCCTTCGACGCGCTGGGGCTGCTCCGCGTGCAGATCCACACGGACGTCCGCAACCTCCGTTCGCAACGGGCCATCCGCGCCCTCGGCGCCCGCTACGAGGGAGTCCTGCGGCGCCACATGATCACCAAGGACGGCGAGGTCCGCGATACCATGGTCTTCGCCGTGACCGACGAGGACTGGCCGCACGTACGGATGCGGCTCGAGGCACGCCTCGCGCGCCGACTCAACGGGGCTACACGCGTGTAGCAGGCTGCAGGCTCAGCGTACCCCGTGCAGGATCTCGGCCAGGGCCTCCGCGTCGGTGATGTAGACCTCCTTGGGACGCGTCTCGATCACACCTTCGGCCTCCAGGGCCTTCAGCGCGCGGGTGACGGTCTCACGGCTGGTCCCGGCGAGACTGGCGAGCTCCTGGTGGGTGAGCCGGACCAGCGCGCGCTGGTCGTCGATCTCCACCACCCCGCCGCGGTAGAGCCGCAACAGCACGTACGCGACCCGACCCTGCGCATCCTTGTAGGACAGGATCTGCGACTCGTCGTCCATGCCGCGCAAGCGACTCGCGAGGGTGGTCGTGAGGTTGAGGCTGATCGACGGATAGTCCGCCAGCAGTTTGCGGAAGTCATCGTTGAACAGGAGGTAGGCGGTGACTTCGCCGAGCGTGAGCGCCGTCGCGCTGCGGGTCGACTCACCCAGCAGGGCCATCTCGCCGAAGAACTCGGGGGGCTGCAGGATCGCCAGCGTCTTCTCGTGACCGCCCAGGTCGATCTTCGACAGCTTCACCAGGCCGGCACCCAGGATGTAGAGCGCCTCGCCCTTGTCGCCCTCCTGGAAGACGGTGATGCCGGCCTCGTAGACCCGACGCCGCACCGCGGTCGCCGCGATCGCCAGCGCCCGGTCGGGAGCACCGCGGAACAGCGGTACCTCACGCAGGAACGCTGTCAGAACCTCCGAGCCGGTCTCGTCTTGAGCCATCGATCCCTCCTGTGCCGCGGACGGGCCGCGGGCGCGCGGGCCGGTCCCAAAATGTGTGCCGGTGGTCGCGCCGATCCTCGAGCGCACCCACCCATCGTTCCCTCCAGATCGTATAGTACCCCCGTGCCAGCCGTGCTGGAATGCCGAGCCCTGACCCGGCGGTACCCAGGACCCGACGGCGGCCTCGAGGTGTTGAGCGGGGCGAGCCTGCGCGTCGAGCACGGCGACGTGGTCGCGGTGCTCGGCCCGAGTGGTTCGGGGAAGAGCACGCTCGTCCATCTGCTGGCCGGACTCGACCAGCCCGACGCCGGTGAGGTGTGGTGGGGTGGCCTGGCCGTGCACGAGCGCCGCCCACAGGCACTCGCGACGGAGCGGGCCCGGACGTTGGGCCTGGTGTTCCAGAACCACTACCTGCTCAAGGAGCTGAGCCTGCTCGAGAACGTGATGCTGCCCGGCCGCATCGTGGGCGAACTGGACGAGCCACGTGCCCGCGAGTTGCTGGCGCGTGTGGGGCTGGAGTCGAGACAGGGGGCCGTGCCGGGCCGCGTGTCCGGCGGCGAACGTCAGCGCGCCGCCGTGGCCCGTGCCCTGGCCCTGCGGCCGCGCCTGCTGCTCGCCGACGAGCCCACCGGGAGCCTGGATCGCACCAACGCGCGGGCCGTGTTCGACCTGCTGCTGGAGCTGGCACGAGAACGGGATACGGCCGTGGTGATGGTGACGCACGACGAAGATCTGGTGCGCTCGGTGGACCGTCGCTACCGCCTGAGCAGCGGCCGGCTCGAGGCGATCCCCGCAACCGGTTGAGAGCGTTCGCCACAGGCAACGACGCCGAGATGCTAAACTCGCGCCAACGCAGGCGAGAACGCGCGGTTCCGGGATGCATCGAGGGGGCGGGCGGCCTGTAGGGACGCGACGTACTTACTGGAGGTGTGTATGAAGAGACTGGCCATGTTGGTGGCCGCTGGCTTGCTGGTCCTGTCGGGACTGGCATCCGCGCAGACGCTGGTGTACGGCCAGAGCGGCCTGCCGGTGAATCTCGACCTTCCGCAGGACGGGAACTCGCTGACGGTGCTGTACAACATCGCCGAGCCGCTGGTGGGCTTCAAGCCGGGCAGCTCCGAGCTGATGCCGCTCCTGGCGACCAGCTGGGAAGCGAACGCCGATGCCACGCAGTGGACGTTCCACCTGCGCCAGGGCGTCAGCTTCACCGACGGCACACCGTTCAACGCCGAAGCGGTGAAGTTCAACTTCGATCGCTGGAACAACCGTGACAACCCCTACGCCTTCGCGAGCCAGAAGGACTTCGCCGCCTGGACGTACATCTTCGCTGCCTTCCACGGCCAGAAGGGCTACCTGCTGGAGAAGGTCGACGTCCTCGACCCCAATACGGTGCGCTTCGACCTGACTTCGCCGGTAGGCTTCTTCCCGGCCCTGGTGGCGTCGAGCTACTTCGGCATCCAGAGCCCGGCCGCGATCAAGAAGGCGGGCGTGGACTACGGCACCCCCGGCGTGGGTGCCGTCGGCACCGGCCCGTTCAAGTTCCAGGAGTGGGTGCAGGGCGACCACGTGACGCTCGTGCGCAACGACAACTACTGGGGTGACAAGGCCAAGGTCGAGCGCATCGTGTTCCGCGGCATCGAGTCGCCGGCCACGCGTCTCGCCAACCTCGAGGCCGGCACGCTGGACATCGCCGTCAACCTCTCTCCCGATGACCTGAAGGCCGTCGAGAGCAACTCGTCGCTCAAGCGCGCCACCGCCACTGCCAACCTGAGTGTCGGCTACATCGGCTTCCACCAGGCCAACAAGCCCTTCGGCGACGTGCGCGTGCGCCAGGCGGTCGCGCTCGCGATCGACCAGAAGACCATCGTCGACTCGTTCTGGAGCGGGCTCGGCAAGCCCGCGGCGGAATTCATCCCGCCGGGCCTGATCGGCCGCGCAGGCTACGAGCCGTACGCGTACGACCCGGCCAAGGCCAAGGAGCTCCTCAAGGAGGCCGGATTCCCGAACGGCTTCAAGACCGAGCTCTGGTACATGCCGGTGTCGCGGCCGTACTTCCCCTCGCCCAAGGACATCGCCGAGGCGGTCGCCGGGTACCTGTCGCAGGTCGGCATCCAGGCGGAGCTCCATACCGAGGACTGGGGCATCTACCTCAAGGATTACGACGAAGGCAAGTTCCCCATGTACATGCTGGGGTGGAGCGCCGACTACGCCGACCCGAACAACTTCATCTACACGTTCTTCAGCCCCACCGAGATCAAGAACGGCTTCGGTTGGACCGGCACGAACGCCGATGAAGTGGTCAAGCTCCTCGGCGAAGCGCGGCAGGCGGCGAGCGAGACCGAGCGCGTGACCTACTACAAGCAGGCCGACAAGATCATCTACGATCAGGTGCCGGCCATGCCGATCGTCTACCCGACGGGCCTCAACGCTACGCGTGCCAACATCTCCGGGTTCCTCCCGAATCCGCTCGGTACCACCAGCGTCGAGCTCAACAACGTCACCAAGAACTAGCGTTCCTTGGCTGGGCCGGCTCACGCCGGCCCAGCAATCATCTTGTCAGCGGGTATGAACTAGCGTGTTCTCCTATTTTCTTCGCCGACTGTTGGGTCTCCTCCCGGTGCTTTTCGGGGTGAGCCTGCTGGTGTTCACCATCCCCCGAGTTATCGGGAGCGATCCCGCTCGCATCATGCTCGGCGAGCGGGCGTCACCCGAGTCGTACCAGCGGCTGCGGATCGAGTTGGGCCTGGACGTGCCCTACTTCTTGAATCTCAAGGAGGCTCGCACCAAGGGCGTCGCGGGGCTGCTCGACGCGCAGTACCCGAGCTTCGTCAGCCGCGCCGTCCAGGGCAACCTGGGCAAGTCGATCTTCAGCCGTATCCCCGTGGTCAGCAGCCTCGAGCACTTCTTCCCGGCCACGTTCGAGTTGACCATCGTGGCCATGTTCATCGCTGTGGTCCTTGGCGTCCCGTTGGGCATCGTCGCGGCGCTCAATCGCGGAACCCTGCTGGACACCGCGGTCATGTTCGTGGCCCTGGCGGGCGTCTCCTTCCCGGTGTTCTGGCTGGGGATCATCATGATCTACGTGTTCGCCGTGGGGTTGGGGTGGTTGCCGCCCTCGGGCAGGCTGTCGCCCACCATCGTGTTCCACTCGACTACGGGCTTCTACATCCTCGACTCGATCGTGCAGGGCCGGTGGGATGTGCTCTGGAACGCCATCAAGCACCTGATCCTGCCCGGCATCGCGCTCGGCACGATCCCGCTCGCCATCATCGTGCGCATGACCCGCAGCAGCATGCTGGAGGTGCTGGGTCAGGACTACATCCGCACGGCGCGGGCCAAGGGTGTCGAGAACCGCGCCGTCATCAACAAGCACGCTCTGCGCAACGCCCTCTTGCCGGTCATCACGGTGATCGGCTTGAGTTTCGGGCAGCTGCTCTCCGGCGCCATCCTGACCGAGACCGTCTTCGCCTGGCCCGGCATCGGGCGATTCGTCTACGACGCCATCTCCTCGCGCGACTACCCCATCATCCAGGGGGGCGTGCTGTTCATCGCCGTCATGTTCGTCATCGTCAACATGCTCGTCGACTTCTCGTACGCGTTCATCGACCCGAGGATCCAGTACACATGAGCCCAGGCGCACCATGACCAGCCCGGCCGCATCGCTCGGACGCGAGGACCACGTCGAGGGTCGCTCGCTTCTGCAGGACGCCGCACGACGCTTCCGGCGGCACCCAACGGGTGTGCTCGGGCTGGCGATCATCGTGTTCTTCGTCGCCGTCACGATCCTGGCGCCGGTCATACGGCCGATCGATCCGCTCAAGATCAACCTTCGTGACCGCATGCTGCCGCCCACCTGGACGATGAGCGCGCAGGAGCTGGAGCAGAAACACCTGCATCGCTGGTCGTTCCCGTTCGGCACCGACGTGCAGGGGCGCGACATGTTGGTGAGGGTGCTCTACGGCGGCCGCATCAGTCTTCGCGTGGGTCTGGAAGCCGTGGCCATGGCCGCCCTGGTGGGTACCGTGCTGGGCCTCGTTGCTGGCTTCTTCGGGGGCTGGCTCGACACCTTCATCGTGTGGTTCGTCGACATCCTGCTGGCGTTCCCCGGCATCCTGCTCGCCATCGCCATCGTGGCGGCATTGGGTCAGAGCCTGCTGAATGCGCTGATCGCCATCAGTATCACGTACGTACCGGTCTATATCCGGATCGTTCGGTCGGTCACGCTCAGCCTGCGCGAGGCGGAGTACGTGCAGGCCGCCCGCGCGGTCGGCTCGCGCTCGGTGCGCATCATCGTCGCCCACGTGCTCCCCAACGGACTCTCGCCGCTGATGGTTCAGCTCACCTTGTCGATCGGTACCGCCATCCTGGATGTCGCCGCACTCGGCTTCCTGGGCCTCGGTGCGCGGCCACCGACGCCGGAGTGGGGCGCCATGATCTCCGATGGCTTCGGGCGCTTCCGCATCGCCCCGTGGCTGTCGATCGTGCCGGGCATCGCCATCTTCTTCTCGGTGGTCGGCTTCAACCTGCTCGGGGACGCCATCCGAGATGTCCTCGACCCCCGCTTGAAGCGCTAGTCCGGACCCGCTTCGCCGTCTTCGCTGTGGTGTTCGGCCCGTCGGAAACGCACGATCCGGTGACGGATCCACGGCCGGAGCCGGTTCAGCAGGTAGAGCATCGGCACCAGCACGATCAGGGCCAGCCACAGCACCGTGTCCGATACCAGGACGGCGCTTCCCAGCCAGGCGCTGCCGATGAGCCAGGGCGTGCGCGCGATCATGGCGGCGATCCACAGCTCGGTCAGCGGCAGCGAGGTCAGGCCGGAGAGTAGCACCACGAAGTCCAGATTCAGCACGAAGAAGAGCAGCCCCCAGACCGCGACCGAGCGGATGCCTAGCAGCTCCTCCCACTCCTGCAGCGCCTCGCGCCGGACCAGCAGGGTCAACAGCGGGCGTCCGATCTTGCGTGCCAGGAGCAGACCCACGAACGCCCCCAGCCCGAGACCGATGATGCCGTAGGCCACGGCGGCGAGGAGTCCGAAGGCCTTCCCCCCCAGCGCCCCGATCAGCGGTGTGGGGATGAACGGCAGCAGCGCGGTGAGCAGGAACGACCCAACGTAGTAGAGAGGCGCGAGCCAGCCGGCATCGTTGATAAAGTGCGTGAGGGCTTCGGTCATCGGGGCGTGTCCCATCGTACGGCCAAAGTCGCCCTCGACGCATCGCGCATGACCGTTCGCGCGGCGCCGGCCGCCGGACCGTCCGAAGCTGAGCGAGGGGAGTGTCATGGCAGGCGGCGAGATCTATCCGTTGAGGCTCGAACTCCGGTACAGCCGGCGTGTCTGGGGTGGCGACCGGCTGCCGGAGCTGCTGGCGGTCCCTGCCACGGAGCCCGGGTCGGATCCCGTCGGCGAGAGCTGGCTGGTGTACGCAGAGAATCGGGTCCTGAACGGACGCTTCGCGGACCGCACGTTGCAGGGGGTTGCCGACGTCCTGGGGGCGCGGCTGCTGGGTACCGTCAGCACGGCGCGCTACGGCGACCAGGTGCCGCTGCTCGCGAAGCTCATCGATGCCGGGGACCGGCTCTCGGTCCAGGTGCACCCCGGTGACGCGTTCGCCCGGACCCATGAGGCCGCAACCGGCCACCTGGGCAAGAGCGAGGCCTGGTACGTGTTGGAAGCGGCGCCCGACGCGCACGTGCTGTGGGGGTTCCGGCACGACGTCGACGCCCGCGATGTGCGGGCCGCCGTCCTGGACGGTTCTCTTCCCGAGTTGA
>Ga0307440_1001611_pt1 | contig 10896 bp, 10 predicted proteins | sample SalMarWE160410MG_FD_202150 | JGI IMG/M metagenome (GOLD analysis project Ga0307440, IMG submission 202150) | Salt marsh sediment microbial communities from the Plum Island Ecosystem LTER, Massachusetts, United States - WE1604-10 | ecosystem: Environmental > Aquatic > Marine > Intertidal zone >... | reverse complement strand
CATCACGGCCGACGCTTCGGGACCCAAGCATCTCCAGATGAAGCTCACGCGGGCTCAGATGGAAAACCTGGCCTCGCAGATCTTTCAGCGCACGGTGGAGCCCTGCAAGGCGGCCCTCAACGACGCCAAGGTCGGTCCCCAGCAGATCAACGAGGCCGTCCTTGTAGGCGGGTCCACTCGCATCCCCAAGGTCATCCAGCTCGTCCAGGACTTCTTCGGGAAGGAACCCCACAAGGGCGTAAATCCCGACGAGGTCGTGGCCATCGGTGCGGCCATCCAGGCGGGTGTGCTCGGCGGGGACGTGAAGGATATCCTCCTGCTGGACGTCACCCCGCTGACCCTCGGCGTGGAGACGCTCGGCGGCGTGGCCACCGGGCTTATCCAGCGCAACACGACCATCCCCGCGCGGCGCAAGGAGACCTTCACCACTGCGGCCGACAACCAGACCGAGGTGGAGATCGTGATCTTCCAGGGCGAAAGACCAATGGCCCGGGACAACAAGGTCCTCGGCAACTTCAAGCTGGTCGGTATTCCGCCGGCACCCCGGAGCGTGCCGAAGATCGAGGTTACCTTCGACATCGACGCCAACGGCATCCTGAACGTCTCGGCCAAGGACACGGCCACCGGCAAGGAGCAGAGCATCACCATCACCGCATCCTCCGGCCTGACAAAGGACGAGATCGACCAGATGGTCAAGGATGCCGAACAGCACAAGCAGGAGGACCAGCACCGCAAGGAGGAGATCGAAGCCAAGAACCAGGCCGACCAGCTCGTGTACAGCACGGAGAAGCTGCTCGCCGAAAACGCCGGCAAGCTGTCCGCGGATGACGAAAAGTCGGTGCGGGAGGCCCTTGAAACCCTTAAAAAGGCGAAGGATTCGGACAACCTGGACGCCATCAGGAAGGCCATCGACGGCCTCAACTCGGCAACGCACAAAATGGCCGAAACGCTCTACTCCCAGGCCCGAACCCAGGACCCTGGGAGCCAGGAACAGCCCGGCGATGCACCCACGGGACAGCCCGGCGCAGATGCCGGAAGCGGGACCGGGGAAGACGGGAAAGACGGCGACGTGATCGACGCCGAGTTCGAAGATGTGAAATAATTGCCAATGGGCCGGTGCCCGTGCGATTCGCTCCGCACGGGCGCCGCCCTTTTCTCGCTCGACCGCTCATGCGCCCGGGTAAAGATGTGCCCCCCGGGCCCGTCGTTGGAAGGGAGGTCAAATGCCGACGAAGGGTGATTCACTGAGAGAACTCATGCTTCTCCACCGGCGATTGAACCGTCTGTTCGACGACATGCTCGAACCCGACAAAGCCCCAGGCACTCTGCCCGAGTTTTCCTGGACGCCGTCCGCGGACGTTTACGAAGACAGCGCAAACTACTTTGTCGAAGTAGAGCTCCCAGGTGTCGACATCGATGACGTGGAGGTCACGGCGGAAGGGCACGTCGTGCGAATCTCCGGTGAAAGGAAGGCCGTCGGCGAGCCGTCCCGCCCGACGGTGCAGAGAATGGAGCGGTACTTCGGCCCCTTCCTCAGAGAGTTCTCCTTTCCTGACGTCATCGACAGCGGAAGAGTTGCAGCCAGCCTGAACGACGGCATTCTGCTGCTGAGGATACCGCGAAAGGACGGCCGGCGTTCCATCGAAGTCAAGTAAGCGGAACTTCTCTTAAGGCGGTCCATGCCCGGACAAGATCTTTATGCGATTCTCGACCTTCCCCATGGCGCCTCCGTCAGCGAGGTGAAGAAGGCGTACAAGCGCCTTGCGCGAAAATACCATCCGGACCTGAACCCCGGCGACAAGGGAGCCGAAAACCGCTTCAAGGAAATCTCCGAAGCGTACGCGGTTCTGTCCGATCCCGAGAAGAAGGAACAGTTCGACACCTACGGCCGCGTCGGGAACGACGGGCAGCAAGCCGGGCCGGGCGTCGATTTCACCGGATTCGACTTCAACGCGGGTCCCTCCGCGGGCTTCGAAGACCTCTTCGAGACCTTCATGCATACGGCACAGAGCCGTGGACACACGGGCCCCGTGAAGGGAGACGATCTGATATTCCCCCTCTCTCTGAGCCTCAAGGAGGCATACTCGGGCAAGAAGACCCGCCTCACCATCAACCACACCGTAACCTGCGACGCCTGCAAAGGTGAAGGGCGCATTCCTCCATCGCGTCCGAGACCCTGCGGACAATGCGGCGGGACCGGCAAGACGGGGTTGTCGAGGGGGCCCTTTTCCTTTTCGCGCACCTGTCCCGCCTGCGGGGGATCGGGGCGCGATCCAGGCGAGGTCTGCCGGGCGTGCGGGGGCCGTGGCGCCCGCGATGCCAGCGAGACCGTCGATGTCACGATACCGCCGGGCGTCGATACGGGATCGCGCGTCCGGCTCCGGGGGAAAGGCCAGGCCGGCACACGCGGCGGTCAGCCGGGAGATCTTCTTATAGAGACGCACATCTCTCCCGATCCCGTCTTCACGAGGATCGGCCCGAACCTCCGGGTCAAAGTACCCATAACCGTCACCGAGGCCGTCCTCGGCGACCGGATTGAAGTCCCCACTCTCTCCGGTGCCGCCAGGCTGAAGATCCCTCCCGGAACGTCTTCCGGCCAGGTATTCAGACTGAAGGAAAGAGGCATGCCTTCCCTGCGCCAGGGTCCCTCCGGGGACCTGCTGGTCGAGGTGAATATCGTCACGCCCAAAGTCGTTGATGAAAGGAGCAAAGAACTCCTGCGGGAATTCGGCCGGTTGAATCCGGAGAACCCCCGCCAGTATACTGGGGACGCGAAAGGTTAAGGCCATGGCACGAGGTGCTTCGAAAGAAGAAGGGAAGCGTTACTATATGATTTCCGCCGTGTCGAAGCGTTTCGACGTGCACCCGCAGACCCTTCGTCTTTACGAGCGGGACGGCCTTCTGACGCCTTCCCGCACCGAGGGCAACACGAGGCTCTATACGGACGAGGATCTAGACCAGCTCGAAGTGATCCTGAACCTCACCCGGAACCTTGGCGTCAACCTCGCCGGCGTGGAAATCGTCCTGAACATGCGGGAGAAGATGGGCCGCATGCAGGATGAGATGAGCGCCTTCCTGGAGTTCTTTCTCGAACAGTTGGGCAACACCGGCGTGACGAGAGAAGAAGTGCGCGAACGGGCCCTCGCCCGCATTCCCAAACGTTCGCTGCAGATTCTCCTGGACCGATTGGAGCAGGAGGCGGATGGCGGCTAGAAACAGCACACCGAGTGCGGAGGAATCCGCCCTCCTCAAACGCTATCTCAGGGAAATCTCCCGTTACCCCCTCATCAAGCCGGAGGAGGAAAAAGAACTCGGCCGACGAATCAAACAGGGCGATAAGGAAGCACTGCAGAAACTCGTGGAATCGAATCTCCGGTTCGTCGTGTCATTCTCCAAGAAGTACCGCGGCTGGGGGCTGTCTTTCCAGGACCTCATCAACGAAGGCAACATAGGCCTCATTGAGGCGGCGAAACGTTTCGACCCGGAGAAGGGCGTCAAGTTCATCACTTATGCCGTCTGGTGGATCCGGCAGGCCATCATTCACGCACTTAGCGAACAGGGCGGTCCCTTTCGCATACCCCAGAAGCAGGCCAATCTCCTTTACAACATCCACAAGACCATTGCGGCCATGACGCCCATTCTCGAGCGTGTACCGACCGTCGGTGAGGTCGCCGAAGAGCTGGATGTGCCGAGGGAAAACGTCGAGGTCCTCATGCAGGCGGAGACCGAAGACCTGCCGCTCGAATCCCTGTCCGACGATGATTCCGACTTCCAGCTCCTTGATAAAATCGAACAGTTCACCATGCCGCCGGTCGACCAGAACCTCATGGAGGAATCCTTCAGAAACCTCCTCGAGGCCATGCTCATCAAGGATCTGGATCCAAAAGAACGCGAGGTGCTCACCCTGCGCTTCGGACTCAAGGCGAACGAACCGCACACGCTCAAGGAAGTGGGCGAGAAGCTGGGGCTCAGCCGCGAGCGTATCCGGCAGATAGAGACGCAAGCCCTGAGAAAACTGAAGCGCAGCAAAATGAGCAAGCAGCTTGAAGGGTACCTGAACTGATACGGGAAGGCGGTTGATTCCGCCGGAAGCCCGGTCACGCATTTCTTTCCGGATGACAATCAAGGCGAGGCGTTCGATGAAGCAGCCTGCAGGAAAAGTACGAGTTCAGACACTTCTCGCAATCTTAGTCGCCCTGATGTTCGCGGCGGCTGCGGCGGCTCAGTTGAGCCAGGGGTCGCGGGATCCCCAGGTCCTGCTGGAGAACGGCGCACGCCTCTTGAAACAGGGACACCTCGATTCGTCCCAAGCCATGCTCATGCAGGCGGCCGCGCTTGCCCCTGAGAACGCCATGGTTCACCTGTACCTGGGCAGGGTGCTCATGGCCGAACAGAAGTACGGGGACGCGGCGCCCGAATTCTCGGAGGCTCTCAGGCTGGACGCGGCCAAGCCCGCCCTCGGCCTCCAGAACCGGCGGGAAGCCCAGGACAATCTCGGGCTCGCCTACGCCTTCGCCCGGAACTATGCCGCCGCCCGGAAGGTCTACGAGGCGGCGCTCAAGAAGGACCCGGACTACCCGTCCTTCAGCTACAATCTCGCGTGCGTGTGCGCACTTTCCGGGGACAGAAAGGGAGCCCTCATCGCCTTGAAGGAGGCTGAGGATGCAGACTCACGGTCCAGTCTCGGCCGGACGCTCCCGGACCCGACGGCGGACACGGACCTCAAAGGCCTGTGGGGCGATCCCGTTTTCCAGGCGATCCTCGTCATGGACCAGGGCCCCCAACCGAATGACGGCCCCGGAAGCGACCTCATGCGGGAGGGCGCGCGCTATCTCTTTTCGGGCGACTACGAATCCGCGGCGGCCAAGGAGAAGGCCGCCGCGCAGAAGGAACCCGACAGCGCGCGGGCCTGGTATTTCCTCGGAGCGGCCCTCGATTCGGGCGGGCACGGCGTCGAGGCCGCCGACGCCTTTACCCGTGCAATCGGTCTCAACGTGCCCCCGCACAACCTCCTTTCCAAACCCATGATCAGGTATGCCGCCACCCGGGCGGGCCTCGCCCTGCTCGACGCCCATAAGAACGGCGAAGCCGTCAAGGCCTTTCTCCGGGCCGGGGACGCGTCACCCTACCACCCCACCGCCTACTACGACCTCGCCCGGGCGTACGCCGCCCTCGGCGAGAAGGCAAAAGCGGGCGAAGCCCTCAAAAAGGCGTTCTCACTCAAAGACAATCTTCTCGCCGTCGATCCGCCGTTGCCCGACCCCGCGGGGGACCCGGCCTTCTCGGCGTGGAAGAAGGACGAGGCATGGAAGGCCACGCTCGCGGAAGTGGCCGCCGAGTCCCGAGGCGATTGAACGTGAAAGCAGCTCCGGGGTCAGGAGTCGGGCTTTGATTTAAGGCAGGGAGCGGGCCTTCGAAGGACTCCCGGCGCCCGATCCCTGAACCCTCCGATCACCTGATTCCTTGACCTTCCGGCCCCTCGCCCCTCCGGGTCCGCCTTGACACATGGGGGTTTCCCGCGTCACAATACACCAACTCGGGAGTCTGAATGACCAAGTATCGTCTGATCGTCTCGGTCTTTTTTTTATGTCTCGCCATAGGGGTTCTGGCCCAGATCCCGGCGCAGCAGGTCAGCCTGGTTCCCCTGGCGGACGGGCGCACTCTGTGGCTCCCCGCCGGGACCCCCGAGCAGGTCCAGCCCCTGGCAACCACCTACTATCGACATTTTAAGAGCGCGTGGGCCGCTTTCTTCGGGACACCGCCCTCCTTTCCCGAGACACTCGTCGTCCCGCCGTCGAGGGACCTGTACGAGTCCTTGTTCTCAACGCTCTGGCTAAACGCAAGAGACAGCATTCCGCCTGCTGACCGGCCCGCGGCGCTCGGCGCCATGCGGTATGTCGTTATGAACGATCCGTCACCGTACGTGGACGCGCTCGCCCGCGTCATTTCGACGCGCAGCCTGGGTGACGGCCTCTTCAGGACCCCGCTGGTCTACCTCTTTCTCCTGGACCAGGTGGAAGACCCGGCCTTCCTTTCCCAGGCCCTGCCGCCGGGACCGGACGGTGCAAAAGTTCGAAAGGCCCTTCAGAACAGAGGCGTCAGCTGGAAGGCCTTCAAGAACCGACTTGCCGCATGGGTCCTGGAAAAAGGGATCGAAACACACCTCCTATCCCTGTCGAAGGGCAACCTTCCCGCCGTTTGGGTCCTGGATTCGGACCTCGGCCCCGGCGCTTTCACCGGATGGAGTTTCGCCATTTCCGACGTGGAGGAGGGCGTTGGATACGAGGTGGCCGGCGACGCGCCGGATGGCCTGCGCATGGTGAGCTTCTTCACGGGCCCGGAAGGCCGTGTGATCCAGGCCGGCATGGCGTCGCTGACCAACGGCCCCATGCGGTTGCCGAAGAAAGGCGACAGGCTCTGGGTTTTCGTCTGGAACGCCTCACAACAGCCCGAGGGAACCGGCCTGACGATCACTCTCTGGAAACTCTACGACCTGCCCTTCGAAATTAAGAAATCGGACCACGAGAACCGGACTCTCGATCTGCTCCTGCAGGAAGGCCCGGGTATCGCCGACTACAGCCTGTGGGGCCGGCTTCACGCTGAAACGCCCGTGTCGCCGTTGCCGCTCCCGCCGTTTCCCTCGAAAGGGGAGGGCGCGCATCGCTACCTTCTCCAGCTTCCGACGTCCTTGAAAAACGTGCGCGACCTCCGGCTCTTCTGCCGCATGTTATCGGGCGGAACCTATTCCGCGCCCGTTACCAGTTCCGAGACACCTGCACAATGATGGTTCGCCTCCATTCGGCGGACCTCAACGGCATCGAGGCCGTGTCCGTGGAAGTGGAGGTGGATGTCCAGCCGGGCCTCCCTTCCTACATCACGGTCGGCCTTCCGGACGCGGCCGTCAAGGAGAGCCGCGAGAGGGTGAAGAGCGCGCTCCTCAATTCCGGCTTCCAGTTCCCGCTGGAACAGGTGACCGTTAACCTGGCGCCCGCGGATCTCAAAAAGGAAGGCGCCCAGCTCGACCTCGCAATCGCCCTGGCCCTCCTCGAGGCAACGGGGCAGATTCCCGCGGGCAACGGCCACGATCGTTTTCTTCTGTCGGGCGAGCTCGCACTCGGCGGGAGACTCAGACCCGTCAAGGGGATGCTGGCCATGGCCATGCTGGCCAAGGCACGTGGAAGAGCGCTGATCTGTCCGGAGGCGAACGCGGGCGAGGCAGCCATCGTAGACGGGTGCGAGATCTACGCCGTATCGACCCTTACCCAGGCGGTGGAGTTCTTTCGCGGGGAGCAGGAACTCGCACCCCACCCCCACAGATCCTACGAGGCTATCCTGGCGGCCCCGCCCTCTCGCCTGGATTTCCAGGATGTGAAGGGCCAGTCGCACGTCAAGCGTTCCATGGAAGTCGCGGCCGCCGGCGCCCACAACGTACTGTTGATCGGGCCGCCGGGGTCTGGAAAGTCAATGCTGGCCAAGCGCCTCCCCACCGTCCTTCCGCCCATGTCCTTCGAGGAGGCCCTCGAAACGACGAGAATACACTCCGCCAGGGGGGTGACCGCCGACAACGGGCAGGGAATCGTGTCCCTCCGGCCTTTCAGGGCCCCGCACCATACGATCTCCTACGCGGGCATGATCGGGGGCGGCACTCATATTCAGCCGGGCGAGATCTCCATGGCACACAACGGCGTTCTCTTTCTAGACGAGTTGACCGAATTCAAGCGGGACGTTCTCGAGAGCCTCAGGCAGCCGCTCGAAGACCGCGCCATCTCCATATCCCGGGTCAAGGGGCACCTCACCTTCCCAGCGGCCTTCACCCTACTCGCGGCAACCAATCCATGCCCCTGCGGTTATTACGGCGATCCGACCCGCCGCTGCCGGTGCACGCCGCCCCAGATCAACCGCTATCTTTCGCGCCTTTCCGGTCCCCTGCTCGACCGGATGGACATCCAGGTGGAAGTCACCGCCATCCCGCCGGACGAATTGCGCAAGGCGCCTCCCGGAGAACCTTCCCAATCCATACGCGAGAGAGTCATCAGGGCCAGGAACGTCCAGTGGAATCGCTTCAAGGGATCGGGCATTCACGCCAACGCCCAGATGGACGAGAAGATGGTGGACAGGTACTGCGCGCTGGGAAGCGAGGCGGAGACCTTCCTGCTCGCAGCCATGCGCTCCATGGGCATCACGGCGCGAGGGCACCACCGCATCCTGAAGGTCGCCCGGACCCTCGCCGACCTCGCCGGCGAAGAGGCCATTGCCACGCCTCACATCGCGGAGGCGGTGCAATACCGCACCTTCGACCGCAAGCTTTTCTCGCTCTGACCCCACCCTGAAAAGCCGTCAGTACATCTGTGCGTGCATGAAAAAAGGCCGCGGGACGAATCCCGCACCCTGGACAAGTACAGTCGGTTCGATGTTCGATCCCTATCGATCTCCAAGAAGCGGACGTTTCATCGGATGCAAAAGGGCATTGGCGGCACCACCATGCCGTCAAGCCTCTTCGACGAGTTATCTGATTAAGGAAGCCTCGGGCTACCTGGAGGCCGCTGTCAGTGGCCCTTGATCTTCCAGCTGAACCGCCCGAGGATTTCGTTCAGGAAGCTGTTCCTCGCGAGAAAACGCAAGGGCGGCTTGCGGCGGATGCCGATCGTCCTGTAGTAGCCCATGAGCTGACCCCTGTGTGGCGATTTCTGCCTGAGCCCGCGCTGGATCGCCCGGACGCACTGAAATCGGTCGCCCATAGTCAGATGGACCTTGGCGAGATTGAGGTAGCAGAGGGGCTCGTCGCTGTCCTTCCTCAATGCCTCCTGGCACTGTTCCAGGCCCTCGAGGTGGTCTCCGTCGTGAACGCCCTTGATCATGCCCAGGAAGGACAGGGCCAGAGCGCTGTCCGGCTGGGCATCCAGGTAACCCTGAAAGACGCCCCTCGCAGTTTCGAGGTTCCCGATGTTCACCAGCTTGATGCCTTCTTTCAATCTCTGCGGCACGTCCACCATTTCGAGGTCGGCCATCGCGTCGCTCCCTCAGCCCGAGGTCATCCGGTTCCGTCAATTCCCAGACCCTGCTTCCACGAAGAAAAGAACGGCCGTCCATGCTTGATCGTTCGTCGCCGCGGCCGATGTTCATCAAAGCGCTTCCATTTTTACACTTTAACCCCGGGCGACACAAGGGGGTGCAGGCACGGCGAAGAACCCGGACAGCCGGACGCCTGTTCAATTTTTGAGTGCGCGGCAGTTTGATAGGCTCCCGCCTTCTCGACGGGCGGAGGATGGCGCTCATGGCGCCCATACGCATGTGAGTGAAGACTCTCACCTCAACCCTGAAATGAGCACCTTGACATGGATTTGATGGAGTTGTAGTGTGTATTTGGTAAGTAAGTGCATACATTCATTGGAGGCCGCGGTGGAACTGATCATAGAAGAAAGCAAGAAAGATACTAAGCTGCCCGAGATCCTTCGCGCCGCCCTCGAGCTGTTCACCGAGAAGGGGATCCACGCAACGACGACGAAAGACATAGCACGGCGGGCCGGCGTGAGCGAGGGGGCCCTCTACCGCCACTTCCAGAGCAAGCAGGAGCTCGCCGAGGACCTGTACCTGACCCACCTGTCTTACTTCACGGCCCAACTGGACCGCAGCGTGCTCGTGGTGCCCTCCCTGCGGGAGCGCCTCGACGCCTTCGTGGACGGGTGCTTTCACTTCTTCGACGAGGACAGGACGCTCTTCACTTACCTCATCCTGAGCGAACACAACGAGTTGGGGAGGACCAGCAGGAAGGTCCGTCACATTCGCCATCTGGTGCGGGACATCCTTGTGGACGGCCAGAAGAAAGGTGAAATCCGGGAAGGAGACGTCGAAGTCTTCGGCGCCTTGATCATCGGGATGATCATCCGGGTCGCCATTTTCCGCATCTACGGCCTCATCAGCGGCGACCTGAAAAGCCGGTCCAGGGAGGTCGCCGCCGCCTGCTTCCGCGTGGTCGCTCCCGACGCCGTCATAGGCCGCGGCACGGCGGTGTGAGCCGGGCAACCGGGTGAACGATTAATCCAGCCATCAAGAAGTAGTTGTCGGGGTGCACACCGCGCCCGGCCGTAAGCGCCTCGAATCCTCCATCTTGTCCGTTGGCCTCACGCCCCGGCCTTCGAGAAGGGTCCTTTTCTCGCGCCATTGTGTTCCCCCCATCCACAATCCCGGTGCCCCGTGTTATTCTGATCGTATCTCCTCGGATCGAGCGCCGGCCTGCAGTGAAGAAGCTCTTTTCAGCCGATCCGGCTCCCGATCCCCCAAGAGCGGCGCCGACCCAAACGGTCGTGACCAGGGAGGCCAGAAATGAATGCGCAGGAGAAACTCAAGCTCATAGCCGAAGGGAAGGGGCCATCAAAAGAAGGCCTGGCAGAAGGTGCGGCTATTTTCGCACAGGCCGTGGGCGAAGAGCTGGGCGTCAAGGACGACGAGGTGGCCGTTCTCGTTCTTACCAGCACCGGCCAGACCCTCAAATTCGTGTGGCCGCCCCTTCTCGTCGAGAGCCTGGCCGCATTTCCCGCAGACCACAAAAGCGCCTTCGCATCCTCCGTCCTCACGACGCTTAAAGGGAAGGTCGACAACAAACTGTCCGCGAGCAAGCACCTCCGGTTCTACGAGAGCGTGAAGGGCGCTGAGATGACGGGATTGCCCATCCAGCGGATGATAGCCGTACCGCTCGTCCATGATGATCGCGCCGTCGGCGTGGTCGAAGTATCTCGCAAGGGAAAAACCGCCGAGGATTCCGGGGCAGCCTTCACTCAAGAGGATGCCCGAAAACTTCTGGCGGTCTGCAAGGCATTCACGCCGGCCCTGGCGGCGTTGGTGCCCCAGCCCTTTTTCTGAGCCCGGCCATGAGGTGCGTAACCGGGGCCGCTCGTC
>Ga0307440_1001610_pt1 | contig 10898 bp, 10 predicted proteins | sample SalMarWE160410MG_FD_202150 | JGI IMG/M metagenome (GOLD analysis project Ga0307440, IMG submission 202150) | Salt marsh sediment microbial communities from the Plum Island Ecosystem LTER, Massachusetts, United States - WE1604-10 | ecosystem: Environmental > Aquatic > Marine > Intertidal zone >... | reverse complement strand
GAGCATGCCCTCGGCCTATCGCTCGTGCGCCAGAAACGATTTGACGAGGCCCTGAAGGCTCTCGCGAAGGCGGCTAAGCTGGCGCCGGACAACGCGCGTTACAGCTACGTGTACGCCGTCGCCCTTCAGTCCGCCGGCAAGCTGGAGCACGCGATCCGCGTGCTCGCGGCCGCGCACCGGGCGCACCCGGGGAATGTGGAGACCCTATTTGCCTTGGTCAGCTACAGCCGGGAGGGGGGCCATGAGAAGGAAGCGCTCGCCTATGCCCGCGCGCTGCAGGCGCTGGTCCCGGACAACCCCGCTGTTGATCAGCTGGTGCGGGAGCTGGGAAAAGGCGGCGAAAGCGGTGCCGCCGGGGCTGCCTCACCGCACTAAGGCAACTGCTACGGAAAGTGCACGCCGGCAGAAGTCACCGGGCCACGTTCGAAGGGTCCGCTGCACGGACCTTTCTCCGCGCCGCCTGCCGTCTTGGGAAATGGTCCGCACAGCGGATCTACCAGAAACGGTGGGGCGGGCTAATGCGCCCCGCCCTCATCCACGCCACCGGTGTGGTGCAGGTGGTAGTGCGCGTGGGCAAGACCGTCCGCATGGACGTGCCAATGGGAGTGCAGGAGTTGGCTCGAGCGCAACAAGCCTTCATTGGCAAGAATCTCTGCCGGCCGGCCCTCTGCGGCCAAGTGTCCGCCCTGAAGCACGAAGCAGTAGTCGGCGATCTCGGGGACTACGTCCAGATGGTGGGTTGCGGTGACGACGGTGCGCCCCCCGCCGCGGAAGCCGTTGAGCAAGCGGACAACCTCGCTCTGGCTGTGGGGGTCGAGAGACGCCGTCGGCTCATCGAGCAATAGTATCTGGGGCTCGGTGATCAGCACGGAGGCCAGGGCGACCCGCTTCTTCTCGCCCCCGGAGAGCCGGTGTGGCGCCCGGTGCCTGAGCCCTTCGATGGAAAACTCCGCAAGCGTTGCGTCCACCCGCCGTCGGACCTCCTCGGATCCCCAGCCCAGCTGCAGGGGCCCGAAGGCCAGCTCGTCGAAGACCGTAGGACTGAATAGCTGCACGTCCGGGTTCTGAAACACGAGCCCGACCCGCCGTCGGAAGGCATAGGCGAAGTCGTCATCCCGGAGCCGTTCCTCCGACAGCGCCTCACCAAACGCCAGCACCTCTCCCCGATCCGGAAAGCAGAGGGCGTCGAGCAGCCGCAGCAGGGTGGACTTGCCCGACCCGTTCGCCCCGAGCAGCGCGATCCTTTGCCCCGGCGGGATACGAAGGCTCAGTCCCTCCAGCGCCGGAACATCCTGGTAGCTGTAGTGGACATCCGCCAGCTCGAAAGCCAGTGGCGGCCCGGGCAGGACACCCTCGTCTATCACCGCCGACAACCTTCCGCGCGCATCAGGGCCAACCGAGCAGCCGCCCCGGCGGGAGTCACTGCACGCCGGCAGCCGCCGCGGCAATGGTCAAAAAGCCCGCCAGGGCGATCCAATCAGAGATGCGGGTGCGGAAGTCGTCGACCAGATGCACCTCGCCCCGGTAGCCCCGTGCGACCATCGCGAGATGCACCTCGGAGCTCAGGCGCAGCGCCTTGTCGAGAAGGACCACGGCGCTCGCCGCGGTAAGCCGCCGGCGGTCGGAGCCCTTTAGCGGACCCATGAGGCGGCTCCGGTGGGCCTCGAACATCTGAACGGCGCTGCTCAGCAGCAGAAAGATGTAGCGGTGGGTCATCCCGAGGATCGCGATCACCACCACGGGCACACCCAGGCTGCGCAACGCTTTCAGCACGTGCGGCCAAGGCGTCGTCAGAATGACCAGCAACGCGAAGGTGGCGGCCGTCTCGGCGCGACCGATCAGGAAGGCGGCGCTGCGCAAACCCTGCCAGGTGATGGTCCAGTTCAGGAGCGGCAGCCGAGCGAGCACCTCGCCGGGCACGAGAAAGGGCGCGGGGGCCGCCAGCACGCCCGTGAAAAGCAGCACGCCGAGCCACACCTGGCCCCCAAGCCTTGCGAGGCTGACGTTGGACCACAAGGCGAGCCCGAGTGCGACAGCGAACAAGGCGCCCAAGGCGAGCAGAGACTTCACGAAGACCGCCGTCACAATCAGCGACAGCAGCCCGAGGATCTTGATCCGGGGATCCATGCGCTGAAGCAGGCCTGGGCCGGCCGAGAGTCGCTCCGCATCCGCCGCGTGCTCAATCGCCCCCAGGAGGCCGCGCAGCAGCCGCTCGATGAAATCGCCCCGCCCGTGGCGATGGCCGCCGCGCATAAATGACTGCTCCCCCACGGACCCCGCTCAGCGGCCGCGCGGCAATCGCGGCACCCGCCTTTCGCAAAACGGCCGCGCTGCAGGCAGACAAGGGCGCACGCCCAGAACCCTTTGAACCGTGGCCGTCATGTCAGACCCGAAGGCGTCCCGGTGCACAAAGGCCGACGCGCAGATCGGGGGGACAGGGTTGGCCGTCTGGGGCATGCATCGTTCGGGAGCTCTGAGCGCCTAGGACTCCGGCCTAGAGATCACAGCGGACGGCCGCGCCCTTATGCGGGTATGACGACCCCAGCTTTTGTCATACGCCGGTGATTGTCAAGCGCACTACGCCCGAATCTCCCGGTAATCGGCCAACCAAGCGCTCCGCAGCAACGTTGGTCGGCGCTTGGCGATGGCGCCGATCTCGGCGATGCTAGCGGCGGGGACTCCGGTCTTGGTCAGGGCCGGGTCGGAAGGCCGGCGCTCGAGCCGCCAGATCGATGGACGGACACCAACAAGGCGCTCAATGCGGCCCAGCAGAGGGGATACATCACTGCGATGCATGCTAACGCACGAAAAAAGGTACGGCCTTCCCTTCTGGCTATCTTGCTGATCCTCGCGGCATCAACCGTCACACCTTTACCCTCGGACCGGAACGGGGATAGAGGACGATCCGTCAGCGGCGACGGCTTCCACTTCAGCAACATGCCCGGCAGCCACCGCCACATGGCCCTCTTGTTGGCGAACGCCTTCCAGTACGTGAACCCTGTTCACGGAATCGTCGACCCAGCGTCCGGATACCCGGCGGAAGGCTGGAACCAGGAGCCGCAAAACGGCGTGTTTCTGCGCTCGTTCAGCCAGCTCACTGCGATCGGCGCATGGATCGAGCTGCTGGCCAATATCGCCGGCGGCGCCGCCGACAACCCCTATCTCTCCAAAGACGCGGCACTGAAGGGCATGGCACTCGCCGTCTCGTCCCTGCTCGCCGATCAGCGCAACCCGGACCTCTCCGCCAAGGGATTGCTGGTGAACTTTCTGAGCCTGGAGGGGGGCAAGCGCCAAGGACCCCTGCTGGAATCCGTCGCGAAAAGCCGATTCACCGAGGCCTTCGGGGACCAGCAGGGTAATGCGATCTGGCGGGCCCTCGTGGCGAAGGGGTGGCTCGCGGAGCAGGGCAAGGGACGCGGCGCAAGGATCCTTCGTGTACCGGGCTATGGGCGCGAACACTTCGACGGCCCGCTTGCACCCTACGCAGCGGAGCCCCTCCGATCGGCCGCCATGGGACTCCTGGACCAAAGGGCGGTTACGATCATCTTCGGGGATAACGCCAATCTCTCGGCCGCACTTGCCCGATCTGTGGGCGCACTCCTGCGGCCGGCGATTCGGGATGATCCGAGAGCCGCTGCGCTGAGGGGCCAGATCGAGCGGTTCGTCGAGGGACAAAAGGCGGGTTATTCCCACCTCTTCGACCCTGCCACCGGCACCTTTGTCTTCGGCTGGGAGGCGACCGCGAACCGCTTCGTCGGTTGGGACGACAGCCGGGGGAACTGGGTCACCGGCCAGATGAACTACCTCATCAACGAGTTTCGTGGTCCGTTGACCTTTGTGGTGTTGCGGTACGGACTGCCTGTCGCAGCGATCCGCAACGCCGGATTCAAGATCAAGCCCTACAGATACAGGGACGGGAGGGAGGCATACGCCCCTGCCGCATGGGACGGCTCGGCCTTCCAATTACTCGGGTTGTCGCTGTTCATGCAGGAGACCCGGAGCCCCGGCTGGAGACGCACTCTCGAGACTCTCGTGGACGTCGAGCTGGACTTCTCCGGGAGGCACGGCCTTCCAGGTTTCCTGTCCGAGGCTTACAGCGGCAAGGGAGCCGAATACACGGCTCTGATCGGGATTCCCGATCTCGCGGTCATCGACACGCCCCTCGTCACCCACGCTCCGTCCCTGTATACGCTGGGCGTTGCGTACACGATCGCCCCGGCGAAAGTGGAAGGCTTCCTTCAGGAGCATTGGCCGATGATATCGGGCCTTTTCACGTCGCACGGGCCCTGGGAAGGCTGGGACACGGCGAACCACCGCACCATCCCCTACCAGACCACAGCGCACACCTTGTCCCTCATTCTCGGGGGACTGAGCACCGCGCAGGAAAACATGCGCCGCTATCTGAAAGAACATAATCTCCTGGGGGACCTGGACGGGCTGTACAGACCGGGAGACCGTTCCAACCTCCTGGCCCCGGAGAATCAGGTTCGGGCCTGGACCTCGGATCAGCGCCCCTTTCGATTCGCCCATGACGGCGGCGGGTGCCGGTATTCGGCCTCTCTCACCGGCAGTGGCGGGCTGATCTTCAGCCTGCCCAAGGACCGGACGGTCAGCCTCTCGGACGGAACCCTGTCTATCCGTTTCCGATCGGCGACGGAGCTGCGGGACGCCTCTATCTCATTCAAACGGGCCGGAGACGATCCCCTGCCGCCGCCCGCCATCCCAGTGGAAATCCTCGCTCGCTTCAAGCAGACGCCAAACGATTCGATGGAGATCGTTCTTCCCGCAACCCCCGCCCTGAGCGGGATCAGAGACGTCTCCCTAACCTTTCGAAATCACGGAAAGGAGACGCCGGCGGACATCTCCGTCACTGGCATCCACTTCACGCCGTTCGCATCCACCCGGTAGGGACGCAGCGCCCCCTCGCCCGAATGCCGGAGACCGACGGGAATATCCTCCCGCGCGCCGCTTCTGCGCCCCGCTGCAGATCTTAGGACCGGGCCGGCTCAGAGCCAGCCCTTCAGGCGCAGGATGAGGAGCTGCACCAGGACAATGACACTCAGAAGGCCACAGAGGGCAAGAAAGGCCAACGGGTCCGTCGCCTCCGGGATCCCGGCGAGATTGACCCCCAGGAGGCCGGTCACGAAGCTCAAGGGCATGAAGATCGCCGCGAGCACCGTGAGGGTGTAGATTCGGCGCTCCGTCTTCTCCGAGGGCGAAGGTCTCTTCCTTGGCCTTGGCGTAGTCCTCCCAGCGGATCCGGGACTGAAGATCCGACGCAGATCAATGGACAGTGCCGGCTCGGACATCTCCAGCTCGTACTCCTCATCGAGCACGTCCTGCAGCTCGGCATCAATCCACTCATCCCCGTCAAGATCATCCATATCCACGGTCGTCACTTTCTCCGTTGTCAAACCGCACCCCTCGGTCGCCCGCACCTATCGGCGCGCAGCGCACGGTCCTGAACTGCGCCGCCGGCCACATCCTCATGGCTCTGTCACTCCTGCCAGCGGCCACTCATGACCGTTTCATGTCGTTCCCGGCGCCCGTCAAGCGCACCTTCCGCTGTGGCTCGGAATGACGCTGTAAGCGTCCCGTCCCGCGGCTGCCCCCTGCCCTACGCGGTGCGAGGCCGTAACACATTGGACAAGCGGAGGCCAGGGACCACTTGGGTTCCCCCGCACATAACCCAATCATCTGTCCGCAATTTGTTGGACGCGCTAATCAGTCTACACGGGGGGCATTGTTTGATGCAGATCGAGAACCGTTTGGAGTCTTTCATGTTCGCCGGCCGCTGGATGCTGGTGCCCTTCTACCTGGGCCTCCTGCTGGCTTTGGGCCTGTTGTTGATCAAGTTCGTCAAGGCCTTTCTCGACTTTGCCCCCATGGTCTTCACGAGCCCCGGCGGGGAAGTGATCGTTGCCCTACTGTCGCTCATCGACGTTGTCCTGGTCGCCAACCTCCTGCTCATCATCGTCTTCGCGGGCTACGAGAACTTCGTCTCACGCATGAACATCGACCAGCCGCGAGACCGGCCCTCCTGGATGGGTCAGGTGGGCTTCTCCGGGGTGAAGATGAAGTTGATCGGCTCCATCGTGGCGATCTCCGCCATCGAGCTGCTGCGAATCTTCATGACCACCGGCACGGTGACCGGGGAACAGGTGGGCTGGAAGTTGGCCACACACATCACCCTCGTGATGTCCGGCCTCCTGTTCGCCATCATGGATCGGATCGCCGAAGGGACCAAAGCTGCCGAGAGTGCCCCCAGGGACGAGCGTCCCTGAGGCCATTGGAGCGCTGCCTAAGACCAAGGGGACGACACAAATGAGCACCCCGCAAACCGAAGCTCCCAACGGACGAGCCTCGGGCGCCTCATACAACACGCTCGCCTGGTTCGTGCTGATCGGCCTGCTCGCGCTTTACGCCTGGCACAGGGCGACGCTCGTCGAGGCTGTCGGCCCGCAGCACGCGCAGCGCCATCAGGTTCCCGCAGCACCGGCCGGCACCCTACCTGGTACAGACCAGAGAGTGTCCGGCGGCAAGTCCAAGCCTCTCGCCACCAAGCGGTCCGCGGGGGCCGAGAAGAACGCCTTGGAACGGCAGATCACCCGTGCCAAGGAACGCATCACCGAGCTGGAGCGGACCCTCGCCGCCGAGCGGCAGCGGAACGAGGCAGGTCGCCGGGCGACCCGGCAGAAGCAGGCGAACGCCCTTGCAGCCCAGCGGCGCCTGTGGCTCCAGGTCGGTGAGCTGGGCGGCCACGAGAGCAAAATGGGCATAAAGCTCAGTCTGGGCGGAACCGCTCTCGGCTTCCCTGCGGGAGGGGCAAGCCTTCGCGCAGGCGCCTCGCCGACCCTCGACCGCCTCGCCGAGCTTCTGATCCAACACCCGAGGCTGAGGGTCCGGGTCGAAGGCCACACCGATTCCGTCGGGTCGCAGGAGGCGAACCTCGCACTGTCTCGGGCCCGCGCCGACGCAGTCAAGCGGGCTCTGGTCGAGCGGGGCGTTTCTGCAGACCGCATCCAGACCGTCGGCCTCGGGGAGGCACAGCCGATCGCCGACAATGGGACAACGGCCGGCAGGCGTCAGAACCGGAGAATCGACGTCTATCTCACGGACAGTGCCAAGTAACGCCCCCACACCCGGAAGGCGCCGGCGTTGGCAACGCCGTGTTCTAAGGACACCGATATGCAGGAGCTTAGGTAGCCCATTCGCGCAACGCGCTTGGATTTCCTCCATTCGGCACTTATTCTCATCAGCGGCCCGCGTCCCCTAAGTGAGGGTTCAAGAACAAGTGAAACATCTTTTCGTGGCCTCGATTCCGGCTGCAGAAGCGCACGCTTCGCTTGCGGTCGACAACCACCTTGGCATGGGTCGCTCACTCCTTCCCCCTTGAGGGGGAAGGCTGGGATGGGGGTGGGCGCTACCGTTGGCTATGCTGCTTCGTTTGGCTCCCACCGCCCCTCCCAACTTCCCCCCTTCCAGGAGGGAGAGAGTGCGGGAGAAAGTGAGCGCGATATCTAGAAGTTGTTCTTGCACCGCCACTTAGGACGGACCGAACATACGAGGGAGATGCGAATGCTGGGGCAACTTATTGCAGGCCTGCATGCCTCGAAGGCAGAGAGTTTGGCGAGAACCTTCGCCCTGTTGGGTTGGACCGGATTCTGGTCGCAGCTGGTGTTAGGCTCCATTCCGCTCCTGCTCATGCTGTACGTATTCCTGTTTTCAGGAAACGTCATCAACCCCCGCGCCGCGCTGCCGCTCGTCGAGTACTTGAGCCTAGCCGACCTCTCGCTCCTTCTCTTCCTTATCGTCTGGTTTTATCGGTACACCAGAATTGCCAAGAGCTTGGCCAATCCGACCACCCGTCCCACCGAGTCCAGTCTGGCGACCCGCGTCTGGATCGGACTGGCGGCCAGCAGCCTGGGTATTCTCTTCTCCCTGCTGGTGATGTTGTTCGAAGTCGGCGAGCTCCTTTTTTATTTCCTGGCCGCCCCGCAGGGTGGAATCCCCGCCATCCAGACCACGATCGGGGTTTCTGCCAGCTGGGTCTCCGCTGTGGACCTGGTAAGCCTGTTGACCTTGTTACTGACCCTTGCGGCCCAAGTGATCACTCTAGCCATGGGCCTGTGGCTCTTGTTCCGCACCACCCGCACCGCGGGCGAGCTGGCCGAGTAGAGTGAAGACCCCGTTCAAATGCCGTATTCGCTGCGATAGATTCCCCCCGACCGTCTCGACCACAAGGTGGTCGTGCTTGCTCATCAGGCAGTAAGCGTGACAGACCCCCTTGTAGCGCTCCACCACCTCTGCCAGAACACACAGGACGCGCTCCCGATTTTCGTCGTCCTCCACAATCGACTCGCGCCGGTCGCCACGCGAGCTGATGTGATACAGGGCGCCGGCAAACTCGATGCGCAATAGGGTCTGGCCATGCCAACAGGCTAGCAAGGCCCTTGAGATGCGACAATGCGAGCCCTGACCCCATCTCCTATGTCGTGCGGTTGTGCTTGGCTAGGGCCCTTCTGGTCTGACCGTACCCCTTAAAGTAAACCCGTCCCCTTTCGCAGTGCGCGTGGGTTGGGGTGAGCAATCGAGCCCCAACACCACGGGCGACTGCTATGTTGGGGTCATTCTTCACGGCAAGCTCCTCGTTTACTCTTCCGGCGGCCCCGGCTCACCGAAGGCGCCGCTCTGCTGTAGCTCCTCAATGAAACCGAAGGTGCGCAGGTCGCGGATGCGCTCGGGATAGAGGATGCCGTCCAGATGGTCGCATTCGTGCCGGACGACCCGGGCGTGGAAGCCTTCCGCTTCCCGATCGACGGGATTGCCATGGGGATCGAATCCCCGGTAGCGGATGCGAGTGACCCTGGGAACGAGTCCGCGCATACCCGGGACGCTCAGGCAGCCCTCCCAGCCGTCTTCTTCGTCCGCGGTGAGCGGGGTGATCTCGGGGTTCACAAGAACGGTGCTGGGTACCGGGGGTGCATCCGGATACCGCGGATTGTGATCGATGCCGAACACCACGACACGCAGGGGAACGCTTATCTGAACCGCCGCCAGTCCGGCACCGTCGTAGGCATTCATGGTATCCCACATGTCGGCCACCAGGTCGTGGAGCTCCCGGGTATCGAGCACGTCGACGACTGCGGCAGGCTGTCTCAGCCTTGGGTCGCCCATACGAAGGATTCGGTGTACCGCCATTCGCTCCTGCTCCGATAGATTAAGGCGATTTCTGTCATATCTTGTACCGGCTTGCTTGTCCTTTCGCCCGCCCTCGGCGTCGCGCCGCCGGTCACAGAGCCCGGCTATGCTCCCGGCGGCACTCCTTGAAGCCGAATGAAAATCCGGCGCAATCCGGTATAAGATTTTCCGGCAATCGGCTAAGGGCGCCGGCCATTATCCATTGCGGGTGGGAACCATACCGATGCGGGCGATTGCGGCCATCCCCTATGTCCCGGGGCGCGCTCGGGGCGCCCTGCGCTTCGGTGCCGCGCACGCGTCGACCGATGCTATCAGTGTGGTTCCGGCGGCGGAAATCCCAAGGCTCGCCGTCCGGTCCGCCGGCATTATCGCGGTCGATGCCGCCCCCCTCTCTCATGTGATGATTCGCCTGTTCGGGGCCGGCATCCCGACCGTTATCCTGAGCAGGAAGGAGGCGGGCGGACTCCCCGAGGGGCGAGAGGTCTGGCTCGACGGTCTTACCGGGACGATCAGCGATTCCGCGGAGGGTCTGGCCGACAAGGCGCCGCCTCCGCCGCCGTTTGGCGTTCCCGTCACGACGGCCGACGGGGTGGCTGTCAGTCTGCGCGCGAGCGTCGCCAGCAGGGAGGCGGCCGCGCGGGCGCGTGCCAACGGAGCGACCTCCATTGGTTTGGTGCGCTCCGAATACCTTGAGCCGCCGGACGGGCGCGTGCCGGATACGGCCTACTTTCGCGCCGCCTTCGGGGAGCTCTGCGAGGCCGCATGGCCGCTTCCGGTGACCGTGCGCCTGGTCGACGCCGCCGGTGACAAGTGCCCCGCCTGGCTGGGTCAGCAGCCCGACGTGCTTCGGGTCCTCGGCCTCCAAGGGTCACGCCTTTTTGACACGGAACCTACCCGTAGCGTCGTCCTCGCCCAGGTGACAGCGCTCGGCACCATTGCGGCGGCATTTGACCTGTCCATCCTGGTGCCCTTCATCACCAGCATCGACGAGCTGCAGCGCTGGCGCGACCTGATCCTTGCGGCTCTGCCCGCGCCGCTCCCGATCGGGACCATGGCGGAGACACCGGCGGCCCTGCTCACGCTTCCGGAGCTGCTGGCCGCCGGGGACCTGGTGGGGGTCGGCTGCAACGACCTGATGCAGTGCCTCTTCGCCGCTGACCGGGATCTGGCCGCCGTAGCCCATCTGATGGATCCCTACGCACCGGCGGTCTATCGTCTTCTTCGGCTCGCCGCGGGTACGGCAGCCCAGCACCTGGATCGGGTGCATCTGTGCGGCCTGCTCCCCCAGCTTCCCGGCGTGATGCCGCTCCTGATCGGCCTCGGCTTTCGCGCATTCTCGGTGGAGCCCGTGCTCATCCCCTGGCTGGCAGCCACCGTGCGGACACTCGACCTGCCTTCCGCGGTCGAGCTCGCCGGAGATGTTTGCGCTGCGCCCGACGCCCGCGCCGTCCGTGAGCTGATCCGGTTGCCGGCGGCGGCGCCTTGGGCCCTGGGCGGGTGGGCGGCGACTGCTTAATCGCCCTCGGCGTAGGCGATAGCCGTATTGTGCCGCATGTCATCGTTGCACCCATTCGGCGCAATACGCTCCGCTATTGCGCCCTTCTATGAGGCTCAGCCTGTCAAGCCCCGAGGCGTTGGCTAGCACGTTCTCTGAAATCAACTCATCGGTGTTATCCACGCTTTGTCCACGGGCGCAG
>Ga0307440_1001609_pt1 | contig 10898 bp, 9 predicted proteins | sample SalMarWE160410MG_FD_202150 | JGI IMG/M metagenome (GOLD analysis project Ga0307440, IMG submission 202150) | Salt marsh sediment microbial communities from the Plum Island Ecosystem LTER, Massachusetts, United States - WE1604-10 | ecosystem: Environmental > Aquatic > Marine > Intertidal zone >... | reverse complement strand
TGTTCACACGCGTCCAAATATCGATAGAAGACCATGACTCAAACCCTTGGCGCAACTATAAAAGGACCATTAAACGCGCCGACGTTTCCGGTCTTGCCCGATTTTTGCAAGAAAAAAGCAATCCCTTATCTGCACTCTTTGATAGAAATGGCAGAATATCAAACGATTTTATTACCCGCCTCTATACCGGTGATATTGGCAGCGGAAATATCATAAAACAGATCTTTCAGGAGATTTATCTTGGGGAAGCGCTTTTCGAATCCACCTATCAGGTTCAGTCAAAAGTATTTCACGAAAAAGGACTCATCGATCAAGAAACCTTGCTGATCGACAAATCCACTCTTGAAAACCTATCCCGACGGAATATCTTGGCCATCGCCACCGGCCGGCCCCGGGTCGAGGCAGACTATCCTCTTGAATTATTTAATCTGAAAAAGTATTTTACTTACGTCCTAACGCTGGATGATTGCATAAATGAAGAGGAAGAACGATTTAAAAATGACAAGAAAAAGGTTTCTCTCAGCAAACCGAATCCGTTTATGCTCGACGCCATCGCCGGGGCTCTGGAAAACAGGGTGTCCGGACATTATTATGTCGGAGACATGCCCGATGACATGATGGCGGCTTCAAATGCCAGAGCAGGATATATCAGTATCGGAATTCTTAAATCATCATCAGATAAAGACCGGTTGAGAAGAGATCTGGAATGCGCAAACGCTGATTATATTATTGAAGATTTCGATGAATTGGCAAAAATCGTGGATTCCAACTATTAATTCGAAATATCTGAACTTAACATCATATTAAAGGTTTAAAAAAATTATATATACTGAGACCTTTGAAAAATATTCATTTTTTTTCAAGACCAAGAAAGGCGAAAATTTTAACCACAGACATACATCTAGTATTTCGAGGATTAAAATTCGAGCCTGACGCAGGGATTGGAAAAAAGAGGACGTTTTCCAAAGGGCTCATAGCAGGGTTTCCACCGGACAATATTCCAAATCAAAGGCATCGGCCACCGCTTTATAGGTTACCTTCCCTTTGAGAATATTGATGCCTTTGAGAATCTCCGGATTTTCTTTTGCCGCTTTCTTATATCCTTTATCCGCAATCTCAAGGGCATACGGCAACGTTACATTGGTAAGCGCTTTTGTGGAAGTATATGAAACCGCACCGGGCATATTGGCTACACAGTAATGGATAATACCATCGACCTCGTATATAGGATCATCGTGCGTGGTGGGTTTTGCGGTTTCAACGCACCCGCCCTGGTCGATGGCCACATCAACAAGGACCGATCCTTTCTTCATGATTTTCAACATATCGCGGGTGATCAATTTGGGAGCCGCAGCCCCATGAATCAAAACAGCGCCCACGACAACATCCGCTTCTTTTAAAAGTCTTCTGATGGTAGCCGGGCTGGACATGATCGGAAAACAGTTCCTGGGCATGATATCCGCCAGATATCTAAGCCGATCAGGACGGGTGTCGAGCACATACACCTTTGCACCAAGACCGCAGGCGATTCCGGCGGCGCTGGTCCCCACAATCCCGCCACCGATTATCAGAACAACGCCGGGCTCGACTCCTGGAACTCCGCTGAGAAGGACACCGCGGCCGCCATATGTCTTTTCCAAGTATTTGGCGCCTTCCTGGACGGCCAGTCGGCCGGCGACTTCACTCATGGGGGTCAGCAGCGGCAGGGATCCGTTTTGTTGTTCAACGGTCTCATAGGCAACGGCAACAGCTCCGGAGTCCATAAAGGCTTTTGTGAGTTCCAAAGATGCGGCAAAATGAAAATAGGTAAACAGAACCTGCCCCTTTTGGATAAACGGATATTCAACGGGAAGGGGTTCTTTTACTTTCATAATCATCTCGCATTCCTGGTAAATCTCTTTCGAAGTACTGCAGATTATTGCCCCGGCGTTTTCATATTCTTTGTTGGAAAAGTCAGACCCGGAACCGGCATCGGTTTCAACCCGCACCTCATGTCCGTGTTGCCGCATCTGCTCGACACCTTCCGGTGTAACCGAAACCCTGTTTTCTTTTGTTTTTATCTCTTTTAAAATACCGATTTGCATAACGTCCCCCTTCTACCGTGAGTTAGTACGCTAACTTCTTTTTCCACAAAAATAAGTTTGACATCCATCTTAACTGTTTAGTAATGTTACGCGTCCTTTAAAGCCTTGGACATGAACGGTTATTTGCATTTCTTTTGCGCATCAACGCGTGAATACTATAGTTCAATGATTCGTAGAAAGTGACATCAAAAACATCCATTAAAAACTATCGCTGGGGCTATCTTTATGTCGTTTTGGCCGCCTTAATGTGGGGGCTGTCCGGCGCATCGGCAAAATTTCTCTTTAAAAGCGGCATTACGCCTTACCAGTTGGTACAACTTCGCCTGACCATATCCACGGTCCTCTTATTTTTATGGTTGCTGATACGCAACGCATCCCTTCTTAAAATAGACCGAAAAGATATTTTATATTTTATGCTGTTCGGTACCGTCGGGATGGCCGGCGTTCAATTCACTTATCTCTTTACCATCAGTAAAATCAAGGTCGCCGCAGCTATCCTGCTTCAGTACCTTGCGCCGAGTTTTATAGCGATCCACTCGGTGGTGTTTATGCGAGAAAAGCTTGCACCGGCAACCATTGTGGCGCTGCTTGGGGCCACGTTCGGCTGCTATCTCGTTGTCGGTGCTTATAATCTTGATATTTTGACCATGAATATCATAGGTATTATCAGCGGCATTCTGTCAGCTGTCACCTTTGCATGGTATTCCATCCATGGTGAATACGGCATGCGCCGTTATAATCCGTGGACCGTACTTTTTTTTGCACTCTTTTTCGGGGCCCTTGTGTGGAACGTACTGCATCCTCCCCTTGAAGCTTTCATGCACGCCTATTCTCCGGTGCAATGGTCATGGATACTATATATCGGTGTTTTAGGGACGCTGGTTCCTTTTGGCCTTTACCTGGAAGGAATCAACCTGATTCGATCCACCCGCGCCAGCATCACCGCCACGCTTGAACCCATCACGGCCGGCATAATATCCTATCTTTTTTTAAATGAACTCATGGAGACCGCTCAGATCGTCGGCGGCATCATTATCATTGCATCCATTATCATACTTCAATTGCATCAGGAACAGGATAATAAATCGCCAAGTATGATCCGGGCACAACGCCGCACGGATCAACCCTAGCATCGAGACCTTGTTCTCGCATCAAGACCTGGGAAAAAATTATTTCAGCCCTTATTCCCCCAAATATGCTTTTTTGACCTTTTCGTTTTTTAAGAGTGCCGCTGCACTGTCTGTCAATACGATTCGACCGGTTTCCATAACATAGCCGGTATTTGAGATGCTCAGCGCCATGTGAGCATTTTGTTCTACCAGAAAAATAGTCACCCCGTTTTTGTTGATTTCCAGAATGGTTTCAAAGATCTTCTCCACCAGTTTGGGAGCCAAGCCCAAAGACGGCTCATCCAGCAACAAGAGTTCCGGCCGCGACATAAGGGCCCGTCCGATGGCGAGCATCTGCTGCTCTCCGCCGCTTAAGGTCCCGCCCAGCTGACGGGCTCGGTCCTTTAATCTCGGAAAAAGGCCGAATACCCATTCCATATCACTGGCCACCTCAGCCTTGTCATTGCGCAAATAAGCCCCCATCTCCAGATTTTCCAGCGTTGTCATTCGTGCAAAAATCTGTCGTCCTTCGGGCGCTTGGGAAATCCCCTGAACAGCTACTTGTTCGGGCCGGAGACGGTGGATCGGGTGGCCTTTGAAACGGATCTCACCCCTGGCTGCACGCTGAACCCCGAATATCGTTAACAAAGTCGTTGATTTGCCGGCGCCGTTTGCACCGATTAAGCAGGCGATATCGCCGGAAGGAATCGTACAGGAAATGCCTTTCAAGGCATGAATATTCCCGTAATACGTATGCACGTTCTTAAGTTCGAGAATCGACGGCTTGATAGCTCTCCTCCAATTCTTCAATGGTGTCTGTTTCAATGTCGGATGGTTCAAGTTTGCGACGCGTTGCCGGAATAAGGCCCTCCGGCCGTAAAACCATCATCACCGCCATTGCCAGACCGAATGCAAACATTCGATAATCTTGCAGCTCTCGAAATACTTCCGGAACGGCAATCAAAAGAACGCCCGCCAGAATAACACCGGGGATGCTGCCTGCACCTCCTAAAACAACGATGCAAAGGACAATACAGGATTCCATGAAAATAAAAAAGTTCGGATTGGTGTAACTCAGCTTGGCGGCAAAGAACGCCCCCGCCACCGAAGCAAAAGCCGCTCCCATCGCGTAAGCGAGCAATTTCAGCCAGGTGGTGGGAACCCCGGACAATTCGGCCGCCACCTCATCTTCACGGATGGCAACCCATGCGCGACCGATACGGGATTGATCCAGTCTTCGAACCCCGATAACGGTCAACACAGCAATCAGCAATATAAAATAGTAAAGGGCGTGCAAAGATTTCAACGAATACGTCGCCCACTCCAAACCGCCTTGAGAAAATGCCGGATACATGACCGACGGTTTGGCCATTCCAAGCAACCCGTTAGGCCCTTTTGTAAGACTGTCCCAATTATTTAAAACCAGACGAATAATTTCTCCGAAACCCATGGTGACAATGGCAAGATAATCACCTCGCATCCTGAGTGTGGGATACCCGATAACACAGCCGAGAATCGCCCCTAAAAGAATGCCGATGGGCAGACAGAGCCAAAAAGACATACCGAAATGCAGATTGAGCAGGGAGTAAGTATAGGCGCCCACCGCATAAAAGGCGATATACCCGAGATCCAGCAAACCCGCGAGTCCGACCACTATATTAAGACCCAATCCCAGAACAATATAGATCAGGCACGTAATCCCCACATCCACCATGTAGTTGTTTGCCAGCAACGGATATGCTGCAACGGCAGCCAACAGCATGAGAGTCCAGTGTCTAACAGGTATTTTTTTAAATTGTTTCGATACTCGGTGACTGACTGAATGACGCCCGCCCAAAGTTTTTTGGTAAATGCCGCTTTGCCGCACAACCTGATTCAACATGCCCAGGGCAAGAACGCCGACAAAAACTCCCCACACGATAAAAGCTCTTTTTGCCTCAAAATGGGTGCCGGGAAAACCCACCATCGGCAGTATAAGCACCGCCAGAAAGAGAGAATAGATGATAAATTTTTTGAATTCGCCGTTGCCCATTTCAGACCCTTGTTTCACTGACGTCCTCGCCGAGTATGCCGCTTGGCTTAAAGTAAAGCACCAGAATCAGCACGATGAAGGTGGTCACGTCTTTCCACGCGCTGGGCAAAAATGCCGACCAGAGCACCTCGACCCCGCCGATGATCATTCCACCCAAAACCGCTCCCGGAATAGACCCGATACCGCCTAAAATAGCCGCGGCAAACGCCTTGATCATATAAATAAATCCCATGTCGAAACGGACCGATCCGTAATACATGCCGACCATAACCCCTGCCGCGGCACCCAGGGCCGGGCCGATTATAAAGGTCACGCGAATGGTTCTGTCGATATTAATGCCCAGCATCCGGGCCATGACCTGGTTTTGGGCTGTCGCCCGCATGGCCTTTCCCAGTTTGCTCCAGTTCACAAACATGTTCAATGCCACCATTAAGACCAGCGACAATATGATGATAAAAACCTGACCGTAAGTGATCCTTGCGCCGATAATCGAAAAACCCTTCATGCCGAAAATAGCCGGATATGCCCGGTCAGACACGCCCTGGCTGAGCATCATGCCATTGGATAAAAATATCGACATCCCAAGGGCGCTCAGTATCGCCGCCAGACGCGATGCATTACGCAGCGGCTTGTAAGCCACATGCTCGATAGCGACGCCAAGGACCCCCACATATGCCATGGCCATGCCGAAAACAAGAAATAACGTCAGGACAAAGTGTGTTTCAACAAAACCGTATTTTTGAAGTGCGGACAGGACGATGATGCCGATAAACGCGCCGGCTGTAAACAGCTCGCCATGGGCAAAATTGATCAGTTCGATAATACCGTAAACCATGGTATACCCCAGGGCGATCAGAGCATAGATGCTGCCCAGGAATAAAGCGTTGATCAGTTGTTGAACAAGGAAAGACGAGGTATCCATTCAAATCCTGTGTTGTCGTAATTTTGGGGTGAAATTTTCCATCAATATACGTAAAAATAGACCAGGGGCGATGGGCCCCCGGTCTATTTATTTCGACACTAGAAGTATTTTTCCGTCAATGGATCCCAATACGGTACGAATTTTCCGCCCTTGACAATCCAGATGATGTGCGCCAGCTTTCTGTCGCCTTTCTTGTCGAACTTGATTTTGCCGGACACGCCGTTCCAGGTGTTATCGCGGATCGTGGCGGCAACTTTGTTCGTGTCTGTCGTGCCGGCCTTCTTGACGGCTTTCATGAAAACCATGGCGGAATCATAGGCATAATATCCGTATGAGCCGATAGTTTGGGTGTTCCACATTTTTTTGTAGGTTTTTTCAAAGTTCCTTCGTTCCGGTGTATCCGGCGCCTTGGCAAAGGTCAAAAATGTTCCTTCGGCAGCTTTTCCACCTACTTCGAGAAATTTGGGATGAAAGACCGCATCTTCCGACAACAGTTTGGCCCTAATGCCCAATGCTTTGGCCTGTCTCACCATCAAGGATCCTTCGGGCTGATAAACCCCCATGTAAATGGCATCGGGATTAATTTTCTTTAGCTTGGTCAGCACGGCCGTAAAATCCTTGTCGCCGGGTGTAATGTGCTCCAACGCAACGATCTTGATCTTTTTATCTTCATTGACGAATTTGGTGATGTTCTCGGTCAGGCCCACGGTATAGGTCTGGCGATCGTCGATCAGCGCCAGTGTTTTGACTTTCAGGCCGTCTTCGAGAAATTTGACCGTTGACCAGGCCTGAATATCGTCCCGGGGACACATCCTGAAAATCTGCTTAAATCCCCTCGCGGTAACATCGGTATGGGTTGAAGCCGGTGTAATCTGTATGATGTTGGCTTCGTTCAATGGTACCGATGACGGAATGGTCGCAGATGAACAATAAGCGCCGACAACGCCGTTCACGCCTTGGTTGATCAGGTTGTTGGCAGCCATGGTCGCTTTACCGCCGTCACAGGCGCTGTCACCGGGAATAACTTCTATCTTATATCCTGGAATGCCGCCGGCTTTTTGAAATACGGCAGCCGCGGTTTTAACCCCCTGGAGGATGTCCGTACCGTCTTGGGCATAGGGGCCGGTCAATGGACTCAACGTTCCGATTTTTAGTGTCTTTGCCGCTGCCGTGCCGTAAAATCCCATTACCACCGCGAAGCACAGCACCAAAATTCCCATTTTTTTCATACCTTACCTCCTTCAATTGATCGTTAATAAAATACCATATAAACCAAAGGATTCAACAAGAGCCTCCCCCTAAAATTCAGGCCTTTGCCTTAGCTTTGGTCCCCAAATAGGCCTCGACGACCTTCTCGTTTTGTTGGATCTCTTTGGGTTCACCCTGGGCGATTTTGTGGCCGTGATCCAGAACAACCACCATTTCTGAAATCCCCATAACCAGTCGCATATCATGTTCGACCAAGAAAATAGTCAGTCCTGTGTCACGCAGTCTAAGAATCAAATTCATCAAATCAGCGGTTTCACTCGGATTCATACCGGCCGCAGGCTCGTCAAGAAGCAGCATTTCGGGTCGTGTAGCGACGGCCCTGGCAATTTCCAGGCGACGCTGATCACCGTAAGCCAAGTTTGACGCATATTCATTATGGTGATCGGCCAAACCCAAAAACTCAAGGGTCTCCAATGATTTTTCGATGATTTCTTTTTCCTCCCGAATCGCAAAGGGCGTTTTAAACAAGGCGCGAAATGCTCCGCTTTTGGTCCGGCAGTGCATACCGACCTGAACGTTCTCAAGAACTGTCATGGATTTAAACAGCCGAATATTTTGAAACGTCCGTGCGATGCCGTGTCTGATGATGCGGTTGCTTGTCAAATGGTTGAGTTTTTTACCTTGGTAGGAAATCGTTCCTTCACTGGGAGGATAAACTCCGGTAATCATGTTGAAAACCGTTGTCTTTCCGGCGCCGTTGGGTCCGATAAGGCTGAGGATTTTTCCTTTTGGAACCTCAACATCCAGATTGTCGACAGCCAGAAGTCCGCCGAATCTTTTCGACACATTTTTTAGAGCTAAATCAATCATATTCGTTGAACGAAGCAAACGACCAACATTCCTAAATCTTTTATATGTATTTGCTGCAAGGTCTCTATAAAATGAATGATATTTAGTCAAGCTATAATATCACGCTTGTCAAATTTCTATTTCACTGGTGCCGGCATGTTTTTTGTCCGGCTTACAGGGACAGCCATGTCCCAATCCCGGTTTCAACGGCATTTTTAAAGATCATGGGCGCCACCGCCATGTCGTCCAATGCCAGTCCCAAATTGGCGGTCATGGTCCGTTCGGATGCCGTCTCTCTTCCTGGTTTTTGTCCGGTGACAAGTTCGCCTAAATCGGCATGAAGCGCCGGTATGCGCTGAAAGTAGCCGTTTTGCTGATAGTGGCGAAGCTGTTGGGTGTCGTCCGTGCAAAACTTGTCCGACTCGGCCATGGCCTCAGAGTGCCAGTAGGCATCAAAATCTACCAAAGAGGCAAAAGCCCCTGCATCCAACCATCCTTTTCGGATCGTAGAATGGGGCGTTTTTAGAATCGGACCCGCAGTGACAACGATATCACATCCGGTTACCGCTTCGCGCGGTGTTTTGGCGGCAACCACTTCCAAATCAAACCGCGATCGGATTTCCTCGGCATATTCGGAGGCTGCCCTGGCATTGACATCATAAGCCATAACACGTTTCAGCGGAAAAAGCACTTTCAGTGCCTCGACATTGGTTCGCCCCTGAACACCGCACCCCAGAACACCCACGGTCGATGATTCCGGACGGGCCAAATACCGTGCCGACAGGGCCGAAGCCGCACCAGTCCGCATGGCCGTAATCCATACGCAGTCCATGACCGATATCGGAAGACCGGTTTCAGGATCGTTAAGAATGAGCAAACCCGTAATGTACGGCAGCCCTTTCTTATGATTTTCAGGGAAACCGCTGACCCATTTCACACCCGCCGACTTCATGGCCGGAATGTACGCCGGCATTGCGTGAATGAAGTTATCGCCCCCGCCCGGATGGATACCGGGTTTGGGGGGCATCTCGGTGAGTCCGTTGCCCTTTTCCCGAAAGGCGATCTCCAAAGCATCGATGACGTCGGCCATCGCCAATCCTACGCTTTGAACATCATCTCTGGAAAGATAAAGAAGTCGGCCTGTTTTCATTTTACCTCCTTGTAATCAACCACCTGATTTGCTATTTAGTGCCTGAACGAAAAATCCTATTTTTCGTTCGGGCACTGGTAAATTTTAATGACCATGAACCCTTATCCGCGAGTTCTTTCAGAAAAAATTTAATCATCTTTGAAGCGAACCCTTACTCGCATTTGCTTTATATCATCGTTAAGAAAGTCGTCAAAATGACCCAAAAACGTCACGGTTTGCTTGAAATTCATCTGGCGGTATTGCTTTTCGGACTTGCCGGTCTGTTTGGAAAATTATTGTCCTTATCCCCGGTTTTCATCGTCTTGGGTCGAACCTTTTTTGCCGCATTGACCTTGAGCGCCGCGCTTTTCTACTTTAAAACTCAAATTCGTCCAAAATCAAGGCAGGATCTGATCGTTCTTCTTTTCCTCGGCATTTTATTGGCCATCCATTGGACAACCTTTTTTCAAGCGATCCAGATTTCAACCGTTGCCGTGGGGCTGCTGACATTTTCGACATTTCCGATTTTCGTTACCTTTATGGAGCCTTATTTTTTTAAAGAAAAATTGCGCCGTTTTGACATCCTGACAGCAGGAGCAGTGGTATTGGGGCTGATTCTGGTTGTCCCGTCCTTCGATTTTAGGAACCATATCACCCAGGGTGCGTTTTGGGGGGTAATATCGGGATTCACATTTGCTATATTATCCATACTCAATCGAAAGTACGTCGGCACCTATCCGCCCATATTGATTGCCTGTTATCAAAACTGGATGGCAACCCTGATGTTGGTGCCATTTCTGTTTTTTAAAAAGCTTTCCATCCATCCGATGGATTTTCTCTACTTGGCCTTCCTCGGGATTTTCTGTACGGCAGTTGCCCATGTTCTCTTCATCAAAAGTCTTGTTCATATCAAGACGCAGTTGGCAAGCGTGACCGCATGTCTCGAACCGGTTTACGGCATTCTTTTTGCATTTGTCCTGCTCGGCGAAACCCCGTCATTTCGAACGATCCTCGGAGGCGCTATTATACTCGGAACCATCACCATAGCAAGCATGAATCGGCACGCAAATGAACATATAACCGCAAATGGACGCAAATGAACAAAAATATCATTTTAATCTAACATTGAAATCCCGGTCCTCTGTGCCAAGTCAGCAATAACGGCTCTTTCTTGGAGCTTTGTGTCTAAAAATACAAATTCCAAGCACCAAATTACAAACAAATTATAAATTTTTACCCTGTGAAATAAATCGAAGATTTAATGCGAAGCATTATTTAACAGGTTAAAATATTTGGGTTTTGGTATTTTGGATTTCAACCAATAACCATCAACGGAGCAAATCCCGTCAGGGAATAACCAAAGCTGAGCCCTCTGGGCTCGAATTCTTTACTCATGCTCATCCGCGGTTTCCCTATCCGGATCCACATGAATAATGATGCGACTGAAATTTCCCACATCTTCAACCAAACAACCTTCCACCGCTTTTGCAATCTTATGCCCCTCCGAAACCGTCAATCCGCCATCGACAACAATATGTATTTCCATTTGATAAAGGCCGCCGGA
>Ga0307440_1001608_pt1 | contig 10903 bp, 5 predicted proteins | sample SalMarWE160410MG_FD_202150 | JGI IMG/M metagenome (GOLD analysis project Ga0307440, IMG submission 202150) | Salt marsh sediment microbial communities from the Plum Island Ecosystem LTER, Massachusetts, United States - WE1604-10 | ecosystem: Environmental > Aquatic > Marine > Intertidal zone >... | reverse complement strand
AGCACGTCTTGTGCGAGCCTTGCCCCTGCTGCGGCGGGCGGGGGACCCTGAAGACGGCAGAGACCACCTGCTACGAGGTCTTCCGGGAGATCATGCGGGAGGCCCGCCAGTTCGAGGTGGAGACGCTTCTGGTGCTGGCCTCCCAGGAGGTCGTCGACCGCTTGCTCGACGAGGAATCGGGACACCTGGCGGAGCTGGAGGAGTCCATCGGCAAGCCGATTCGACTGCAGGCTGAGACGCTCTATACCCAGGAGCAGTACGATGTGGTGCTGATATAGCGTGTACCGGGGGGCGACTGTGACAGATCGAGCAGGAGGCGGCGGTCGAGGGTCGTTTTCGGTCTGGTCATTGCGCCCGTTGGCATCGTGGGCGCGTCGGCTGGCGGCTCGAGGAGCGGCGGCGCAGGTCGGATGATACGCCGCTTCAAGTCCGCGGGGGCCGGGGCCGTCCGGCTCAGTCTGATCCTCATCGCGGCGGCGGGTGTCGTCGTCGGGACCTTGCACCTCGCCCTGCCGTTCGCCAACCTGTTTCGCACCGAGCTGGAGGACCGTCTCTCCACGTTGCTCGGCCTGCGAGTCGAGGTGGATCACCTTGGGGTGGGGCTGGCCGGACTCGTGCCCCGCGTCAGTCTCATGGGCGCCAAGCTGGTGGACCCAAAGAGCGGGTGCACCCAGCTCAGCCTGGACCAGCTGCAAATCAAGCTCGACCTGCTTGCCTCGCTGGAGGCACGCGCGCCCCAGATCGATGCCGTGACCATGGTCGGGGCACACCTCGTGGTGAAGCGTCTGGCAGAGGGAGGAGTCGCCATTGCCGGTTTGGAGGGCATTCAGGGCGGCGCCTCTGCGGCCATGGCATTCTTTCTCGGCACCGGCCGCTTCCTCTTGAGCAAGAGCGAGCTCCGGGTGCTGCTCTCCCCAGGGGAGACCCCCGGGCTGCGGCTCACCGGTGTGAGCATGCGGTTCGACAATGAAGGCGCCCGCCATCGAATCGGTCTGCGCGGACGGATCGCGGGGGAGCCCGACAGCAGCCTTCACGTGGCCGCCGACCTGCAGGGCCTGCCGGCCCATCCGGTCGCGTGGGGGGGGCAGACCTACGTGCATTGGAAGGGCCGCAATGTCGGTGTGCTCGCCCAACATTGGTTGCCGCCCCTCATGCATCTGCGAAGCTCGGGACTCGATATCGAGGGTTGGACCGACTGGCGGGACGGCGCGCTGAAGGAGGTGCTGGGACGCGCCCGCCTGGCCGGCCTCCAGGCATCCGTCGATCCCCCTGAGGGACAGGCATCCCGCACCCTGCGGACAGACCAGATGAGCGGGGTCCTCCGGTGGCGGCCCACGCACCGCGGCTGGCGCCTGGACGCGACCTCCCTCACCCTGGTACGGGAGTGGCGCCGTCGGCCGCCCGCGGATCTCAGTATTAGGCTTGAGGCCGGCGCGGGAGGGCGGACCCTCGCTGGCGCCGTCAGCGCATTCGACCTTGCCGATGGGGGGGCGCTGCTTGATCTCTTCCCCGGGACTGGGCCGACCCTGACCCACTGGCTGCGGGCCGCCCGTGCGGAGGGCGCCGTGCGCGACCTTCGCCTGCGTGTGGCCTTCCCGGCGGAGGGACCCGTCCGCTGGGCCGCGAGCGGGCGCATCCTCGGCCTCGGCTTCGCGCCTAGTGGGCATGTTCCGGGTCTCGGCGGTATCAGCGCCGTCTTCTCCGCCGACGACGCTGGCGGCACCGCCCGCATCCAGTCCCGTGCCCTGAGCTTCACGCTGCCGCACCTCTTCCGACAACCTATCCGTGCCGACCAGGTGGAGGGGGAGGCCCACTGGCAGCGGGTTGACGATGGCGGTTGGCGGATCGAGGCCCCTGACCTTCTGGCGGAGAATCGGGACATCAGCACCCGCTCCCGCCTCGCGGTCGACCTCCCAGCAGGGCTGGGGAGTCCGTTCATCGACCTTCAGACGGACTTCTGGAACGGCGACGCGGCCGCGGTTCCCCATTATCTGCCGGCGGGCGCGCTGAAGCCCGCGCTGGTGAGCTGGCTGGACAGGTCTTTGGTCAGTGGTCGGGTTCCCTCCGGGACAATGTTGTTTCGGGGCACCGCGGACGACTTTCCATTCCGCCGAAACGAGGGCCGCTTCGAAGCCGTTTTCGGCGTAGAGGACGGCATTCTCGATTATGAGCCGGATTGGCCCCGGCTGGAGGAGATAGCCGGCGAGGTACGATTCGAGAATCACGGCTTCGAGACCCGTGTCGCAAGCGCGCGGTTTCTCGAGAGCGAGGTCCTTGACGCCCATGCTCGCGTTGCCGACCTCTTTGACGCCGCGGCCGTGCGAATTGAAGGCTCGGTCGAAGGACCGCTCACCGACGGCCTGCGGACTCTGCGGGAGACGCCGCTTAAAGCCAAGTTCGCGCCGTTGGCCGAAGGCCTGCGGGCGAAAGGCTCCTCCCGCGCGGATCTGGACATGTCCATCCCCCTGCGGCCGGCCGTCCAACTGGCCATCAAGGGCCGGTTGTCCTTCCTGGCGCCCGCCCTCCTTGCTTTTCCGGACTGGGACCTGCGTCTCTCGGACCTTACCGGCAGCCTCTCCTTTACCGAGGCCGCCCTGTCGGCGGATGACCTGTCCGCCCGGCTTTGGGACGTCCCTCTGCGCATCCGGGTCGAGACCCCCCCAGGAGGTGGCGGAGACCTGACCCGCATTCGGGTGGAGGCGCCTTTGGGGACGTCCCTTCTTGCGCAGCGGCTCCCAAGCCCGCTATGGGATCTGGCCGACGGAACCACGCGTTGGGATCTGGCCCTGGACTTCCGCAGTGCGGATCTGGCGCGGCGTCCTCTGCCCCTGGCCTTCACCTTGACCTCCGGGATGGAAGGCCTGGCCATCGCGCTGCCGAAACCTCTGGGAAAGCCAGCTCCCTCCAGCCTTCCCCTGCGCCTGAAGGGCCGCCTGGCCAAGGGCGAAGACGTGGTCGTGCAAGGCGCTTACGGCGAGCTGGGCTTCAATCTTGCCTTCAAGCGTGATAGCGCCGGTGACCTGCGCTTCGCTCGCGGTGCCCTGGACCTGTCCGGGGATGTCCGGCGACTCCCTGAAGCCGGGGGTCTCGAGCTGAGCGGCAGCCTCCGGACTCTGGATTTGGGGCCCTGGCTCGCGGTGTGGGCAGGGCACGGAAAGAACGGGTCGGACCCCGGCCTCCCCGGGATCCCTTTGCGCGGTGGGGACTTCAGGGTTGAGCAGCTGCGCTGGGGGGATCTGGCCTGCAACGGGCTGCAACTGAATCTGCGGCGGGGACCCGACCGATGGGAGGTCGGGCTCGACGGTGACGGCATCTCCGGAGATCTCCGGATTCCCGACCGTCCCCGGAGCTCGCCGTTGCAGGTCAGACTGGAGCGCCTCGACCTCGAGTCCCTCGTCGGTCCCAAACGGACCGCCCCAAACTCGACCTCGATGAAGGCGGAGCAGCTCCGCTTGGACCCGCAAAAGGCGGACATCCTGGATCTGACCGTCGAGCGACTCGCCTGGGGGGGCAGCTTGCTTGGCTCCCTCGTCCTGCGCACCGACCCGCGTCCCGACGGCCTGAGACTCACGGAGGTCTCGCTCGCGGGCCCCTTGATGAACATCCGCGGGACCGGGACCTGGACGGGGACGGACTCCGAGCAGCACAGCGCCCTGTCGCTGGCGGCCACGACCAACGACCTCGGGGCATTTCTGCGGGCACTAGAGCTGGAGAGCGTCTTGTACAAGGCACCGGCCAAGGCCACTCTCGACCTCCGGTGGGACGGCGGGCCCTTTCAATTCGGTTTGGCCCGGCTGCGCGGACGGCTCGATGCCGACGTGGGGGCGGGCCGCCTTTTGGACGTGGAGCCTGGCCTGGGGCGGGTGTTCGGGGTGCTCAATCTGGGGGCGCTGCGGCGGCGTCTGGCACTCGACTTCAGTGACATCTTCCGGCAGGGCTACGGCTTCGAGTCCATCAAGGGCGCCATGACCTTCAGCAACGGCAAGGCCGTGATCGACCGCCTCGCCATCAAGGGTCCGGTCGCTCGCATCGATGTCTCCGGCAGCGCAAACCTCGCTGCCGAGCGCTTCGACCAGGTGGTGACGGTCACGCCGCGCATCGGCCCCGGCGTGGTCGTTGCCAGCGCGGTGGCGGGTGGCCCCCTGGTGGGGGCGGCGGTTTTCCTCGCGGATCGCGCCTCCGGAGGTGCCGTGGACAAACTGGCGCGCTACCAGTACCGAATCACAGGCCCGTGGAACAAGCCGGATATCCAACGTCTCGGTCTCGCCCCCTCCAATGGTTTCAAGTCCGGGGCATCCACCTCAGGCCCGGCAGATCAACGAGCGACGTCGGCGGGGAGCACCCTCACGCGGGGCGGGGGGCGGCCCCAGGAGCCAGATACACCCAAGGGCGTGTTCCTGGAAGGCAATTAGTCGGGGCCGGGAGCCAGCCTGCGCGGGCAAAGGTCACCCGCAGCCACCAACCTCGGAGCATCGTCGACGGGCGAGACCGGACGCTTGGGCAGCACCCTTTGCGGTGGTATCTTCATTTGCTTGACTCGCGGGAAACCTGGCAGTTGAGTCGCCGCTGAGCAGGACCAGAGTCGCTCGATGCCGCACCAGAGGCCAAAGGTCGCCGCCATACAGATGGCGACCGGACCCAATGTAAGCGCGAATCTGCTGGAGACGCAGCGCCTCGTCCGCGAGGCGGCTGAGGCTGGGGCGCGCCTCGTCGTCCTGCCCGAGAACTTTGCCTTCATGGGCAAGCGGGATCAGGACCAGCTCGCGTTGCGGGAGCGGGACGGCGACGGGCGCCTGCAGAGCTTCCTGACCACCATTGCGGCGCGCTACGGCCTGTGGCTCGTCGGCGGTACCATTCCCATGGAGACCGGAGACCCGGCAAGGATCCGCGGCAGTTGCCTGGTCTTCGACGATCGCGGGCAGCGGGTGGGACGCTACGACAAGCTCCACCTCTTTGACGTGAGCCTCCCGGGAACCGGGGAGCGCTACCAGGAGTCGGCGACCATCGAGCCGGGCGGGGACGTGGTGGTGATTGACAGTCCCTTCGGTCGGTTGGGAATTGCGGTCTGCTACGATTTGCGGTTTCCCGAGCTGTTCCGCAACATGCTCGACAGAGGCATGGAGGTCCTCGCCATCCCAGCCTGCTTCACGGCCCTCACCGGCAAGGCCCACTGGGAGACCCTGGTCCGAGCCCGCGCGCTGGAGAACCTGGCCTACGTCATCGCAGCGGCCCAGGGTGGATACCACATCAGCGGACGCGAGACCCATGGCCACAGCATGGTCGTCGACCCCTGGGGCACCGTGCTTGCCCAAGTGCCGCGGGGTACCGGTAGCATTTGTTGTCCCCTCGACCTGGACTTTCAGGCGTCCGTGCGCCGCCACTTCCCTACCCTGGAGCACCGCCGTTTGAAATGCCGGTGAGGCGACCGCAGTCTAAGCAACTACTTACACCCCGAGGAACTGCCATAGCGTCGCGGTCCGGCCTGAGGAATCTCGGCTTTGACTGTGCGTGGAGAGCTACGACCCATAATGACTGACCCCATCGTCATCGCTCGCAACAGCATCCTGGTCCCGGTTGGTCTCGAGAACCGGGACATCGACCGCCTCCTGGGCCAGCTTCGTAGCCCCAGCATCGATGCGGCGGACATCTACTTCCAGTCCAGCCGGCTGCAGTCCTGGGTGCTGGAGGATGGCATCATCAAGGACGGCAACTTCAGTATCGAGCAGGGCGCGGGCGTACGCGCGGTGAGCGGCGAGAAGACCGGCTTCGCCTATTCCGACGAGCTCCAGTTCCCGGCCCTGCTCCAGGCCGCTCAGGCGGCGCGGGCAATCGCCCGGGCGGGTGCGGAGGGACGCGTGGAGGTGGCCAAGGCACCGGTGCCGCGCCGCCTCTACGAGCCCATGAACCCCCTGGAGAGCCTCTCGGAGGAGGCCAAGGTGTCCCTGCTGCACCGAGTGGACGAGGAGGCCCGGCGGCAGGACCCGCGGGTCAAGCAGGTGATTGCCAGCCTGGTTGCCGCCCACGACGTGGTGCTCGTGGTGGCGGATGACGGCACCCTCACCGCGGATGTGCGGCCCCTGGTGCGGCTCAACGTCACCGTGATCACCGAGGACGGCGACCGCCGGGAGCAGGGCTCCAGCGGTGGGGGCGCCAGACGGGACCTGGGCTACTTCATCGAAGACGATCGGGCGCTCGGCTATGCGCGGGAGGCGGTGCGCCTGGCGCTCACCAATCTGGAGGCGACCGATGCGCCGGCGGGTACCATGACCGTGGTGCTGGGACCGGGCTGGCCGGGCGTGCTGCTCCACGAGGCGGTGGGCCATGGCTTGGAAGGTGACTTTAACCGCAAGGGCACCTCGGCCTTCGCGGGGCGCCTGGGGGAGCGCGTCGCCGCCCCGGGCGTCACTGTGGTTGACAACGGGACCCTGCCCGGGCGCCGGGGCTCCCTCAATGTGGATGACGAGGGGACCCCCAGCCAGAACACCGTCCTCATCGAGGATGGGATCCTGCGCCGCTTCATGCAGGATAAGCTGAATGCCCGCCTGATGGGTGTGGCCCCCACCGGGAATGGCCGCCGGGAGTCCTATGCCCATCTGCCCATGCCGCGGATGACCAACACCTACATGCTCGCGGGCGACAAGGATCCACGGGAGATCATCGCGTCGGTCCAGAAGGGTCTGTACGCGGTGAACTTCGGCGGCGGCCAGGTGGACATCACCTCCGGCAAGTTCGTCTTTTCCGCGAGCGAGGCCTATCTCATCGAGAACGGAAGAATCGGACGACCGGTGAAGGGAGCCACCCTGATCGGCAATGGACCCGATGTCCTCACCCGGGTGAGCATGATCGGCAACGATCTGGAGCTGGATCGGGGGGTCGGAACCTGCGGTAAGGAGGGGCAGAGCGTTCCCGTGGGCGTCGGTCAGCCGACCCTCAGGGTGGACCGACTCACGGTCGGGGGCACCAACGCGTGAGCAGCGAGAAGGATTAACCGCAGAGAGGCGGAGGACCCGGAGAAGAAATTGATGTAGCGGCAGGATGTTGCGGATGCCGTTCGTCCTAATCCTTCATGTCGAAGGAGCGACAAGCCCCTGGTCTAATTAGTCCTCTCTGCGCCTTCTGTGCCTCTGCGGTTAAAGATCGACCTGAATAAGGAAAGCAAGTGACTGATATTGCCATAGACGACGTTCGCGAGCGTCAGGCTCGGCTGGAGCAAATCGTGGCCGATCTGTTGGCAGAGGCCAAGCGTTGCGGCGCGAGTGCGGCCGAGGCGGCGGCGAGCGGCGATGCGGGGCTCGAGGCGACCGTGCGTCTCGGGGAGGTGGAGACGGTCGAGCATACCCGCGACAGCGGTCTCGGGATCACCGTGTACTTTGGTCACCGGAAGGGCTCTGCCAGCACCTCCGACCTCAGCCTGGCCGCGGTGCGGGACACTGTCGGGGCCGCCTGTGCGATCGCGACCCATACCCAGGAGGACGCCTGCGCCGGGCTTGCAGACCCGGAGCGCATGGCGGCGGAGCTGCCCGACCTGGACCTCTATCATCCCTGGGCAATTTCCGTGGAGGACGCAATCTCCCTGGCGGTCGAGTGCGAGGACGCCGCCCGCGGCTCGGATCCGAGGATCGTGAATTCCGAGGGTGCAACCGTCTCCAGCCATTCCGGCATCCACGTCTATGGCAACAGCCACGGCTTCGTGGGCGGCTATCCAACCTCGCGCCACAGCCTGAGCTGCGCGGTGGTGGGCCAGGACGGGGACAGCATGCAGCGGGACTATTGGTGGTCCACAGCCCGGGCGCCCGCAGATTTGGACCCCGCAGCGGCGGTTGGCCGGCGTGCGGGGGAGCGGACCGTTGCCCGTTTGTGCGGCCGCCAGATCTCTACCCGCCAGGCGCCCGTCCTGTTTCGGGCGGAGGTGGCAGCCGGACTGCTGCGCACCCTCGTGAGCGCGATCACCGGCTCGAGCCTCTACCGCCGGGCAAGCTTCCTGCTCGATCACCTCGACAAGCAGATCTTCCCGGACTTCGTGCGCATCCACGAACAGCCGCTGCTGCCGCGCGGCCTGGGCAGCGCCCCCTTCGATGGAGACGGGGTCGCCACCAAAGCCAAAGACCTCGTGAGCGCGGGGGTGTTGCGCAGCTACCTGCTGGACGCCTATTCCGCCTGTCGTCTCGGAATGACCACCACCGGGAACGCCGGCGGCGTTCGCAACCTGCGCATCGAGCTGGGAGCGCTCGACCGCGACGCGTTGATCCGGGAGATGGGCACGGGACTCCTGGTCACCGAGCTCATGGGCCACGGCATCAACCCGGTGACCGGCGACTACTCACGCGGGGCCGCCGGCTTCTGGGTGGAGGGCGGCGAGATTCAGTTCCCGGTGGAGGAGATCACCATCGCCGGAAACCTCAAGCAGATGTTCATGGGCCTCAGGGCCGTGGGCAACGACTTCGATTATCCCGGCAGCACCCAGACCGGCTCCTGGCTGATCGACCGCATGACGATCGCGGGCGAGTAAGCGGGGAATCGAACCGCAGAGACGCGGAGTAACAGAGGATTGTGAATGGAGGGTGTGCTCGCCCGGGCGCTGCATCGTGTGATCCTGAGTCAGTGTCGGAACGAAACCATCTTCCTCAGGCGAAGGTCCTCTCTGCGCCCTCCGCGTCTCTGCGGTTCAATCAATCCCAAGCGTCTGTATCCGGGGCGAGCTTTTTTACCTAGAGCCCTCCCACACGGACATAGATCAGGCAGCCCTTGTCCGAAAAAGGTGTATGCACGCTCATATGGGGACTGCGAATCCACCAGCCTGCGCCATAAGCGCCGTGCTCATCCCGGAATTCACCCTCCAGGACCAGGATCTCCTCCCCGCCCCAATGGGTGTGGCGCTGAAAGTGCGTACCGGGCTGCCAACGCACCAAGGCGACATTCTCGGGATATCCTCCCTGGGCGTAGAGCGGCCGGACCGTCAGACCGTCGACCAGGCCGGGTCGCCAGCCTCCAGGGTCTCGGGTATCCTCCACCAGCCGCGGGCGGTGAGCCCCTGGGTACTGGCGCAGCCGGACGAAGAGGGTGCAGCCGCTCTCCGAGCGCGGTGAGTGGCGACTCTCAGGGGGGTTGAGCAGGAAGGTCCCCGCGGGGTAGTCCCCGTGCTCGTCTGAAAAGACGCCGTCCAGCACCAGGATCTCTTCCCCGTCAGGATGCGCGTGCTCGGGAAACGAGCCGCCGGCCTGATAGCGCACGATGCTGGTCACCGGGCCGAGCTCACCTCCTTCCCGGTAGAGCGGCTTGCGCCAGACGGTGCCGCTCGGGCTCGGCTCCCACTCCATGTTGGCGGTATCCACCAGCACACGCCGGGAGAGATCGGCATTGACGTCAACCAAGGGCTGTGGGCTCGGTTCGGTGATCATTCGGTCGATCCGATCGTCCGTCATTCCTGATTGGTGTGGAAGGTTGCGCTTGTACGATGGGTTCTCAACTGGGGAATACGCCCGCAGACATACCGAGCGACCCTAGGCCAACCGGTTTCTCGGCCGCCCCTCGCTGAAGGCGCTGATGTTCGCCGCCACCTCCCCGATCAGGCGCTGTCGGGCGGAGCGGCAGGCCCAGGCAATGTGAGGCTTGACGAGGAGGTGATTTCAAGCCGTCTTCCTCGCCAGGCAAAGGATTGCAGTAACATTTGTGCGCTGCAAGATGATCAACACCGCTCCGATATGACGACTCCTGCCCGCCCGCGCATCCGCGAAATTCCCTACAACTACACCTCCTTCTCGGATCGGGAGATCGTGATCCGTTTTTTGGGGCAGGATATGTGGCAGTTGATCGAGGAGCTCCGGGGCTCGCGCCGCACCGGCCGGTCCGCCCGCATGCTGTTCGAGGTTCTCGGCGACATGTGGGTCGTAACCCGTAACCCGTATCTGCAGGATGATCTGCTGGAGAACTTGAGCCGGCGGCGGCTGTTGCTACAGGCCTTGACGCATCGACTCGACCAGTTCGAGCTGCGGCTCAACAACAACGCGAAGGCGGCGCGTCTTCTGGACGCGGCCCGCGGGGCGGTAGCGCGCTTCAAGGAGTGGTTCGCGACGGAGCGGCGCCTGCGCGAGCGGGTGCGCAAGGCGCTCGCCGGGGTCACCCGCCGGGACAACCTGGACTTCGGTGGGCTGGCCCGGGTCTCCCATGCCACCGATGCCACTGACTGGCGCGTGGAGCTTCCCTTTGTGGTCATCTCGCCGGATACGGAGGGGGAGGTCGCCGCCATCGTGCAGGCCTGCATCGACAGCGGCCTGAGCCTGATCCCGCGGGGCGGCGGAACCGGCTACACGGGGTCCGCGGTGCCGCTGAGCCCACGCTGCGCGGTGATCAACACGGAGAAGCTGGACGGCCTCTCGGACGTGGAGCACCTCAGTCTGCCGGAGGTGGAGGGGGAGGTCGCGACGGTGCACTGCGGTGCCGGGGTGGTCACCCGGCGGGTGTCGGAGCTGGCGGATCGCAACGGACTGGCCTTCGCCGTCGATCCCACCTCCCAGGATGCCTCCTGCATCGGCGGCAACATCGCCATGAATGCCGGCGGGAAGAAGGCGGTGCTATGGGGTACGACTGTCGACAATCTCGCCTCCTGGCGTATGGTGACGCCGGATGCCGACTGGCTCGAGGTGGAACGTGTGGGCCACAACCTGGGGAAGATCCACGAGCAGGAGAGCGTGCGGTTTCGCATCACGCGCTTCGCCCCCGACGGCCGCACCCTCCAGGGCGAGCCACGGATGCTGGAGATCCCGGGCCGCGCCTTCCGCAAGGTCGGGCTGGGCAAGGACGTGACGGACAAGTTCCTCGCCGGGCTGCCTGGGGTGCAGAAGGAAGGCTGCGACGGCGTCATCACCTCGGCGCGCTTTGTCCTGCACCGCATGCCGGAGCACGA
>Ga0307440_1001607_pt1 | contig 10904 bp, 12 predicted proteins | sample SalMarWE160410MG_FD_202150 | JGI IMG/M metagenome (GOLD analysis project Ga0307440, IMG submission 202150) | Salt marsh sediment microbial communities from the Plum Island Ecosystem LTER, Massachusetts, United States - WE1604-10 | ecosystem: Environmental > Aquatic > Marine > Intertidal zone >... | reverse complement strand
ACAGAGGATAAAAAAGTGAGTGAAGAGAAAAAACTCGATCCAAATGGATGGATGCTGACATTTGCCGATCTGGTGATGCTTTTGCTGACTTTTTTTGTCATGTTGCTGACGATGTCTTCAATGGATGCTAAAAAATTGCGGAATATAATGACGCATTTCAGAGCTTCGACGGGTGTTCTCGAATTTGCAGGGCCCAGTAAGGTTTACAACTTGGGAAACTTCATCAATCAATACAATGATACCGACAGCTTATTGGTTGTCGATCAAAAACATTTTTTAGCGAAAATAAAATTCGTGACCAATATAAAGAAAAAGTTAACCGGTATCAACAACCAAATCACCTTATCCGAAGATGAGCGAGGTGTTGCCCTGGCATTTCATGGTGACATTCTTTTTGCTCCTGGAAAAACCACTCTTCGAAAAGAGGTATATCCCGTTCTTAATGTCATTGCTGACGCTATAAAGACATGTCCCAATAATATTTTGATAATGGGACAGACAGACAATATACCGGTTAGAAGTAAGATATATCCATCCAACTGGGAGCTTTCCGCATACCGAGGTCTTTCTGTCCTGGATTATTTTATAAATAAAAAAGGGCTTTCACCATCGAGATTTTCCGTCGGTGGTTCCGGGTCCTCGAGACCCTTATATCCGAATACCACTCCTAAAAACCGAGCCCTGAATCGAAGAGTAGAGATAATATTTAAACATATAAAGGAGATATAAATGGCTGAGGAAAAAGAAAAGGCTAAAGACGCTCCAGAAGAAAAAACATCCAAGAAGTTAAGTCTTAAATTGATCATCATCGCGAGCATTGTTTTGTTCATCGGAGCAGGCGGTTTTTTCGGATATAGTAAATTTAAAAAAAGTTCAGAAGCATCTGCCGCAACCAAGAAAAAACAAAAAGTCAGCATCATCTGTCCATTGAAATCATTTGTCGTCAATCTTCTGGATAAAAGAGGGGTCGGCAAAAGATACTTGAAAGTTACCGTTGAAGTCGAGGTGGGGAGAGACGAGGACAAGCAGCTCATAGACAGTCATAATCCCCAGCTCAGAGATAGCATATTACTGCTGCTTTCAAGTCAAACTTTAGAAGAGATTAACACCATGGATGGTAAACTCGCATTAAAACAAGAGCTTTTGTCAAGGATGAAGCAGATTCTCGGTAATGGTGTAGTCCGCAGAATTTATTTTACCGAGTTCGTCGTGCAATAGGTGAGCAATGGGAAATATTCTATCACAGGATGAAGTAGATTCCCTTCTTGACGGTATTACCGATGGGAAGGTTGAAACCGAAACCAGTACTTCCAAAGAAAGCCAAGCTGTAGAAGTATATGATTTCAGCAAGCCGGCGGGTCCGGTTCATCTTAGATTGCCTGCACTGGGAATCATCAACGAAAGACTTGCAGGTCTTTTGAGAACCGACCTCCAGGCCGCAAGTCGATCCGTGATCGATGTAAATATAAGCTCTACAGAAACCGTCAAGTTTAGCGACTTTTGTCTTTCGCTTCCGATGCCGTCGAGTCTAAATATATTCGGCATCAAACCACTGAGAGGATATTCAATGATTGTCCTTGAAGGAAGCCTCGTATTTTCATTTGTTGATAGTCTATTCGGAGGTAAAGGCGTCAGCCACGTGAGACTTGAAGGTCGAGGGTTTACTACGATTGAAACCCGGATTGTTGAAAAAGTCGTTAATATCATTTTGAGTGACTTTCAGAAAGCCTGGTCGGATGTTTATGAGGTAGAAGCAGTATTTGTCCGTTCTGAAATGGACCCGCAATTTGTAGGAATCGGAGCGCCTGATGATCAGGTTATTGTTAATAAATATGAAGTGCAGCTTGAGAACGGAAACGGAATAATTACGATATGTATTCCATACGAGAGTATCAAACCGATAAAAGAAAAACTTAAAAATAAATTCAAACGCGAAAAAATGGAAATCGACAGCACATGGAAAAAATATTTTCAAGATAAAATACTTGAGACGACGGTAGAGTTGAGTTGCACCATGGGTAAAGCAACCATTAGCGGTGGAGAACTTTTGAATATGAAGATTGACGATGTCATATTGCTCGATCCTAAAATAGGAAATATTGTCACCGTCAATGTGGAAAATCTCCCAAAATTTAGAGGATGTCCGGGAGCATGTAATAAGAAAAAGGCCGTAAAAATAATAGAAAAAATCGAATAGGGGTGTAAAATGGCTGATGTAAGCAACCAAATAAATAGTGAAAATGATGAAACCGAATCCACGAATGGAGAGCCTTGCAGTAATGGGAAGTGTGATCTGGATATTATTCTCGATATCCCTTTGAATGTTACCGTTGAATTGGGAAACGTCAAGATGCCTGTCAATGAACTGCTTCAACTCGGTCAAGGGTCCATCATCGAATTGTCAAAACAGGTTGGTGAACCGCTGGATATATATGTAAACAATAAACTGGTTGCCAAGGGTGAGGTAGTTATTCTGGATGAAAAATTCGGAATCAGGGTTGCCGATATTATCAATCCTGCCGAAAGAGTTAAATCATTGGGTTAAAAAACTTGGTGTAAAGGATGTTGGAGCCGGAATTAATAAACACAGGAGTTAAGACAGTCGCAATGCTTTGTATTGTGCTTGGTGTCTTGGTTTTGCTTCTGTATGTTATGAAAAGATTCATGTCGCCAAAAGGTAAATATAAAGGCGATCTATTAATAAAAGCCGTCTCATCTTTATATCTATCGCCAAAGGAAAGAATCGAGGTCATCGAAATATCAGGCGAAAGGATCGTTATCGGCGTCACACCGGGAAAGATTAATTTTTTGACCAAACTTCACCGGGATAAAGCATTTAATGGTAAAGATTTCATCGGAAAAGATCATGACAAGGGGTGATAAAAAAACGAAAAAAAAATTATTGATCCTGCTATTTCTGATCGGAGCCTGTTTAATGCTGGCAAAAACAGCTTTTTCAGCGGACGTTCTATTGCCGTCATTTCGGTTTGGGTTAGAAAAAGGAAGTGATCCCGGTGATGTTTCCGTGCTGCTTCAGATCATTTTTTTATTGACCGTCCTTACCCTTGCACCGGCCATATTGATTTTGATGACATCTTTTACACGCCTGGCTGTTGTGTTTTCTTTTTTGAGACAGGCTGTCGGTACGCAACAAACACCGTCCAATCAGATTATTGCAGGACTTGCCTTGTTTCTGACTTTCTTTATCATGATGCCGATCTGGCAAAAAATCAACAACACCGCGCTGCAACCCTACCTTCACGACGAAATCTCCCAGCAAACCGCTTTGAAGGCGGCAATAACTCCTATTCGCAAGTTTATGTTCAAGCAGACGCGGAAAAAAGACCTGGCCTTATTCATTAATATGTCGAAGATGAGCAAACCAAAAAATGAAAATGATATTCCTACGTCGATTCTAATTCCCGCTTTTGTGATCAGCGAACTGAAGACCGCGTTTATCATCGGATTTGTTTTATTCGTTCCATTTTTGATTATTGATATGGTTGTCGCAAGTGTGTTGCTCAGCATGGGAATGATGATGCTTCCGCCAATTATGGTATCTCTGCCCTTTAAGCTGATGCTTTTTGTTTTGGTTGACGGCTGGAATTTAATCGTGGGCTCACTGGTAAAGAGTTTTATAGGCGGATAGCATATGACACCTGAATTTGTTGTAAGTTTTGCTCAGGAAGCCATTAAAGTTACCATCTTGGTATCCATGCCCATGCTTGTTCTGGGGCTTATCGTGGGGCTGGCCATCAGTATTTTTCAGGCGGTTACTCAAATTCAGGAGATGACGCTGACTTTTGTGCCGAAAATTTTAATCGTTTTAATCGCGCTCTTGGTTTTTTCCAATTGGATGCTTGAGCAGTTGATGCATTTTACAATCAACGTCATTCATCAGATACCCTATTATATCAGATAGGAAAGGGATCCGTGGATATGATATCCATTCCTTTTAGAGAACTTAAAGCCTTTTATCTTATTCTGATAAGAATCAGTATTATTTTCCAGATGCTGCCATTTTTTAATGCCAGGGTAGTTCCGGTATTGGTAAAAGCAGGACTCTCGGTGGTAATGGCCATTATTTTGTTTCCTGTGATCAATACTTCAATGGTAAAATTTCCAAATACGGGCTTCGGATTAATACAGCTGATACTGTCGGAATTTATTATCGGCATCATATTGGGGCTCTTGGTGATGATATTTTTTGAAGGCGTGAGAATGATGGGACAAATGGTTGGTTTTCAGACCGGATTTGCAATTACAAACATTATCGACCCTCAAAGCGGTTCCCAGATTTCAATCCTTTCAAATATGGCCTATCTTGTGGCGATGATGTTTTTTTTGTTGTTGAACGGCCATTATATATTATTGAACGCCGTGAGAGAGAGCTTTGAAGTTATACCTGTCGGTTCGTTAAGATTAAACACCGACATGTTTGGTAAAATGGTAGCTCTGTATGGACAGATGTTTGTTATTGCCGTAAAAATAGGAGCACCGGCCATAGCGGCACTTTTGTTTACGAATTTAGCGTTCGGACTGATTACGAAGTTCATTCCGCAAATGAATATTATGATTGTCGCTTTTCCGATTCAAATTGTTATCGGACTTTTCTTTTTTGGCGTGTCATTAAATGTTCTTTTGGATTTCATGCAAAAATATCTCAAAGATCTCGGTCCGATGCTGATTAATACCATGCAGTGGTTAAGGATGTAAGACATGGCTGAAGAGAGTTTTGAAGAAAAAACTGAACAACCTACCCCTAAAAAAAGAAAAGAACTCAAAGAAAAAGGGGAAGTGGCGAAGAGCAGGGAGTTGCCATCGGTGGCGGTACTCCTTTCCGCCCTGATGGTGTTATCCTTTTTGGGGTCTTATATGTACAGCCATGTTCAGATCATTATGAAGGACGCATTTTCTCTGCCGACAATGAATGATCTGAATATATCTGAATTCATGAAATATGCTCACGATATTATCAGCCGCTTTATCATACTGCTCCTTCCTCTTTTTGGTGCCATTTTTGTTACCGCGATCGTTTCGAATATCATGCAGGTCGGATTTATCATATCCGGAGAATCGATAACACCCAAATTTTCGAAAATAGATCCCATCAAGGGTGTTGGAAGGATGTTTTCCAAACAGGCCCTGATGGAATTGTTTAAATCCCTGTTAAAACTAATCATAGTGGGTGGCATCGCGTTTTGGACAGTAAAAGCCGAGATGAAGAACTTTTATCTTTTGGGAGATATGGAAACGAACGCGATCTTTATTTATATCCTTAAGATCTTTTTTAAAATCTTTATCCGGTGCTCAATGGCAATGATTGTTTTGGTGGTTATCGATTATATTTTTCAAAAATGGGAATTTGAGAACCGTATCAAGATGACCAAACAAGAAGTAAAAGATGAGTTTAAAAAGTCTGAAGGCGATCCTTTGATAAAATCAAGAATAAGAAGCATTCAGATGGAGATGGCCAGAAAGCGGATGATGCAGGCGGTCCCCGATGCCGATGTGGTGATTACCAATCCGACACATCTTGCAGTTGCTTTGAAATATGACAGTTTGACCATGAAGGCGCCGAAAGTACTTGCAAAAGGTCCTGGAAAAATTGCCGAAAGGATTAAAGAAATGGCTTCAGAACATGATATCCCGATTATGGAGAATAAAGAACTTGCTCGAAACTTGTATGCTGCGGTCGAGGTCGGCCATGAGATACCGACAGAACTCTACCAGGCGGTAGCGGAAATTTTGGCTTATATATACCGGCTGAAGTCAAATTACAGGGGTTAGGGAAATAAAAATGGAACAAGTTGTAACATCTAAAGGGGATTTAACATCTTTCAGCGAGATCATGACGGTCATCGGTGTGGTCACCATTCTCGTTGTGATGATCATCCCATTGCCTTCGGTGCTTCTGGATTTTCTTCTGGCGCTGAACATCACCCTTGCAATTACGATTCTTTTAATTGCGATGTATACGCTTAAGCCTTTGGACTTTTTTATATTTCCTCCGCTGCTTCTTATAACGACACTCTTCAGGCTGTCTTTGAATGTGGCATCGACAAGATTGATTCTTTTACACGGCAACGAAGGTCCTCTGGCTGCCGGAAAAGTCATCAAATCATTCGGCAGTTTTGTGGTCGGCGGTAACTACGTTGTCGGCATGATTGTCTTTGTTATCCTGGTTATTGTCAATTTTGTCGTTATCACAAAGGGTGCTACCAGGATCGCTGAGGTTGCAGCCCGGTTCACATTGGATGGAATGCCCGGAAAGCAGATGAGTATCGATGCCGACCTCAATGCGGGCTTGATCGACGAAAACGAGGCGAAACAACGCAGGATTAACATTGCCAGAGAGGCTGAATTCCACGGATCGATGGACGGTGCGGCCAAATTTGTCAGGGGTGATGCCATCGCGGGAATTATCATTACCGTTATTAATATATTAGGCGGATTTGTTATCGGCGTCTTTCAACAGCATATGTCAATTATCGACGCTGCGCAAAATTACACACTTTTAACCGTAGGCGATGGCCTGGTATCGCAGATCCCTGCGCTCACCATATCGACAGCCGCCGGCATCGTCGTCAGTAGGGCGGCTTCTGAGGGTACCCTTGGAAAGGATCTCGGCAAACAATTTTCTCAATATCCAAAAGCCATCTATATGGCCGCGTTAACCGTATTTTTTTTCGGTCTCATTCCGGGATTGCCGCACATCCCCTTTATCCTTTTGTCGTCGATCATCGGGATAAGCGTTTTTATTTTTGGAAAAAGAAAAGAGGAATTAGAAGAAAAAAGAGTTGATATCAATAAAAAAGAAGATGTTGATGATGGTCCGGAGCCTGTAGAGCATTTGCTAGTGATCGATCCGTTGGAGTTGGAAGTAGGGTATGGTCTTATACCATTGGTGGATAGAGACCAGGGGGGAAAATTTCTTGATCGCGTTCGTTCTATAAGGCGTCAGTTCGCTATGGAAATGGGAATGGTTATTCCACCGATTCATATCAGAGATAATCTGCAGTTGAGTCCATCCGAGTATCAGATTGTTCTCAAGGGGGTAAAAATTGCCGGAGCTGAGTTAATGGTCAATCATTATTTGGCTATGAATCCCGGAGACGCCGCCAGGAAAATTGAAGGAGTGGAAACAAAGGAGCCCGCATTTAACATACCGGCCATCTGGATACCAGAAAACAAAAAAGAAGAGGCAAAACTTTCAGGGTATACGGTTGTTGATGATGCAACGATAATGGCAACTCATTTGACGGAGGTTCTTCGGAAACATTCTTCCGAACTTTTAGGAAGACAAGAGGTGCAACATTTACTGGATAACTTAAGGAAAACATATCCAAAGGCAGTAGAAGAGCTTGTTCCGAATCTTCTTAGTTTAGGTGCCGTTCAAAAAGTGTTGCAAAATCTGATAGATGAACGAATATCGATTAGGGATTTACTGACAATCGTTGAAACGCTCGCAGACTGTGCTGTATTGACCAAGGACGCCGATCTGTTGACCGAATATGTGAGAAACAGGCTATCAAGGTCCATTATCAGTCCGCATATAGATGAAGACGGCTATTTAAAGCTCATAACCATGTCCCAAGATGTTGAGGAGATTCTCCTGAAAGGAATACAAAAAACAGAACACGGATCATATCTTTCCGTTGATCCGGGAATTGCTGATTCAATTATTACATCCATAAAAGCAGAGGCAGAAAAGGCAATGTCTAAAAATATCCAGCCTATTCTTTTGACGTCACCTATAGTTAGAAGGCATCTTAGAAAAATGGTTGAATACTTTGTTCCTTCTCTAATGGTATTATCGCAAAGTGAGCTATTAACGGATATAGGGTTTAAATCTATCGGAAAGGTTACGCTAAGTCATGCAGGTTAAAAAATATCGAGCAAAAACTATTAAAGAAGCGATTGCAAAAGTAAGAAATATTTTGGGAACGGATGCAATGATTCTATCCACAAAGAAGATATCAGCTAACGATGGCGACGATATTTTTGAAATAGCCGCCTTGGGCGGTGTAGATGGCGGAGTAGGTGAAAATTCGAATACTCTCGGAGAAGTTAAAAAAGAGTTGATGAGCATAAAAGAAATGCTTTTTCTTTTAAACAATTCCGGTGGTTTTTTGGAGAAATTGATAGCATATCCGGGTCTTTTGACGCTTTATTCAAAACTTATAAAAAATGGTGTTGATGAGCGTTATATCCGATATTTTTTTGAAAGATCAGGTGCGTTTAACGGTCAAATTGAAGACAAAAAAAATATTGTTGAAAAAAGAGCCCTTAAAGAGGTCATGAAAACTATTACAGTGAATGATGCTTTTTGCATGTCCAAAAACCATCCGACAATATCCGCGTTTATCGGTACAACCGGTGTCGGTAAAACAACGACAATTGCAAAGCTCGCTGCAATGCTCATGTTTGAAAAGAAAAAAAAGGTTGGATTAATATCAATAGATGCATACAGAATAGGTGCGATGGAGCAACTGAAGACCTATGCGAATATATTGGGTGCACCCAGCTTCCAAGCGTTCAAAAAGAAAGATTTGCTCTTTGCACTTCGAAGACTGGAAGGAAAAGATGTCATTCTTATCGATACTGCCGGTCAAAGCCAGTACGACCTGAAAAGAATAGAAGAGCTCAGAAAAATGATTCCGACCGATTTATCCATAGATGTCCATCTTTTGTTGAGTATTTCGACAACAGCATCCGAGATGAATAAAACGGCTGTTAACTTCAATGCTTTAAAATATCAGAGCTACATATTTACAAAAAGAGATGAAGCCCGGTCGTGCGGTTCAATTTTGAATCAAATTATGAAACAAAATTTACCGATCTCATATATTACTACGGGACAAAGCGTTCCTGAAGATATTGAGCAGGCAGATAGAGAAAAAATATTAAATATGATTTTATCCAAATAAATCAGACTTCTTATAATGTTTTTTATCGGAGACTAAATAAATGGATCAGGCAACAAATCTAAGGAGAATTGTAAAAAAAGAATCCGGCAGGGTACATAAACTCAGAGCCAGCGACACATCAATTCCCCGAATAACAAGTCCCATGGTATTTGCCGTTACCAGCGGTAAAGGTGGTGTGGGAAAGACGAATATCGTGGGCAATCTGGCGATCACATATCAGAGAATGAAAAAAAAGGTTCTCATTTTCGATGCGGATCTCGGGCTAGCAAACATCGATATTATTTTCGGCATTAATCCCAAATACACCATCGAAGATGTCATAAAAGGTGAAAAAGAGCTGTCTCAGATCATCGCCAAAGGACCCGAAGGTGTGGCGATTATACCTGCAAGTTCAGGAGTACAGGAATTATCTAATCTTACGGAAGGACACAAGATCAATCTTTTAAATGAATTTGATTTATTGAACAAACGGTATGACATATTGCTGATTGACACCGGCGCCGGTATTTCTTCCAATGTTCTATATTTTAATTTGGCGGCTCAAGAGAGGATCGTTGTAGTGACACCTGAACCCACATCCATTACAGATGCTTATGCCTTGATAAAGGTGATGTTTAAGCAACATGGAATTAAGAATTTTATACTATTGATGAATATGGTTAAAAATGAGTCTGAAGCCGTATCGGTATATAAACACCTGAGCAGGGTGATAGAAAAGTTTATGGGGAGTATCTCCTTGGGCTACGCCGGTCATATTCCATATGACAGTCGTATTCATGAATCGGTAAGCAGAAGGGAGCCGGTTACGTGTTGTTACCCCCAATCCGCTTCGAGTCAAAGTTTTCAACAACTGGCCGAATATCTTTTAAATCAATCGGATGGAAAGCATCATGACGGGAGCATTAAATTTTTCTTAAAAAAAATAATGGTTGGTGCAACGGGTTAATGAAATGAAAGCAGGGATTAAAAAATATCAAGAGGTCACCCCCGTCGCCACGGAAGATACAGATTTTAAACGCCGGGAAGATCTTATCCTCAAATACGCGCCTCTTGTAAAGAAAATTGCCGAAAGAATGGCAATGAGACTTCCTCCTCAAATATCCAAGGAGGAACTCATCGGTCCCGGAATACTCGGATTGTTCGATGCAATTGAAAAGTTCGATTCGACAAAAGGAATTAAATTCAGGACATATGCGAATCTGAGGATAAAAGGAGCCATTTTAGATGAATTAAGAAAAATGGATTGGATTTCAAGATCCGTTCGGAGAAATATCAATAGAATTGAAGACACGATAAGAACGCTTGAACTCAAACTCGACAGGGCGCCCAAAGATGACGAGATCGCTGATGAGATGGGGCTTGACATCGAATCCTATTACAAGATGATCAGCAGATCCTGCGGCGTCAATCTCTTGAGCCTCGATGAATTGATGCTCGACGGCTCAACACCCAAGATTTCCAAACAAGTTTCGGATGTTTCTTCTCCATTTGATGATCTAAAAATAAAGGAAATCAAAGGTGTTATATCCAAAGCGCTTTCAACACTTTCAAAAAAAGAACAACTGGTAATGTCCCTATATTATTATGAAGAGTTGACATTAAAAGAAATAGCGAATGTCTTGAGTCTGACGGAGTCGAGAATATCTCAAATCCATTCTAAAGCGATAATAAGACTGAGAGTTAAAATGAGAACTTATTATGAAGGCTGAATATGACTACGGTGCATAAGGAAAAAAATACCGGTCAACTTGCCGATGATGTTAACGAACCGAAAAATGATAAAAACAAGGTGTTTTCAAAAAAGAAAAGACAAGGCAGAACATCGTGGAAATATCGGTGGAAACGGAAACTTTTTCTTCTTTTTATTTGGGGAATTTTTATTTTTGCCGGGTTTTTATCGTATCCTTTGTTAAAAAATCTGCAAGTTAGTCCGGTGAACCCAACAAAGAGTCGGCAGGTAAGTTCGGTGATGCC
>Ga0307440_1001606_pt1 | contig 10905 bp, 6 predicted proteins | sample SalMarWE160410MG_FD_202150 | JGI IMG/M metagenome (GOLD analysis project Ga0307440, IMG submission 202150) | Salt marsh sediment microbial communities from the Plum Island Ecosystem LTER, Massachusetts, United States - WE1604-10 | ecosystem: Environmental > Aquatic > Marine > Intertidal zone >... | reverse complement strand
ATCGGGGCCAACACGGGCATCTTCAGCCTCATCGACGCCGTGCTCCTGCGCTCCCTGCCGGTGCGGAACCCCGGGGAGATCGTCCGCCTGTCGATGGGGGACGGAACCACCAACTTCACGAACCCCTCTGGGAGCAGATCCGCGACCGACAGCACTTCCTCGCCGGGACGGCCGTCCTCAGCCACGACTTCTGGGAGAGGGAATACGGCGGAGCTGGGGACATCGTCGGCCGGACGCTCTCGCTGGACGGCCATCCCTTCCAGATCGTCGGAGTGGCGCGCCCGGGGTTCTCCGGCATCGACGTGGCCCGACCGGCCAAGATCTTCGTCCCGCTTTGCACCGCCGCCATCCTCCGACCCGGCCGCGACGTTCTGGACGCGCGGAGCACGTGGTTCCTGAACGTCTTCGGCCGGCTGCGGCCGGGCGAGACGCTGGCGCAGGCCCGCGCCGGCCTGGCGACCCTCTCCCGGTCCGCCTTGGAGGCGACGGTGCCCCGGGACTGGAGCCCCGCCGAACAGGAGAACTTCCGGGAGAGAACGCTCACGGCCGAGTCCGCGAGCAACGGCATGTCCCTCCTGCGGAGCCGGTACGACCACGCCCTCTACGTGCTGCTCCTCGTCGTGGGGGTGGTGCTTCTGATCGCCTGCGCCAACGTGGCGCAGCTCCTCCTGGCCCGGGCCACCGCGCGCAAGCACGAGGTGGCCGTCCGACTCGCACTCGGCGCCGGTCGGGCCCGGCTGGCACGGCAGACCCTGGTCGAGAGCCTCCTGGTGGCGCTGGCGGGCGCGGGCCTGGGCCTTCTGTTCGCCCGCTGGTCCAGCCGAGTCCTGGTCGGATTCCTCGCACGGGGAGGGCACGGGGTCCGCCTCGACCTGTCCCTGGACCCCAGGGTGCTCGGCTTCACGGTCGGCGTCGCCGTGGTGACCGCTCTCCTGTTCGGACTGGCGCCCGTCGTCCGCTCCAACGAGGTCCGTCCAGCGTCGGCCATGCGGGGAACCGGGCGTGGGGTCGTGGGCGACGCACGTCACGGCGCCGTTCGCGGGATCGTCGTCGCGCAGGTCGCTCTGTCCTTCGTGCTGGTGGTGGCCGCCGGACTCCTGGTCGGGAGCTTTCGCCGGCTCGACACCGAGGACCCCGGCTTCCAGCGCCACGGCGTACTGGTGGTGACCGCTGACTGGTCCAACCTGCAACTGTCCGGCGCCGAGCAGCAGGCCTTTCCGCGCCGTCTCCTCGATCGGATGCGGAGGCTGCCGGGAGTGGCGGTCGCCGGAGCCGCGGAGTTCACGCCCGTGAGCGGCACCTCCTGGAACGAGGTGGTCTCGGCGGACGGCCGCGTGCCCGCATCGCCTCGGGACGCGATCCTATGGTTCAACGGGGTGACGGACGGCTACCTGGGCGCGCTCGACACGCGACTGCTCGCCGGCCGGGACTTCACGCCGGGAGACGACTCCGCCTCCGGGAGGGTGGTGATCCTGAGCCGAACGGCGGCCCATCGCTACTTCGACGAACCCGCGCCTCTGGGCAAGTCGATCCGGCTGGTCCGACACGACACTTTGGGTGCCTCGCTCCGGATCGTGGGGATCATGGAGGACGCGAAGTACCGCCGCATGGACGAGGAGATGTTGCCCACGGCGTACGTCCCGCTCGAACAGACGGGCACGGGGTCGACGATCCGGCTGACGCTCCGAGCGGACGGCCCGACGAAGACCCTCATCCCCGAGGTCACCGAGTCCATGCGCGCCCTGAACCCCGGCATCGCGCTCGAGTTCACCACGCTCGAGGACCAGGTCGCCGCTTCCCTGGCCAGACCCCACCTCCTGGCCACGCTGTCGGGCTTCTTCGGCGCGCTGGCGCTCCTCCTCGCCGTGATCGGGCTGTACGGCACGATGTCCTACGCCGTGGCCCGCCGCCGCAACGAGATCGGGGTCCGAATCGCGCTCGGCGCGACCCGGACCCGCATCCTCCGCATGGTGGCGCGCGGCGACCGTGAACCCGATGGTGGCGCTTCGGGAGGAATAGGCGACCGGCGGGCCGAAGGAGTGTGTGGATGCATGCCCTGAGACCTCCCTGTCCGCTCGGGGAGAGCGTGCATACGGCGAAGGCTCCCGCGGCGGGCCCTTGCGATCGCGGACCTCCGGCCGGGCCATCGCGTGTTCGACATCGGCTGCAAGCGCTGCGAGCTCCTCCGCGAGCTCCGTGACTCGGGCTCCCCGATCGACTTATACCGGCGTGGACATCGCCGCGGAGAACGTGAGGGCGTGTCGGGAGGCGTGCCCGGATCCTGGAAGGCGTCGGCGGGGCCGGGCGGCGCCGCGTCGATCGCAGGCGCCTCTTCCCGACTCAGCCCCTCGGGGAGTATTCGGCCGGGGGCGGCCCGGTGACTTCCGCCCGCAGCAGTGCCGCGAGCTCGTCCGCGGGAACCGGCCGGTTGAAGAAGAAGCCCTGCACCGCGTTGCAGGCGTGCTCGCGCACGTAGTCCGCCTGGTCCCGGGTCTCCACTCCCTGGGCGACGAGGGAAGTTCCCAGGCTGCGGCCCATCGCGACGATGGCGTCGGTCACCTCGCGCTCCACCCGGTCGCTGCCGGCGGCGCGGATGAAGGTCCGGTCGATCTTGACCATGTCCGCCGGGATCTGCCGGAGGACCGCGAGGGTGGAGTAGCCCGTCCCGAAGTTGTCGATCGTGATCTTGACACCGACCTCCTTCAGGGCCCTCAGGATCGACAACGTGCGGTCCGCGTCGCGCGTGAGGACGCTCTCGCACACCTCCAGCTCGAGCAGCTCGGGCGCCATCCCCGTGGCGACCAGCGTGTCGCGGACAGCGTGCACGAGCCCCTCGTCGAAGAACTGCCGGGCGCCGAGGTTGATCGCCATGGCCAGACGCGGGAGGCCCTCCTCCACCCAGGCCACGCTCTGCCGGCAGGCGGTGGCGAGCACCCAGCGGCCGATGGGCACCATCAGTCCGGTCTCCTCCGCCAGCGGGATGAACTTCATCGGCTCCACCATGCCCAGCTCGGGATGGCGCCAGCGTAGCAGCGCCTCCATCCCCGTGATGCGGCTGGTTCGCACGTCCCGGCGCACCTGGTAGTGCAGCTCGAACTCCTGCTTCACCAGCGCCTGGCGCAGGCTGGCCTCCAGGGCCAGCCGCTCGCGGGTGTGGCTCGTCATGGCGTCCGAATAGAAGCGGATGTCGTTCTTGCCGGCGTCCTTGGCCTGGTACATCGCGATGTCGGCGTTCTTGAGGAGCGCCTGCTCGTCCTCGCCGTCCCCCGGATAGACGCTCACGCCGATGCTCGCGGTCACCTGGAACTCCTGGCCCAGGATGTCGACCGGCTCGCTCAGGGCATCGAGCACCTTCCGGGCGACCGTCGCCGCCTGGCCGGCGTCCTTGAGCTCCGGCAGCAGGATCACGAACTCGTCCCCGCCCATCCGGGCCACTGTGTCGCTCTCGCGAAGAGTGCCCTCGAGCCGCTCGGCGACCTCGCGGAGGAGCTGGTCGCCCGCCTCGTGACCGAGCGAGTCGTTGACCTCCTTGAAGCGGTCGAGGTCCAGGAAGAGGACCGCGAGCCGCCGACCGTAGCGCCGAGCCTCGCTGACGTGCCGCTCCACCAGCCGGCTGAGGAGCGAGCGGTTCGGGAGGCCCGTGAGCCCGTCGTGATAGGCCAGGTGCTCGACGCGGCGCCCGTAGGCGATTCGAACCTCGCTCTCCCGCTCCCGCAGCCGGACGATCTTCCAGTTGAGGCGGCCCACGACGGCGAGGACGAAAACGAGGAGCAGGCTGACGCCGGCGGCGCGCCACCGGTAGAGACGGGCCAGTGACGCCGCGGGCGCCATCCGCTCCTCCTCGGACAGCCCGACGACGACGGCCAGGGGCAGGCCATAGAGGTCGCGGGCGCTCGTGAACCGCGGAACGCCGTCCGGCGCCTCCCCGGAGAGCCGGACCTCGGCTTCCCCGGTCTCGCCTTCGGGGACGATCGAGGCGAAGTCGACGTGCTCCCCGGCCGAGACGCGGTCGCCGGTGCGGAGGACGCGGAAGTCCCCGTCCGAGCCGAGCACGCCCAGGAGGCCGTGCTGGCCGACAGCGGTCGTATCGTAGCCGCTTACGAAGAAGCTCGCATCGACGCCGACGACGGCGACGCCTCCGTAGGACCCGTCGGTAGCGGTGAGCCGCCGGGCGAAGCGCAATCGCCACTCTCCGGCGCCCTCCCGCCGAACGGAGCGGCCGACGGCCAGCGTGTCGGCCGCGCGGGCCGCCCGGAAGACCTCGTCGTCGGCCAGGCTGGCCGGTCCTCCGCCCACGTCGCTGGCCGTGACGGTCCCGTCCGGCCCCGTCACGCTGACCGTGAAGACCAGGGACGGGGGCAGCAGGCCACGGGCGCGGAGATCACGGAGGGCAGCGTTCCCGCTTCCCCGCAGACGGTAGGCGTATTGCACGGACTTGAGGGTCCGGTCGATCTCGCGGACCACCCGCACCACCTGAGCCTCGTACGTGTTGAGGTTGTCGCGGGTCGCGGCCACGGCCGCCGCCCGGGCGTTCGAGCGCTCCACGTCGATCCGGTTGAGCGTGGCGAACCACACGACCGTGAGCACCGCGACCCCGATGAGCGAGAACAGCGCGGGCGGGGCCGAGCGCCGCTGGAGCCACCCGCGCGGCCGGTCGTCGGCCGGGACGAGCGACGCGGCCGGCTCGGAGGACGAGCCGGCGCCGCCGGTCGGTCGATCGCGCCCGTCGCTCATCGGATCTCGACCGCGTGAACGCTGACGTCGAGCTGGCGGCGCTCCAGGTAGCCGATCGCGCCCGGAGTGCCGGCCACGAGCTTTCTCAAGGCGACGCCGTCGGGCACTTCGCGGGGGGGCTCGCCGCGGCCCGTGAAGATGATCCTGGACCAGTGCGCCTTGACCTCCGCCAGCGTCCGCCCCAGGTACGTCGCGTAGAAGGTGGCCCGGTCCGGCGACCCCGGCGCCTGATCGATCGGCTCGGCCTGCCTGCCGTCGGCGAACCGGCTCGTCCGCCCCAGGTACAGGTCCTGTAGCCGCAGCCGGTCCATCCGGATCAGGGGATTGTCGGCCGAGACCACCACGACCAGGGAGTCCGGTGGAGGCGCGCCCGACGGGGCGGCCGCCGGTCCCGGCATCAGGGTCGGGGCCAGGAGGAGCATCGCGGCCGCGATCCGCGCTCGTGGCCGGATCGGGGGCCTCGCCTCGCGCCGGCACCACGCCCGGAGATTCATCAGAGCACGAACACGGCTGCCAGGCTCACGAGGGCCGCGGTTCCGCCCGGCTTGAAGCCCGGCTGCGGGTTCGCGTACGTGCCCGGCGAGTGATCCAGCCGATCGATGAAGTCCACCTGGCCCTTCAGCGCCATCCCCGTCCGGAAGTCCCAGCGGCCCCCGAGCGAGACGCTCTGCTGCTGGACCATCGACTGCAGGATCGCGTTCAGGGCCGCGTTCAGGCCGGCGGCGGCCGCCGCCCGCTCGGGCGGTAGCCCGGCCAGCGAGAGTCCGGCGGTCGACGTGTTGCTGAGCAGCTGCGAGCGCGAGTAGGTCGCGTAGGGAGCGAAGGGCCCGAGGCGGACGCCGGCCGTCACGTAGCCGGCGGCCGACTCCCCCAGGATCGAGTGCGAGTTCGTCCATCCCAGCTCGCCCATTGCGAACCACCGGCCCGGATCGTACCGCACACCCACCGTGGCGAACTCGAAATGGCGGTCACGCGGCTCGAGGCGGGCCGCGAGGGCGGCGCCCTGCGCCCCGAAGGAGCGAACGGCGGAGAACAGCGACTCGAAGGAGGTGATCGTCAGGTCAACCCGCTCCAACGCGGCCCGCGCGGTGAGGCCGCCGCGCTCCGCCGTGAAGCTGACGGCGAGCCCGTTCTCCCCCCTGACCTTCGCTCCGCCCGGGGCGTCGGCGGTCGCGCGGCCGAAGGTGGCGTGGACCCGGGTGGTCCAGTCGCCGGCGCGCCACCGGTAGGCGGCGTCCGCCCCATCGACCGAGAACAGCGGGACCAGGTCGTAGAACTCGACGGGCGGACGGATCCACGGGTTCGCGTAGGAGACCTTCCGGTAGTCCGAGACAAGGAACACGTCCGGGACGGTCCGGCCGACCCTGACGCTCAGATTCGGGGTGAGGCCGTACTCGACGTTGGCCCATTCCACGTGCGGAGTATAGTGGTCCTCGGCGTTCTGGTCGGCGACGACCTGGAGCACGGCGGTCAGCCGCGGCAGGAGGGTCGCGGTCAACTGTCCGCCGAGGTTGGTGTCGAGGTCGAGGCTCACCCGCTCCCCGAAGCCCGGGCCCTCCGGGCGGAGCGGATTCCACACGTAGTTGGCGCGGCCGTCGGTGGAGTAGGCGGCCCCGAGGGTACCGAACGCGTTGAAGCGCAGGGACGGCGTGTGGCGCTCCTGGGCCCGCGCGGACGGGACGGCCACGGCCGCGGCCGCCGCGCACAGGAAGAGGCTCACGGCGAGGCGTCGTCCGCCCGGCCGGGCCGCACGGAGGCGCCACGCTCGCGCGGGCGACCGGCCGACGGGAACGGTCGGATCCGGGTCGTCCTGCGCCCGCGGGGCTCCGGCCGTGATCAGCCGTCGGTCGCTGTCATTGAACGTGAGAATCCCGGGCCTCCTTCGCTTCCGCCGCGCTGGGCGACTCCGAGACGCGGGGGGACCCGCGCGCTGGGACCCGGACTCCGGGACGGACCGCATTTCGTTCTAAGTGCAGTAGTCGTGCCGGGGAGAGCGACCCGACCGGGAGGCCATGGGAGCCGGCGTCGATCCGCCCGGGAGACTCGGTCGCGCGCGCTCCGGCCGGGAGGGCGCGACACGTGGTGCCGCCATCCAGCTCCCTTTGCGACAATGCGTTGGGACAGATCAGCGCCGGTCGGTACGGGGCGTGCCGCGATCGATCCGGGGGCAGGCGGCGGGCGCCGGCCGGTCCACGACCGCCGCCTCCCGCAGCGGGAAGGGACCGCCGGGAACTCTCATTCTGCGGCGCCCTCCGCACTTCAAGGCGGGCGGCCGCGGCCCGCTGTCGCCGGACGGCCGCCCGCGACACGCGCCCATCGGGCCATGTTTAGTCTAGCGGAATGTCATTCGCGAGACTAGACTTCCGCTCCCTTTCCCACCACCTCAGACGGGAGCCGGACATGAAATTCATGGTGACGTGGCGCGTTCACGAGGACCAGCGACACGAGGTGCTCAAGGGGTTCAGCGAGATGACCGCCGAGGACGACCGCGCGGACCACGGCGACAGGGTCCGCCTCATCGGCCGCTGGCACGACGTCGTCAGCTTCACGGGCGTGCTCATCTGTGAATCGGACGATGCGGCGGCCGTGGCGGGCTGGCTGCTGAACTGGAACGGCGTCCTCGACGCCGAGGTCACGCCGGTGCTCGACGACGAGGAGACCCGCGCGCTGGGTCGGGCCAGGAGCTGACTTCCACGGCGCCCCGTGGTGGACGGACGCAGCACTCGACCGGTCCTCATCCTCCCGGCCCGGATCCCGGCGAGCCCCGCGTCTCTTCCGCGCGCGGGCCGCCCGTTCGCTCCGCGACCAGCGCCTCCGAGGAGATCCCGAAGGAGGTGATGACGGCGTCCTGCAGGACGCTCCACCGCCCTTCGGAGAGGAGCGAGCGGAGGTCGAGAGCCCGGCAGCCACCGACGAGGGCGGGCCGCCACGCCTGGACCCGGCTCCAGAGCCTCTCCACTGCGCGGGCCGGCCGCGTCGCGCCGTGGGTCAGGCTCACGAGCGCCACGCGTCCCCCCTCAGCCAGGACCCGGTGGGCCTCGGCCAGCACCGCGCGGATGTCGGACGGCGACAGGAGGTCGAGCACGTAGGTGGACAGGACGCGGTCGAAGCTCCCGGCCTCGAACGGGAGCTCGGACGCTCCGTCGGTGAGGAGGACCCGCGCCCGGTCCCCGAAGCCCTCCAGGCGCCGGCGAGCGAGGTCGACCATGGTCGGGCTCAGGTCCACGCCGACGTAGCGGGCCTGCGGTCCGAGGAAATGCACGAGGAGACGCTCGGCCAGGCGGCCCGTCCCGCAGCCGAACTCCAGCACGGATGCGGCATCCTCGAAGCCGCCGTGCCGCACGAGTTCCCGGACCGCCGGTCCCTCGTAGAAGCGCTGCGTGTCCTGCCACGCCCCGATCCGGTCGTAGCAGGCGCGTGCCTGCGCGTGGGTGAGGATGGGCATCGCCCGCTGCGGCTCAGGCTCGTCGCCGCCCGCGCGCCGGCGAGACGTCGATCATCAGCGCCACCACCAGCCCCACGATCGGCCAGAAGGACCACACGCCCCCGAACCAGTGCTGCACCGCCGTATACCAGAGCAGCGTCGTCGGCAGGAACACGAAGCCGAGGATGGGCCACAGCACGGAGTCGAACACCCCGCCGAACCAGGTCGTGAAGAACCACAGCGCGGCCACCACGAGCCGGGGAGCGGCCAGGGCGAGCAGGGCGAAGAGACACGACATCGGATATCCTCCTGCGGAGAGCGGTCGAAGCTGCGCTGGGTCGGCCCTCAGCTCACCGGGTCAGAGCGGCCCTCCTCTGAACCTTCCTCGAGCCCCCACACCGCCGCCGTGGCCAGCTCGATGCTGTTCCCGGCCGGGTCCCTGAAGTAGATCGAGTAACCGCCCCCGGGCCACCGCCCCTCCGACTCGATCGGCACGCCAGCCTCTTCGAGGTGAGCCCTCCAGCGATCGACCTCCCGCTCCGGGAGCCGGAAAGCGAGGTGGCCGGGGCAGTGGGCACCGTGCGGAGGCACTCGGACGCCTTCGTCGGCGGAGTCGTCGCCGGCGCTCGGCCGCTTCCAGGTCCCGGCAGTAGAGCGAGCTCTCGAGCACGCCGGGGGGACGCAGGGGTGGAGCGGGCTGGCCGGCTGCCACCCCCCTACGCCACCTCCGCCTCGCCCATCTCCGCCGCCCGCTTCTCCCGGATGGCCCGCCACATCCGGGGCGGGGTGAACGGGAGCCGGTCCATGCGCACGCCGACCGCATCGTAGATGGCGTTGGCGATGGCGGGGAGGGAGGGGTGGAGCGGGCCCTCGCCGGCCTCCTTGGCGCCGTAGGGGCCCTCGGGGTCGTTCTCCTCGACGATGAGGGCCACGAAGTCGGGGCAGTCCTTCGAGGTGGGGATGCGGTAGTCGAGCAGGGACGGGCCGTCGTGTAGCCCGGCCTTCCCGTGCGAGCCGTCCTTGAAGGTCTGCTCCTCGAGGATGGCCTCGGCGAAGCCCATGTAGGCGGAGCCCTCGATCTGGCCTTCGACGAGGGTGGGGTTGAGGGCGTGGCCGCAGTCGTGCGCCACCCAGATGGTCTTCACGGCCACGAAGCCGGTGTCGGGGTCGACCTCGACCTCGGCCACGTGGGCGGTGGAGCTGTAGGCGGGGGAGGCGCCGATCGTGCCGCCCCGGTAGTCGCCGTGCGTGTCCTTGGGAGTGTTGTAGTGGCCCACGGAGCCGAGCGTGCCGTGCTCGGCCTCGGCGGCCTGGAACGCCTCGGCGATCGGCATGCGGCGCTCGGGGTCCCCGGTGTCCACGGCCCACCCGCGGCGCAGGCGCACGCGCTCCGCCGGGACCTCCCACCCGGCCGCCACCGCCCGTTTCACCTTCTCCCCGAGCTGGCGGCAGGCGGACAGGCACGCGTTCCCGACCATGAGGGTCTCGCGCGAGGAGTAGGCCCCCAGGTCCACGGGCACGAGGTCGGTGTCGGCCGAAAACACGCGCACGTAGTCGAGCGGGACGCCCAGCTCCTCGGCGGCGATGTAGGCCATGGTGGAGTCGGACCCCTGGCCGATCTCCGAGGCGCCGTGCAGGACCGTGACCCGGCCCGAGCGCTCGATCTGCACCTGCACGGCGGCCTGCGGCATCGGGTTCGGGTAGATCGGGTAGTTGGTGCCCGAGATGTAGCTCGACCCGGCCAGCCCGATCCCGCGCCCGTGCGGCATCCTCCGGAACTTCTCCTTCCAGCCGCTGGCCCGCTCCACGGACTCGAGACAGCGCAGGAAGCCGTTCGACTTCACCGTGAACTCGTTGATCGTCTTCCCGGTGCCGAGGAAGTTGCGGCGCCGGATCTCGAACGGGTCGAGGTCCAGCGCCTCGGCCATCTTGTCGACCGTGATCTCGAACGCGAACCGCGGCTGTACGGCTCCGTGCCCCCGCTTGGGGCCGCACGGGGCCTTGTTCGTGTATACGCGCGTCGAGTCGAACCGGTAGCTCTCCATGCCGTACGGGGCGGTGAGGAGCTGCCCGCTGTAGTAGGTCGTCACCAGCCCGAAGGAGGCGTACGCCCCCCCGTCCAGGATCGTGTTCGCGTCCAGGGCGAGGAGCTTCCCCTCCTTCGAGGCGCCGAGCTTGTAGCGCATGATCATCGGGTGGCGGCCGCGGTGGGAGTAGAACAGCTCTTCCCGCGTGTACAGGCACTTGACCGGCCGCCCGGTGCGGAGCGCGTGCAGCGCCACGCAGAACTCGAGGTCGAAGGGCTCGGACTTCCCGCCGAACGCCCCGCCCACCGCCGGCTGCACGACCCGGATGCGGGCCACGTCCAGCTCCAGCACCCGCGCCAGCTCGCGCTGCAGGTAGTGGGGCACCTGGGTCGAGGAGTGCACGGTGAGGACGCCGTTCTGCTCGACCCGCCCGATGGCGCAGTGGGGCTCGATCGGGGTGTGCGTGGTGCCGTGGAAGTAGTACTCGCCCTCCACCACCCGGTCGGCGGCGGCCATCTTCCCATCCACGTCCTCGAACTCCAGGTGGACGTGCTTGGTGACGTTCCCGTTCCGGCCCGGCTTGTGGGGCTCGTGGATCGGGTTCGAGCCGTCGGCGAGCGCCTCCTCCGGGTCCAGGTGGACCGGGAGGGGCTCGTACTCCACCTCGATGAGGTCGAGGGCCCGGAGGGCGGTGTCCTCGTCCACGGCCGCCACCGAGGC
>Ga0307440_1001605_pt1 | contig 10910 bp, 13 predicted proteins | sample SalMarWE160410MG_FD_202150 | JGI IMG/M metagenome (GOLD analysis project Ga0307440, IMG submission 202150) | Salt marsh sediment microbial communities from the Plum Island Ecosystem LTER, Massachusetts, United States - WE1604-10 | ecosystem: Environmental > Aquatic > Marine > Intertidal zone >... | reverse complement strand
CTGTATACACTGGTCTGTTTGCATCACCAACCGGTACCCGTGGGCAGCGCCTGGATGGATACGATGGCCCTCGACAATCCGGCGACATTCTTCCAGGTGATCGACCGTCATCCCCAGGTTAGAGGGGTGCTGTGGGGTCACGTGCATCAGGAGTTCGCTGGCCGCAGGGGCCAGATCCTCCTCCTTGGCTCCCCCTCCACCTGCATCCAGTTCCTGCCGGGAAGCACGGCCTTCGCCATGGATACGCTGACACCCGGCTTCCGCTGGCTCGAGCTGCACGCCGACGGGCGCATTGATACCGGCATCCGCCGAGTCGCCGCCTATCCACGACCCCTCGACCTGTCCAATACGGGGGCGTACTGAGGTCAGCGGTCAGCGGTCAGCGGTCAGAAACGAGATCACGTGGTTGGCGACAGGGAAAAAAACTTGAGTGCCAAGGACGAGAGACTGATTGCTACCCGCTAACCGCTACCCGCTAACCGCTACCCGCTACCCGCTACCCGCTACCCGCTACCCGCTCTCTTCAGCGTCCCAGCTCGACTGTTACGGCGTCACCCACCTCCATCCCGTCCGCCGTGTGGCGGATCCGAATGGCCAGGATCTCCACGCCGGCAGCGGCCACCTCTACGAGACGCTCTGCGTAGCCGGGATCAATGGTCCAGGCAGGACCAAAACGGCTCCCCTCCGGCCGATTCGCCGCGAACAGCACGACGCCCCGGCGCCCCTCCCGGACCGCCGCGAGCAGAAGGTCCAGATGCTTGCGGCCGCGAAGGCTGATCGCATCCGGGAAACGCAGGTGCTCGTCGTCCAGGAGGGTGACGTTCTTGACCTCGACGAGGGCGTCCGGGGCAGGGCCGTCGCCGAGTCCGATGTCGAGCCGGCCCCGCGGCTGGCCAAGCGGAGCGAGGCTTACCTCGCGCCGCAGCTGCCGGTATCCGGCCAAGGTTGGGATTCGGCCGGCGGCGATGCCTTCGGCCACCACCGGATTGGTACGGCCGGTATGCACCCCGACCCACCCTGACCCCATGTCCACCCGCTCCAGCGTCCAGGCGAGCTTGCGGTGGGGGGCATCGCTGTGGCTGAGCTGTACCCGGGCACCCGCCGCCCAGCAGGTGGCCATGCTGCCCGTATTCGGGACATGGGCGGTCACCAGCCCCCCGCCGGCGAGCTCCACATCCGCGAGGAACCGCTGGTAGCGGCGCAGGATGCGGCCTTCCGCCAGAGGGGGCAGCTGCAGTGGGATACCCTTAGTGGGTAGCGAAGCCCGCCACACTCTGGTACGGAGCCGGCTCGCAGGCGACACCCGTAACCTCGGCCATCGACGGGCCGGTGCGCAGCCATTCCCTCAGCTGGGCCACCGCCGCAGGCTCGCCACACGCCAATATCTCCAAGCGCCCGTCCGGGAGATTGCGCGCGTAGCCGGTCAATCCGAGCCGCTGGGCCTGCTCCCGCGCGGACGCCCGGAAGAACACACCCTGGACTCGACCGGCCACCACGCAGCGGAAACAGATGTGCTTTTCGGTTGCTTGCTCAGTCATGTTTGCGATTTGGAGTTTCAAGCAGGAGCCTTAGAATAATGCGGCTTTCGCCGATGAGGAACCGCATGACCATCACCATCTACCACAATCCCCGCTGCAGCAAGTCGCGGACGGCACTCACCCTTCTGCGGGAACAGGGACTCGAGCCCGAGATCGTTGAATATCTCAAGGATCCGCCGGACGCTGCGACACTGGGACGGCTGCTGGATATGCTGGGCCTGGAGCCCCGGGACCTGATGCGTACGAAGGAGCCGGAGTACAAGGCGAACAAGTTGGACAATCCCGCCCTTACCCGGGGGCAGCTCATCGCGGCCATGGCCGCCCACCCCAAGCTCATCGAGCGCCCCATCGTGGTCAAGGGCGGGAAAGCGGTCCTGGGGCGCCCGCCCGAGTCCGTCCTCAAACTGGTTTGATCGCGTGGGTTATATCCTCGTCCTCTATTACAGCCGTTTCGGCGCGACCGCCGAGATGGCCCACCTGGTCGGCCGGGGAGTGGAAGAGGTCCCCGGTATGGAGGCCCGGCTGCGCACCGTGCCCGCAGTCTCCACGGTTTGCGAGGCCACCGACGACAGCATCCCGCCCGCCGGCCCGCCTTACGCGGATACGGAGGACCTGCGGCAGTGCGCCGGCCTCGCCCTCGGGAGCCCTACCCGCTTCGGCAACATGGCGGCACCTCTCAAGTACTTTCTGGACGCTACCAGCCCCCTGTGGCTGTCGGGGGCACTCGTAGGGAAGCCCGCCGCCGTCTTCACCTCCACGTCCAGCCTCCACGGCGGTCAGGAAGCGACCCTGCTCTCCATGATGCTGCCCCTGCTGCACCACGGCATGCTGGTGCTCGGCCTGCCCTACAGCGAGACCGACCTGCTGCGCACGGCCACTGGCGGCACCCCCTACGGCCCCTCTCACCTGGCGGGGACCGAGAGCAACCGCCCCCTGAGCGACGAGGAGAAACGGCTCTGCCACGCCCTCGGCAAACGCCTGGCGAGCACGGCAGCGGCGCTGAGCAAATGACGGAGCACGACCAGCGGCATGGATCAGCTCCCACTACCCGTCCAACTGCGCCCCGAGGCGGACTTCTCGGAATACCTCCCCGGCCCCAACAGTGAGGCCGTAGCAGCGGTCGCCGCCTGGGCCGCCGGACTGGGCGAGCCCTTCATCTACCTCTTCGGCCCGCCCGGCACCGGCAAGACCCACCTGTTGCACGCCGCCTGCCATCAGGCGAGCCGGGCCGGAAACGCGATCGTCTACGTCCCTCTGGGACAGCCTGGGCTCGCCCCCTCGGTGCTGACGGACCTCGAAGCCGCCCAGCTGATCGCCCTGGACGATGTCCAGACGGTGGCAGGTGACCAAGCGTGGGAGCTTGGGCTGTTCGACCTGTTCAACAGGGTGCGCGCCGCCCGCCGGGGACTCCTGGTCAGCGGGCAGGCACCTGTCTCCGATCTGGCCCTGGAGCTTCCCGATCTGCGCTCCCGCCTGGGCTGGGGGCCCGGCTACCGGCTACGTCCCCTGGGGGAGAAGGAGTGCGAGCAGTTGCTCCGGGAGGCGGCGCACCGGCGCGGGCTGCAGATCGGCCCTGAGCTTTCGAGCTACATCATGCGCCGGTGTCGGCGGGAGGCCGGCGCCCTGCTCGATCTGCTGAATCGCCTCGACGAAAAGAGCCTGCGGGAGAAGCGCCGGCCGACCGTCCCTTTAGCCCGGGAGCTGATCGAGCCCCCCACCTGATTCGCGAGCCTTCGCCATTACTCCCTGTGCCATCCCTTCTCCGACGCCTTGCGGGACCAGATCCAAACGTATTGCGATCCGCTCACAATGACGGTCGCGAGACACGACCAGACCAGGAAGCTGAGGATACCCGGTGAGATGGGCATTGGCCCCGCGTCCGTGATCACAAGCACGGCGAGCAGGATCTGAAGCAAGGTGTTGATCTTGCTCATCAGGGTTGGCGCGGCCTCCAGCTGCTCGACCCCGTAGTTGTACATCAGTGCGCCCCCCATAATCAGGAGATCCCGGAAAATCACCGCAACAACCAGCCAGGCGGGAACGAGCGACAAGGTCCCGAGCACCAGAAAGGACGCCATCAGGAGCACTTTGTCGGCCAGCGGATCGAGGATACCGCCGAGCTGGCTCTGCCAGCCGTACTGCTTGGCCAGGAAACCATCCAGCCCGTCGGACAGCCCGGCCAGCACGAACAGCACCAGCGCCCAGCCGAACTGCCGCTGCAGCAGCAGGAAAACCACCGGCATGACGGCGAGCAGGCGCAGCAGGCTGATGGCGTTTGGGATGTCCCTCGCTTTCACGTTCGCCCCACCAAGAACTCTCATCCGGTCAATCAGCTGACCTACTACACCCCAACCTCCGACGCGCGAGCACGCGATGCTGCCCGCATGACCCAGCGTCAAGAGCCGTTGGGGAACAGGACCGAAAACCCGCGTGTACCGCGGAGACCCCGGCGGCCGCGGGATTCCAGCCCGCCGCCGAAGATTATCAGAAGTACCAGCCCCATTGGCCAACTGCTAGAATTCCAAGCTCAGAACCGCAATGGTCTCATCCCTATCCGGCCGCGTGGCCTCGAGAGCGCCGGCCGAACACCCCATACCGGAGCGCGCGGAGCCGGCCGTGGCAGAGCATTCGGACCCCGACAGTCATCCATCCCTCAGCTACCGCGACGCAGGCGTTGATATCGACGCGGGCAACGCCCTCATCGAGCGCATCAAGCCCATGGCCGCCGCCACCTTCCGCCCCGGGGTGGTCACCGGCCTCGGGGGATTCGGCGCCCTGTTCGAGCTGCCGTGGGAGCGGTACCGTCATCCCGTCCTCGTCTCCGGCACCGACGGGGTTGGCACCAAGCTGAAGCTCGCCCTGGAGCTTGGCCGCCACAGCACGGTTGGGACCGATCTCGTTGCCATGTGCGCCAACGACGTCCTGGTGGCGGGGGCGGAGCCCCTGTTCTTCCTCGATTATTACGCAACCGGCCGGTTGGATCTGGAGGTAGCCAGCGCCGTCATCGGGGGCATTGCCAAGGGCTGCGAGCTCGCCGGCTGTGCCCTGACGGGGGGTGAAACAGCAGAGATGCCCGGCATGTACACGGAGGGGGACTACGACCTCGCGGGCTTTTGCGTCGGAATCGCCGAGAAAGAGGACCTGCTTACCCCGGACCGGGTGCGGCCAGGCGACATCCTGATTGGGCTGGCCTCCAGCGGTCCCCACTCCAACGGCTATTCCCTCATCCGCAAGATCCTTGCCCTCTCCACGGCGGATCTGGACCAGCACCTGGACGGCACCTCCCTCGGCGAGCGGCTGCTCTCCCCCACCCGGATCTACGTCAAGCCGGTGCTGGGCCTGATGCGGGAGATCTCGGTGCATGCCATGGCCCACATCACCGGAGGCGGCATCGCGGAAAACCTGCCTCGGGTGCTGCCGCAGGACACAAGGGCCGTCATCGATCTGGGATCCTGGCAGCGCCCCCCCGTATTCGACTGGCTACAGACCAAGGGGGGGGTGACCGATACGGAGATGCTGCGCACCTTCAACTGCGGTGTCGGGATGGTGCTCTGCGTCCCAGCGCAGGACGTAGGGCACGCCTGTGCGCGGCTCAGGGAGGCCGGGGAGACGGCCTGGCCCATCGGCGGCGTAGAGGCCGCGCCGGGGCGACCCTCCGTGCGCTTCGTCGGGGGCGGCAACGGGTGACGTCTGCAAACTCCCGGCTGCCTCTGGTGGTGCTGATCTCCGGCAGCGGAAGCAACCTCCAGGCCCTGATCGATGCCGCCGGGCACGACCTGCCGGTGGAAATCCGCGCCGTGATCAGCAACGAAGCGGATGCCTTCGGGCTGGACCGGGCTCGCCGGGCGGGAATCGAGGCCCGGGTTCTGAGCCATCGGGAATTCGCGAGCCGGGAGGCCTATGACGAAGCCCTCGCGGAGCTGGTTGACGGGTTCGAGCCGCGGCTGGTCGTCCTCGCGGGCTTCATGCGCATCCTTACTCACGCCTTCGTTGCCCGTTACCGCGGCCGCATTCTCAACATCCACCCCTCCCTGCTACCCAAGTTCCCAGGTCTGCACACGCACAGGCGAGCCCTGGAAAGGAGGGAAACGATTCACGGGGCCAGCGTGCACTTCGTCACCGACGAGCTGGATGGGGGCCCGGTGGTCCTGCAGGCCCGGGTGCCGGTGGAAGCTGGCGACGACCCGGAGCGGCTCGCCGCCCGGGTCCTGAAGCAGGAGCACCGCATCTACCCCATGGTGGTACGCTGGTTTGCGGAGGGTAGGTTGCGTCTGGACGAGGACGGCAGACCGCGCCTGGATGGGCGCCCCTTCGCCCATCCGCTTCTCCTGGAGGAGCTGCCCCCTTCGCAAGTCGCCTGAGAGGACCCGCCTGAACCGGGGGCTACTTCTTCTTCGCGGCCTCGCTGCTGGCACCCTCCGCCGCTGCCGACATCATCTTGCGGTACATATCCCAGGGTGCCAGGGTGCCCGAGAGGTAAGGCTGGAACAGCTTCAGGGGGTCGTACCCCTCGGCCCCGTCGGCGATCCGAGCCCGGATATCGTCCAAGAGCTGACGCTGAAACGCCTCAACGTCCGGAAGGCCGAAAAGCTTCCGTACCTCGTCCGGGCTGATGTCGATATCGATCTTCACGTTCATGTGCGGACTCCCGAGGCAGTATCAGATTTGACAGAAATCGCCTTAGTGCCGACTCGATCGTGGCGGTGGTTGTTCCGCCGCTGCGGACTCTTCCACCGCCAGCCCGCGGCGGACCCGGCGGCCGATGAGCACACAGGCGCCCTCGAACGCCCTCTCCGCCTCCCGGGCATTCCATTCCCACTCCATCCCCGGGGCAGTGGTCAGAACCTGCCAGTGGCCGGTGGTGAGGACATTGCCGATCCGGATCTCGACCGTCCAGTCGTGCCAGACGGTCTCGGGATCCTCATCCTCATAGAACTCCTGCTCCGCCAGCCGCACATAGTGGCCAGCGGCGTCATCCATGGAGATCAGATCGGACATGAGGAGCTTGTCGTCGATGCAGCTGGCCCATCCGGTGTGGACTGCCGACGCGGTGCCCATGAGGGCATGGATCAGCAGGCGCGGGGTGAGCTTGATCTGCAGCGGGCTGTCCCAGTCGGGGTCCGCGGCGTCTTGTTCTTCGATCATGCGGGGGATTCGTTACTCGGCACTGATTGGCTCGTTGACTTGAGATATACGTCCCAGGAGGCAATGATCCTAGAAAGCGCGGCCGGTGGCCAGCAAACTGCCGCCTACCGAGTTTCCGCAATTGTCATGCTCATCAAGGCGTGGCTGCTCCCTAACCGTAACCCTATGACGTCCGGACGGACCTGCAGGTCACGCATGCCATGAAAGTCGCCGTACTATCCGATGTCCAGGGGAATTTGCCTGCGCTGGAGGCCGCCGCAGAGCACATCCTGTCCTGGCGCCCCGAGCTGGTCGTGATGGCAGGCGACCTGATCAACCGGGGACCGAGCAGTCTGGGGTGTCTTCAGAAATTCGACGGGCTGCGCCACACAGAAGGATGGCTGCCCGTCAAGGGAAACCACGAGGACTGGGTGCTGCGGTGCGGCCGGGAGGCGCCCACCGACGCCCTCGACGCCGACATGCGTCGCTTCACGGACTGGACCTTCCGGCAGATCTCGCCGGTGCAAGGGAAGCTGCACGGCTGGCCGGATCACTTGAGCTTCCATGGCACAGACGCGGAGCGCTGGGTGCACGTCACCCATGGCACCCTCGCCGGAAACCGGGACGGGATCTCCCCCAGCGTCCCTGACGATGACCTGGTCGGTCGGCTCCCGGAGGGGGTGGCACTATTCGTCACCGCCCACACCCACAAGCCGCTACAGCGCATCGTCAACGGGGTCCATGTCCTCAATGTCGGCTCGGTCGGCTCCCCCTTCGACGGCGACCCCCGCGGCAGCTACGGACAGCTGGAGTATGGGCGCGGACGCTGGCACACTCGGGTCGTCCGCTTCCCCTATGACCGGCATCGGACAGAGCGTGACTTTCTGGAATCGGGGTTCATCGACGAAGGAGGTCCCCTGGCACGCGTCGTCTATGAGGAATGGCGCCGGGCGAGGCTGCTCATGCCGACCTGGCACGAGCGCTACCGCCCTGCGGTTCAGGCGGGAACCCTGTCGCTGGAGCGAGCCGTGGGGGAGCTCCTACAGAGCATCGGGTGACCTTTGCGGTCCGCCACCGCACGCACAATGACCCGAGGGCGTGCCGGATGGGCCTGCGGGTGGGCGACCCCACGCCCAGAGCTTACGAAGAGGCCCCGGAATTCATCGCTTGTCGACCCGTCGGCTTGGAACGCCGCCTAACGGACCGGCAGCGGTTTGGCGCTGGCCGGAAGCTCGCGAACCAGGGCACCCGACTTGCGCAAGCGTCCCGGCAAGCGATCGAGTGCAGCCTGGGCCTCGGCGCGGCTCGGGAAGTTGCCGTAAAGCAGGGCGTACCAACCGTTGCTGCGCTCCAGGGTGCTGCGCTTGAAAGAGAGGCCGTTGCGTCTCGCGTAGCGCACCAGGGTCTCCGGGCGGCGGAAGCTGGCCAGCTGGATGGCGAAGCTCGGGCCGACGGCTGTTGGCGGGGGGGCCTTGGATCCGGTCGCTTTGACCGGCGCTCGGCCCGGTTGGGGCGTGGACCCATCCGGTGAGCGGCCCGGCTTCGCTGCCGATTCGGACACCGCCACCGGCGAAGCGACCTCGGTCTCCCCTGCCGCAGCGGGGCGCCTGGAAGAGTCGATGGGAGCGGAGGGCGGGGTTGGGGCCACCTTCTGGGACACAGCAGGCATGGAACCGATGGGGCTCGCCGGCCGGCTGAGCTGAGAATCCGGGGACCGCGGTGCCCTGGGGGCAGATGGCCCGACGGGCGGCTCGCTGAACTGCCCGGAGATGAGCCCGGCCACCGTCAGCACCGCCAGGGCGCCCAGCGCCACCAATGTCGACCCCAATGCCGGGGCGAGCGGCCGGAATCGGCGGCGCTCTGACTCCGATAGTTCGGAAGATCGACGGGACTCGGCGAGCAGCAGGCCATAAACGGGCTTGCCGCCCAACGCCTCGGCAGCGAAGGTAGCGGCCAGGCAGGTGAGGATCGTGGGGAGCGCCAGGTCCAGGGCACCGGTCAGCTCGACAGCCAGGACTGTGCCGGTGAGCGGCGCGCGTACCGTGGCCGCGAAGAGGGCGCCCATCGAGGCGACCGCGAAGAGTCCGGGACTCAAGGTCGGCAGGGATCCCTGCACCAGCGCGTCGAAGGTCGCCCCGGCAAGGGTTCCGAGCCCTAGCATGGGGGCGAAGATCCCCCCCGGCAGCCCCAGTCCATAGCTCCCCACTGTGGTCAGCAGCCGCATTAGCAACAGCGTGCTGAGGGTCGCGAACACCGGAGGCTCCCGGATCAGCCGTTCCACGAGGGCTTCGCCCCCGCCGACCGCCCCCGGCGAGAACCACAGTAGCACTGCGAGCGCCACCCCCCCCAGGGCGGTGGGCAGGAGCCCTAAGTGCCCCCGCAGCCGCTTGAAGAGCCGCACCGACCGCAGCAGCAGGTCGTTGAACAATACCCCCAGGGCGCCGATGCCCACGCCCAGCAGGACGAAGAGGGGCAGCGCCCAGAGCGGGGCCTCTTCCACCCTAGGCACCGGCAGGACCGGTCCTTGGCCCAGCATCCAGCCCCCGACCACCACCGCGAGACAGCTGGCCAGAGTCACCGATTGGAGCTGGGCGAATCCGTACTCAAAGCCCTCGCGCAGCTCCTCGGTGACGAAGACGATGGCGGCGAGAGGGGCATTGAAAGCAACGGACAGACCGGCCGCGGCACCGGCGGCCACCAACGTGCGTGCCCGCTTGGGGTCGACCCTGAGCCATTCGGCGGCCATCTGGCCCAGGGCACCGCCCATGTGGACCGTGGGTCCCTCGCGGCCCAGTACCAGACCTGAGCCGACAGCCAGGGCACCGGCGACGAATTTCACCGGCAGGATTCGACGCCAGCGCAGTGTCCCCTCGCCCTCGAGGATCGCCTCGATTTCCTGGATGCCGCTGCCCGCGCTCTCAGGGGCGAAGCGCCGCACGAGCCAGCCCGCGATGGGCAGCACCAGCGCGAACAGCCCCATTAGGACAGCCCAACCCGGCAGGGCATTGACCCATGGCAGGCGCTCGATCAGGAAAGGCGCCGCATCTCGCCAACCCTCGGCTAGATCGAGCAGTGCATGGAAGGCCGCGCCGATCAGCCCCGCCAGGAGTCCGGCGATGGTCGCACCGAGATAGAGACTCAGGTTGCCCCTGGCTAGCGCAATCATTGCTCGTGCCGTTGCGTTCCGACGCGGACCGGTCTGCCCTTGTCCGATACAGGCTGTGTGGGAGACAGGCAAAGTCACGACGACTCCAAGCGGCAGACCTCAGACCCCGAGCGGGCTTTCGGCACGCAACGGCGCCTCCCGCTCGCTGTACGGGGAGCAGCACAATGGCCCTAGCTGGCTGGCGTGACGCCTGTGACGAACAGGGCGTCCGAGAGGAGCGCCCCGTTATGCCGCCTTAGAACCGTCGTCGGCCTGACCCTAGCCCGTTGGGCTGGAAGGCGCGATGCGCTCTCAAGAAACGAACGAAAGGCCAATCGAAAAGCCCAGCGCCGCGCGCTTCGCTGCGCCTTCGAAAGCAGTCGATGCCGTTGCCGCGCAGGCACCCGCTCCCAGCATCGGGGGGGAAAACCCTGAAGGTTAGCGGCATTCAAGGTGATGCTCAAGGGGCGCAGCCTCAGGCCCTACTCTTAAGGGCGGTCAGACGCGAGATTGCCGGGACCACCCCCCTACGGCGATGCGACCCGGCATGTACGATGCCCTGGGGGATGACCGGGTTCTGGGCGCGGTCGCCGCCCTGCGCGGGATCGCGCAAGCCCACATCGGTGCCGTTGAGGATCTGGCGGCGAGCGACTTGAAGGGCCGTGACGACCTGAAGCCGATCCCCGCCACCGAGCTACTGGAGCGGGTGCGCGACGGCCTCGTGACGGTGCTCGACGTGCGTCCACCTGAGGAGTGCGCCCAAGGCCACGTCGCCCGGGCGCTGAATGTCCCCCTGGATCGCCTGCACGAGAGGCTCAACGACCTTCCGCCCGACCGCGACCTGGTTGCCAACCTTTTCTACAACCGTATTCGTGGCCGCATCGAGTCAGGGGCGAACCGCTAGCTGGCCGAGCGCACCCAGAGTCTGCAGACTGCCATCAGGGCCGCGTTGGCTCAGGGCCTGCCGCCTGAGTTGGCGCCCGACCTTGCTGGGCTGCGTATCACGGAACTGGGCATAGAGGTGGGTGAGGCGGGGCGCACCCTGTCGGGTGTGGCGGCTGGGACCTTGACGTTCGGAGCTCCCCGCTCGGCTCATTAGCCTG
>Ga0307440_1001604_pt1 | contig 10914 bp, 9 predicted proteins | sample SalMarWE160410MG_FD_202150 | JGI IMG/M metagenome (GOLD analysis project Ga0307440, IMG submission 202150) | Salt marsh sediment microbial communities from the Plum Island Ecosystem LTER, Massachusetts, United States - WE1604-10 | ecosystem: Environmental > Aquatic > Marine > Intertidal zone >... | reverse complement strand
GAAACAAAATATTCTTCACAGCTTTCAGCGAAAACGATCCGGAAGGGAACCGAAATATGCCAAGACTTGTTCTTCTTTTTAACAAACAGGTCATCAAGGAAATCCCTTTTGTGCAGGATAGTGTAACAATCGGGAGACGGCCCGAAAACAGTGTCGCCATTGATAACCTGGCTGTTTCCGGCTATCATGCCCGCATTGACCGGACAGGCCCCGACTATATTCTGACAGACCTCCAGAGCACTAACGGCACCTTTGTCAATGACAAAAGAATTTCCTCCCATCGTCTGAAACATGGCGATAATGTGATCGTGGGAAAACATGTGCTTCTCTTTATCGCAGGGGATCAGGGAACCGGGAACGGCGACGCCGAGGTGGGCCTGGATACTACCATGATGCTGGAAACCGCGAAGCAACGCGAACTCCTTGATAAGGAGAAAGAAAAAGCGGGCCTTCCCGTGAGACCAAGAAAAGTCGGCATTCTCAGCTTTATTGATGGGTCCAGAATGGAAGACGTGGTTCTGACAAAAAAACTGACCAGGCTCGGAAAATCCCCCAATTCCGAAGTCAAGCTCTCCGGCATGTTCATGGGAGCGACAGCGGCCACCATCAGCAAACGGCCTTCAGGCTACTCTATTACCTTCACGGGGGGAATGGTACGGCTGAAAGTGAATGGAGAAGTCGTAAAAGAAAGTAGACTGCTGAAAGATTTCGACACCATTGAACTTGGATCCCACAAGTTCCAGTTTTATCAAAAACGGACAAATACCCACTGAGTTCCATCCTCCGACTGGATACTCACCTCGCACGGGTGCTTTTCCTACTTCTCCTTGTGTTTTCTCTTGAGACTTGCCAGTCCCTCTTCAATCTCTCTTTTGCTGAAGGTCGTTTGGCATTTGGTACATTGGTACAGCTCATCAACGATCTTGTCGTAGATAAGATCTTCAGAGAAATTGACCCCGTGAAACAGAAGCGAAAAATTGTAGACGAGTTTAAAATCTTTATTCCCGCATTCGTCACAGACAAAAAAATCCTGGATAGAATTCATTCAGCTGTCCTCCGGACTACCCGTGATCCTTTCAAATCATTCACGCTTCAGCGGAAAAACAAATGATGGATAGGGAACACGCTCCAGAAAAAAACTGAGCGCTGAGCCCTACCCTCCGCGACCCCCAAAAAAATGGAGCCACCGTGCGGAGTCGAACCGCAGACATCCTCATTACGAGTGAGGTGCTCTACCAGCTGAGCTACGGTGGCTCAAAAATAATGTTTTCTATTATATTCTTTTTTCCTTGATGTCTACCCGTTTTTTTTGGAGTATCCAGTATTGATAAATTCGGCAAGTGAGGCAGGAAGGAAGGAACGCTATGAAAGGCCCGAAAGAATACATTATTTTCCCCCTGGATGTGCCCTCCCGCGATGAAGCAATGCAATACGTATACAGGTTGAAGGATCATGTGGGTCTCTTTAAAGTGGGGCTTGAACTCTTCATCAGCGAGGGGCCGGAAATCCTTAGTGCCATCTCCGATGCGGGAGCTCCCGGCATCTTTCTTGACCTCAAACTGCACGATATCCCCGCGACGGTCTCGCGGGCCTTTCTTGCGGCCGCCAAATACCATCCGGTGTTTGTTACGATTCATTGTGATGAAGGCGAAGGGGTTCTCAAGGCAGTCGCACGTGACAACCCTGCGGGCACAAAAATACTGGCGATTACCGTCCTGACCAGCTTGAGCAGTGAGAGTCTGCGGCTTCTCGGATACGACCCGCGATTTGAGAACAGGATGGTCGATCTTGTTCTCTTGCGCGCAAGAACGGCCAGAAATGCAGGTTGTCATGGGGTCGTGTGTTCCGGGCACGAAGTGGCAGCAATCAAAAAAGAATTTGGTGAAGAGCTCATCATTGTGAGCCCGGGCATCCGTCCGTTGTGGGGAGCGGTTGCACAGGACGATCAGGCCCGTATCGTTACGCCGCAGAAGGCGGTCAAGGACGGCGCTGATTACATCGTTGTAGGACGCCCTATCCGGGACGCGCCGGATCCTGCGGAAGCTGCACAACGAATCGCCGACGACATTGGGTCAGCTCTCTGATCGGACAATTTTCTCGGAGCCTTCCTGTGACGAAACGCAGGCATCAGATTCAGGTTGAGGAACTCAACAGCATGCTGATCTATATGCTGGGGCATAATCCTGCGGAATTCGGGATTGTGCCCTCGCGTGAAGGCTTCGTCGCGTTCAAAGAGCTTCTCAAGGCCCTCCACGAGGAGCCCGGATGGCACTATGTCCGCCAATCACACATTAATGAGGTGCTGCTCGGGAAAGAACGGTATCTCTTTGAGGTTGCGAACGGCCGCATCAAAACAAGGCAAAGGAAGTGGAAAATGGATCTCGAGGGTTTCTTGATCGAGAGCATTCCCAAGATCCTTTTCGCTCCCATAAGGAGACGGGCCCACCCTGTTGTCCTGGAAAAAGGCATGATCCCCGCATCCGGAAAACTCCTGGTGCTTTCACCCGGTGAAGACATGGCCCTGCGAATTGGACGCCGGCAGGATCCCGAACCGGTCCTGCTCAGGGTTGAGGCCGAGAAAGCGAGAAAGGAGGGGCTAAGCTTCTACTCCTTCGATTCCCTCTATCTGTGCGAGGAGATTCCTGCGAGATACATCGCAGGACCTCCGCTGCCGGAAAAGACTCCGAAGCCTCTCCCGGAAAAAGAACACTCTTCCACTGATGCCGTCCGCCTCGGTGCTGCCTTTTCAGCAGGCACTTTCTCGCTCGACCTTGCCCGGGATCCCGCCACTTATCGCCGTGACAAGGGAAAGAAGCAGAAGGGCTGGAAAGAATCCGCCAGAAAAATGAGGAGAAGAAAAGGATGACGCACCGCGTCGAAAACGATCTTGAAAAATGCTTCTACCCGCAAAACGTGGCAATCATCGGGGTATCCTCCGAACCAACAAACCTCGGCAAGAATATCGTCGGCAACCTCCTTGCCTTTGGGTATAAGGGAGAGATTCTCTCCATCGGAGTAAAGGGGGGCGTCGTTTTCGGGCAGAGGATTTACCGTTCTCTGCGGGACATCGATCATTCCATTGATCTCGCGGTCCTTTTGACACCGGCAAAATCCATCCCCGGCCTTCTGGAGGAATGCGGCAAGAAGGGCATCAGGAACGTGGTGATCGAATCCGGTGGATTCTCTGAGATGGGCGAAGAGGGCCTCCCTCTGGAGAACGCCTGCCTGGAGACGGCGAGGAAGTATCATATCCGCTTCATTGGTCCCAACGGCATAGGAGTCACAAACCTGGAAAACGGCCTGGCCCTCCCGTTCATGCCGCTGAACAGGGCCGTCAGCCTCGGGCCTGTGTCCATCCTCGCGCAAAGTGGAGGAGTAGGCCTGAGCTATCTGGGCTTCTTGACCGAGGAAGACATCGGACTGAACAAATTCGTCTCCATGGGAAACAAGCTCAATGTGGACGAAAATGACCTCCTGAGCTATCTCATTGAGGACCAGGGAACAAAGATCATCCTCATGCACCTGGAAGGTTTCAAGGACGGGAGGAGATTCGTGGAAATCGCCTCACGTTCCAAGAAACCCATCCTCGTGCACAAGACCAATCGGTTCGTGGCAAGTGCGAACATTGCGCATTCTCACACCGCTGCGCTGTTTACGGACGATCACCTCGTGGACCACGCCCTTGAACAGGCCAACTGCGTCCGCGTGAACACCATGGATGACGCCATAGATTATGTGAAGATCCTAACCCTGCCTCCTCTCAAGGGAAACCGACTTGCGGTGGTATCCCGCTCGGGCGGACATGCGGTTATTGCAGCCGATGCCTGTGCCCACTATGGGTTCGAGCTCCCGCCCTTCCCGAAGGATTTTCTGGAACGTATTGAGAGTCATTTCCGCGCCAAGGTCATTCGTCTCCAGAATCCCCTGGACCTGGGTGACCTCTTTGATCTCAGGTTCTACGAAAGCATCGTGGAGGAGATGCTGAAGCGGGATGATGTGGACGGGGTACTTCTGGGGCACGGCTACCGAAGGGGGTTTGAACAGACCGACTCCCGCCTCCTGATCCAGAAAGTGAACCAGCTCGTTGAACGGTATCAAAAACCTGTTGCGGTCGTGATTTTCACTGAGGCAGTTGAAATCGATTACCTGCGGCGCCAGTCAAAAATCCCGATTTTTACAGCACCTGAAAACGCCATGCGGGCCTTTCACCTTTCCCATCGCTGGACATCAGGGGTTCGGAGGACCCCACCCGGACAGGTAGCCATGAGCATACCGGAGGATCGAGTCGGCGCTATACTGAAACGGGCGGGAAAAAGGCCGTATCTTTTCCTTGCCGAGTCGCTGGAACTGGTAAAGGCCTGCGGGTTTCCCGTCCCGGAATACCGTCTGGCGACTTCGCCGGGACACGCTGTTGCCGCATGGCACGCATTGGGTCAACCGGTCGCCCTCAAGATCAGCCGGCCGCATATCTCCCACAAGACAGATCGAGGGGGAATCCTCCTGAATCTCGACGGTGAAGAACAGATTGTGGCAGGATTTGAGGCGATGAAATCCGGAATGCAGGGCCGGGACGTGGAGATCCTGGTTCAACCCATGGTTAGGGAAGGCCGTGAAATTATCCTCGGCGGAAGGCAGGATGCGGTCTTCGGCCCAGTGCTGATGTTCGGGCTGGGCGGCATCCTTGTGGAGGCCCTTGCGGATGTTGTCTGGCGGGTGGCGCCTATCGACCATCATGATGCCAGAGCCATGATCAACGGGATTAAGGGATGCAGACTCCTTGGCGGCATCAGAGGAGAAGAGCCTCGTGACCTGGATGCCCTTGAGGAACTGCTGGTCCGTCTGTCAGAACTGCTCGTGGCCTTTCCAGCCATTCGGGAGATTGACGTGAATCCCGTCAAGGTCTTGGCAGCCGGACGAGGAGCCGTGGCCTTGGACACCAGGGTTAGTCTCTCTGACTAGATTCGAAAGGAGTGTCGCCGTATGTGGTCTCAATGGGCATTGCAAACCGATCTCTACCAACTGACCATGGTAGGAGGATACGTTAAGGAAGGAAAAAAGGACCAATGGGCTAATTTTGACTACTTTTTTCGCAAAATCCCGGATGACGGCGGATACTGCGTCGTGGCCGGGCTTTCCGATGTCATCGATTACCTCCGCACCTTGCAATTCAGCGGGGAAGATCTTGCCTATCTGGATGGTCTGAACATCTTCTCAAAAGAAGTGCTCGCCTACCTCGAAAATTTCACCTTCACCGGCGATCTCTGGGCCGTGCCCGAAGGAACGGTGGTCTTTCCTCATGAGCCCCTCATCAGGGTGACAGCGCCCCTGCCCGAGGCCCAGCTCATTGAGAGCACAATTCTCAACATCATGAACTTTCAAACCCTCATCGCTACCAAGGGTGCCAGGGTGCGCTGGGCTGCCCGCGGCGATGCGGTGATTGATTTCGGTCTTCGCAGGGCCCATGGACCTGACGGAGCTTTGATGGCCTCTCGCGCCGCCTTCATAGGAGGCGTAGACGCCAGTTCGAACGTCCTTGCGGGAAAACTCTACGGTATCCCGGTGCGCGGCACTCATGCTCATTCGTGGGTGGAGAGTTTCCCGAGTGAACTGGAAGCATTCCGCGCATATGCCGAGACGTATCCTCATGCGTGTCTCCTGCTCGTAGACACCTACGATACCCTGAAAAGCGGCGTGCCCAACGCCATCCGTGTTGGCCGTGAACTCAGAGAAAAGGGGCATGAGCTGCTGGGGATACGGCTGGACAGCGGTGATCTCGCCTATCTGAGCAAAGAGGCGCGCAGGATGCTTGATGAGGGAGGGTTTCCGGATGCCGTCATCGTCGCATCGAGCGACCTGGATGAATGGCTTCTTGAGAGCCTCAAACGGCAGGGAGCCAAGGTGAACATCTGGGGCGTAGGCACGCGCCTGGTGACCTCGTTTTCATCGCCTGCCCTCGGCGGTGTCTACAAATTAACTGCCCTGGACGAAAACGGAGAGCGCATGGTGCCGAAGATCAAACGTTCGGACAACCCTGAAAAAATCACCAATCCCGGACTCAAGAAGGTATGCCGCATGTTCGATCAGCGGGGAAGGATGCGGGGTGATGTCCTGTTTTTTGCGGACGAGCAGATCCCCTCAGCCACCCGCTTCCGGGCCTACCATCCCATGTTCTCCCACGTGTCCAAGAGTTACCCGAAGACCTTCCGGATGAAGGAGATGCTGGTCCCGGTTTTCGAGAAGGGAAGGCTCGTCTACGACAGCCCTTCCGTGCACCTGATCCGGGAAAACACCCTGAAAAACCTCTCACAGCTGGACGCCGCATACAAGCGTTTTCAAAACCCGCATACCTATCATGTGAGCCTGGGCTCACATCTTTTCAAGAGCAAACAGCGACTCCTGCGCATCGCCGGACGAACACGGAAGACTTCAACAGCGTAACGCTCCCACCGCGATTGGCGCTCCCTGCGCACGAAGCGAGCACGCAGGCGCCGGAATGACGTCAGGGCTCAGGACAAACGGCAGAAAATTCACGGCGGTCTCCCGCCTTGAAAACAGCAAAGCCGGTCAGAGAGGAATTCCCTATTCACTTCTCTTTCTTGAAATCCACAAACGAAGGAGTTTCGTGTTGAAAAGGATTGTAATCGAGCGGCATATATGGTCGCTGCACGGAGCCCAAACAGTGTCCGAAGAGAGAGGAACGATCCGAGTAATTCAGTATCATATGCATCAATTCCTCGCCCTTTAGGAAGCCAAGACAGCCTTGTGAGCAGCTTACTTCGTTATATCGGTGCACTGCATCGCGCCGAACACATTCTCCCACAAAGCAGAGAGGGACAGGCTCACCCGAGTGAATCAGGAGGGATCGGCTCGGTGTGGAATGATCAGCCATAACGACCAGAAGAATGTCTTTCGCGTTCTTCATGACCTCCACCAAGCCCGCCAGACCACGGTCCAGGCGGGAAATGGCGTCACGCTTTTTTTCCGGATCTCCTTTGTGCGATGCCTCGTCGGGTATTTTCGTATGAACGTGGACAAAGTCATGGGCAAGATCCTCCAGTGCCAAACAAACGCGCTCTCCCAGATCCTTTCCAGCATCTTCGGTGTCCTTTACGTGAACGAAGTCAAGTCCCAGCTCATGCGCAATGCCGGCGTAAACAGAAACGGAAGCAACAATCATCCCTCGAAGGCCCCACCGCTCATGGAACGATTCCGTCTGTATCCTCCTGCCGGACCGTTGCGTGACGAGAAAATTTCCCGCGGGCTTGCCTTCCTGTATCTTTTTTTGGTTCATTTCATGACGGCTCAGCAGCCGGTGGCAATATGCAAGGTAGGTGTTCAACGCTTCCGCTGTCCCCGCAGCAGCTTCGCATTCCGGGTTTCCAGAAAGGGGGCGCACAGCGGCGATGGGTCTACCGGGAAGAATCGGATCGGAATCAGAGACGAATGGCGAGACCTGCCCCCGCATAACGAGAACGGCATCGTTCCTCCGTGTCTGATGCAGCTGAAAAAGAATGCCGTCCGTTTCAAACGGGGTGATGGCGCCAATCAACTCCCCGATTTCACCGGGACTTCCTTCGATATGGTCACGGCCATGAATCAGAACGGGCTTTCCCTCCATCCGTTCAATGCCCGCGAGATGCGCCAGGACCAGGACATCATCATTTTCGAAGGGTACGCCCTCCCCCACTGCCTCAAGGAGGCCCCTTCCGGGGAATTCGGACAGGCGGTAACCCAAAAGCAGGTAGTGAGCGGTTTCGCTCGGGAGGCACTGTCCGGAAAGAGATGCGTGAAAAAGACCATTGCTCCCCAGCGCAGCGAGCTTATCCAGATTCGGCGTAGCAGCGGCTTGAAGCGGTGTCAGGAATCCCAGGGTCTTGTAGGACCGATCCCCGATGCCGTCAAGAAGAAGGAGGATTGTTTTCATCGCGTTCTAACCAATATTCTCCCGAGCGCCATCCAGATGAGGAATCAACAGCGGACCGAGATTATCGTCGATCAGCCTTTTCGTTGCCAGTAATTCTTCGGCCTCCTTAATCTCAATGACCCACCACAGGCATCCGATGGAAAGCAGCAGCCGCAGACGATCCTGAATATGATCCCATCGGGACGGAGAGATATGCCCCTTCCCGGGAATCTCCTCATGGTATACATGGGCGTTGAAAACACGGTTCGCATGGGGCGCCGCAAAATCTTCCACACCATAGTATTGACTTCGAACCGACTCGGACGACCAGGCATGTCCGATATCAAGCGTAACTCCCGCCCCACTCCTGCGTATGAGTTTCTCGAAGAGATTCGGCCTGCTGGTCCATCCCCAGGCGAGATTTTCCAGGCAGACGGTTACCTGGCGCTCCGAAGCATAGTGTACCAGCCGCCTCAAGTTGGCGGTGGTTCTCTCCCAGGACAACGGTTCCGTCGAATCATGCCCAAGCCCGATATGAATAGTCAGATATCTGCCTCCCGCCTTCGATACCAGGCGGATTATCCGTTGAAAAATGTCCTCCGCCCGTTTCACCTCATCCGGGTCATCATGTCCCAGATCGATCCGATAAAAAGGACAATGATACCGGACTTCCATGGATCCGAGACTCCTCAATTCCTTTATCCAGGAGGTCTCTTCGTGCGGAGATATCGGGAGAACATCCAAATCAAAGGACCAGTCAATCCCGTCAAACCCGTTTTTCCGGGCAAAACTCTGCACTTCCTCTGCTGACAGGAAGATGTTGCGCATGACTATTTTCGGCTTCATTTTTCCCCTTACTTCCGAAGCTCCTCGCGCGCAATCTCAAGGAAATCAGGAATCTTGCCCTCAAGATAAACGGAGATTATTCTCTGAGCGCAAGGAACGGCAAATTCATCCAAATATGCAGCGACCTGCTCAGGCGTCACGCCGATGCCGTCATTCAACATATGATAGTTGCCGGACAAGACGCACCCCAGCTGTTCTTTCCCCTCCTCCCATTTCAACTCCAAAATATGCTCAACATCTTTACCTGATGTCATATTCCGCAGGGGAAGGAGTAATGAAATGCCGAATGCCCTGAAAAGAGTTTGATACCTTTCCAGCGCCTCTGCAATCTGGTTTACTTTCAGGCTCCCGTCATGGCTCTCTCTTTCGCCCGATATCACAGGCACTCCTCCCAGGCTCACTGCGAGAGGGATCCGGACACCGTGGAGATAGAGATGGCATCCTACACACGGCGAATAAAATCCGAACCGGGAAATCAAGTCCGATATGAACCGGCCGTTTAATGCCTGCCAAAATCCGGCGGATCCCAATAACACAAGGTTGTGCACGGTAATACCCGGGAGCCGGTTCGCGAGGCGGCGAACCGCCTCTTCCACGCTTTGCAGCGACCCATGCTCTGTCCCGGTAAACGCATAGGTGGGGAGCAAGTCCGTAAAAAGTCCTTCTTCCACGGCCTGTATAGCCGCTGCGACACTGTCGCGTCCCGCAATCTCAATGACAGCAAATCGGGACCCGGTCTCGTGGGATCTCTGAAGCACTTTCCGGGACAGAAGCCATTCCGGCAGTCGAATCACCGACTCTGATTTTTGAAGATATAGATTCCCTATCCGGCGGGCTAATGGCATACTGGCATTCTCCTGAGTTCAGAAAGGCGCTCCCTGCTCGTAAACCGTCCGGTGACAGCGCGCCTGTAAAGACAGAAATCTCGAAGCCGCAACCTGGTGACGCAAGGCCCAATTTTCTGAAAAAATGGTTTTTCGAGCTGCGAAGACCTGCACTTTCCCGTGTGGAAAGACTTCGATCATCTGTTTCCCTGACGCACCCGTTCCACACTAAGGACAAACGGAAACCCTGTCAACCTCTCATCTTGTTTCCCGGAGTTGCTGGTGGCACCACAGGAGACCGGACTCCAAGAGAAGGCAATTCAAGTCTTCATGAAAACCCGTTCATATGCTCGCAAGGCAAAAATGAGCAGGAAAAAAGGGATCATGTACATTGCGGCGACAGTCGCCTCTAATGGACCAAAAAAGTGCGAGGCAAAAACGATAATGAGCACATTATTCATGTTGCCTGCGGCGATGGCCGATGCCAGCCTGTCCATTGGTCCGGCCTTCCAGGCGCAAAGGATCCCGAGAAGGAATAACATGCCCCCTAGCGCCAGGGCAACAGAAGACGCGCCCATGAGAAGTCCCGGTTGTTGCCGAAAGTAGCCCGAGTATTTTGAAAAAACACCCAGATTTATTGCCGCGAAAATCCCCAGCGAAGTGGGATAGCGGCATCGCAACAAAACTCTCAACAGCCCGGGGAGCCACTTCCGGCAGCATTCAACTGCGAGAATCGGCACAAAGACGATCAGGCTCAGCATCTTCATCATGGCGATGAGCGAAATATCCAGCGCTCTTCCCAGGAAAAGCTTCACCAGTAAAGGAAGCGTAAAAGGCACCAGTAAAGAGGTCGTCACGACCATGAGCAGCACGAGGGGTCCGTTTGATCGCACCAGGGTGGCAATGAACGGCGCAACCACACCGGTCGAAACACCGCTCAGAAGAAGACCGGCTGTTGCATACCGAGGATAGGTTGCCTTGAGAATGAAAAAAATTAGAACAGGAAGCGCCACAAGCTTAAAAAATGTAAGCCAGACAGTCAGAGAGAGATGATCCCGGAGCGTTCTTCCTATCGCGCTCAATTTAAGAGAAAGAAAACTGAGAAAGAGAAGGAACATCATGCAATAGAACGGATACGGCTGAAAATACCGGCCCAGATGGGGGAAAAAAACACCCGCAAGCATGGAGGAAAAAACCACAAAAAGAAGCAATAGATCACTGAGACGTAACACCAAGACACCCCGGATTTGGTTCGGGAGATACTAAACTACCCGCATTGTATTAGTCAAGGACTTCCCGGACACGCAGCCTCCCTCCATCTGACATAACGGCAATCGAGAG
>Ga0307440_1001602_pt1 | contig 10917 bp, 9 predicted proteins | sample SalMarWE160410MG_FD_202150 | JGI IMG/M metagenome (GOLD analysis project Ga0307440, IMG submission 202150) | Salt marsh sediment microbial communities from the Plum Island Ecosystem LTER, Massachusetts, United States - WE1604-10 | ecosystem: Environmental > Aquatic > Marine > Intertidal zone >... | reverse complement strand
GGTATCGTTTATGGTATGAGCAGTTTCGGACTCTCCGAGCAGTTGGGCATCGGCAGAAAGGAGGCTCATACCTTTATCGAACGCTATTTCCGCCTCTACAGAGGGGTCAAGACCTTTATGAACGATGTGATAGAACTTGCCAGAAAACAGGGGTTTGTCACGACTTTGCTCAACCGGCGCCGAGAGGTCCCGGATATCACATCAAAGAATAAGACCCGGCGCGAATTTGCCGAAAGGATCGCTCTTAATACACCAATCCAGGGGACAGCTGCGGATATCATCAAACTGGCTATGCTTGCAGTGGCAAAAGCATTGGTCGCGGAAGGACTCGAAGGCAGCCTTCTGCTGCAGATCCATGATGAGCTGGTTCTCGAGGTCCCTGAAGAGCAAATAGATAGTACCAGTCGAATCGTTAGGCAAGTGATGGAATCGGTGCTCCCGCTGGATGTGCCGTTAACCGTCAACCTGGAGACAGGGATGAGTCTGGCCAAGGGGGGATAATGAGATGTGACCAATTTTGATGGACTCGTAAAAAGCCCGATCTCCGTCGTTGTAGATCTGAAACGAGGATTAGCCGTACCGTATATACTGCCGAATCACCGTTTCAGATACTGCGCCGCCAATCGAGCTTTTCGAAGTCTACGCTTATCTCCAGAGTCCATCTCGGCAACTCCGATGGCTTTTTACGAGGTCATCAGTTTTGTGTTAAGCATAAAAAAATTAAGGTTCTTCCGGAGTGAGAGTACTTATCTCTAACTATAACGCGGGAGGCAGAGGGCGTCTCTGGAGGACGCCTCGCGGAGGCCCGGCGGGAAACCAAACAAGGCCCAGAGGGGTGCGGACAGGACGTCCGCACCTGACAGCAGGCCAGGGATGGCCTGTCTGTCAGCCGTGGTGTACCGTCGATGAGGCCGCAGAGTAGCGTCCGAAAGCGATGCACTCTGCCGGATTGTTCCTTTCAGATTTACAAAAGTACGCTTCATTCGGATGAACCAAATTTAATACAGACCTACAACATTGATAAACAAAATTTAGAGAACAAAGGTGAGGTTATGGAAAATTACCACAGTCGTAACGCACTAAAAATATAGATCATAAATCTAATGGTATTGTCTGCTCTTATATCTTGCGACAACGTCAATAATTCGGAGGAAAAATAGACAAATTCACAAAAGACTATATAAATGAATGTGCTTTAGGTCTCAATGAGCAGATTTTCAATCGTTTCGGCGATTCGTCAAAACGATTGAAATCTGCATCATGGTAGAAAATTTTGCTCCGTTCTCGTTGTTGGTGAGGATGGTTGAGCTTAAGAGGGCTCAGGCTTTACTGAGCTCCTTTGTTCCTAATTCCCGAAGCTTGTACTTCTGGATCTTACCGCTGGCGGTTGTTGGATAGTCGTTTATGAAGAAGACGTATTTAGGGATCTTGTAATACGATATCCGGTCATCGCAAAATTTCTTAATCTCCTCTTCCTTTAAACTTTCTCCAGACTTGACCTGGATAAAGGCTGCGACTTCCTCCCCGTATTTTTCATTGGGAACCCCCACGACCTGGACATCTTTTACTTTGGGATGGGTATAGAGAAATTCCTCTATTTCCCTTGGATAGATGTTTTCTCCGCCGCGAATGATCATGTCCTTTATTCTGCCGGTGATCATGCAATAGCCGTTTTCATCCATTATAGCAAGATCTCCGGTGTGTAGCCAGTTGTCCTGATCGATGGCCTCAGCGGTTGCTTCGGGCATTTTGTAATACCCTTTCATCACATGATAGCCGCGGGTACAGAGTTCCCCCTGCTCTCCAAAGGTTTTTTCTTCTCCTGTCGATTGATCAATAATTTTCACTTCGACGTTGGGCAGGGCCTTGCCGACGGTGGTGGTTTTCAACTCCAGAGAATCACGATCTCTTGTCTGGGTAATACCTGGGGAGGCCTCCGTCTGTCCATAGACGATGGTCATCTCGTCCGCTCCCATGTCCTTGATTACTCGTTTCATGACCTCGACAGGGCAGGTGGATCCGGCCATGACTCCGGTGCGCAGGCTAGAGGTTTCATAGCTGTTTTTGTCCATCTCTTCGAATTCGGCGATGAACATGGTTGGTACCCCCAAGAGGGCGTTACATTTCGAGGCCTCAACCGTCTTGAGGACATCGACAGCAGTAAAGGAGACAACAGGGGCCATGGTGGTTCCTGATACCATACAGCACAAAGTGCCGATGACGCAGCCGAAGCAGTGGAAAAACGGAACCGGGATGCACATTGCATCATCCGGTGTCAGCTTCATACATTCCGCCATACTGAGGGCGTTTCCGATCAGGTTGGTATGGGAGAGCATCACCCCTTTTGGAAAACCCGTAGTTCCTGACGTGTACTGCATATTTATGACATCGTCGGGATCAAGTGATGCAAGCCTTGCCCTGAGTTCCTGCTCTGAAACGGTTTTGCCCATCTCCAGAACATCATCCCAATTGTACATTCCAGGAATCTTTTCTTTTCCCAGGTAGATGATATTTTTTAAAAATGGCAGCTTTTCGCAGTTCAATTGTCCAGGAGCACTGTCCGTAATGTCCGGGCAGACCTTGTGTAATACTCTGATATAGTCATCGGGTTCCCGTATCCCACCTGTTAAGATAAGGGTTGTCGTATCCGACTGTTGAAGGAGGTATTCAAGCTCGCTGCTGCGGTAATTGGTGTTCACAGTGACCAGGACAGCCCCTGTCCGGGCACTTCCGTATTGGGTATAGACCCATTCCGGGAGGTTGTTGGCCCAGATTGCAACCTTGTCACCTTTTTTTATACCAAGAGCCATCAGTCCTTTGGCCACAGCATCGAATTTTTCTCGTAGTTGATTGAAACTGAGCGTAATGTCCAGCGAATGGTACTCAAGGCCGATATTATCTCCAATTTCCTCGGCCAGAATATCTACGATATCACCGATAGTAGTTTTACCTATTGTAATGTCGGGTTTTTTCATGTGCTCCTCTCTTGAAAATAATGATATTGAACATGTCTGGATTTTTATTACCTGTCTTCTTGGTGGGAGAAAAGGGAATGGTTTTCAAAATCCGCCCATATTACCGCATATGTCCATCATTAAAAACCCAATCCTTGAAAATATCGGGGGTTTTTTCAAGTTCTCTGTTATTTGCAGGATGTCCATGGCCGGTTTGACCGCATTAGTGTCCGGCTTTGTAGGAAAAAGATGCTTTTCTGCTTGTCCTGTATGAAATGCTGGTTACTGTTGGCAAAGCTTTCCCGGATAAAGTAAAATGAGGCAAAAGGACGGCGTTTAGGCTTTGTGCCGAATAAGCCCAAAAGGTTCGTGGTCCAACAGGGGCTCCCTTTATCAGCATAGCTGGACAGGGCCAGCCGGGCACTACGAAATATAAAAGCTCATCATGTTGGTACGGCAGGGCCGCTGCTTCTGGAGACCTTCATATAAAAAGGAGATGCATGATGTCGGAAAAGGACATTAAGATCGGAGACAGAATTAGACGTTTGAGGATTACCAAAGGGATGGCCATGGGGGAGGTTTCCCAACAGTCTGGAATATCGGAACAGACCATAGACAGCATTGAAAGCGGTATGCTGACTCCACCAATCGGAAATCTTGTCAGTCTGGCAAAAGTCTTCGATGTTGCCGTGGGGGATTTTTTCGGAGACGGTGGAGATGCACCCTACTGCATTGTCCGAAGTGATGGCCGAGAAGCCATTTCCCGGTTCGATTCAGCCTCTGGAAAACCGTGTGGGTACAGCTACGAATCCTTGGGAAGTCAGAAAAAAAACAGGAACATGGAACCTTTCCTCGTGACCTTGTCCCCTATTGAATCATCACAGATCGAGCCAAACCAACATGTCGGGGAGGAGATACTTTTCGTCTTGGAGGGCAAGGTTGAGGTTCGCCTCCTTGACCGGGTGGAGATTCTCAGTCCTGGTGATTCCATTTACTATGATTCGACCATGCCTCATGTCGTCTCATGTCATGGAGATACGCCCGCAAAGATACTGGCGGTAATCTATGCCAAGGAAGAGAGGATAATATTGTAGGTTCGTTTTTGGCGGTTTTTTTACGTTTGGGAGAGGGTACACGACTGATTGGCTTCCCTTGGAAACAGCAGGGAAGCCAATCGGTATATGCCGTATGTAGGTTAGTCGATGGGGACGATCCAGTTGAAGGGGTCTTGAGCTTTTCCATACTGGATGTCCATGAGATCTTTGAAAAGTCTTGCAGAAAGTGGTCCAACGCCTCCATCACCGATGGTGATTTCCCTGCCATTGAATTTCATGTTGCCGACAGGTGAGATGACAGCGGCGGTTCCGGAACCGAAAATCTCCTTTAACTGCCCGGTCGCATGGGCGTTGTAGATCTCATCGATACTGATTCTTCTCTCAGTAACCTTTACCCCCCACGAGGCTGCGAGTTTTATTACCGAGTCCCGTGTAACTCCGGACAAGATGCTTCCGTTCAGTTCGGGGGTGATCAACTCATCGCCGATAACGAAGAAGATATTCATGGACCCTACTTCTTCAATATACTTGAGTTCAACACCATCAAGCCAGAGTACCTGCGTGTATCCGTCCTTCTGGGCCAACTCTGTCGCATACAGGCTGGCAGCGTAGTTTCCGGCAGTCTTTGCCTGGCCGACCCCGCCTCTGACGGCCCGAACGTATTCTGTTGTCACCCAGATTTTAACAGGGTTGAATCCTTCCGGATAATACGCTCCTACAGGAGACAGTATGATAAAAAATTTGTAGGTATGGGATGACCGTAGACCGAGATAAGGGTCGGTTGCAATGATGGCAGGGCGAATGTAGAGTGAGGTTCCCGATGTGGAGGGTACCCAATCCTTTTCGATTTTCAAAAGTGTTATAAGTGCTTCGAAGAGAAATTTTTCGTCGATCTCGGGCATGCACAGCATATGACCTGATCTGTTGAGACGATTCAAATTGTCCTGAGGCCTGAACAGTTGAATTTTTCCTGAATCTGTTCTATATGCCTTCAGGCCTTCAAAAATCGCTTGTCCGTAATGAAGGACCATGGTGGAGGGATCCATGGTAAAGGGAGCATAGGGTTCGATACGGGGATTATGCCAACCCTCTTGGGGGGTGTAATCCATATTGAACATGTAGTCAGTGAAAATGGTGCCGAATCCCAATGCGGAATCTTCCGGGTGTCCCTTAAGTTTATCAGTTTTTTTGAATGTAATGTCCACAGTAACTCCTGATACGTTAAGTTGTTTACATGAAAAGAAGAACAAGAGTAAGCTCTGTTACAATGAGGTACGAAGTTCTGATTGTTGTTTTAATATTATTAAGATCAAGTATACTACTTGTGCAAATATTTTATCAACATCTACCTTTTGATTACCCAATGATCGGGGAATCGGTTCAACTATAGTAATGATCAGTCGGGTGGAAAACGGTTTTTTCCATTACAGGAAAAAGAGGTCCGATTTAAGATGTTCCTCAAGATAAATACAATATCGGTGGAAAATGAGAAAGGATATAATTGAGATACGATGGCATGGACGTGGAGGTCAGGGAGCGATTACTGCAGCAAAAATTGTTGCAAATGCAGCTTTTATATCCGGGTACAAAGGGGTTGTGATGGCACCGACATTTGGTACCGAAAGAAGAGGTGCTCCGGTTTTCACCTCTCTTAAGGTTTCAAAACAAAAGATTTACGATCTTTCGCCGATAACGACACCCGATATGGTGGTGGTCCTGGACCATACCCTTTTGGATGAGGTGAATGTTGTGGCAGGACTGAAGGAAAACGGACTTGTCGTTTTAAATGCTCCTTTACCTGTTTCCGAATACAATTTTAACGGTATGAAGGTGGCTGTTTCCGATGTTACCAAACATGCCGTCGAGGCAGGCCTGCCGCCTGGGATTGTAAATTCCGGTATAATTGGTGCATTCTCCAAGGCCACTGGTCTTGTCGAAATCGATGTCCTTGTTGAGGCGATTGAGGATGAATTTTCCGGTAAAAGACCCGAGATGAATGCGAAGGCTGCGAGAATTGTATATGAACATACTGAATTGAAGGTAGATAAATGACATCGAGAACATTTTGTGACAAAATTTCACGGAGTAAACCGGGGCCTGGAGATGGGGGGAATACTGGATCCTGGCGAGTACTGCGTCCGGTAATAAATCTTGAGGCGTGTATCCCGGCAAAAAGGAACAAAAAGGCCTGTTTTCATTGTTGGCTGTATTGTCCTGATTCCGTTGTTTCGAAGACAATACCTCCGGTTATTAACTATGCATATTGCAAAGGTTGCGGCATCTGTGCTGAAGAGTGTCCTGCCGATGCTATCAGTATGGTTGACGAGGCAACACATACAGTGGAGGAGAAGTAAGACATGCATATCATTGAATCCGGGAATGTGGCTGCGGCAACAGGGGTGAAGCTTGCCAGAGCCCAGGTCATTGCAGCATACCCCATTACTCCACAGACACCGCTGACCGAGAAACTGTCCGAATTCGTTGAATCCGGTGAACTAAAGGCCGAATATATTCCGGTCGAAAGTGAGCATAGTGCGATGGCTGTCTGTATTGCGGCATCGTCGGCTGGTACTCGAGCCTTTACCGCTACCAGCGCTAATGGTCTTCTTTATATGGCAGAGCAATTGCACTGGGCCGTGGGAGCCAGGCTTCCCATTGTCATGTGTGTTGCCAACAGAGGGATCGGTGCACCCTGGACGGTATGGAATGACCAACAGGACAGCATGTCGCAAAGAGATGTCGGGTGGATACAGATCTATGCCAATGACCACCAGCAGATAATCGATTCGGTGATCAAGGCCTTTCGTCTGGCCCAGACTGTAAGTATTCCTGTTATGGTCTGCTACGACGGCTACATTTTATCCCATACCTATATGCCCTTTGACCAGCCAGACCAGACGAAGGTGGATGCCTTTCTTCCTCCTTTCACATCGAAACATTTTCTTGATCCTGAAAACCCGGGCAATTTTAATACCGTTACCCTCCCGGATGTGAGACCGGATCTGGAGGGAACCCTTGCTCCAGGATATATGGAGATCCGCCATAATCTTCATGAAGATCTGCGGGCATCAATCGAGACCTTTGTTGAGATCGACAGGGATTTTGAGAGAGAATTCGGCCGAGGCGGGTGTCCGTTAATAGAAAAATACCAATGCGATGACGCTGACTATATTGCCGTCTGTATTGGTTCGTTGTCCTACCATTTAAGAGATGTAATTGATACCATGAGACAGAGGGATGTCAAGGTAGGTGTCATGGGGGTTCAGATGTACAGGCCCTTCCCGGATAAGGCTGTTGCTGAAGCACTTGTAGGGAAGAAATGTGCAATCGTTTTTGAAAAGGCGCTCAGCTACGGCAATCAGGGTACTTTATATGCCGATATCAAGTCGGCACTCTACACCCATGAAACCAAGCCGTATGTCCATAATTACATCTTGGGGCTCGGCGGACGGGAAATTAAAACCCAGCAGCTTCTCGATGCGCTCACCGAATCATGCACAAGTCCTGAAATGATTGAAGATACACCCCGTTGGATCGGCTTAAAACTCTAGAGAGCATTACCATGGAAAATCAGACGACAATATTAAACCTGACCGAAGAAGAATTTGTCCATCCGGGAAACCGCGCATGCTCGGGGTGCGGGCTATCACTCGTCTACCGTATGGGGCTTAAGGCACTTGGTAAGAATACCATACTCGTGGTCCCGCCAAGCTGTTTGACGGTTCTGCAAGGACTCTATCCCGTCGCATCAACCAAACTTCCTTGTGTTAATGTGACCTTTGCATCGACTGGTGCGGCTGCCAGTGGTGTTCGGGCCGCAATGCGGGTATTGAACAAGAAAGATGTCAATGTCGTTGCCTGGGCTGGAGATGGCGGGACCGGCGATATCGGAATACAGGCACTTTCCGGAGCATGTGAAAGAAGGGAAGATATCATCTATATCTGCTACGATAATGAAGCCTATATGAATACCGGCGTTCAGCGTTCAGGGACGACACCCGAGGGTGTGTTGACCACCACAACGCCTATCAAAGGAAAGCTCCAGGAAAAAAAGGATGTTCCGTCGATTATAGCAGCCCATCGCATTGGCTATGTTGCTACGGCTTCAGCAGCTTATCCTCTTGACTTTTATGATAAAGTCAAAAAGGCTACCACGATTTCCGGACCCAAATATATCCACGTGCATACCCCTTGTCCGCCGGGATGGAGTTTTGAGTCGAGATTTACAATTAAAATTGGAAAATTGGCAGTACAGACCGGGCTTTTTGATCTATATGAGATTGAGAATGGAGAGTTCAAACTCACCGGCGCCTCAAAGAACTTAGTCGGAAAGCCGAGAATGCCTGTGGAGGAATATTTTAAGACCCAGGGAAGGTTCAAGACACTTGATAAAACAATTATTGATAAGGTTCAGGCGCAAATCGATGCGAAATGGGCCGGGTATTGATTGATGGTTTTGGAATTCGTTTTAGTCATTAATTCAAATGGCTTATCCGGTTTGCCAATGGCGGTTTGACAGCATCAGCCTGCTCTTCATGAAAGACGCGAGGCTGATGCCCTTTTAGTTTTGCTTATTCCCGTTCACTCAATGGAATGAAGGGTCTTCTGGTGTATCCCGTGTAAAGCTGACGCGGCCTTCCAATGCGTCTGCCCCTGTCTCCTATCATTTCACGCCAGTTTGATAGCCATCCGGGCAAGCGTCCAAGAGCAAACATTACGGTGAACATATTTGTCGGAATTCCCATGGCCCGGTAGATGATTCCGCTAAAAAAGTCGACATTGGGGTAGAGGTTCCTGCTGATAAAGTAGTCGTCGGTGCGAACCCGTTCCTCAAGTTCTTTTGCGACATCCAGAAGCGGATCGTTGACGTTTAGTGCCGCCAGGGTTTCGTCGCATGTTTCTTTGATGATTTTTGCCCTGGGATCAAAGGTCTTGTAGACACGATGCCCGAACCCTGATAATCGGTAGGGATCGTCGCGATCCTTTGCCTTACGGATATACTTTTCAAAATCCTTGTCATCTGCATAAATATCCTCAAGCATTTCAACCACGGCTTGAGCGGCTCCGCCATGTAGCGGACCCCAAAGGGCGTTGATCCCAGCGGCAATTGAGGCATAGAGATTTACTCCGGCACTTCCAACCAACCGAACCGTCGATGTGGAGCAGTTCTGCTCGTGGTCGGCATGAAGAATGAGAAGTTTGTTGAGGGCGGAAATCACCTCCGGTAGGATCGTATATGGTCGAGTTGGTGTATCAAACATCATGTTAAGGAAATTCTCGCAATAGTTCAAATCATAGCGAGGGTAAATAAGAGGATGGCCTTTCGACTTTTTATAGGAAAAGGCTGCAATTGTCCTAACTTTTGAAAGGAGTCTTGCTGTTATGCTGTCGAAGGTCTCCATGGGATCCGGGTGTGTCGTCAGTTCGGGATAGAAGTTATGAAGGGAGTTGACCATGGTGGATAGAATGGACATCGGCGATGCATTCGGAGGAAAATGATCGAAAAAATGTATCATATCTTCATGAATAAGGGCATACTGAGCCATAAGCTCCCTATACTCGTTCAGCTCCTGTTCGTTAGGTAAATCTCCGTGAAGCAGGAGATAGGCGACTTCGACAAATGAGCAATTTTGGGCAAGATCTTCAATTGCATACCCTCGATAGTCCAGTACTCCGGCTTTTCCGTCCAGATAGGTTATGGAGCTTTCACAAGAGCCGGTATTCATGTAGCCGCGGTCGAGAGTTATATGGCCTGTCTGTTTTAATAACGTAGTGATGTCGATGGCTTTTTCTCCATAGGAGCCTTCGTAGACAGGAAACGAGTAGCTTTTTCCATCAAGAATAAGTTGGGCAAACTTGTTTGGCATTTCGATACCTCTTGGATAATGAGCCTGGGGGTATAGTCAGGCTGCTATATTGTCTTACATGATCTTTTTTTAATCCGATCCAAAGTGGAAGCTTTTGGTGCAGAAAACCGGTAGTTGCTGTACAATGGCTTTCCCGGTCGGCAACGATTACAATAACGTATCGGATGTACCTGCGTTACGAAGAGGTATTGCTTCTACTCTGGTTAAGATGTGGGAGGTGAGAGGATTGTCTACAATTTTCTCACCAGAGACATAAAATAACATAGATGGATTATTTGATCAAATATTTCTTTTTTGTTACTTTTTTTTAACCGGTCTGACCTGGAAGTTGTATTGCAATAAATTGAATTAAGAAAGCGGAACCGGCAACATGCTATGCCGTTGTCGTGAGGCTCTTAGAAAGAGTGGAGAAAAAGACGTTGGGAAGTGATTATAGTACAAGATTACAACAATTTATTGAAGAAGTAACAATCTATCCGGTCTGCTGTGAGCGACTGGCAGCAGGGAGAACGGATCGTGAGTGGCTTGATGCTGTTTTGGCGGGGGGGGCTCGAATTGTGCAGTTGCGTGACAAAGAGAGCAAGGATTCACATCTGCTGGAGAAGGCAAGGTACTTTCGTGAGAAGACCAGGGAAGCTGGAGCACTGTTCCTGGTAAACGATCGGCTGGATATTGCACTTCTTTCCGATGCTGATGGGATTCATGTCGGGCAAAAAGATCTTCCACCTGATGAAATCAGAAGATTGTCTTCGGATTTTCTTATCGGTCTCTCCTGTAACTGCGAAGATGACTTGACGAGACTTGACAGAGCTGTCGCCAAGGATTCACATCTTGTTTCCTATTATAATATCGGACCTATTTATCCTACCAAAACCAAGGAAGGTCTCAGATCTTTCTTAGGCCCGGAAGCCATTGTTGCGTTCAGCAGAAGGTGTCGTCTCCCTTTCACTGTGATGGGAGGAATCAAATACCAGCATATACCAGAGCTTATCGCCGGTGGTGCCAGGCGTATTGCCGTGGTAACGGCAATCAGCCAGGCTG
>Ga0307440_1001601_pt1 | contig 10934 bp, 12 predicted proteins | sample SalMarWE160410MG_FD_202150 | JGI IMG/M metagenome (GOLD analysis project Ga0307440, IMG submission 202150) | Salt marsh sediment microbial communities from the Plum Island Ecosystem LTER, Massachusetts, United States - WE1604-10 | ecosystem: Environmental > Aquatic > Marine > Intertidal zone >... | reverse complement strand
CTTCTTTCCCCGGGATCCCAGCTGGTTTACCTGGCCCGCCCTGGAGCGCCTGATTCTCGGCAACATCGTCCCCGACTTTCCCGTCTGCAACAAATCGGTGAACGGCTCCTACTCGGGCCAGGACCTTTAGGAGGGCGGCATGCTAAGGATTCTGCGGCAGGCGTTGGGCGCCGGCATCGTCACGGAGGAGGGTCCGGCGGGCGAGGACGCGGAGCTGGAGCGCCTGGGCATCAGGCTGCGCCGTCACATCGGGGAGCGGTTCGGCCGAAGCCTTGCCATCCGCCAGGTCGATGCGGGCTCCTGCAATGCCTGCGAGCTCGAGATCCATGCCCTGAACAACCCCTACTACGACGTGGAACGGTTCGGCGTGCATTTCGTGGCATCGCCCCGACACGCCGATGCCCTGCTCGTGACAGGCCCCGTCTCGCGGCACATGGAGACGGCGCTGCGCCGCACCTGGCTTGCGACGCCTGCCCCGAAGCTCGTGATCGCTGCGGGCACCTGTGCCTGTACCGGGGGCGAGTTCGGCGTCTCCTATGCAAGCTGCGGGGCCGTGGAGAACGTGGTTCCCGTCGATGTGAAGATCCCCGGATGTCCCCCGACGCCCCTCGCCCTGCTCCAGGGCCTGCTCGCCGCCATGCAGCCGGGGCGTCTGGGTGTCGACGAGGCGGGTCCGTCCGCGGCATCGGGGTAGGAGGCTTGGGAGGTTAGTACGGGCTCCAAGGTAACTTGACCATTTTCCCTGACTGCCGAAAGGTAGGACGCTATAGGCGCCGCATTGCGCCGCAGCTCGCGGTTGACCACATTCGGTGCAAGACGCTCCGCTCTTGCCCCCCGCGAACGAAAGGTTTCAGTCGGTTCAGAGTCTTTCCTTAGGCGATTTCTCTGAAATTACCTCAGCGCCGCGTTCGGCAAGCAAGTCGCGCAGCAGGGAGCGATGGCAGCGCGCTTCGCTTTCGCAGTAGCAGCCCACGGAGAAGTTGGTCTGATGCGATAATGCCGCCAGCAGTTCCAGGGCTCGCCTCGCCTCCGGCGCCTTCATCTCCGCCAGGAACCGTCGCCTGAAGGTCTTCCAGGATGCCTCGTCTCTGGGGGAGCTTTCCTTCAGCAGGGGCTCGCTCGGTGCCAGGACAGGAAACCACACGTCGTAGATATTGCGGCTCGCGTACTCGGCCTTGGGCACACCCCGCGGGGGCCGGCGGACCGTCCCAATCCGAAGGCCTTCGGTCCCCAGGCGGGGGCTGCCAAGTCGGACGATACGTATTGCCATTGCGGATGCCCTATGGAGATTCACCGACCGTTGCGCGTCCGCGTACGGTCAGGTCCGGGCGACGCCCTTGTTCGTCGCCCTGAAGGATCGGCGCCGAGGGGGAGAGCGGCAGAGCCCGCCACGGCCGTGGCGGGCAAGGGACGCTACATTTGCGACTGCAGGTAGTTTTGCAGCCCGACCTTGTCGATCAGTCTGAGCTGCCGCTCAAGCCAGTAGGCGTGATCTTCCTCGGTATCTGCCAGCAGTTGCCAAAGGATTTGGCGGGTCTGGTAGTCCTGCTCCGCCTCGCAGCACGCGATGGCCTCCTTGAGAGCTTGTGCTACGTCGTACTCCAACTGGAGGTCGTTCTGGAGCATCGAAGGCACGTCAGTGCCGACATGCAGGCTGTCACGCTTCGACAGGTCCGGGGTCGCCTCGAGGAACAGCATGCGCCGAATCAGCTTTTCCGCGTGTTGTCTCTCCTCCTCCGTCTCGTGCTTGATGCGCTCGTAGAGGCGCTGCAGACCCCAGTCCTCGTACATACGCGAGTGAATGAAATACTGATCAATGGCTGCCAGCTCGCTCGAGAGAAGCCGCTGCAGGTGCTCGACGACCTTGTTGTTGCCTTTCATGGACAGTCGCTCCCTTAGATGGCGGATTCGAGGTAATTGGGCAGGCCGACGGCCTTGAGGAGAGACAGCTGAGTCTCCAGCCAATCGATGCGCTCTTCCGCCTCCTCCTGAATCTCCTCAAGGTGCTGTCGGCTCACATAGTCCCCCTGCTGCTCGCAATGGCCAACCGCAGCCGCAAGGGCACCTCGGTAACCGCCTTCCATATCGAGATCGTTCCGCAGCACCTCCGGAACATCCTCGCCCACCAGCAGCTTGCCCAGGTCCTGCAGGTTGGGAAGGCCTTCGAGGAACAAGATGCGCTCGATGAGCTTGTCGGCGTTTTTCATGGTCCGGATGGATGCATCGAGCTCATGCTGTTCCAGGCGCTTGAATCCCCAATTGCCCAGCATGCGGGCATGGAGGAAGGATTGGTTAACGGCGGTGAGCGCAATCTTGAGGACTGCGTTGAGATGTCCGATGGTGGTTGGATCTGCCTTCATCTGGCACGTAACTCCGGTGGTTCAAGGGACGAAGCGCGGACGTCAGCGGTCCACCCTCTAGGGTATGGATGTCGGCGCGCGGCCTTTCAACAGACAGCGCATGCGCTCAGCTCCCGATGATCGGCCGCAGCGGTTGCCCTTGAATCGCCTTTGGCGCACGAGCTGGTGCGCAGCAGGAAGACCGCCACCTGGTTGACAAGAATGCCAATGATTCGTATTATCGGCCTTACACGAGTGTGATGGCAAGCGAGATTGGCATGTATGTCTGTGTATGTAACTCGGTGACGGACCGTCAGATTCGCCATGCCGCCCGACGCGGATGCGAGTCCATAGAGGACCTCCGACGTGAGCTCAAGGTCGCGACCTGTTGTGGAAAGTGCGAGGCTTCCGCCCAACGGGTGCTCCGGGAGTGCCTGGTCGATGCGACCTGGTCACCAGAGCTGGCAACCGCCACGACCTGATTGCTGCCACTGAGGCGCCTCGCTAGTGCAACACTAGAGCCACTCTGAGACCGCCGCTGGGAGGGTCCGCTGCGCGGACCGTACCCCAAGACGGCGAGCGACGCTGTGAAAGGTCCGTACAGCGGACCCGACGAAGGGTGGCCCGGTGCCTGCTGCCGGCGTGCACTAGGCGTCCGAATAACAGCCGCGGCAGGAGCCTTGAGGTCTTTGTTCTAATCCGCCAGTAACCGGATGTCCCCAAAGGCAAAAAACCGTGTTTACACCGAGGGTGTGGGTAAGCTTGTGGACAGCCTGCTGAGGCAGCGGCTAAGCCCTCGGTACGGTTACGATTTTTCTAGAATGGTCAAATTTCGATCACCCCTTTTTTTGCTAAGGGAAACAAGGTGGTTTGGCATATTATCGATGTGCAGAGTAAAGGCACCGTCTAGCATGGACGTCAAGATGCGTCAAGTTTCCAGCTGTGGATAAGTGCCCGATTCGGGGAGGCCGGGACACACGGTGGCGAAGTTGATCCGCGTTACTCGAGCCTGATCTCGCCGTCGAAGGTCGCATCGAGCTGAAGCCCCGGGATCTCCAATGTCATCCTGGCGGGAAATGTCTCTGTTCCGGCGATCCTGCCCTCTGCCAAGGCCCGCTGCACCGCGCGCTCAATCTCCCGCTGGGAGGTGACGCCGACCGTTTTGAGAAACTTTCGGATGCTCAGATTTAGGTCTTCCTCATTCACTTCGCTCTTCCTCTTCCTCTTCCTCTGAAGCGTTAGGTCCCAACTGCGGCGCGGCCGCAGCCCCCGAGTACCGGGCCGCCTCGGCTGTGCGACGCGACACTGAGGGAATTGGGACCCATTCAGCCGGTTTCCAGCGTAGGTACTACATCGGACCCAGCCGTTACAGGGCCATTGTTCTCGCGATCACCTGCAGACATCAATCGGAGACCACTGGCATCAGGGTCCGATCAACGCCCCGACGGTGCTTGACTCCAGTCTGAGCCTCGCCCAATTCTGGGATGGGCGCGCCAAGGACCTGCAAGCCCCCGCCGGCGGGCGGATCGCCAACCCGGGTGAGATGGCCTTCTCCCACACACTGGCCGTAGGGGTGCTGGAGTCCATCCCCGGCCAAGATTCGCCCCTTGGACCAGGTGCCGAGGCACCCATCACTCACGGGTGGCGTGGCGCTTCCGGAAGAAACCGGCGAGAGGTCTTTGTAGGTTCGGCTGACCACGCCGAGCCTGCCTGGGCTCTCGTCGGGTGAAGGCGTCGTGAGGCGGGGGGCATCGGATCACCCCGGCCGGTTCGGGGCCTCTAAACTTAGTAGGGAAGGATCCCGATACATCCGGGCGGGCGGGCAGCCTGCGCGAAGGTCTCAAGCACGCCCTCCGCGCCGGGCTTCCACCGGTGGAGAGCGTTCGCGATCGGGGTCGACTTCAAACCGCCGGGGTTTCTCGCAAGCCAGTGTGGCGCAAGCGCGTCAGCGGTAGACCCTCCAGCGGCCTCCTGATGAAGGCCGCCCTGGACTATGGGCGCTTAGGCTGGTCGGTCATCCCAATCGAGGCCCGGGGGAAACGCCCGCTGATCCGCTGGCAGGTCTACCAGTCCCGGCACTCCGACCCGCCGGAAGTCGCCGATTGGTTCGCCCGCTGGCGGGATGCGAATATTGCCATCGTCACCGGCGTCGTCTCCCGCCTGGTGGTGCTCGACCTGGACCCGCGCCACGGCGCGGCCACCAGTCTGGAACGTCTGGAGCAAGAGCACGGACGGATCGGCGACACTGTCGAGGCAGTGACGGGCGGGGGCGGTCGCCATCTTTACTTTGCACACCCCGGGGAGATCCTGCGCAACCGCGTCGGTCTCGCCCCCGGTGTGGATCTCCGGGGCGACGGCGGTTACGTGGTCGCCCCGCCATCGGTCCACGCGAGCGGCACACCCTACCGCTGGCTACGTTCCCCCGAGGTCTGCCGCCTTGCGCCGCTCCCCGCGTGGCTCAGCGCGGCGCCGGAGGAGCGGATGCCGCCGGAGCACCGGCTCGCCCGTTGGCGGCACCTTCTGCGGCAGGGGGTGGGGGAGGGGGAGCGCAACAGCGCGATCGCTTCACTGGCCGGCCACCTGCTGCGGCACGGGGTGGATCCAGGGGTGACGCTGGAGCTCCTGTTGAGCTGGAACGCCACACGTTGCCGGCCGCCTTTGGCAGTGGACGAGGTCGTCCGCACGGTTGAATCAATCACCCGACTCCATCAGCAGGGAGGAGGGGGATGAGGCCTGAGTCGGCGGTGGCCTGGGAGGCTCGCGGGCAGCCCTAACACTTCCCGTGTAAAGGGAGTCGCAACCGCCCCTCCATGGGCTTTTGCGACGCTGGGCCGTATTGCGATTTCCCGTCCCCTACGTTTTCAACGGCTTGCACCCGTTGAAAACGGCGGTGCGTCCCTGCACCGAGAGGAAACCCGTGACCTCTGCTCCATGAGAACGCGTTACACTTAAGCGTTTTGTTGAAGAGGTAGAGCTGATGTTTCCGAACAGCATGCAGATTGCCGGCTACGACGATGAGCTCTGGCAGGCGATCCAAGGGGAAGAGCGCCGTCAGGAAGAGCACGTCGAGCTCATCGCCTCCGAGAACTACGCCAGCCCCCGGGTGCTGGCTGCCCAGGGCTCCGTGCTGACCAATAAATATGCGGAGGGCTATCCCGGGAAACGGTACTACGGGGGCTGCGAGCACGTGGATGTGGCGGAGCAGCTTGCCATCGAGCGCGCAAGGGCTCTGTTCGGGGCCGACTTTGCGAATGTCCAGCCCCACTCGGGCTCCCAGGCGAATGCGGCCGTCTACATGGCCCTGTGCGAGCCCGGTGACACCATCCTGGGGATGAGCCTGGCCCACGGGGGCCACCTGACCCATGGGGCCAAGCCGAATTTCTCCGGGAAGCTTTACCACGCCGTGCAGTACGGACTGGATCCCGCAAGCGGAGAGATCGACTACGAGGAGGTTGAGCGCCTTACCCGGGAGCATCGGCCTCGCATGGTCGTTGCAGGCTTCTCTGCCTATTCCCGGATCGTGGACTGGGCGCGCTTCCGCGCCGTCGCCGACGAGGTAGGAGCCTACCTGTTCGTGGACATGGCCCACGTGGCGGGTCTTGTTGCCGCGAGTCTCTATCCAAGCCCGGTGCAAATCGCAGATGTCACCACCACAACGACTCACAAGACCCTACGGGGGCCACGCGGCGGGCTGATCCTCGCGAAGGCCAATCCGGAGATCGAGAAGCGGCTGAACTCATTGGTCTTCCCCGGGACCCAGGGCGGACCCCTGATGCACGTGATCGCCGCCAAGGCGGTGGCCTTCAAGGAGGCGATGGAGCCGGGCTTCAGGCACTACCAGAAGCAGGTTCTGCTCAACGCCCAGACCATGGCCGAGGTCTTCATGTCTCGCGGCTACGAGGTCGTCTCCAATGGGACCAACGATCACCTTTTCCTGGTGAGCTTCATCAAGCAGGGCCTGACCGGCAAGCAGGTGGACGCCTGGCTGGGCGACGCAAACGTCACCGTGAACAAGAACGCGGTGCCTAACGATCCGCAATCGCCTTTCGTCACCAGCGGCATCCGCATCGGCACACCTGCGATCACGACCCGGGGCTTCGCCGCTGAAGAGGCAAAGGCACTGGCCGGCTGGATGTGCGACCTCATCGACAGCCGAGGCGAGCCGGCGGTGATTGCTTCAGTCAAGGCGAGCGTCCTCCAGCTCTGCGCACGCTTTCCCGTGTACGAGCGCGAGGCTTGAGCGCGTTGGAGCCAGCGTCGACCGGGCCCGCCGCATCCCCCGGTCATCCGGCGCTGCCGGAGGACGCCCGCAGAGCCGTGCCTGGGAAGGCCCCTCCTCCTCGAACCGCACTGCATTGAGCCATGCGCTGCCCCTTCTGTGGTGCCCGGGACACCAAGGTCGTGGACTCCCGCCTCGCGGCCGAGGGCGACCAAGTGCGCCGCCGCCGTAAATGCGAGGCATGTGGCGAGCGCTTCACCACCTTTGAGTCGGCGGAGCTCAACTTCCCGCGGGTCATCAAGCGGGACGGCACGCGCGTCCCCTTCGATGCGCAAAAGCTCCAGTCCGGGATGATGCGGGCATTGGAGAAACGCCCGGTGAGCACGGCCCAGGTTGACGCCGCCCTCGCGCGCATCAGTCGCCAGCTGGTATCCAGCGGGGAAGGGGAGATCTCCTCGCGCCGCATCGGCGAGCTCGTGATGGAGGAGCTGCGGGGACTCGACCAGGTCGCCTACGTGCGCTTCGCCTCGGTCTACCGCAAATTCGAGGACGTCAACGCATTTCGCGAGGAGATTGAACGTCTGGAGCGGCAGCCCAGCCCGGAGGCGCGTCGGCAACAGATGGACCTGCTGGCCGAGCTGGAAAAGAAGCCGTGACCACCGAGGGCGACTACGCCTTCATGGCGCAAGCGCTCCGACTCGCTGAACGGGGCCTTTACACCACAGACCCCAATCCGCGGGTCGGCTGCCTGCTGGTGCGCAATGGCGCGGTGATTGCCGAGGGGTGGCACCGCCGGGCAGGGGGGCTGCACGCGGAGCGGGTCGCCCTGGCGGCCGCGGGGGCAGCGGCTCGGGGCGCGACCGCCTTTGTCACCCTGGAGCCCTGCTGCCACCACGGAAGGACCCCGCCCTGCACCGAGGCCCTGGTGGAGGCGGGGGTCGCCCGCGTAGTCGCGGCGACGCAGGATCCAAACCCGCTGGTCGCGGGCAAAGGTCTCCAGGCACTGCGAGCGCGGGGTGTCGCGGTCGAGGTCGGCGTCCTGGAAGGCCAGGCGCGGGCGTTGAACCCAGGCTTTGTCAAACGGATGTCCCAAGGCCGGCCCTACGTGCGCTGCAAGTTGGCGGCGAGCCTGGACGGACGTACAGCCATGGCAAGCGGGGAGAGCAAATGGATCAGCTCCGAAGCCTCGCGCAGGGATGTCCACCGCCTGCGCGCCCGAAGCTCCGCTATTCTCACCGGGATCGGGACCGTCCTGGCGGACGACCCCTCCCTGACCGTCCGCCTGCCAACTGCGGAGCTGCCCGGCATGGGTCAGGACGGGCCCGTCCGCCAGCCGCTGCGCGTGGTAGTCGACAGTCGTCTCCGTTTTCCCATCGCCGCCCGCATGCTCAGCCTGCCCGGCCGGACCCTGATCGCCTGCAGTGACGGGGATCCGGCGCACCGCGCGCGTCTGGAGGCTGCCGGTGCGGGTGTCCGCACCTTGTCCGGGAGCGGGGGGTGGATCGACCTCGCATCCCTGCTGCGTCACCTGGCGGATGAGGAGGTCAACGAGGTGCTGGTCGAGGCGGGGCCAACCCTGGCAGGCGCCTTCCTCAGGGGAGGGCTGGCGGACGAGGTCGTCCTCTATCTGGCACCCCACCTCATGGGCGACCGTGCCCGCGACCTCTTCCACCTGCCGGGTCTGGAGCGCATGCGCGACCGCATCGGTCTCGAGGTCACGGACGTGCGCATGGTGGGACCGGATCTGCGGATCCTGGCGCGGCCAGTGGTCGGTGAGGCCCCCGGCGGGCAGGGTTAACGGGCTCCCGGTCCTCCGCCGCCAACGCGAAGGACGGCGTGAGGGATAACTAAAGTCCAAGGCGAAACGAGAGGTCATCCCATGTTTACGGGCATCATTCAGGCAGTCGGAGAGATCAGGGGGCTGGACACGCGCAGCGGCGACATGCGCCTGAGGGTGGCGACGGGGAAGCTGGACATGACGGGCGTCGCCCTCGGGGACAGCGTCGCCGTGAACGGGGTCTGCCTGACCGCCGTTGCCATCACCGGTCACGAGTTTGCAGCCGATGTGTCCCGGGAGACCCTCTCCCTGACGACCCTCGGGCGTCTGGGCCCCGGGAGCCGGGTCAACCTGGAAAAGTCCCTGACCTTGGCGACGCCCCTCGGCGGGCACCTGGTGAGCGGTCACGTGGACGGCATCGGGCGGGTCCTGAGCCGGGAGGACGACGCCCGATCCGTCCGTCTGCGGATTGAGGCGCCGGCTGAGCTCGCACGCTACATCGCGCAGAAGGGGTCCATCTGCGTCGACGGCACCAGCCTGACGGTCAACAGGATCAGCGGTCGCGAGTTTGACCTCAACATCGTTCCCCACACCCTGGACGAGACCGTCATCGGGGACTACGGGCCGGGCACCGAAATCAACCTGGAGGTGGACCTGGTGGCGCGCTACCTGGAGCGATTGATCCTCGGAGATCAGGCCGCGGACCCGAAGGCCTCGGGCATCACGAAGGAGCTCCTGGCGGAGCACGGGTTCCTCAAGTAGCGGGCGCCGGCGTTTGATATCATTCGACGCTTGCCGTTGCTCGGACAAGGCGGGACATGGGCCTCAACACGACCGACGAAATCATCGCGGACCTCCGCCAGGGCAGAATGGTCATCATCATGGATGACGAGGACCGCGAGAACGAGGGCGACCTGCTCCTGGCCGCGGACATGGTCACCGCCGAGGCCATCAACTTCATGGCCAAGTACGGGCGCGGGCTGATCTGTCTGACCCTGACCAAGGAGCGCTGCGAGCGCCTGCGGTTGCCGCTGATGGTCGCGGACAACGCCTCCCCGCACTCCACCGCCTTCACGGTCTCCATCGAGGCTGCCCGCGGGGTGACCACCGGGATCTCGGCGGCGGACAGAGCGACCACCGTTCGCGCGGCGGTCGCGCCCAACGCAGAGCCCCGGGATCTCGTGCAGCCCGGCCACATCTTCCCCTTGATGGCCCAGCCGGGTGGGGTACTGGTCCGCGCCGGACATACGGAGGCGGGCTGCGACCTGGCGCGGCTGGCGGGATCTGAGCCTGCAGCGGTCATTGTGGAGGTGCTGAACGAGGATGGCACCATGGCGCGCCGACCCGACCTGGAAGCCTTCGCCGAGGCTCATGGCTTGAAAATCGGGACCATTGCGGATCTCATCCACTACCGAGTGCGCCATGAAAAGGCGGTGCTGCGGGAGTGCGAGTGCGACCTGCCGACGGAGGTTGGCACCTTCCGCCTGATCCCCTACCGCGACACCATCGATCGCAACCTTCATCTTGCACTCACCCTCGGAGAGATCTCGCCCACGCGATCCACCCTGGTGCGGGTGCACCTTCAGAACAGCCTGTGCGACCTGTTCGGGACTCGGCACAGCGTCTGCGGCTGGCCCCTGCGGGACGTCATGCGGCAGATCGCCGCCGCCGGGGAAGGCGTCATCGTCGTCCTGCGCAACCGGGACCGCACGGAAGACCTGCTCGCACGGTTGCGGGACTTCGATTTGCCTGGTGTGGACGATCGGGTTCCCGCGCTTCGCCAGGACCGCAGCGAGCTGCGCACCTACGGCATTGGGGCCCAAATCCTGGCCGATCTGGGCGTGCGCAAGATGCGCGTGATGAGCGCACCAAAGGCCATGCACGGCATCTCCGGATTCGACCTGGAAGTCGTCGAGTACGTCGGGGGCGAGGCCACCTGAGTCCGGTCAAGAGGGGCGCGGAGCGCGCTTGGGAACAATTGAAAAATTACTGAAGCACTTGCTCCGGCGAAGGGTGCAATGGCGGAGCGCATTGCACCGAATGTGACCAGCCGCGACATGCGGCGCAATACGGGCCTGTTGCCTCGGACGGTCTTGACCGGTACAGCCGAGGTTATCCCGGCCCAGACCCGGCTTTGACCGCCGGGGGGCCTTTGTTTACTGTTGGGCCTTTGGGGTCTTACGGACGCTGCCGCCCGCTGTCCCGCGCGGCACTGGAGCGTCTATGGGGGCGCGGGGCAGGGCGCAAAGGCAAACCGGATGATCGCTGAACACTCCTTCCACGCCCTGGGGCTGCACATGCACCAGCCACCGGGCAATCTCAAGCTGCTGCTCGATAGCAACCCCTGGGAGGCCGAGCAGATCATACGCTGCTACGATCGCGCGGCCCGCTATGCGCTCCGCTACCGGGACGTCGCCCACCTGCATGTAGGCTTCTCCGGCGTCCTGCTGGAGCAGTTTCTGGATCCGGCCACCGTCGACGGCTACAGACACATCCTCGACATCCCGGAGATGCTCGATCGCTACCGCCAAGCGGATAACATCGAGCTGATCGGGATGGGCTACTACCATCCTGTCTTTCCCCTGATTCCCAAGGCGGA
>Ga0307440_1001597_pt1 | contig 10947 bp, 10 predicted proteins | sample SalMarWE160410MG_FD_202150 | JGI IMG/M metagenome (GOLD analysis project Ga0307440, IMG submission 202150) | Salt marsh sediment microbial communities from the Plum Island Ecosystem LTER, Massachusetts, United States - WE1604-10 | ecosystem: Environmental > Aquatic > Marine > Intertidal zone >... | reverse complement strand
TCTCGGATGCGGCACTCGAGACGGTGCTGCGACGCCGGGCGCGGTCCGGTGATCCGGGCGACCTGCGCGAGCGCGCCACGGCCGCCCTGGAGCAGACGCGACCGCGTCGGTTCCCATGGTCGCTCCGGGGATGGATGCCCGAGATCATCCCGGCCGGTCGGCTGACGCCGGTGGTCGCCGTCCTGGTCCTGGTCGCGCTGCTCGCCGGGGCGCTCATCGTCGGCGCGTCGTGGCTGCGGTACGAGCGTGTGCTGGTCCCGACCGTGGTCGAGGTTGTCACGCCTGTCGTGCTCACCGATAGCCGCCTGGTTCAGGACGGCGCCGGGAACATGTGGGCGCTCGGTGATGGTCAGGTCACACGCCTCGATCCCGTAGCGGGCGACCGACAGACCTGGACGGTCAGTGACGACACGCGGTTCATGACCCACGTCGCCAGCCCAGCCCGGGCGGGTGGGGTCTGGACGTGGTCCGGGGGGACCATCAGCCGCTTCACGGGCAGCATGTTCGTCGATCCGATCCCGACGAGCTCTCGTCCGATCGCCGTTGCGGAGGCGCCTGACGGCACCCTGTGGGCACTGTCCGCCGACCATGGTGTCCAACGATGGGCGGATGGCCGGTGGGAGTCGCCGGGAGAGGCGATCCCGATCAACGACCCCGACACGCTGTTCGCCTCGGGGCCCGACGAGGCCTGGATCGCCGGCAATGATGACAGCGGCTACTGCGGACCGCCGTCCCCGACGTCGCCATGCGAGGTCGTCGCGCACCTGGACCACGGCCAATGGACCGTCTACCCATGGTCGAACACCGCGTTCGGGCCGATCGCTCCGGTGACGCTGGTCCGGGCCCTGGATGGGACGATCTGGGCAGGTCCGGCGGAGACTGGCGCAGCCCGATTCGACGGTGACCGTTGGGTCCCCGTCGAAGGCCCCGATAAGGAGCCGGTACAGCCGCTCGCCGTCGCCCCGGACAGCTCGCTGTGGGCGGCAACAGGAGACGGACGACTCGTCCGGCGCGGTCCTGGTGGCCGGTGGACGGCCTACGAGCCGCAGTGGGACCTGTTCGGCTGGGCCAGCCCGCGTACCACATCGGTCGCAGCGACCACTGAGGGCGTCTTTGCCGTCGCCGGCCAGCGGTTGTTCCAGGTCGAGAAGGACGGCTGGACGGAGCTCTGGCCCGATCCAACGCCCGGGCCAAGGCCCGATCAGTTCGGGATCCGCGCCCTGGTCGGCATCTCTGCCAGCGAAGCCTGGGCGGCTGTCGTCGAAGACGTGCCGTTCGGCGACCAGGAAGCAGGGCTGTGGCACTTCGTCGACGGGGGCTGGGAGGGGCCCACGCAGCCGCGCGGATTCGAGCACCCGGTCTCCGCGCTCGCCTTGGGTCCCAACGGGTCGCTCTGGGCCGCGGACCTCAACCGCGTCGCCGTCCTTCGATCGGACGGCTGGACGACGGCCTGGGCCTCGGAGAACGTGCTGGTCGACGGTGGCCTTGACGTTGGATCCGATGGCAGCGCCTGGGTCGGCACCGCGGACGGCGTCGTCCACATCACACCCACGAACGGTGGGTTCGATGTTGAGCAGGTCGACTGTCCGGTGCCCGGGAGAATCGTTGCCGTCGCGACCGACGACACCGTGTGGGTTGTGGGCGGCGGTTGGGGCTTCAGTGCAGGCCTCGCGTCCGTTACCGGAGGGGCCTGCGAGCTGGTCTACCTGCACGACGTCTACGCGGCCGCCGCGTATCCGGAAGGCGGCGTCGTCGTAGCCTACGATCAGGCGAACGCCGACGGCACCTACTACAGCACGGTTGTGTGGCTTCGCGACGGCCGGCAATCGCTGCTCGCCGAGGCTCCCGCCAACACTGGCACGACCGGAGTCGCCGTCGCCCCGTCGGGCGACGTCTGGTGGGCGTATGACGATCCCGTCGCTGCGCCGGCCGGAGACGACGGAGACGGCGGACCTGGGGGCTTGGTCCGCCTGCACGGCGAGGAGCGAGTGCAGGTCGTCACAGGCGGCCAGCCCGAGGCGGGCCCCATCTCGATCAGTCCGGACGGCACCGTCTGGTTCGCGAGCTCTACCGCCATCTACCGGATCCTGCCCGACGCGCTACCTTGACCGGCACGTCCGACGCTTGTCCGGCCTCCCGGGCCGCGCGACCCGGCGGTTCAGACCCATGTCACCGCGGTGACTCGCAAAGGCTGAGGCCTACGACGCGATCCTGCCGCGGGTCCTGTCCCACGTGACCGCGAACGCGGCCCTGATTGCCGACGTGCAGGCCGCCATGGATGACGTGGCCCAGCCTCGGGTCGACGAGTCACGGCTCGCTCGCATCCGATGCGAGCGCCAGCAGGCGATGACCCGCCTCGCGGAGGACCGCGACACCACGGCCTGGAACGCAACGATGGAGCGCCTCGATCGCGAGCAGGCCGAAGCGAAGGTCGACGCCCTGCCCACGCCCACGTCGAGAGGTCGCCGAGTCGCTGGCTGACCTCGCGCGCCTGGTCTTCGATGCCGAGCCCGCCACCCAGCAGCGCATCGCGCAGGCGCTGTTCGAGCAGGTGGAGGTGCTGGGCCCGCACCAGGTCTGGCTCTACCCCAGCCTCGAGGCCGAGACACGCGGCTGGGCAGCCGCGATGAACGGCGAGTTCACGGTGAAAGTGCGTCAGACTGGTCGGGGCGAGAGGAGTCGGGGCGAGGCTTTACGGGTGAAGGTCCGACTGAGCTTCGACGTTGGTTGCCAACCCGTCCGCAGGCGCGCTTGACCGGTGGGGCCGGGACTCAGCGGCGGGCGCGAGACCTGGAGGGTCGCGCGGAGGTCGAACCACGGGATCTCACCCGTGATGATGGCGCTACAGCCCCAGCGGCACGGTGGCCTCAACTACCACCCCGGACGCGCCGTCGGCCGCCCGCTTGACCAGGTTGATGGAGAACCCGCCGCCGTCCTTGGGGACGTCGAACATCACCAAGGTGCTCTGGGGATCGGGGTCACTCCACATCTGCAGGCCCGGGAGGTTGAGCTTCTTCGTTCCCGTCAGGTCGCTGGCTGGCCCGTTGGACACGTCGGTGGACATGAGCCAGGACTCGCCGGTCGAGTCCACCAGGCGGAAGATGGCCGAGTCCACGCCCGCCTTCTCGTTCGCCGCGTCACCCTGGAACGAGTAGTAGACGACCACGTACTGGCCGTTCTCGGGCAGGTACGACTCGGTCTTCTCGAAACGCTTGGGCACCTCGGCGAAGGTTTCGGCCCCCGTGAACGTGAACGTGCCACCGCCGAAGCTGATGGGCTGGTTCAGGGCGTAGGTCCGGGCGCCATCGCTCGGGGCAGGGCCCGTGCCGCCGCTCGGGCTGCCAACCGCTGCCCCTGCGCCGGACGAACTGCCCGAATTCCCGCACCCGGCCAGAGCTAGGGCGAGCAACGCCGCGACGATCGCCCCGGCCGTGAGGATGCTGCGTCCCGTCATCTCCATCCCCTCTCTGAAGGAAAGCCGAACACGAGTCGCGCGGTAGCCGTTCACGGTGCCGACGATAGGCGGCGGCGCGGGCCGACAACCAGAGTCGATCGGCCCTGTTGCCGTCGCTCAGCCTGTCGGAGTCGCGCCTGTGCTTTCGCGTACTCAACCCGGTGCTCCGGGCAGCGCTCAAGCCTCAAGTCAGTGCGCGGGGCCAGGAAGACCTGGCAATCGGGCCAGACGCATCGACGGGGCGCTGGTCCGACGAGTGACCAGCGATCCCGCCCTGTTCGATCGGGTCCAGCTGATCCGCGGCGAGCGGCGCACCGCGCACTCCGCCGGCGGTGGGTCGCATGGTCGGGGCGTCTACCCGCTGGTCCGGCTGATGCGCTGCACGGTCTACGGGAGCGGCTACCACGGGGACGCTGGCAACGGGCTACCGGCGGGTCCGGCACAGCCTCCGGCCGGCCTGCTCGCTCTCGGCTACCTATGGCGCCGAACGGCACGAGGGTCAGGTGGCAGCGGCCCTGGGCTTCTTGGGTCCTGGGCAGCGCGAACCGGATCGTTGATGTCGCAACAAGTGATGGGAGTGGTCGGGGCGAGAGGATTTGAACCGGTAGGTCCCACACCGCGGATCGTGGTGCCGGAGTCGATCGAGGAGGCGCTTCGGGCTGTCGCGTGAGCGGTTGATCCTGGCGCCGCGGGTGCCGGAGCCCGAGGGCCCTGGTCAGTCCGAGCGCAGTGGTCTCTGGCTGGACATCATTCCGATCTGCATCATCAGTCGGCAGCGGCACGATTGGGGCGGGTCGCCCCAACGTGATCCCGACGCCCATGGGAGAGGCGAGACGATGCTGACCGTCGAGACCCGGAATGTCGCGGGGCGCGTCACCGCAGTCGGGCACGGCGGCCCCCAATTGGGTTTGGGTGTGCAGAGCCGCGAGACAATCCAGTGGATGCTATCGATTGACCGCACCCTGATCATCAGCACGACGAAACCGTGGCATGAGCGCGACCGCCCACCACACTCTGGGGCTGCATGTGAGCATCGGCTTGTTCGAGGACATCTGGGAACGCCGCATCCCCTCGGCGGATGATCGCCGTGCTCTCCCGACCATCGAGACCGCCGGCCGGGATGACCGGCAGGTGCTCGTGCCCCATCCCGGCGATCCGCACCGGCGCCCATCTGCCGTCGCCCCGGCCGTGTCGCTCGACCCGCTGGCCGGAAAGCCGTGGGTGGAGTCCGTCGTCGCCGAGTGGCCGTGCCAGGCCACGGCCCAGGTGGCGCACGTGCGGACCTTCATCGGGCTCCACATGTTTCGGGTACAACACGGCCTGCTCGAGCAGATGCCCAATCTCGAGCAGCTCGCGGCCCACGACGTCATCCCCGAGGACCTGGCGGGTCTGAGCCGGCTGCGTGATGCCTCGTTCGGCTGGGCCTCGTATGACGTCCCGCCCGGGGTCGATCACCTGCGGTTGCTCGACCATCCCGAAGAGTGCGAGCCATATCGCCGGGCGACGGTGGGAGCCTCGGGCCTCGCCCGCCTGCACTCGCTCGAACGCCTGGAGGTTCGCGGCTTCCACTACCGCGAACCGGCCGATCCGATCGCGGAGCTCGCCGGCCTCCTCTGGCTTCGGCTGCACGGCTGGCGCAACCTGCGCGTGCTGGGACGTCTGACACGGCTCGAGCGTCTCGAGCTGATCGAGTTCGAAATGGCGAACCTGCGCGCCTTTCGCGGCCTGACGCATCTCCACACCCTCGCCCTCGGGGGCCGGATGGACTCGCTGGCCGGCATCGAGAGCATGGCTGCGCTCGCCGATGTCCGGCTCGCTGGGCGGGTCACTCGCGATCTGACCCTGCTCGCCGAGCTCCCCCGGCTCGAGACCCTGGAGCTGGTCCACACGGACGCTGTCTCCGACGTTGGCCCGATCGCTCGATTGCCCGGGCTGCGCCGCCTCAAGATCCTGCTCGGCGACAACACCGATGTCGGCGTGCTCCCATCGGTATCCTTCCTGGCCCCGCTCGAGCAACTCGAGGAGGTCGAGCTCCTCAACATCGACATCGCTGACCGAAGGCTCGATCCGCTCTTCGAGCTGCCGCGGCTCCGGAGGGTGATGCTCACCGGCCGCGTCGGACCGAACGTCGAGGAGCTCCGGCGCCAGCGCCCGGAGCTCGAGTTGCGGACGCACTTGACGGGCGAACCGGAGGGTCGTGTCGATGTCGGGCCGGTGCACTACGACCCGCCGGTCGCCGGGATCGAGAAGTGGAGCATCTTCCAGAGCCTGGTCGACGTGCTCGGCACCGGGACGAACTACGCGGCGGAGAGGCGGACCCGCGGCGAGCTTCGGCGGCGAGACCCCGAGCTCCTCGAGCGGCTCGAGTTCGACTCGGAGGCGGGCGCGGTGGGCATCTACGCTGGCAGCGAAGCTGACATCCGCACCGTGGCCGAGGCGATCCGTGACCTCGCCACCGTGCGTCGCGAGGAGAAGAGGTCGGCAACCTGAACGAGCCGCACGCTGCCGATGCAGCGGGACGTTCAGGTACGTCGGTGCGAGACAAGCACCCCGGAACAGGCCTCGAGAGGCCCTCTTCTGAGTTCAAATAGAGCGACTGGTCGGGGCGAGAGGAGTAGGACCGACACTTTCCAACTGTCCGTCACGGTCGTCCGGGGCAGCCTAGGCAGCGCCCAGATTGAGCGGTCCGCCTGATGTAGGAGAGTTGTTGAGCCGTCCGAGCGCGGGCTCGGAGAACGCAGCCGCCCACCGCTTGGGCCTGTCGCACTCGACCGTGAAGCACCACCTGGCGAATGCGCGGTCCGAAGTGGGGCGACGACGACGGCGCAACTCGTGTGGATTCTGGCAGGGTCTCCGGAAGCCTCGTCAGATGGCGCCCACGCCTCGCCGAGCCCTGACGGGGCGACTACGCGCTCGCCAGCACGCTGAACAGTCCGACGGTCTCAACATGCATGAACGGCGGTCGAGGCGCGCTGCGCGTGGCTTCGAGTGCTGCGCGCAGTCTGCTCGGACTCGAAGACCAGCACGTTCAGCGTCCCGCCGGAGCCATCGTTCATCCAGAGCGCCGAGACGAAGCCCGCGGCCTGCCGGACCTGCGGCGCGACCCGCTCTCGCACGATGTCGCCGCTGGCATTGATCTGCGCCGCATCGCCGGCCTCACGCACCACGACCGCGTACATCGGGACGCTCCTTCGCCTACCATCACGCAAGCCAGCGTGATTTCACGCCAGTCAGAGTGACATGAAATGACCGAACGGGTCAAGCCCCGTCGTCGCTACGAGTCGCCGCGCCGCGCGGCGCAGGCCGAGCAGACGCGTCGTGACATCGTGACCGCCGCCGGCCTGCTGTTCCGCAAACGTGGCTACGGGGTTCCGATGGCCGAGATCGCCGGCGAGGCCGGCGTCGTGGTCGAGACGGTCTATCGGATCTTCGGGACCAAGGCCGCGCTCTTCCGGACCGCGGTGGAGGCCCTCCTCGCGGGCGGGGCGAGGCGGGCCGAGGTTCCCGTCGCGGAGCGGCCAGCGATCCGGGCGATCCACGACGAACCCGATCCGCGTCGACAGGTGGCCGCCTACGCCGCGACGCAGCCCGGGATCCACCGCCGCGCCGGCCCATTGCTGCGGGCGCTCCGCGACGCCAAGGCGAGCGACGCCGAGCTGGAACGCCTCTGGGACGAGATGGAGGCCCGGCGGCTCGACGGGCAGGGGCAGTTCGTCCGGATGCTCGCCGACCGCGGAGCCATTAAGCCGGGCCTCGCCGTCGACGCCGGGATCGACGTGATGTGGACCTTGTGCTCGCTCGCCGTCTACGACCTGCTCGTCCTCGGGAGGGGCTGGAGCGACAACCGCTACCAGACCTGGTTAACAGAAGCTCTTGTGTTCGAACTGCTCGGCGGGTAGGCGGGCGATCGGCGCGAGCCGGTCTTGCAGCCCGCGGTGTCCGTGGCACGCGGCCGGTGGACGTCCACCCTTCCCTCGTGCTCGGGACGATCACCAGGAGCCGGCGCTCTGGGTCGTCGGCGATCGCCGAGTCCGGAGGCCGAGGTTCGCGACGGCCATCCCCGACTAGCGGGGCCCTGAGAGTGGTCGGGGCGAGAGGGTTGGCGCCGACACCAAGTACCGACCACTGCTGATCCCGGTCACGAACGTTCCAAGCCGCGTTGACCGCACCAGGTGGAGCGCGTAGTGCGTGTGCTCTGGGGGTCGCCAGCCCCGGGGCACACGGCTCCAGCTCTCCGTCTGAAAACCCGATGCGGAGCCGGGGTGGCTCAGGGTGGGCCCGGTGGCGGAGCTGCCACGTGGCGGCGCGGCTCGCCCGCAGTCAACCAGCCCGTACGCCCTACTTGCTGGGGCTATCAGCTGCGTGCGCGTGGATCGCCGCGTTGATGTCCCGCACTGTGGTGGCGGGATCCTCGACCTCGACGACGAGCGCAGCGTAGTGCTCGTGGTCGAGATCGATCTTGACTGCCTGCTCCGGGTGGTGCACATCGAGGAACCACCAGGAGCCGTCGTAGAACGTGCCCACGAACGCGCCGGGAAGGTTCGATCCCAGGACGCGCACCTTCTTGTAGCGGTCGCGGAGCGCGTCGGGATCCTGTGAGGCCCCCCGAACATGCGTGAGGGGGACGTCCAGCCTGCTGCGCATCGCGAGCACCTTGTCGATACCGGTCACCGTCACATCGAGGGTCCCGTCGTTGATCCGTACTTCTGTCATAGGTGTGCCTTCCTTCTTGCGGCTATAGCCAGCCGAAACCTGTCAACCGGGGCTGGGCGACATGTCAATCAGGTGAATGGCATCGGAATGCTCCCTTCAGCCTGCGTCTTGCCGGGTGGTGGCCATGGAACCTCCTGACTCGCATGCATCGGCCGACGGGCGCCCGGGCGCGTCGGCAGATGGCCAGACGGTCGGGTCGGCCTGGAGGGAGGGGGCGGGACTACCCGGGTCCGCGACTGCGCCAAGCTAGCTTGGTGGGTGCGGAGATGCGCCGCGACACGAGGGTTCATGCCGCTCGGCATGAACGGTGCGCATCAGCAAGAGGGCGCGGGGAGGGGCAGACGCCCGCGGGGACGGCCCGGCCTCATCAATGCTGTTGTGGCTATCAGCCTACTCCTACGCTCGGCATCCGTCGCGGAGCGGACTCGTAGACGCGAGGGCAGAGTCCGGCCGGGGACGGATGCGCACGCGGGTGGGTAGCCTCCGGGCAAGGCTTTGGGCAGCCTTCCCCAACGTCTACCGCATGGAACCCGACACGCGGAAGTGGTCAGGTTTGGCTGCGCGCCATTCCCAATCCTGCCCACCGTGACATGCTCGCTCTGGGTGGATGCGTTCTCGCGACCCACCCCGACACCGGTCGGGCGGTTCTGGGAGTTGGTGAGGGTGGGGCTGGTCAGTCTGGCCGTGTCGAGAGGGTTAGACGCGAGGCGAGGTGCCAACCGCAACTGATCGCGGTGGCGAACGTTCCGAACTCGCTGGTCCGAGAACGCACGGACGCCTGACGAGCTCGCCGGGGACGACTGGCGTCGCCCGTGCTGAAAACCGAGACCCAGTCGCGCACCAGCTCATGCATATCCATTGAAGGCGCCTCCGGCAGCTCTCGTGTCGCGCGCCTACGCGCTCGCCAGCACGCTGAACACGTCGACAGACTCGACCCGCATGAACGGGGGACGGGGCGCGGCTCGGGCAGCCTCGACGGCGGCGAGCGCGGCCCCCTCGGTCTTGAAGACCAAGACGTTCAGGGTCCTGCCGGCGCCGTCGCTCATCCACACAGCCGAAACAAAGCCAGGTGCCTCGCGCACGCGTGGCGCCACGTTCGCGGTCAGCATGCTCCCGCTTCCATCGATCAGCGGGGCGTCGCCCGCCTCACGGATCACGACTGCGAACACGGGACGCTCCTCGTCTATCATCACGCAAGCCAACGTCATGTCATATCAGTCAGAGTGTCACGAAATGACCGACCAAGTCAAGCCCCGACGTCGCTACCAGTCGCCGCGCCGGGCGGCGCAGGCCGCGCAGACGCGACGCGACATCGTGACGGCCGCCGGCCTCCTGTTCCGGGATCGCGGATACACCGTCCCGCTGGTCGAGATCGCGGCCGAGGCGGGCGTCGTGGTCGAGACGATCTACCGGCTCTTCGGCAGCAAGGCCGAGCTGTTCAGGGCGGCGGTGGAGGCGCTGCTGGCGGGCGGCCCCGGCCGGGCCGAGGGCCCGGTTGCGGAAAGGACAGCCGTACGCGCGATCCACGAGGAGCCGGATCCGCAGCGGCAAGTGGCGATCTACGCCTCCACGCAGCCCGGGATCCATCGTCGCGCGGGGCCGCTCCTGCGTGCGCTGCGCGACGCGAGGGGAAGCGACCCGGAGCTCGGGCGGCTGTGGGACGAGATGGAGGCGTGGCGGCTCGAAGGCCAGGGGCGGTTCGTGCAGGCATTTGCCGACCGAGGATCGCTCAAGCCCGGCCTTGCGGTCGACGCCGCGATCGACGTGCTCTGGACGCTGTGCTCGCTCGCCGTCTACGACCTGCTCGTCCTCGGACGGGGCTGGACCGACGAGCGCTACCAGGCCTGGCTGACACGCGCTCTCGCGTGCGAACTGATCGGCATGTAGTTCCCTCGTGTGCGGCCGGCCGCTGTTGGAAGGCGCGCCAGCCAGGCTGGTCAAATGGGGAAAGAGCGTGAGAGTGGTCGGGGCGAGAGGAGACGCGACGACGATTTCGATGGCGGCGGCCATCGAACCGAACCGCGCCGGCCCGCACTGGCGGGGCCCAGGCCATCGGGTCCGACTCCCTATCGCGCCACCCAGCGCTCCGTCGGATCGAGCAGGAACCGCTCGAGCGGGATTCCGTCGCCGCCGACGAGAAGCGGCCGGATCGGGCCCAGCCCGCTGAACGCGGCCGTGAACGCGGCAGTTCCGGGATGCGCGGCTGGGGCGCGTCCGCTCTTGACCTCGATCGCCGCGAGGCCGCCGGCTCCCGAGAGCACGAAGCCCACCTCGCGGTCCCCCTCGCGCCACCACGAGAGCTCGAGCTCGCCTGTGGCCGCCGCGTTCGCTAGGTGCGCGCCCACCGCCGACTCCACGAGATGTCCCCAGGCCTTGCCGTCAGCTCGCGTGTCGGCGAACGAACGACCCGATTGTGCCGTCGCGAGCGCGGTGTTGAGGACCTGGAGCTTGGGGCTCGACGCCCGCCGGCGGACGGCGTTGCCCGAGAACTTGGGCAGGCCTGCGAGCAGCCCCGCTCCCGCGAGCAGCTCGAGGTAGTGGGCTAGGGTGGTGGTATTCCCAGCGTCGTGTAGCTGGCCGAGCATCTTGGTGTAGCTGAGCTCCTGCCCCGAGTACCGGCAGCCAAGCTCGAACAGCCGCCGCAGGAGCGCTGGCTTGTCGACGCGCGTGAGGAGGAGCACGTCGCGGCCGATCGTGGTCTCGACCAGCGCGTCGAGGACGTAGCGGCGCCAGCGGGGCTCGTCGCCGATGAGCGGCGCGGCGCCCGGATAGCCGCCGAA
>Ga0307440_1001596_pt1 | contig 10950 bp, 2 predicted proteins | sample SalMarWE160410MG_FD_202150 | JGI IMG/M metagenome (GOLD analysis project Ga0307440, IMG submission 202150) | Salt marsh sediment microbial communities from the Plum Island Ecosystem LTER, Massachusetts, United States - WE1604-10 | ecosystem: Environmental > Aquatic > Marine > Intertidal zone >... | reverse complement strand
ATACTTCATAAAATGAGGTCTTTCATTATTATCGTCAAGACTTTTGACAATACATTTGTAACCAGTTAATTCATCTTGTTCGGTTAATTTTCCTAGTTCCGAAACTGACTTTTTTGATAATCTTTCGTCTGCATCAAGATATAAAATCCAATCTCCGGATGATTTACTTAAAGCAAAATTTCTTGCTGAAGAAAAATCGTTAATCCATTTAAATTGATAGATCTTTGCACCGAATTCTTCAGCAATTTTTATTGTATTATCCGTGGAACCTGTATCTACTATTACGATTTCGCCGACAATGTCCTTTACAGATTCAAGGCATTCCCTTAGATATTTCTCTTCATTCTTAACGATCATGCTGAGAGTTATTTTCACGAATTTATTCATTTCTAATTTTAATATTTAGATTAATTGTTTACTTCAGCTAGTTTTAATATTTCATTAACTTTTTCGAGTCCGCCTAATGCAAATTGATTATCCGGATTATTTTCCAGTGCATATTCATACATTGTTTTTGCTTCTTTATCTTTTCCTTCCAGGTAAAATAATTCAGCCAACCCTGCACAAGCTTGAGATGATTTTGGATTAACATTTAATGCAGTTTCAAAGCATACTCTTGCAGAGTCTTTATTATCTAATCCTAGGTAATTAAAACCCTTTAAATTTTCAAAAGCTGAGGTTATTTCTATATTTTTTTGAGAATAAAATAATTCTTCAGACTTATTAAGGTTATCAATTGCTTCATCAAAATACTTAAGTCCGAACAATTCAAATGAAGATTCAAGAATTTGATTGAGTGCTGCCTTAAATTTAAAAGAATCTACATCACTTACATTATCCTCAAGATCTGAATGGTCATACGGGAAACCAAGCAGTCGGTTTACTTTTGATAAGCCACCGGCAGCAAATAGATTGACCGGATTATTATTCAAAGCTTTCTCAAACATTTTTTTAGCATCTGCATCATTGTTGTTCAAATAAAATAATTCGCCAAACCCGGCAAGAGCTTGAGAAGATTCGGGATTTTCATTCAGAGCCGTTTCGAAACTTTCACGTGCCTTTTCTTTTTCATTTAATCCCAAATAATTTAATCCTTTTAAATTCTCAAATGCCGATATAAATTTTTTTTCATTTTGCGAGTAAAACAATTCTTTAGAATTATCAAGTTTAATAATTGCTTCTTGAAAATTTTTCTTTCCGAAAAGCTCAAATGAAGATGTCAAAATTTCATTTAAATTAGTTGCCGATTTTTGTGAACCGGTATCTCCATTCTTATTACTAACTCCAGATGTATGCATATTTTCTTCTACAACTTCAGAATCTTGTTTAACGAAATACCAGCTCCTACAGGGAGCATCATCTGTGATAAATAATTTTACTTTTTTATTTTTTATAAAATTATCAACAGCACCTTTTACGCCGAAGCTGCCTGCTGTATATTCGCCGTCTAAATAATCGTGTCCGGCAAAAATTCCTCCATTTCTTAACTTCGGATACCATGCTTTTAGATCTTTTGAACAACCATCAAAGGAATGATCTGCATCAATATATATCCAGTCAAAATATTCGTCAAGAAATTGATTTGCAGCTGAAAGTGAATCCTTTCTTATTATTTGAACGCTGCTATCTTCTGAAAATTTCTGAACGACGGACAAATAAAATTCTTTTTGTTTTGTATCAGACACATTTGCAATATCTTTGTAGTCAGGGTCGTACTTCCATCTGTCAATTAAATACAATTCCTCACCTTTCCAGGTGGAACGTAGAGTTTTGGAAAACATGCCTTCCTGAACTCCTATTTCAACACCTTTGCCAAATAATCCAAGTTTATTAAACAATTGTCCGAATTCATCCCTATGCTTTATTTTTATATCAATCCGGCTTTCAGTTGTTATATTAAGGGACGAATGATTTTCCGGGTAACCCAGAAGCTTATTTACTTTTTGCAAACCGCCGACGGCAACCATATTATTCGGATTATTTTTTACTGCCCATTCAAACATAGTTTTGGATTGTTGGTCTTGCTCAGATAAATATAAAATCTCACCTAACCCGGCACATGCCTGTGATGAATTTGGATCAAGACTCAATGCTTTTTCGAAGCATGATTTGGCTTTATCAACATCTTCTAATCCAAGGTAGATAAAGCCTTTCATATTAAAAAAAGATGAAGCAAAATTGTTATCGGTAGGATTACTAAGCTGTCCGTTGAACAATTTTTCAGCCTGTGTCAATTTTTTCAGCGCACTGTCAAAATTATTTTTATTAAAAAGTTCGTAAGCATCTTCAATTAATTTATCAGTTTCACTGGAATATTCATTACTCAACTGCTCTATTTCTTTTTTATCTTCTGTATATTCAAATAATGAATTAGTATTCTCGGGATAATTAAAAAGTTTATTTACTTTAGATAATCCTTCAATTGCTGCTTGATTTCCCGGATCATTTTTTACACCCCATTCATACATTGTTTTAGCAGCCTCATAATTCCCGGAAATAAACAGTATGTCCCCAAGTCCTGAACATGCTAGTGATGAAGTAGAATCTAGGTTGAGTGCTTTTTCAAAATAAATCTTAGCAACATCAAAATTTCCATCAAGCATAGAAATATTTCCCGCAAGATTCATTAAATAAGTTAAATCAAAATCGTTTTCTTCATGACTGAACTGATCATAAATTTCAATCGCATTGTTTAAATGCTGTATTGCCACCTGATAATCTTTTTCTTCGATTAACGAAAGGGCCCTCTCGACGTTTTCAACAAATTCGTTCTTGTTCAGGGTAATCATGATATTTCTTCCTTTTATTTGTTTTCCTTTTAACCAAATTTCTTCCGGGGTACCTCCCCATTTATCAATGAATATTTTTCGATTAGTCTCAAGTCTGTTTTTATAATTCTCGGTGCCTTTCGCAGTAAAGCTTTTTGAACCGTAATGATGAATAAAAACATCTTTTGCAATTACGGTTTTAAATCCTGCAATCTGTGCTCTCAGACAATAATCGTCATCCTCATAATTGCCGGGAGAGAATCTTTCATCAAGTCCGCCGATTTTATTAATGACTTCTCTTTTTATTAATGTGCATAGAAAAGCAACACGTGGAAATTCTAATGTTTGTCCCGAATGTTGTTGCTTTACTTGTTCTGAATAGCGGTACATCTCTTCAAGGTTTGAATATTTTGTTTCCTTGTCGAGTTGAACACCGCTAACAGCATTACTGATTGGGCCAACGATACCAATCTTATTATCAGACTCAGCAACTTCCAGCATTCTTTCGAGCCAGCCTTCGGTAACAACTATATCGTTGTTGGCGATTAGAATATAATTTCCTTTGGCTGTTTTTAATCCTTGATTAACTGCTTTAGGGAAACCTTGGTTGGTTGAATTAAGAACTGCCTTTATTTTTTCATCCGATTCGCCTAGTAATTTTATATAATCAACGGTTTCTTTATCACTGCCGTTATCAATAAGAATTAGTTCAAAAGGAGTTTTTGTAAACCGCAATATCGAGCCCACGAATTTTTTTGTGTATTCGGACTGGTTATATGACAATGCAATAATGGAAACAATATGCAATTTTTTATTTTTGGAATAATTTTCTCCATCATTTTTAGGCGATATGTAATTCTTTATCTTTCCGGCGCCGGTATTTATCCCTTCGCCGTTTTTTTCAAGAATGAAATCTGGCTTAATTACACCGATCCACTTCTTATGAAGCCTTTCAATATTATGAGAGACTTTTGCGAAGCGTTCCGGTCCGCTCTGGGATTCATGATGGATAACAACGCTCTCGGGTTGGTAAACAATTTTGTAATTTTTTTCACCGAGCTTAAAACAAAGATCTACGTCTTCATATCCGTTCCAGTATTCTTCATCAAAACCATTTATCTCATCAAAGGCATTTTTTCTGACAAGCAGACAAGCTGCAGTTAATGTATGATATGTTTTTAATTTATTTGCTTCCGGTAAATCAGCCGGCGCTTTCCAATAAATATGGCGTGCAACGAGAGGGTCAGGAAGCTGTTTATCTTCAATTATTATTACGCCAGCGTGCTGCAGACTTCCATCCGGAAATATCAATTTACTGCCGACTGCCGCAACTTCAGGATCGTTTTCAACTACCTCATAAAGTTTTTGCAACCATCCCGGAAGCGGTACCGTATCATTGTTAAGGAAAAGCACAAATTTCCCTTTCGCGTGTTTTACTCCCAGATTATTTGCCCTGGCAAATCCGATATTCTCACCGTTAGTGATTACGAAAAGATTATTAAAAATATTCTGTGCAAATTTCAAATACCTGTTCGTCCCATCTGTAGAACCATTGTCTACAATTATAACTTCGTAATTAATTGAATGGGGAGTATTCTTATAAAGAGAAAGCAAACACTGCTGAGTAAGTTCCATTTTATTATAAACAGGGATAATAATCGAAACCTCAACAGGTACGGTCTCTGCGGACATCTGACCTGCGTTAATAGCTCTTTGCTTTATTATTCGAAGATTATTTATCTGTCCGGTTAACAGTTCTGGATTATCTTTGCTCCGGTTGTAGTGCTTAGCGATTATCGCCATGTATGAATTATAGAAGTCATGGCTTTGAGAACTCGTCATATTGCTTTTATCTGTTCTCTGTCTAAACTCTGAGGTGATTTTTTTTATATGATAAAAATCGTATCTCTCCGAAAGCCTTATCCAGAAATCCCAGTCTTCGTGCGCTTTAAGTGTTTCATCGAATAATCCGATTTCATCAACACAAGATCTTTTGTGCATAAAACACAGAACCGGAGCGATATTTAGTTTTAAGAGAATTTCTTTTGAGAAATCATTAGAGAAGGGAATGGATTTTTCCACAGTAACAAAATTTCCGTTTTGAAGTTCCTGAGTTGCTTTATAGGAATCGGTATAGGCTACACTATAATTATTGTGCTCCAAGAATGACACTAAAGTTTCCAGATGATCTGAATAAAATATATCGTCGTCATCAAGGTAGGCAATGTACTTTCCATTAGCATTTTTTAATCCCGTATTTCTTGCAGCCGCGAGACCTTTATTTTCTTTATGATTAATTAATTTTATTCGTTTGTCATTAAAAGAATAAATTACATCGGAGACATCTTCACCGGCATCGTTTACAAAAATAATTTCAAAATCTCTATAACTCTGTTGAATTACACTATTAATTGCTACTTTTAATTTGTCCGGACGGTTGTAGGTGGGAATAATTACAGATATAGTTGGAATAATTGTTCCTTCTTTAGTTTGATTGAGAAATATTGCTGCATTTGCAACAATTTCAGGAGAATAAATTTCTTTATTATTTAAAATTATTTGAGCAATTATATTTCTTTGATTTTTTATTGCTTCTTGAAATAATCCGGTATCATGTCTTCGATAATAAAATAATGGCTCACGAATTAATTTTCCGTAATGACCTTTAATACCTAAGGCAATCCAAAAATCCCAATCTTCCAAACCTTTAACATTAGTCCTATATCCCCCCACATCATCCCATGATTTTTTCCTAAATAAGGAAGTAATTGATATAATATTCCTATGTTTTAAAATATTAAAATCATATTCTTCCGTTTTAACAACTTGCTCCACACCGTCAAAGTCTTGACGATAAGTATAAGCAATACTTATATTTTTATTCTCTTCTAAAACCGAGATACATTTTTGTAAAAATGTCGGAGCTATTTTATCGTCTGCGTCTAAACAAAGGATATATTTACCCTTTGAAACTTTAATTCCGTTGTTTCGTGATATAGCCGGTTGACCGGAGTTTTCTTGATTTAAAATTCTTATTGAATACGAAGTATATTTTTTAACTATCTGATTTGCAATTTCTACAGAATTATCCGTACTACCATCATTAACTATAATAATTTCAAAGTTTTTATAGGTCTGATTAATTACACTTTTTACTGCATCTGTTAAATATTTTCCATAATTATAGCATGCAATAATTATTGAAATTTTAGGTAACAATTCTTTTTGAGATTTATTTAAGTGCTTCTCGTAATTTTGAAACCACGTTATTTCAGATTCTTCTGTTCTGGAATATGCATCTGGAGATGGATTGCCTATGATTGGTTCACCATTAAGAATAATTCGAACAATTCTGTCTAGATTTGGTTCTTTACCAAACTTTAGTTCATTAACAGTTGAGTAAACAATTTGGCCAGAATGCGGACTTACCATTTTGACTAGAGGGAAAGGAATACTACTACGAATAAATAAAGAATAAGCATATCGATAAGCAAATTTCTTGATCTCATTTGATACGATATTAATTTCGAGAGTAGATGCTTCTCTTAGTAATTGTTCGTATAACTTAACATTTTTAACATTCGTCAAGAAAGGTGGATCACTTGTGTATAGATTGGAGGCTAAAATTACTTTCTTCCCTTTGCAAGCCATTTCTATTGCTACGGTGCTCGCATATACAAGTCCTAATGTGGAAATTTCCATTAAAGAATAAGCGCTAATATCATCTTCAGGAAATACTAACTTAATATTAGAGGATATATTAGTGCATAATTCCAAAATTTCTTTTAATTGCTTTGAATTATTGCCAGTTGCTTTTTTACCTGCAGTATTAGGATGGATTTTTATTACTAGGTCGATGTCTTTGTTTTCCTCAACAAAACTTATTGTTCTTTTAATCCATTCTAGTTGTGTTGGAAAAACCCAAGCCCAATCCAGATTACCAACAATTTCATCATCAGAGGACGTAAATAAAGTCCAAATAGGACGGCTGACAGATAGGTTTAACTTTTTATAAATTTCATTGGACGGTGTCGGAGACGAACTAAAAACTTTCCAATTTAAATCCTTTCCATGTTCTCGATTCATTAAATGGTCTTCAATTTCTTTTAATTCGATTTTACTTAGAGGAATATTACCCCAATCCTTTGATGCTTTTTTTATGTTTTTAAAACTCAAACACGAATCATTTTCTATCAATCGTAAACTCTCTTTTAAATATCCTCTTTCGTGTGTAATTACTCGGATACCTTTTGAGGAAGCTATCTCTAAAGCTATACGAGTTGAAGACATTCGTCCATTAAAAAGTAGAATATTATCTGGTTGGTATATTTCATATAGTCTATTCAATCCAAAGCTTGCCATCAGTCCGCTATAAAGATATTCCTTATACACATTCTGAATCTCCAATACATCCATATCTAAATATGAAATTCTGAAGTGGGTGCGCACTGAACTTTCAACCCAACTACCAATTTCCCATCTATCGTATTTAGCTGATTGATAATTTTCTAGTTTGAGATTATCTGCCCATTCTCGTGCAATTTGATTCTCATCTTTTGAAATATATTGACCAAACCATTCAAATGGCATTCTCATATTTGTAACTAGATTTGTTACTCTATTTTGACATTCTATGCATGATGAACTGCGTCTTGGATTTGTAGATTTCCAAAATATATCGCATTCGGTATAAACGCCATTGCATAAAACATACTTGACCTCTGCACCATTTAATTTTAATGCATGAAGTATGGTGATTTCCCACAATCCATGTAATTCCCACATATTATATGGGGAATAGCAAAGCAATTTAGTCTTCATAGATGAAAAATTCTAAATTTAAAAAATTATGACTCAATGAAATAAGTATCATCCAGAAATATTTAACCGTATTAAAGTCTCATTAACCTTAATGAAACTTTTGTCAGCTACTTTCATAAATACATTTATTTTAATCTAAATTTATACCAAGCTATTACTGCGATATTATTAAGCCTTTTTAAATATTGGTTGGCCTTCTTTCTTTACTTGGCTATTATTAGCCAATATAAATGAGTTACTTCGATTGGATCATGACAGGTTTTGAAATGTGCTTTTACTTTATGTTGGTTTTTAATTTTATGGGCAGGTAAACTTCTTAGGATATCAAAGCCAATAATGGTTTGGTTTCTTCCTCCATATTTTTCTCAACATCTTCCAAATATTTTTTTTCTAGCTCATCTTTTTCAATCTTTAACTTATCAATATATTTTTTCTTCTCTTCTATACTTTCTTTAAATCTGATGTCGCTTTCTTTTTCTTTTCGTTCCATTTCTTTTCTATAATATTCCTTCTGATAATCCTTGTCATCTTTTATTTTATTTATCGCTTGAAGCAGCTTTTGTTTCTGGTTTGATCCTTCTAAGATTGAAAGTCCGGCAGTAATTAACGAAATCACTAAACCAATTGTAAATGCAATGATTCCCCACTTAAAACCGGTAAGAACAACCAACGGAAAGAATTGGCTGTACTTTGAAGTCTCGGCCATAAAAGTATTTGAATATTCTGCACATCCTCCCATTAAAAAGGTTGTAAAGGAAAGGATTATATTATAAGTCATTGCATTCTTAAATGTAATTTTCGGATCATATCCCTGCTCTGTATTAAGACTTTCTATTCTTTCTTCAAAATAAGTAATATTTTCCGCTGCCTTCTTTTCGATAGCTTTTATCACATTGTTTAGCTTTTCTTTAAATCTATTCTTTTGTCCTTCATGATCTCGAGTTAACAGTTCCAAATCTGTAATTTTATATTGAAGTTCATTTTCAAATAACTGAAGCTTTTCTTTTACACCATCATAATATTTTTGTTTTATTGAATTAATAATATTTTCGATAACTAGCGTGAATTTCCGATTAAGTTTACTCGAAATTCCAATGAAGAATATATTTTCACTGTTGAAATTGCTCTGGAATAATTTTTCTATAAATGAAATTTCAGCTGAATTTTTTTCGTTTAGATATTCGCTAGTATTTAAATTTTTAAAATTAATCAGGTCGGCCTTCAATTTATTCAAGTCATATTCAGAAGTATTTTTAATTTCAGATAGAAAATCAAAAGCTGATGTATACGATTGAGATAATTTCGTATAATAGAATAAATTATGAAATACTGCATTTTTAATAAAAAAATTCATCATTGGCAGATCATTTTTATCAATCGTATATTCAATTCTTGCTATATCATACAAATAGAATTCATTAAAACTTTCACCATCAAAAGGATTTACTCCAATGATTGAAGAATTTAGTGCATGATAAAATTTTGCTGTAATTCCAAGTGGTTTTACGGAGAGTGCTTCTGAGAAATGGCTTAACGAACTCTCATTTTCATTTTGTTTGACCTTAATAAAGCCCTGGAATAAGTTGACTAGGTAATTTAGTTCAACTTTAATATTATCATTAAAATTCTGCTCCTTAACCAATTCCTTGGCTTTATCCAGTAATTCAATTGCCTTGGAAACATTTAGTACATTATTTTCAAAGCCTAAAATTATTGCATGAAATATTACATTCAATATATTATGAGAATTTGACCTCTTCCCTAAAAAATTAAGAGCCGAGGAAGCATAATATTTTTTTTCATCTTCGTTTTTGTTTATTATCCATTTAGTATAAAAATCTTTTATTACTTTATAATAATTTTGCTCGTTTGTATGGGCTGATGTTGATTTATAGAATTCTTCCAAATATAAAATAATAGGCGATCGATATATCCAGAATAAAGGAGCATCTTCATCTTTAATGAACATCTCATTTATTTCTTCAGGAAGTGAGAAGCTGTAAAAAGTTGAGCTTTCTTTCAACAATTTCAAGTAGTCAGTTTTATTAAGAATATCAAGTTGGAAATGTTTTTTTGCCAAACCTCTAAACTGTGTGATTACTACATCTTTAAGTTCAAAGCTGTCTAATTCTTTTTCTAATATGTAATTATCTTCTACCATTCTAAAATAATTTTGCTTTTAAAAATTTTCCGGTTTAATTTTTGCATATTTTTCCTAATTCTATAATCGAATAAAATTCTTAAAATTTTAACGAATAGGACATTAATTAAATTAATTTTTTATGAAATAAGGTTTTATGTTTAGTTTGAAAAAAGAATAAATTAATCCGAATTAACAATTCCCGATTTGATGAGGAAATACTATAAAGTGATTTCACTCAATATTTTGAAATAAATATTTGTAAATTCAACAACTTATTTTCAAAACTTTATATTAAGTCAATTATAAGCTTATTCAAATAAACAACTTGCAGATAACTATCGCCGGGAGTATTTATGAAAATAAATTTATTTTGTTTCTTATTTTTACCTGGGATTCTCCTAGCACAAAACAATATTCCTTTAAAACTGCTGGCAAAAGATTTTTTTGCATTTAGAACCATTGAGCAGCCTATTACTTCCGATGATATTAATAGAGTTGAAAGACCTGACGGATGGGTGCCTGATTTTTCAGCAAAAGCAATAGCTGGTTACAATCAAAAATATAGAGTGTTTAAGCAAAGATTGAATAATCTTGATAAAAATAATTTTACGCGTCACGATAGTGTTGATTATTTACTTCTTCATTCTGCAATAGAAAGAATAAACTGGGAACTTAACGTACTTAAACTTCCCGAAAAGGATCCCGATTTTTATGTTCAGCAGGCTCTCGGTGCTGTTTTTGATCTCTTAGTCATCAGCTCTCCGATTGATGAAACACGGGCTAACAATATTATTCTAAGATTAAACTCTATTCCAGCTACAATTAAAAATGCTAAAGAAAATTTAACTGAACCCGTTTCGGCATTTGCCGAAATTGCCCTGGAAGAAATGGGTAACGCAAAAGAAAATCTTGATAAGACGGAATCGGCGTTACAAAAAATTATTCCTGAATCATTTAAAAATCCTCTTGAAAAGGCTGTAAAAAATGCTTCAGAAGCCTTAACTTCTTATAAGAACTGGATTAAAAAGAGGATACCCGCTATGTCTAATAATTACAGCGTTGGTAGAAAAGGATATGAATATTTTTTGAAGAATGTTGCTCTTATTCCTTACACCCCGGAAGAAATTCTATCTATGGGCCATATGGAATTTAACCGTGCAGTTGCGTTTGATGTTGATGAAACTTTAAGAGACAAAAATATTCCTAAGCCGAAAATAT
>Ga0307440_1001595_pt1 | contig 10950 bp, 6 predicted proteins | sample SalMarWE160410MG_FD_202150 | JGI IMG/M metagenome (GOLD analysis project Ga0307440, IMG submission 202150) | Salt marsh sediment microbial communities from the Plum Island Ecosystem LTER, Massachusetts, United States - WE1604-10 | ecosystem: Environmental > Aquatic > Marine > Intertidal zone >... | reverse complement strand
CACTTCGATGGTGAGTTTCGAACGCGTGTTTGAAGTGCTCGACCTCCCCCAAGAGATCAAGGATCCAGCCTCGCCTGTCCGCCTCGATCGGGTGAGCGGCGATGTGGCGTTCGAAGACGTCTGGTTTTCCTACCATGGGCAAGATGATCGCCCTATCGGCTTGGAAGAGGTGCGCCGCTTTCGCCGACATTCGAGCTATGTCCCCAAAGAACGATCTGAAAAGGAGCCAGGCGATGGCAAAGGCGAGCCAACCACTCCGGTAGAAAGGGACGTTCGTTGGGCCCTTCAGGGGGTCAGTTTTGAAATCCAACCCGGCCAGGTGGCAGCACTGGTCGGTCCGAGTGGTGCCGGAAAGACAACCATCACCTATCTGGTGCCCCGTTTGTACGATCCCCTGAAGGGGATGGTGAAGCTCGATGGGCAAGATCTGCGAGACCTTTCGTTGGATTCGCTGGCTGATCATATCGGCATGGTCACCCAGGAGACGTACCTGTTCCATGATTCTTTGATGACCAACTTGCTCTACGCTCGTCCAGATGCCGGGATGTCAGAAGTGGAAGCCGCTTGTCGTGCCGCTAACATCCATGAGTTCATCGCCAGCCTCCCAGACGGTTATGAAACAGTCGTGGGTGAGCGCGGCTACCGTCTTTCCGGAGGAGAGAAGCAGCGCGTGGCGATCGCGCGCGTGATTCTCAAAGACCCACGTGTATTGATCCTGGATGAGGCCACGAGCCATCTGGACTCCCAGTCTGAAGCCCTGATCCAGGATGCAATGCAGAAGGTCATGCAGGGCAGAACGTCGATCGTAATTGCCCACCGCCTCAGCACCGTCATGGGGGCGGACCAGATCCTGGTGATGGAGCATGGCCGATTGGTACAGCGGGGAGGGCACCATGAGCTCCTTGCCCAGGGGGGGCTGTATGCCAATCTTTACGAGACCCAGTTTCATCCTCAGACGTCTCCTGCCTGACACCTGGTCGGCCCGTTCTCAACCCCTGGGCTGGTCCCTCCTTTGTTATTCGACTGCAACCCGTTCCGAATTTCTGCGTATAGGTAAGTAGAAAGCGCGGAAGAAAGGCAACTCGGGGCATGCCCACCACGCACAACCCAGAGGAGGCCGTGTGGATTGCGCGTGCCCAGGATGGGGACGACATGGCTTTCGCCAACCTTGTGGATGCCTATCAGGCTCCCATTTTCAACCTGTGTTACCGAATCCTCGGCGACACGGCGGCGGCCGAGGACGCTGCTCAGGAGAGCTTCCTGAAGGCCTATCGTCACCTGCGCCGTTACGATCCTGAGCGTAAGTTCGCCAATTGGATCCTGACCATCGCCTCCAATCACTGTGTGGACATGCTGCGCCGGCGCCGAATTTCCACATTGCCTCTTGAGTCTGCGCCCCTACAAAGCCCGCTCATACAGGCTCCAGAGGCGGTGATCATTGATGCTGAAACGTCCGGCCGCCTTCAGGCGCTGATAAAAGAACTGGATCCGGTGGATCGAGCGGCCATCGTTCTCCACTACTGGTACGACATGCCACTGGGTGAAATCGGGAGAAGCCTGAAACTGACCCGGAGCGCCGTCAAAAGCCGGATGTTTCGGGCACGGCGGGAACTGGCGCAGGGTTGGACCACAGAAGATGTGGAGGCACAAAGTGGATCATGAGCAGGTGAAGTCTTGGATCCTGGATCCGGAAGCCTCCGATACGGAGACCTCCCGGCTGGCTGCGGCGCATTTGGCCGAGTGTGGCCAGTGCCGAGCGTTCTCGGAGCGATGGGCAGCTGCCAGGCAGGCGCTGGAGGCAGGGCCGATGGTGGGTCCTGAGCCGGGCTTCCGGGACCGATGGCTTGAGCGATTGGTCGTGGCGCGCCGGCTGCGCCACAGACGGCAGACAGCGCTGGCTTTGGCTCTGACTGCGCTGGGGGCGATTTCGACTTTTTCCGCCATGGTCTGGTGGGTGCTTGACGCCCCGGCCAAGGCGCTTGGGACCATCCTGAGCCACCTGGCGGTTCTGGATATCCAGCTCCGGTTCATCCTGGACTCGATAAGAATTGTGACCTATATGCTCCCACCTCTGGCCAACCTGGGAATCATTTGGGCAGGAGTGGCGCTGGCTTTGGGCCTGATCACTCTCTACACAGGATTTAGCGCACTGTGGACGGCATCCTTCTTTCGGACCGTCCTGCAAACTCGAACCAAGGAGAATTGAAATGAAAAGGAAAGTGCTGGCAAGCCTGGTATTGGTGTCAATGATCGTGCTCTTGCTCCCGGCAACTGCCCTGGCTGCCGGGCCTAATGACGGACGGGTAATCTTCGGAGATTCGTTCACGCTGGGGTCAGGACAAATACAAGATGGAGACCTGATTGTGTTGGGGGGCAACGTCGATCTGCTGGAGGGCTCGACGGTGCGGGGGAGCATTCTGGTCATGGGTGGCAATGTGACGGCCGCCGGCGAGGTCACCGGGAACGTTTCGATCCTGGGTGGCAACGCCGAACTGACCGACACGTCTCACATCCGAGGCGACGTATCGACCGTAGGAGGCAACCTCCGACGCGCATCCGGAGCGCAGATCGACGGCCAGGTGACAAGGGGCCAGGGGTTGGACGTGCCCTACAATTTCCGTTTCGGACCCTCCGTCATCCAGCCCACCATCCCAAATTGGTCTCTGGGACTTAGCCCGATATTCCACTTGCTGTGGTTTGGCTTCAGGACCTTGATGCTGGCAGCCCTGGCCGTTCTGGTGGTGATCTTCTGGCCCGAGCCCACCTTGCGGGTGGCACGAGCCGCCGTGGGGCAGCCCTTCGCGGCCGGCGGTTTGGGCCTGCTGACCCAGGTCATCGGAATCCCCGCCTTGCTTCTCCTGCTGCTGACGATCCTCTTGTCGCCACTCAGTTTTCTGGGGCTTTTGCTCCTGCTGATTGCGGGTGTCTTCGGCTGGGTGGCCCTGGGGCTGGAAGTTGGTCGCCGTTTGGGACATGCCTTCAACTGGGATATGCACCCGGCAGCTGAAGCCGGTATTGGCGGCTTCCTAATGACGCTTGTGATCGGTGGTTTCGGGCTGATCCCGTGCATCGGGTGGGTGGCGCCGTTCGTCGTGGCGTGTATTGGACTGGGCGCGGTCCTCTTGACCCGTTTCGGGAGCCGAGACTATCAGCCGGCAGAGGCGCTGGCTGCTCCAGAGCCGGCCAAGCCGACTCCTCGCCGACGCAAATCCTCCAGCAGCAAGAGCTAACTGGAAGGTTTCGACCCATCAGGCCAAGAGCGCCTCCCGTCAGGGGGGCGCTCTTCTTCTTAGAAGACGTTGTCGACTTTCTTGGTCAGACTGTGAGGGAAATGTCAGCCCGCGCAAAAGGCGGCACGATCTCGCCGGGTGGGACGGTGATTCCATCGACAGAGAGAGATGCGATCTTCCCCCTCGACGATGGAACCCGAATCAGCACCCCCTGGTAGTCGAAAGGAAAGTCGCCGGCGCTGGTCCAGGAGAGCTGCCAACTTGTCTCTTCGCCGGAGGCGACAAAATGATTCCATCGGTGAGGGCCATAGCCATCCCCCGAATCTTCGTACAAGCTTCCGTGAGCCTCGCCGGAGTCTGGTAGGTACAGGGTCAGGATCAGGGTGCTGCCTTCCTGTGTGGGAAGAATGCATCCCTCATGGACCAGCACCGGGGGCAGGCTGCCACCTGCAGGCAAAGTCACCTGGGCGCCTCCTTCCAACCGACGACCTTCATCCCAGAAGTCGTACCAACCGCCTCGGGGCAGCCGCAGTTCGCGCGATGATTGGTCGGGATGAAGAACCGGAGCTGCCAGCAGGTGAGGGCCGAGGGCAAAGCTGTCTTCAACGGACCAGAGCTGGCTGTCGGAGGGGTCAAACCAGAGTACCGGCCTTATCAAAGGTTGACCCTGCTCGGCGGCGTCGGCTGAAAGCGTATAGAGGTACGGCATCAGGGACTGCCTGAAGGCTAGGAGTTGGCGTACGTCGTAGACAACCTCCTGCCCGTAGCGCCACGGCTCGCGTGGTGGGGCAGAAACTGCGGAGTGCACTCGGCAGAACGGCACCAGGCAGGCCAGAGCGAACCAGCGAAGATAGAGGTCGGCATTGGGATGGCCGTTGAAGCCGCCGATGTCGGATCCGGAGAAGAACACTCCCGAAAGGGAGAGTCCCAACAGGCTGGGTACCGTGATCTGCAGATCTTCCCAGCTGGAAACAGTGTCGCCGGTCCAATGCCATGCGTAGCGCTGGACGCCCGCCCAGCCAGACCTCGTCAACAGAAAGGGCCGTCGGTCGGGTTGATGGGCTCGAAGCCCCTCGAACCCGGCGCGGTTCATTTGAAGAGCATACAGGTTGTGCGCATCATTGTGGTCGCCGCCGATGCCATCAAGATCGTGACGGGCACTGCCGGGAAACGTCGTCTCGCCCCATGCGGAAAAGCAGGTGGGTTCGTTCATGTCATGCCAGAAGCCATCGATCCCAAGGTCCAACAGTCTTCGGTACAGACTGCTCCACCAAGCGCGCGTGGCCGGGCGCGTAAAATCCGGGAACCCGACCCACCCCGGCCAGACCAGTCCGCGCATGACCTGGCCATTTGGAAGCAGGCATATGTGTCCACCTTCCACGCCTGAGCCGTACACATCGTAGTCGTCAATCTGCTTGACGCCTGGGTCGAGGATGGCGACCAGTCGGACGCCGGCAGCATGCAGCTTGTCCGCCAGGCCGGGCATGTCGGGGAATCGATCATGATCGACGGTGAATACTCGGTAGCCGTGCATATAGTCGATGTCGAGATGGACTGCGCTCAGAGGCAGGTCGTGAAAACGGTACCCATCCAACACCGCCTGGATCTCCTCCTGGCTCTTGTAGCCCCACCGTGACTGATGCAGGCCCAGGGCCCAGCGTGGGGGCATAGGCGGCCGGCCGGTGAGATCGAGAAACCGCGGCAAAGCTGAATCGAGCGGGCCAGCGATGAAATAGGTGTCCAATTCGCCGGCCGAAAACTCGATTTCGGCTCTATCGCCTAGTTCCAACCATCCATCATGTGGATTGTTGTAGAAGACCATGTAGGCGCCTTCTGTGTGAAGGCCGGCAACCACGGGGATGCTCATGTAGAGCGGGTCGTGGCCGGGGAGGTAGCCGCCTGAAGGGTCGGCATTCCATAATCGGTAGCGACCAGGCCTAAGATTGAGGCCGACCGAGCGCTCGCCCAATCCGAAGATCAGTTCACCGGGGCGAAGCGGGCTTTGCTGCGTCCAACCCTCACCGGTCAACTTGGGGGGATCGTCCTGCCGAAGCAAGTTGCCGTCGGGATCGTAGAACGCGACCGCCCCTGAGTCCTCCAGGCGGAGACTGAGGCGGGATGAGCTGATGATGATCTTGCCCTCGCCCCGTGTTCGTGTCAGCCTCACGGTGGGCCAGTTGCGCTGAGCGATCGCGTAGGTGGGAGAGTGTTTGCCCGGTGACCAGGTGAGGTGGACCAGATCGTCGGAAAGAAACTCTACATGAAGAACGGCATGGCCAAACGTGAGCTCCACGCCACGTTCGGTGTCGTGGACCCCGCTCAGATGGCCAATTGGAGATGCTTCGGCTGGCGGTAACCGACGTTGTGGGCTCCAGCGATCGCGATAGCGAGCGAAAATCACGCTCTTCAGGATTGCATCCCAGCCCAAGAAGCGGACACCATCCAGCATCTGTCTTATGAGGGCCATGAGTGCGCTCGTGGCGGCTACGCCTCCCGACGTCTTGGAACCCTGATCTACTGATCGTAGCTCATCGGGTGGGGGACAGCAACCTTAAAATTGGTGCCACACAGGGCATGAGACTGGCCCCGCGCAGGGTGGTTGGCTATAATCGGATGCGCGGTCGTAGCCAGTTTCAGCGGGTGGTCCAGCGTATGTCTTTTGTTCACCTCCATGTCCATTCTGAGTACTCCCTGCTGGATGGCTTGAGCCACATCCCCCAACTGATCAACCGTACAAAGTCCCTCGACATGCCCGCCGTGGCACTGACCGATCATGGCACGATGTTCGGTGCTATTGAGTTCTATCGGACGGCCAAGGCTGCCGGGGTCAAGCCGATTATTGGCATGGAGGCCTATCTCGCCCGGCGGCGCATGACCGACCGAGATCCGCAAAAAGACTCGCGTGCCTATCATCTTCTGTTGTTGGCGGAGAACGATGTGGGCTACCAGAATCTGCTCCAAATCGCCTCCGCCGCTCAGCTGGAAGGCTTCTATTACAAGCCGCGCGTCGACCGCGACTTTCTTGCGGCGCACAGCGAAGGGTTGATCTGTACCAGCGGTTGCCTCTCAGCCGACGTGCCGCGTGCCTTGCAGAGGGGAGATATTGAGGCGGCGACGAAGCGGCTCGACTGGTACTATCAGGTTTTTGGCCAAGATCACTTCTTCATCGAACTGCAATCCCATGGCATCCCCGAGCTCGATGAAGTGAATAAGAAGCTCTTGGATCTGGCGCCGCGCTACCAGGCACGCTTCGTGGCGACCAATGACGTTCACTACGTCGACCCTGAGGATGCGGATTTGCAGGACATCATGCTTTGCATCCAGACGGGGAACGTGCGCAGCGATCCGGATCGCATGCGAATGGCTGACGGCACCTTCTATCTTCGCAGCCCGATGGAGATGGAAGAGCTCTTCGGCAACATTCCCGGCGCGCTGCAAAACACCCTCATGATCGCTGAGCGATGTCAGGTGGATTTGGATTTCAAAGGCTACCACCTGCCCGAGTTCGACGTCCCTGAAAGTGAGACAGCCCAATCTTATCTGCGCCGGCTCTGTGACCAGGGCCTGCAGCGGCGCTACGGCCCCCGATCCGAGGCAGCTGAAATTCGGGAGCGGCTTGACTACGAACTTGGCATCATCCATGAAATGGGATTCGACACCTACTTCCTGATCGTGTGGGACCTGTGCCGTCACGCGCGCGACCAGGGCATCTGGTACAACGCCCGGGGTTCGGCGGCCGGATCGATCGTGGCCTACAGTCTGGACATCACCCTGGTTGACCCCTTGGAGCATGGGTTGATCTTCGAGCGGTTCCTCAACCCGAGCCGCGTATCCATGCCAGACATCGATCTGGACTTCCAGGATGACAAGCGCCACGTCATGCTGGAGTACACAGCCAACAAATACGGGCATGACAAGGTGGCCCAGATCATCACTTTTGGAACGCTGGGGGCGCGGGCCGCCATCCGTGATGTGGGCCGCGTTCTGGACATACCCCTGCCAGAGGTCGATCGTGTCGCCAAGCTGGTACCCAATATCCCGGGCAAACCCGTGCATATCAAGGACGTGCTCGAAGACGTCACAGCCTTCAAAGAGGCATATGGGTCGGCGCCCTACATGCAGGATCTCATTGACACGGCGAACAAACTTGAGGGTACTGTCCGCAATGCGGGAACACACGCCGCGGGCGTGATCATCACCGACCGGCCAATCACGGAATACATTCCACTTCACCGTCCGACACGCGGCAGTCTGCAGGACAGCCCGATCGGCGCCGTGACCCAGTTTGAGATGCAGGTCCTCGACTCCTTGGGCCTGTTGAAGGTCGACTTTTTGGGGCTCTCCACACTGACCGTGATGGCGCGTGCTTGCGAGATGATTCGCCAACGCCACGGCGTGGATCTGAGCATCGACAATATCCCCGTCGACGACCCTGAGACCTTCGAGCTGCTCGGCCTGGGAGATGTCCTGGGCGTCTTCCAAGTGGAAGGTGCCGGGATGCGTCGTTATCTGGTCGATATGAAACCGAAGGAGCTGGCCAACGTCATCGCCATGGTGGCGCTGTATCGTCCCGGCCCCCTGGAGTTCATCCCAACCTACATCCGAAGAATGCACGGTGAGGAACAGGTCAGCTACCGCCATCCGGCATTGGAGCCGGTGTTTCGAGAGACGTTTGGCATTCCCGTCTATCAGGAACAGATCATGTCGGCCGCCATGCAGCTGGCCGGCTACACGGCCTCTGAAGCGGATGGTCTGCGCAAGGCGATCGCCAAGAAAAAGGCTAAACAGCTGGTCAAGCACCGCGAGAAGTTCATCCAGGGGGCCGTCGAGGCCGGCATGGACAAGACGGTCGCCAGCGAAATCTTCGACGATTGGGAGAACTTCGCCCGCTACGGGTTCAACAAAGCTCACGCAGCCGATTACGGCGTGATCGCGGTCCAGACCGCCTATCTCAAAGCTCACTACCCGATCGAGTACATGACAGCCCTGATGTCGGTCTTTCGCGGCGACACCGACAAGGTGGCGCTGTACATGGCCGACTGTCGGCGGTTGGGCTACGACGTGCTCCCGCCGGATATCAACGCAAGCGGGATGGATTTCGAAATCGACGACAATTCGGGGGAAGCGCCGGCTATCCGGTACGGCATGGCGGCGATCAAGAATGTCGGCGAGAGCGCCGTCCAGGCCATCCTTGATGCGCGCCGGGATCGCGTCTTCAAAGATCTGAATGATTTCGCTACTCGGGTAGACCTTCGCCACGTGGGCAAACGCGCTTTGGAAAGTCTGGTACGAGTGGGTGCGTTTGACAGCCTCGGCTCGCGGCTGGCCCTGCTCGAGAATCTAGATCGCTTGCTGGCGGTCTCGAGTTCTCATTTCCGGGCCAAGGAAGTTGGCCAGCTCACCATGTTTGGGGCAGGCACGGGCGTGCAGGAGAAATTCGAGCTGCAGCCTGCGACACAAGAAGTGTCCCGCCGGCAGCAGCTGGGATGGGAAAAGGAACTGCTCGGATTGTATGTGTCCGATCATCCTCTCACGCCCCTCATGGACGATCTGACCCAGATCGTCTCGCATTTCAGCGCGGAACTGGGCGACACAGACCAGGGTCAAAACGTGTGTGTTGCGGGTATGGTCACGCACATCCGCCCCTATCAAACGCGTTCGGGCAAGCCGATGGGCTTTGTCAGTCTTGAAGACCTGCAGGGCAGCATTGAACTGGTTGTGTTCAGCCGCATCTGGAAGGACGTGGCGGAGTGGTTGGCCCCGGACAAGGTTGTGGTTGTGAAGGGCAAAGTCGATCGAGAGCGGGGCGACCCCAAGATCCTTGTAGATGAGATCACCACCGAAGTTCGGTTGGTGCACTCTGCCGATTCAACACCCTCCCGCCGCAAGCCGCCATCCAACCGTCCGGCGCCGTCAAGAGATCCTGCGGCGCAAGAAAACGGACTCAAATCAAACGGCACACCTGCTGCCTCCAATGCTGGCCATGAGGCTGGGACGAGCCTCAGCCCCGTGTCCACCCCGGATACCATTAGCTTTGAGGCCGGCGCATCTCCTGGGGAGGGTGCTGCGCCGGGTTCGGTAGGCATGGTTGCCTCGATGGTGGAGACTGCTGTCAAGCCGGATCCGGCCGGGCAGATTCCTGATCGCTCATCTGGCGCCAACGGCCGCTGCAAACTGACAGTGGTGTTAAAATCAACGGGCAACGCAGATCGGGACGCCCGTCGCATGAGGCGGGTTCACGGACTGCTGACATCTTATCCTGGTGAAGACAGGTTCGCATTCCATGTTCATGAATCCTCTCGACAGTATCTGCTGGAGTTCCCCAGCTTTACGACCGGCATGTGTGACGAGCTCGTCTCGCAGCTGCAGAGCATCTTGGGCGAAAACACGGTCCGGGTCGACTTTGCCTCCATCTAAGTCCAATGGATAGAATCGGCGTCCTGACTTCCGGGGGGGACGCGCCGGGGATGAATCCCTGCCTGCGCGCTATTGTCCGCACGGCCCACTTCGAAAACGTTGAGGTCGTTGGCGTCCGCGAGGGCTTCGATGGTCTGCTGCGCGGAGAACGTATGCGGCTCACGGCACGCGATGTGGGCGGAATCATCCAGCGCGGCGGGACCATCTTGCAGACAGCGAGATCGCCGGAGTTCCATGAGCGAAAAGGTCGTCTAAGGGCCCTGCGGGAATTGAACGGTGCTGGGATCGAGGGCCTGGTAGTCATCGGCGGCGATGGTTCCATGCATGGCGCGTATGAGCTGACGGAGATGGGCTTCCCGGTGGTGGGCGTGCCGGCCTCGATCGACAATGACATCTGGGGAACCAATATGGCCCTGGGTGTTGACACAGCGCTGAACACGATTATGGAGGCTGTGGACAAACTGCGCGACACGGCCTCATCCCATCAACGTGCCTTTCTCATCCAAACCATGGGCAGGAACTGCGGCTACTTGGCACTGATGGCGGGGATTATCTGTGGCGCGGAAGTGATCTTGATACCCGAGCGAGAGACAAGCCTGGCCGACGTCGCCGAGGCGGTTGAAGATGCCTACGCGCGCGGGAAGACCCACGCCATCATTATCGCTGCCGAAGGCAACAGCCTTGCGCCGCAAGACGTAGTGAATCACCTGGAAGGACTGGAGGTTGGTTTCAAGACGCGCTTGACCATCCTGGGCCATATTCAGCGCGGGGGTCGACCGGGTGCCTTTGACCGATTGCTGGCGACACGGATGGGTGTCAAGGCGGTCGAGAGTCTGATAGCTGGTGAGACCAGCGCCATGGTCGGCCTTGATGGCCGCGAGATTACCACGGTGGCGCTGAGCGAAGTGGTTTCCCGCCAGCGTGAAGCCAACATCGAGTATTTCGACATGGCTCGTATGCTGGCTCGCTGAGCCCTTTTTTTTCCCGCCTGGTAGAAGAAGGCGGTCCCCAGATCGAGGGCGCCCGGCCGCTTGTGGCCGGGCGATTGTATTCCACGCAACCTGGCTGGCTCAAAGCTTGCATCCTATCCAAAGCACGTCGCTGAGGATGCTGAACTGCTGGAGGGAGGCTCCCAATGCTCAAAACAGCCAGCCTTGACACCGCCGAGGCACTGGTGGACCGGCTTGATTCTCTTCGAGAGCCCTATCGTGGCAATACGATTGCCTGGATCGAGCGCTGCGCGGCACGTACCTTCACCGATCTCAATCAGGACATAGGAAGGTTTCTGGATGAACTCAACCCC
>Ga0307440_1001594_pt1 | contig 10950 bp, 8 predicted proteins | sample SalMarWE160410MG_FD_202150 | JGI IMG/M metagenome (GOLD analysis project Ga0307440, IMG submission 202150) | Salt marsh sediment microbial communities from the Plum Island Ecosystem LTER, Massachusetts, United States - WE1604-10 | ecosystem: Environmental > Aquatic > Marine > Intertidal zone >... | reverse complement strand
GAGGAAGGCCGGCGTGTCCTCCAGACGCAGCGGGAACGTTTCCGCCAACCGCCCTCCGGGATCGACGATCCCCAGGAGAACGTCGGCCACGGCCGAGCCGCCCGCCTGCCCCATGGTCCAGGCCTGCAGCACGGCATCGACCTCGTCGACCCAGGGCGTCACGTCGACGGCGCCGCCGTTGTTCAACACCACCACGGTGGGTCGGCCCGTCGCGGCGACGGCGCGGATCAACTCGACCTGGGGGCTCGGGAGCCCGAGCTCGGTGCGATCGTAGCCTTCCGACTCGAGCGCCCCGGGCAATGCCGTGAAGACGACGGCCACCTCGGCGGTGGCGGCGACCGCGACCGCCTCCGCGATGAGCTCGGGGTGCTGCGCCAGGTCGTCGCTCCAGCCCTCGGCATAGACCAGCTCGCCGCTGACGGCCTTGCTGAGAGCGTGCCAGGGGGTGTCGAGCCGGGTGGGTCGAACGTTGGCGCTGCCTCCGCCCTGCAGGTGCGGTGCGCGGGCGGAGCGGCCGATCACCGCGATGCTTCGCTCGGGTGCCAGCGGCAGGCTGCCGTGGTTGGTCAGCAGCACCATGCCCTCCGCCGCGGCTCGGCGGGCCAGCGCATGGTGCGCGTCCTCATCGAAGTCGCGAGGCTCGATGTGGACCCGGGTGCGCTCGGCCAGCCGGAGGATGCGCAGCGCCGCCTCGTCGACCGCCGATGCGTCCAGGCGTCCCTCCTGAACCGCCGTGACGATCATGCTCACGTGGCTCGTCTTGGGTCCGGGCATCTCCAGGTGGAGGCCGGCCGCCAGCGCGGCCACCGGGTCGCGCACGGCGCCCCAGTCGGACATCACCACTCCGTCGAAGCCCCATGCATCGACCAGGATGTCGTGGAGCAGCGGTGCATGCTGGGAGCACAGCTCGCCGTTCACCCGGTTGTAGGCGGCCATCACGGTCCACGGGTTGGCACGCGTGACCGCGGTCTCGAACGCGCTCAGGTAGAGCTCGTGCAGGGTGCGCTCGTCCACCACCACGTCGATCGCGTTGCGTTGGAACTCCTGGTTGTTGAGCGCGAAGTGCTTGAGCGAGGCGCCCACCCCGCGGCTCTGCAGACCCTGGATCCAGGCCACCGCCATCTCGCCGGCCAGGAAGGGGTCCTCGGAGAAGTACTCGAAGTTGCGGCCGCACAGCGGCGTTCGCTTCAGGTTCACGCCCGGTCCCAGCAACACCTGGGCGCCCAGCGCCGCGGCTTCCTCGCCGAGCGCCTCGCCCACGGCGCGGACCAGCTCGACGTTCCAGCTCGACGCCAGCGACACGGCGGTCGGGAAGCACGTCGCCGGGGCGCTCTGCTGCCCCGACGTGGCGGGATCGATGACCAGCCGGACGCCGTGCGGACCGTCCGTGACCCGGATCGCCTCCAACCCGAGGCGGGGCACGGCCGTGGTGGTCCAGGGAGTTGCGCCCACGCACAGGGCGGCCTTCTCCTCGAGGGTGAGGCGGGTCAGAAGGCGGGTCGCGTCGTTCACGGCAAGCTTCCTTTCCTTGCGTCGCGGGGCGCATAGGTCCGGCCCGCGAGGCGGCCCATGGCAGGGCACTCATGGCAGGGCGCGAATCGTGGGGCACTCACGGAAGGGCACGCAGGTAGTCGGCGCTCCGCCGTGCCGACGCCAGGGGGTCGGAGGGCTCGTCGTGCTCCACGACGTACCACTCGGCCCCCGCCAGCCGGCACGCCGGCAACACCGATCCCCAGTCGATCGTGCCGTAGCCGACGTCGGTCCAGCCGCCTTCGGTGCCGCGGCGGTCGGGCGGGGCCAGGTCCTTGAGGTGAACGCGCGGGCAGCGGCCCGGGTGGCTGGCGAGCAGGGCGGCGGGGTCGTGGCCGGCACGCAGGATCCAGCCGAGGTCGGGCTCGAGCCCGAGGTCTTCGGGCGCCGCGGCGTCGAGCAGCCACGCCAGCCCGGTGCGTCCCTCGACGGCCTCGAGCTCGAAATCGTGGTTGTGGTACAGCAACCTCATACCCTCGTCCCGGCAGTGCCGGCCCATCTCGGCCAGGCGTCGGCCCAGGCCCTGCCAGCTCGCGGCCGTCGTGCCGCGAAGGTCGGGCGGGAGCCACGGCACCACGAGGATGGTGTTGCCGAGCGTCCGGTTGAAGCGGCACACGGCGCCCAGATCCTCCTCCAGCGCCTGCAACGGTACGTGGCTCGAGCACACCGCCACGTCCGCTTCGGAGAGCGCCGCGGCGGCGGCCTCGGCGTCGAGCCCGTGGGTGCCGACCGTCTCCACGCCGGTGTAGCCGGCTTCCGCGGCGCGTTGCACGAGGGTTCCGAAGGGGAGCCCGAGCCGACGGAGGGAGTAGAGCTGCAGCGCAAGGGGTGGGGTGGGCGGCGGTGTCATGGTGACCTCGTTCCGATCGAAGCCGAGTGCGCCTCAGTCGTCGAGCGCGTCCTCGGGAAGGCCCATGGGGAGGGGGGCCGGGCGTTCGCAGCGGCTCTCGATGTCGATCCGCCGGCCCTGTTCGGCGCTCTCGAGGGCGGCCTGCATGGTGTCGAGAACATGGTAGGCGAGCTCTGCGCTGGCCCGGTGGCGGCGACCGGAGCGCAGCGCGTGGGCCAGGTCGGCCGCCCCCAGGCCGCGCCCGGTCCGAGCGAAGCCGTGCGAGAGCGGAACTTCGGTGAACGTCTCGGCGTCCGCCCGGCGAAGCCGCACGGCGCCGCCGAAGAAGTTCGGGTCCGGCAGCGCCAGCGTCCCTTCGGTGCCGTAGATCTCCAACCGGGGTAGCTCGGACCCCCATACGTCGAAGCTAGCCACCAGGGTGGCGACCGGTCCGCCGACGAGTTCGAGCAGGGCCGTGACGTGCGTGGGGGTGGTCACCTCGAACGTCCCGCCGCGATGGGGCCCGGTCAGGAAGGCCCGCTCGTGGAAGCCCGTGGCGCTCGCGGCAGCGACCCGCGCCACCGGTCCCAGGAGCGTGACCAGCGCGGTGACGTAATACACGCCCACGTCGAGCAGCGGTCCGGCCCCGGGCTGGTAGAAGAAGGCCGGATTCGGGTGCCAGTGCTCCATCCCGTGGCTGACCACGAAGGCCGTGGCGGCGAGCGGCCGTCCGATCCAGCCGTCGTCGATGAGCTTGCGCGCCGTCTGCAGCGCGCCACCGAGGAAGGTGTCGGGCGCGCCGCCGAGCCGCAGCCCGCGCTCTGAGGCCTCCGCCAGCAGGCGTGCTCCATCGGTGCGGGTGGTCGCCAGCGGCTTCTCGCTGTAGACCGCCTTGCCCGCCCGCAGCGCGGCCAGCGACACCGCGGCGTGCGCGCTCGGAACGGTGAGGTTCACGACCAGCTCGATGCCGCTGTCAGCGATCAGCGCCTCGGGCTCGAGCGCGCGCGGCACACCGAACTCCTCCGCCCGGCTACGGGCCAGGTCGGCGTCCAGGTCGGCCACCGCCTCGACGCGAAGCAGGCGGAAACGCTGGCACGCCTCCAGGTACTGAGCGCTGATGTTGCCGCAGCCCACGATGCCAACCCGCAACGGGGACCGCGCGGCGGCATCCCCGGTAGCGTCCGTGGCAGCGCGAGTGCGGCCCGCTCCCGTCTCGGCGGGCCTCACGGCGCGCCCTCCGCGCGGGCCGGACGCCACGCCTCGCCGTGAAGGCTGAAGGTATCGGCGAAGAGCTGGCGCGTGTAGTCGTGCTCCGGTGCACGGGTGACCTGCTCGACGGGGCCGCGCTCGACGACCTGGCCCGACTGCATGATGAAGAGGGTGTCGCTGACGTAGGTCGCCAGGCTGATGTCGTGCGTGATGAACAGGATGGTGAGCTTCCGGTCGCGGTTGAGGTCGAGCAGCACGTTGAGGATGTTCGCCCGCGAGGACGCGTCGATCATGGTGGTGGGCTCATCGGCGATGAGCAGCTCGGGTTGAACCATCACCGCCCGGGCGATCATCACCCGCTGCCGCTGGCCGCCGGAGAGCTCGTGGGGTAGCTGGTCGAGCACGCTGCCGGGCTCGAGTCCGACGCTCTCGAGCGCTGCCCACATGCGGCGGTCGCGCTCGGCGGCCGACAGGTGGCTCTCGAGGCGGAGGGCGCTGCGCAGCACCGAACGCACCGGGAAGAACTGGTTGAAGGAGCCGAACGGATCCTGGAAGACCGCCTGCACGTGCTTCCAGTAGGCTTTGCGGCGGGCGAAGCCGCGCAGCCGGGTCACGTCCTCGCCGTGGAAGTACAGGCGACCGGCGCTGGGTTCGAGGAGCCTCAGCACCAGGCGTGCCAGGGTGGACTTGCCGCTCCCGGATTCTCCCACCACGGAGGCGATCTCGCCTCGCTGGAGCTCGAGCGTCACGTCGTCCACCGCGCGTACGGCGTGCTTGCCCTGGCCGAAGATGCGGCTGAGGTCCACGCAGCGGAGCACCGGAGCCTCGCTCGCACCGGTCCTGGTCCCGGGGTCGGTCATGGCTCCACCGCCGTGACGCCGCTCCCGGGCCGGGAGGGTTCGAGCCGATCGGCCAGCCACCAGCACGCCACGGTGTGATCCGTGCCGGGCTGCAGCGTCGGCGGGAAGGATTCCGCGCAGGTCTCGCTGGCGTGCGGGCAACGGGGGTGGAAGCGGCAGCCCTCCGGCGGCCGCGAGAGGTCGGGAGGCGATCCCTCCAGGCCCTCGATGCGCTGACGCTTGGTGGCCGACTCGAGCACCAGCGTGGCGTCCATCAGGGCCCGGGTGTAGGGGTGGGCAGGCTCGAAGATCACCTGCTCGGTCGGACCCGTCTCCGAGACCTGGCCGGCGTACATGATCATGGTGCGGCTGGCGACGTTGCGCAGGATCGGAAGCTCGTGGGTGACAAGGATGATCCCGCCGATGATGCCCTCGACCAGGAGTTGCGCCAGGAGCGCGAGCAGCGCCCGCTGGGCGCTGACGTCGAGCGCCGAGGTGGGCTCGTCGGCGATCAGCACGCGTGGGTTGAGCAGGGTGGAGATGACCGCCACCACGCGCTGCTTCATGCCGCCGGAGAGCTGGTGGGGGTAGGCGTCGAGCACGCGTTCGGGCAGTTGGAGCTTCTCCAGACGCTCGCGGGCGCGCTGGACCGCCGCCTGCCGCGTTACGGTCGGGTCGTGTGAACGCAGCACGTCGAACACGAAGTCGCGCACGCGCTGGGTGGGGTTGAGCGAGTTCATGGCGCCTTGCGGCATCATCGAGACCATCGTGCCGCGGTGGCTGGCATCGCCCTGGCCGACACGCAGCGGCACCTCGCGGCCGTCGACCAGCAACCGACCGCCGCGCACACACAGCGGCCAGCGCGCGATCGATGCCAGCACCATGGCGAGCGTCGACTTGCCGCAGCCGGACTCGCCGGCCACGCCCAGGATCTCGCCCTCGCGCAGGTGGAGCGAGACGCCGTCGACGGCTCGGATCCAGCCGCTCATCCCGTAGCGGTAGTAGGCTTGGAGGTCCTCGGCCACCAGCAGGTCAGTCACAGTTTCCACCCCCTCCCTGAAGACGTGGGTTGTAGATCTCGTCGAGGCTGGAGTTCAGCAGCAGCAGCCCGAAGGAGACGACGGAGAGGAAGAAGGTGGGCGGGATGAACGTCCACCAGACTCCCTGGCGGACCGCTTCCCACAGCAGCGACCATTGCAGCAAGATCCCCAGCGAGATGGTGCTCGTCGGTCCCAGCCCGAGCAGGCTCAGCGCTGCTTCGGTCAGTACGGCGGTGGCGAGCTGCAGCGTGAACGCCATCCCCACGTAGGACAGGATGTAGGGGATCACGTCGCGAACGATGATGCTGAAGCCGCCTGCGCCGGAGAGCCGGGCGATGTCGATGTGCTCGCGGGTCCGCAGGCTGCTGGTCTGGGCCGCGACGGCGCGGGCCGTCCACGGCCAGGACGTGACGCCGATGATCAACCCCATGGTCAGGGCGGAGCGCGACCCCAGCGCGATCGACAGCAGGATCAGCACCACGATGGCGGGGATGGTGATGAGCACGTTGGTGACGCCCATCAGGGCCTCCTCGACCATGCCGCCGTAGAACCCGGCCACGGTGCCCACGAGGACCCCGAGGAATACCGCTACCAGACCGGCGATGGCGCCGATCTCCAGGGAGTTCCGGGTGCCATACATCAGCAGCGTGAGCTCGTCGCGGCCGAAGTTGTCGGTACCGAGCGGCGGATGCGCTGTGGGAGCGTCGTTGACGCCCCCGACCACGGTGTTGGGGTCGTGCCCTACCAGCATGGGCCCCAGGATGGCGAAACCCAGCACCAGCAACACCAGGATCAGACTGGTGTTGAAGCGACTGGAACGCAGGGCGGTCCGCAGGAAGCGCGCGCGCATCAGCATGCTCAGCGCTCCCCGCTGCGGGCCGCGCGGATGCGCGGGTCGATCGCGCCGTACGCGAGGTCGACCAGGAAGTTGGCGAGCAGCACCGCCACGATGATGATGAGCGTCACCCCTTGGATCAGGGGGTAGTCGTTGGCGTTGATGGCATTGAACAGCAGCGTGCCGATGCCGGGATAGGAGAACACGATCTCGGTGATGAGGGCGCCTCCGACGAGCGTGCCGATCGACAGCGCCAGCCCGGTGATCTGCGGCAGCATGGCGTTGCGGAACACGTAGCCGAGCACGCGACGATCGCTGACCCCGAGCGAGTTGGCATAGTTGACGTAATCGCTGCCGAGCTCGTAGATCGCCATCGAGCGCATGCCCACCGCCTGTCCGCCGATGGCGATGACCAGCAGCGAAAGGAACGGCAGCAGGTAGTGGCCGAGGGCGTCGACGAAGAACGACCAGGAAAGATCCGGCATGGTGCCGAAGGAATAGCCGCCTGCCGACGGGAACACCGGGATGGCGACGGCGAACACATACAGGAGCACGATGGCCAGCGCGTAGTAGGGGATGCTCGAGAGCGCCAGAGCGGTGACGAACAGATTGCGGTCGAACGCGCCGCGCTTGTACGCGGCGAGCGCGCCGAGTACGTTCCCGAGGAGCCACCCGAGCAGGATGGCGGGGAGCTGGAGCGCGATGGTCCACGGCACGGCCTGGCCGATGAGGGTCGTGACGCGGGCGGGGAACAGCGAGAACGACTGTCCGAGATCGCCGTGCACGATGTTGCCGAGATAGGTGATGAATTGTCCGAAGAGGGGTTCGTCGAGGTGGAACTGCGTGATGAACGCTTGATAGGTCTTGCTCGCCGATGCGCCGCCGCCGCCGCCCTGGAGGAAGTGGGCGACGATCAGGTCGACGGGGTTGCCCGGTACCAGGCGCGGCAAGAAGAAGTTGAGGCTGACGGCCGCCGCCAGGGCGATGAGGTACCAGCCGAGCTTGGTGAGGATGTACCTCCGGAAGGTGGGGGACATCGGACCCTTTCCAGGCGGCGGAGGAGGGGGGGAATGGTCCCCCCTCCTCCGCGGCGGTACGGTTACTTCAGCTTCACGTCACGGAGCACGTCGATGTACCACTGAGGTGACGTGCCTTGCGGGTTCTCGGCCGTGGGGAAGTTGGTCCAGACCGAGGTGTTGAACTCGTAGAACAGCAGCGGGCGGTACATCAGGGGGATGCCCGGAACGTCCCGCATGAAGATCTTGTCGAGTTCGGCGTAGGCCGCCTTCTTGTCGGCGGTCGTCGTGGCGGCGCCGGCCTTGTCGAGCAGCGCCGGCACGTCAGGGTTGCTGTAGCGGTTGTAGTCCCAGAACGCGTTCTGGCCCACGGCCGGCACGCTGCGGTCGTCCATCATGTCGCGGAAGCGCGCCCACGGAGCGTCCGGCCCGACGCCCGAGATGTAGAACAGCGCCAGGTCGAAGTTGCCGGTCTGCACATCGTTGATGTCGACCGGGGCCTGCGGGAAGTTGGTCGTCACGTTGATGCCGACGGCCTTGGCGCTCTGCGACACCACCTGCAGCGCGGCCATCCAGTCGGTCCAACCGTACGGCGTCTGCGCAACGAAGCTCAGCTTGGTGCCGTCGGGCAGGACGTAGATGCCGTCGGAGCCCTTGGTGGCATGGAGCTGGTTCTCGAGGATGTCCTTGGCCTTGGCCGGGTCGTACGTCCAGCCGTACTGGTCGACGTTCTGCGCATCGAAGTACTGGGACTCGACGCCCGACGGGATGATCAGGCTCGACTTGGCCGGCTCGGAGTAGCGTGACATCGCGGTCTGTGCGATGAGCGGGTAGTTGATGGAGTAGGCGAGCGCGCGGCGCACCAGGACGTTGTCGAGCCCCTTGCGCTGCACGTTGACCAGCATCATCGGGATGGAACCCGGGATGTAGTAGGGCTCCTTGCTCAACCAGGTGCCGACGTTCTTCATGGTCCATACGTTCGGCACGAATTGCTGCGACCAGTCGAGCTGGCCCTGCTGCAGCGCCAGGTTGCCGGCATCGTTGCTCTTGAAGATCGGGTGCACCACATACTTGGGCGCCGGCATGCCGTACAGGCTCTTGCCCCAGTAGTTGTCGAAGCGCTGGAGCACGATCTGCTCGGCGTTGTAGCTCATCACGGTGTACGAGCCCGACCCGACGGGGTCGAAGTTCTCGAACTGGAGCAGGGCGGACTGGCCCTGGTCGGCCACGGCCTGCCAGATGTGTTGCGGCAGGATGTAGACGGTGTCGACGTAGCGTTCCACCACGCCGGGATTGGGCCGGGCGGGGTTGAGGTTGAACACCACGGTCTGGGCGTCAGGGGTGTCGACCGAGGACAGGTAGTCCCACACCCCGGTGGTGCTGACCGAGAACTTCTTGCCGAGCTCGAACGTGAACTTGACGTCGGCCGACGTCAAGGGCTTGCCGTCCTGCCACATCGTGCCGGGCTGCATGTGGACGGTGAGCTGGGTCGGTGTGGTCCAGGCCATGTCCTTGCCGAGCGCCGGAGCGTAGGAGCCGTCGACGATGTTGGACGTGAACAGCGTCTCGAAGATGTAGCCGGCCCCGTTGATGCCCATCTGCCCGTTCCCGCCTGTGGGCCAGGCCGGGCTGGACGACAGCGGGTTGAAGTTCGTGGGCGGGCCCCATTGGTGTCCGCCGATGTAGAGCGTCTGGTTGCGCGGCAACGACTGGGCGACGGCGGTGGAGCCGGCCAGCACCAGGGCCAGAGCCGCGAGTGCCGTGAGGATCCTCGCGATCGGATTCCGTTTCGCCATAGTGGCGTTCTCCTCCTTGGTCTAGGTAGGCTTGCGAGGCGGGTCGGTCTGGACTTCCGTTCTCAGGGCACCTCCCTTCGTTCGACCGAGGCACGCTTGACGAGGGCGAGCGGCGGAAGGTCGGGCCGACCTGCTCCTTGCTCGCTGCGGATGTCGAGGAGGAGACGATCGGCCACGATGCGGCCGAGTTCCTCCAGAGGTTGCCGGACGGTGGTGAGGGGCGGCGTCGTGAACGACGACATGCGCTGATCGTCGAACCCGATCAGCGACAGGTCCGTCGGGCAACGCAGCCCGCGCTCCCACAGGGCGCTGAGGGCACCGAGCGCCATCTGGTCGTTGGCCACGAAGACGGCGCTGAGTTCGCTCTGCGTGAGCAGCGTTCGCATGGCCTCGCGCCCGCCGTTCTCCTGGAAGTCCCCCTCCGCGATCCAACCGGGCTCGACGGCGATCCCGGCCTCGCGCATGGCCTGCACGTATCCCTCCCGACGCTCCCGGGCGTGGAGGTTGGAGGTGGGTCCTGCAAGGTGGCCGATGCGGTGGTGCCCCATGGCGAGCAGATGGCGGGTCGCCAGCGCGCCGCCGGCGCGCTGATCCCAGGCGAAGCAGCGGTCCTCGATCCCCGGCACGACGCGGCCCAACACCAGCGTGGGCGTGCCACGGCCGACCACCTCGGCCAGGTCCGCGTCGCCCACGGCCTCGAGGAAGATCACCAGACCGTCGACGTGTCGGTTGAGGAGGTCGAACACCGTGTTCCGCTCGTCGGCCTGCTGGCCGTTCCCGCCCGCTACGAGCAGGCGGTACCCAGCTCCCGCCAGCCGCGACTCGAGCCCGTCGAACAGGTCGGCGAAGAAGCCGCCGACGTAGGTGGCGGCAACGCCGATGGCGTGCGAACGGCCGGTGTGGAGCGCGCGGGCATGGGGATTGGGCCGGTACCCCAGATCGCGGGTGGCCGACACCACGCGATCCCGTAACTCGGGCGCCACGGTCTCGGCGCCGTTCAGTACCCTCGACACCGTCGCCACCGACACCCCGGCGGCCCGGGCGACATCGACGATCCGGATCCTACGAGCGCGGGAGTCCCCCCTCTGGGTCACACAACTTCCCCTCACGGCGCGAAACCTAGAAAACGTTTTCTCAAATCTAGAGGGCGCTGCGCCCGATGTCAAGGACCGATGTCCCGGGGCGCCGTACGAGGTATCCCGCAGGTGTACGGTCGGCTGCCTCGTCGCGCCTGCCGGTGCCGTTCCGGGAACGGTAGAATGCCGCGCAAGCCTGGGAGGAGACCCATGAAGGTCGCACTACGCATCGTCGGTGGCGTGCTCGTCCTGCTGGTCGTCGTGGCAGCGGGGGGTTGGCTCTACCTGCGCACTTCGCTGCCGAAGACGCGCGGCACCGTGGAGATCTCCGGACTCCATCAGGGCGTCGACATCGTTCGCGACGCCAACGACATCCCGCACATCTACGCCAAGGACAAGGCCGACGCCATCTTCGCGCTCGGCTACGTCCACGCGCAGGACCGGCTGTGGCAGATGGACTTCCAGCGCCGTGTCGGTTCCGGTCGGCTGTCGGAGGTGCTCGGCCCGGCCACCATCGACACCGACAAGTTCATCCGGACGCTAGGGGTATATCGAGCTTCCCAGCAGGCGCTGAGCCACCTGGATCCCGAAACGCGCTCGCTACTTGACGCCTACGTCGCGGGGATCAACGCCTACATCGCCCACCACCGTGGTGCCTGGCCGCCCGAATACGTCGTGCTGGGCGTGAAGCCAGAGCCGTTCACCGCTGCCGACGTGATCGCCTGGGCGAAGATGATGTCCTGGGACCTCTCCGGCAACTGGAGCGACGAACTGCTGCGC
>Ga0307440_1001592_pt1 | contig 10962 bp, 8 predicted proteins | sample SalMarWE160410MG_FD_202150 | JGI IMG/M metagenome (GOLD analysis project Ga0307440, IMG submission 202150) | Salt marsh sediment microbial communities from the Plum Island Ecosystem LTER, Massachusetts, United States - WE1604-10 | ecosystem: Environmental > Aquatic > Marine > Intertidal zone >... | reverse complement strand
TTCTCGGTGACAAAAAGGCGGAGCAACCTGTTGGCAGGCATTGTCTCCGGTACAATAGCCAGCTTCCTGATCATAGAATTAATGTCAGTAGGATTTTTAAAGAGATCCTTCAGTTCAAAATAACCTATAATATTATCGATTGATTCCTGGTAAACAAGTATTCTTGAGAGCCTGGTGTCGATAAATTTCTCTCTTAATTTTTCAATGCCTGTGTTGCTTTCAACTGCCTCTATCTCAGTTCTTGGGATCATGCACTCACGAAGCTTCACGTTTGAAAAATCAAGAGCATTCTGAAAAATCCTGAAATCATGCTGCCTGATTTCTGATTCTTCCTCATTCTGTTTGTTCAGGTTGACAAAGTGGTCGAGGTCAACCTTGCTGAATACAATATTCTCCTGTTTATTTTCTTCCGGCTTTATCCTGAAAATGAGCCGTATAAAAAGATTGGATATAGCCAGCGTAAGTTTGCTTATCGGGTAGAACAGGAAAAAGAAGATCAGCGTCGGGATACTCAGAAACTTAAGAAAAAAGTTGGGAGAGATCACAAATACCGTTTTGGGAAGAAACTCTGCAACAAACAATATTATTGCAGTCGACATAACCGTATTGATTATCAATATTAACAGGTCGGAGTCAATCACAGGTTTAAGAACGGGTTCAAGCAGCCTGGTAAACACAAGTCCGTAAATGACCAGGGAGATATTATTGCCAATGAGCATTGTTGCTATGTACTGACCCGGGTTATCAGCAAATAGTTTGACTATCCCCGATCCGAAGACCCCCTGTTTTCTGTCAAGTTCAATCCTGAGCTTGTTGGAAGCAACAAAAGCAATTTCCATACCGGAAAAGAAGGCAGACAGAATGACTGCGAAAAATATTATCAATACTCCGCTCATATTCCAAATTTAACTCTTTTTTCTCTGCCTGTGTCTCATCCATGCAAAGAGAAATGAAACAAGAGCCATAAGTGCAAAAATAATAATTTTGTTTCCGCCAGTATTAACTGCATAATGGACGCCAAAAATTACAGAAAGTATTCCGGCAGCTATCCAGATGATTTCGAGGATGAGCAGAGTACTATTTTTCATCACTAAGAGAAATTGTAGCACTGACTTTTTTGATCTTCCTGTGTTCGAGATGGGTATCTGACTCGAAGCCGTATCCCTGGGCTATCATATCCTCGCTTGTTATCTTTACAAACCTGTCGGTGTAAATCAGGTCTTTATCTTCATTCCAGTATAAAAGCTCGGTTTCGAGCTTCTCATTTTTATTGTTTATTACCACCACACTGTCTTTGAGTTCCCATAGATTGTCTTGCTGGTTGTATTTTGCGTATTTTGCTGTGACTTCACCAATAGTGTCATCTATACCTTTGAACAGGGTAACCTTTATGCCTTTTCTGAATACAGTATACGGAGTTTCTTTATTATCATACTGTTCCATCAGGGGTGATGATAAAATAAGCTGAACTTTCCCTGAATCGGTGAATACTGTTTCGAAATTCTTTGCAGTAAGAGAGGGCATGGATAAAAGATCCGATTTGGGTATCACATTGATCTTCTTTTCGCATGAGATCATCACTGCGCCGGCCATTAGCAACAGGATTATTAGGGATGCCCTGTATTTTATTTTTACTCTCATGAATGAAATCTCAGGAATTTCATTTCTAATCATACTTTTTCTTCAGGAACCAGTAATCATAGAGATTGATACTAACTCCTACCGTAAAGATATTTTCTGTATGAAGGTTATTTGATATTGATCCTGATCTCCTTGTATAATCGAAAAAGATATTGGCCTTCATTGATGACAGGGTTACCATCGATCGCCTTACGGGTATACCCAGACCTGCACTTACACCCATCTCCTTGATCTGTTCACCGTTTATGATAAGATAATTATCGCCTATATGGCCTCCCAGCCTGTATTCAATTCGTTTGAGTGCACTATAATTGGAAAACCGGTCGGGGATAAATTCAATGCCGGCGATCAGCTTTTTAGTATCAGCAATATAACCTTCCGTTCCCGGAACAGTCGATTTTGACCATTGTGTCCAGGTGAAATCAATGCCTGCTGTCAGTTTATTTGATTTTCCGTATGCAATACCTGCCCGGAAAGTGGCTGGTATGACAGAAGATTTCGATTTATCATGTGTATACGCCAGCGTATCTACCGATCCGTAAGCGTTATAACTGAATGATATCTTATCGAAAGTGGAATTATATTTCTTTGAGGGTGTAACAGAGAGGCCTGCATTGAAAAAGTGGTCATTCTTCAGCGACGCAGTATACTGTAAACCGTATTCGAAATTAAGACCGGACAGACTGAGAGCCTCAACATTCTTATCATGAAAGGTATTGTAATAATCTGCAAAATCGAACAGGTTTGTTCTTGTTTCCTGTCCTACAAGATATGTCATGTTAATACCTGCTGAAATATTCTTTGATAGCCTTATCCCGGTACCTGCAAACACTTTGTAATATCCTCCTTTCCCTGTATGGGTTATTGTATATGCTCCCGTAACCGGATCATAATCGGGATCCGTTTCCCGGACAGAATTCTCCAGGCTATAGTAGCCGTTGCTGTATGGGAACACACCAACAGCGAATCCCAATCCTTTTGAAATAGGGAAACCCATTACCAGGTGATCAAAATTCATGTCATAGGAGGAATATTTCTTGTCACCTTCCGAAAGATCATTCTGACCCCATTCCAGAGCAAAATCAAATACAAATGAATTGGTATCAATACTGCTGTATGAGGCAGGATTCTCGAAGTAGACTGAATAATTGTCCCTGATGGCAGTAGCAAGACCTCCCATGCCCTGGCTCCTGAAAGGACCCGATTCCTGCAGGGTCCCCAGATTGAACCTGGAATAAGGAGAATTTATTTGATTCTGACCATTGATAACTGAGAACGAAAATGAGAACAGGGTTATAAGAAAGGTTATTATCAGTTTATTTCGCATTGTATTCCAGAATATAATTTAGACCATCAGTCACAATATCAGGCATATATGTGTGTTCAGAGTCTATTTTGTCATTAATAAATTCACTGTCGCCGCCTGTCAGTATTACTTTATAATCAGTATGTTCTTTCTCAAACGTGCGAATATACTCATTTATTTCATATAATACTCCCGTTATAACACCTGCAGATATAGCATCGATGGTATTATGACCCGGAGATGAAAGATCCCGGGAAGGAGTAACGAGCGGCAACTTGCGCGTAAACTTATTCAGGGCTTTGAACCTTATTGATATTCCCGGAGATATATTACCTCCTTTATACACATTTCCCGACAGATAATCAAAGGTTATAGCTGTCCCGGCATCTATTACGAGCATATCTTTACCCGGGAAGCAATTATAAGCACCGGCAATGGCAGCTATCCTGTCTGTACCAAGAGACCCGGGTGTTTCATAATCAATTGTAAAAGGTAATTTCGATCTGTGCGACAGGATATGAACAAATGGGATATTTGGGAAAAACAGATCGACCAAATAGGAAGGTATATCCTTTACAGAGGATAGAATTGCCTTATCTATCTGATTACCCGATAGTCTCTTTTCAATCTCTTCGCAGCTCCACTCATTGATCCTGGAAATGCTTACCTGCTCCTTCCCTTTATAGATAGCCAGCTTTGTGCTGGTGTTTCCTATATCTACAATAAGATTCATTTGGGACTGTTATTTTACAAAGGTAATAAAAGCTTAGCTAATAGAAGATGATAGTATGTCATTTAGAACTTTTATAGCTGATTTTACCGATGTAACATCTGATATTGTCAGGCTAAGCTTTGTATCTTTTTGTTTCATATTCATCTTGCTTTGTTTCCGGTTAACATAATTCATGATTGAAACGAAATGGGGGCTACGGTAAAAGGGGGAATTCTGGTCGGAAACGAAATATGCAATCATAAGATCATTTTTAAGCAGGATCTTTTCAATCCCTATCTTCACTGCAATCCATTTGACTTTTACAATATCGAGAAGAGCTGCTGCAGGAGGAGGAAGGGCTCCAAACCTGTCCATAAGTCTTTTCTCAAAATTCTCAAGCTGTTCTTCGGAGTCTATTTCATTAAGTTCCTTGTATAGTCTTATCCTTTCTGAAATATTAGAGATGTATTCATCAGGAAACATAATTTCAAGGTCGGTATCTATTTGAAAATCGGAAGCATATGTTGTTGCAGTCATTTTTTGTGAAGTTTTCTCTTCCTTCTTATCTTCAGTGCTGACAGGACGATTAACATGCTCTGATTCCCTTAATTCAGCCATTGCTTCATTAAGAATTCTCTGATAGGTTTCGAAACCCACATCAGCTATAAATCCACTCTGTTCGCCTCCCAGCAGGTTGCCTGAACCTCGTATATCAAGATCCTGCATTGCAATATTGAATCCACTTCCCAGCTCCGAGAACTCTTCAATAGCCTTAAGTCTGCGCCTTGCCTCGTGTGTCAGTGTGCTCAAAGGGGGAGCAAGCAGATAACAGAACGCCTTCTTGTTTGAACGACCCACCCTGCCTCTTAACTGGTGAAGTTCAGATAGCCCGAAGTGGTGGGCATCATTAATGAATATTGTATTGGTGTTTGGTATATCAAGGCCAGATTCTATTATTGTGGTTGCCAGCAGGACATCATAATCGCCCTGTATAAAATCATACATCACATTTTCAACCTGGCGACCTTCCATCCGGCCATGCACTATTGCCGTTTTGACATTCGGACAGATCCTGTTTATCTGGTCCCTTACCTGTTCAATGTTATCAACCCTGTTATGAATAAAGAAGACCTGTCCGTTACGGGCTACTTCATATTCAATACCTTCTTTTATTATTTCCTCGTTATATCCGTATAACTCCGTAACAATAGGCATACGGTTAGGTGGCGGGGTATTTATTATGGAAAGATCGCGGGCTCCCATGAGCGAGAACTGAAGGGTGCGTGGGATAGGTGTTGCGGTAAGAGTGAGGGTATCCACGTTGGTTCTTAATTTCTTCAGTTTTTCCTTTACGGAAACGCCGAACCTTTGTTCCTCATCAACTATTAAAAGACCCAGGTCCTTGAATTTCACATCGTTGCCGGCAAGTTTATGTGTGCCTATTATTATGTCTATCTTTCCTTCAAAAAGGTTAGCCAGTATCTTTTTTTGCTCAGCAGGTTTTTTATGCCTGCTGATGTATTCCACTGTACAGGGAAATCCTTTAAGCCTTTCCGAAAATGTCTTATAGTGTTGCAGGGCAAGAATTGTTGTCGGCACCAAAACCGCAGTCTGCTTACTGTCGACAGCGGATTTGAAAGCTGCCCTGACAGCCACTTCCGTCTTGCCAAATCCAACATCACCACAGATGAGACGATCCATAGGATGCCCTGCTTCCATGTCTTCCTTGACAGCTATTGAGGCACTCATTTGATCCGGTGTGTCTTCATATATAAATGAAGCTTCAAGCTCCCTCTGAAGATAGGAGTCCGGAGAGAAAGAATAACCCGGAGATGACATTCTTTTTGCATAAAGCAGTATCAGGTCCCTTGCAATGTCTTTTACCCTGGCCTTTGTTGTCTGCTTGAGTTTCTGCCATGCACCTGAGCCAAGCTTGTATATCCTGGGCTCGGAATTGTCTTTACCCTTGTATTTTGATATCCTGTAGAGCGAATGAATACCGACATACAATATGTCGTTATCTTTATAAACCAGCTTTATAGCCTCCTGAACCTTCCCGTTTACTTCAATCTTCTCAAGTCCGCCGAACCTGCCGATGCCGTGATCAATATGCACAACATAGTCGCCCGGGTTCAAGCCTGTAAGCTCCTTTACCGAGATGCTTTCTTTTCGCGTAAAATAGCCCCTGATCCTGAATTTGTGATACCTGTCGAAAATCTGGTGATCGGTATAAAGTGAAATCTTCAGATCATGATCGGTGAAGCCGCCATGCAGGTTTACTGGGAGTGTCTCAAAACTGACTTCAGGATTGATCTCTGTAAAAATATCCCTCAGTCTCTGAATCTGGGAATCACTCTCTGAGATAATATATGTAGTGTAACCTGCGGCGCTATTTGCAAGCAGTTTTTCAGATAGCAACTCAAAATTCTTGTTGAATACCGGCTGGGGTTCGGTATGGAACTCTAGTACATTTTCCGTTTCAAAAAATCCCTTTCCACCTAATTCTATCACCCTGAATTTATTACAGTGTTCGAGGAATTTGTTCCCAGTCATTACAATATCTTTCTTCCCGCTGATCTGACCCGTATCTTCTCTTTGAACAGTCTGCGAAAAAATTGAGTTTATTTTCTCTTTTATAAACGGGGCATCTTCAAGCCAGATGAATGACGACGGGGGAAGAAAATCGGTGAAGGAATCTTTCACCTCTTCAATCGATATATCCTGTATGTTGGGGATTATTGCGACCTGTTTATGAACATCAACCGAAAGCTGATCATCAGTGTTGAACGATCTAATCGATTCAACCTCTTCTCCGAAAAAATCGATGCGGTATGGCAGATCAGCTGAATATGAAAATACATCGGCGATACTTCCCCTGATAGCATACTGACCAGGTTCATATACAAAATCAGTTCTTTCGAAATTATATTCATGAAGGACCTCTTCAAGGAACTCAAGGGATATCCTGTCACCCCTGGCAATATTAAAAGTGTTTTTTTTGAGATTTCTCCTGCTAACAACCTTCTCCATAACAGATTCGGGATATGTAACAATAATCCCTTTTCGCCTCCCTGAAGCAAGATGGTTCAGGACCTCTGTGCGTAAAACAATATTTGCAGGCTCGGTTTGCTCGTACTGGACAGATCTCTTATATGTGGAAGGGAAAAAGAAAACAGAATCATCGCCAAGAAGGGAAACAAGATCATTGTAGAAATATGCTGCATCTTCTTTTTCCGGTAATACTGCTATATGTATGGTCTGGGTTTGACCGGATACAATTGAAAAGAATATGGCTTTTGATGAACCGGTAAGACCTTCGAGCCTTATGATTCCTGATTTGTCATCATTGACTGTATCAATTAGATCCGGCAGGATCCGGTGATTCCTGAAATATTCCGTTATCGGGTTGTCTTTCATTTGCAACAATTCGCCGGCAAATTTACAAAAACGAATTTTATTTGAGATGTTTGGATTCTGAATTGCTATGAATTTGAGAAATACTAATTTTAACAAAAATTCATAATTATGAACCCAACATAGTATAAAACCCAGACAAAAATGCAAATGAATATTATGTGGGCTCCATGTGACCTTTAAAATTAAATTATTTACACATGAACGTATACAAGTTTGGTGGTGCTTCTGTAAAGGATGCCAAAGGTATCAGGAATCTTACAGATATTGTAGCGGCGGAGACCGGTAACCTGGTGGTTGTTGTTTCGGCTTTTGGCAAAACAACGAACGCACTGGAGGCTGTACTTAAGTCATGGCTGAATGATGATAATGAATATATTACCCTGCTTGAGAAAATGCATGAACAGCACCTGTCTGTAACTAATGATTTGTTCGGGGATGAGTCGGAGGCAGGCAGTATGATAGATGACTCTTTTTCCGGTCTGAAGAATTACATGGTAAATGGTGGAAAGGGAAGATATGATTTTGAATACGACCAGGTTGTTTCATACGGTGAGATATGGTCCACAATTATTGTATCGGAATACCTCAAACAAAGGATTCAGGGAGTGGAGTGGATTGATATACGAAAGCACCTTATTACTGACGGGCGGCACAGGGACGCAAATGTCTTATGGGATGAGACCTTAAGGAACATACGGGGTGTGTTTGATTTTAATGATGTGAGGGTTTTTGTTACACAGGGATTCATTGGCGGGACAAAGGACGGACAGGCGACCACTCTGGGCAGGGAAGGATCGGACTATACTGCTGCAATAATTGGAAACATCCTGGACGCAGAAAGTGTTGTGGTATGGAAAGATGTGCCGGGAGTTCTGAATGCCGATCCTAAATGGTACCGCGATGCAAGAAAGCTTGATGAAATGTCATACAAGGAAGCTGTCGAAATGACATTTTCCGGGGCAAAGGTCATTCACCCGAAGACAATAAAACCATTGCATAACAAATCCATTCCTCTATATGTTCGTTCATTCGTCTCTCCCGCTGATGAGGGAACAATAATATCTGCAGATCCCGTTATCACGGGAACTTATCCCGTATATATCAGGAAGGAGGACCAGATTTTGTTGTCATTGCTTCCTGTGGATTTCTCATTCGTGATGGGTGATAACCTGAGTATGATCTTTAACTTCTTTGTTTCGCACGGGATAAAGGTTAATCTTGTTGAGGCGAGTGCTGTAAGTCTGGATGTTTGTGTCGATGACGAAAGGACGAAGGTCAATGAGCTGATAGAGGACCTGAAACCGGATTTCTCAACTGTATATAATGATAGTGTTGAGATGTTGTCGGTTAGACATTATGATCAGGATGCTCTTGATAAGGTAACAAAAGGCCGCGAGATATTACTGGAGCAAAGAACGCGAAGCACGGTAAGGTTTGTGGTAAGAAAATCCTGATCAGGTAATAAATGCCGTACTAACGGGTAAAATCAAGCTGTTGTCCCCTGAAATTCTTGTTTATATTGCCTTCATCCCAGACAACAGTCCCATTAACGATTGTTTTAACAATGGTGGAAGAGAATGTTGTTCCCTCAAGAGGTGACCAGCCGCATTTGTAAAGTATGTTGTCTTTCGTTACTGTATAGGGACGTGACGGATCTATCAGGCAAAGGTCGGCTTTGTAACCCTCCCTTATAAAACCTCGTTTGTTAATATTAAATAGCCTGGAAGGGTTATGACACATCAGTTCGGCTATTTTCGAGATACCAATGATATTTCTGTGCCACAATTCAAGCATTGCCTGGAGGGAATGTTGTATAAAAGGACCTCCCGACGGTGCATTGAAATAGGTGTTTTTCTTTTCTTCAAGTGTATGCGGTGCATGGTCGGTGGCAACAACATCAATAATATCATTGTTCAATGCTTTTTGCAGGGCATCCCTGTCATATGCAGTTTTAACCGCGGGATTACATTTTACTAATGTTCCCAGTATTTCATAGGCAGATTCTTCAAACCAGAGATGATGAACACAAACCTCAGCAGTTATCCTTTTCTCTTCAAGTGGTATATCATTCCGGAATAGCTTAAGTTCATCAGCTGTTGAAAGATGTAATATATGAAGCCTTGTATTGAATTCCCTGGCAAGGTTCACTGCATGGAATGAGGATGTATAACAGGCTTCCCTGCTCCTTATCCCGGGATGCATGCTCACAGGGACATCATTCCCGTATTTATTCCTGTACAGATCTGAATTTTTTCTTATTATACCTTCGTCTTCACAATGAGCAACAACGGGGATGGCAGCGTTTGCAAAAAGTTCACGCAGAGTTCTTTCCTCATCGACAAGCATATTACCCGTCGATGATCCCATGAACAGCTTTATACCGCAAACGTGTGCCGGATCGGCTTTCATTATCTCATCAATGTTGGTGTTGGTTGCACCTATATAGAAAGAATAGTTGATAAATGACTTTTCCGATGCATTTCTGAATTTCTCATCCAGAAGGCTTACGGTAATTGTCTGCGGTTTTGTGTTTGGCATATCCATGAAGGATGTAACACCTCCGGCAACTGCCGCTGCAGATTCTGAATGTATATCACCTTTATGGGTAAGCCCGGGATCCCTGAAATGTACATGATCATCTATAATTCCCGGTATAAGTATTAAACCGCCTGCTTCGATTACCAGTGCATCATGGGGTATTGTTATGTTGTCTGTATTGCCTGCGGCAACAATATACTCATCCTTAATGAAGATATCGCCTTTGAAATCGCGTCCCTCATTTATTATCCTTGCATTCTTTATGTGTATTGAACTCATGGTCTGAAAAGTCTTGCGGTCCTGCTCTGCCCACCGTAGCCCTGGCGAAGGCGGGCGGTCTTGCGGTCGTGAGGTCTGTTTGCGCGGATTTGCAATCAGCGCTACAACTTTTTCCTTTCCCCTTATATCCTCTTATACTTTATGAACATGCTTCTCAGTTTCATCCTGAGAACCCCCCACAGGGCTTCATTGAAAATGCCGCCTGTCATTTTTGAAGAACCAAGTTTCCTGTCAGTAAAAATAATTGGTATCTCAACAATGTTATAACCCAGTTTCCAGGCAATAAATTTCATCTCGATCTGGAATCCGTATCCTTTTGATTTGATCTGTTCAGGCCGTATATTTTCCAGTACTTCCCTTTTATAGCATTTGAAGCCGGCGGTTGTATCTTTTATGTTCATACCGGTAATAGTCCTGACATAAATAGAGGCGATATAAGACATCAGGACTCTTGAAAGAGGCCAGTTGACAACATTTACACCGCTTATATATCTTGAGCCGATAGCCAGGTCGGCACCATTGTTGTGGCATTCGTTATAAAGCTTCAGCAGGTCGTTGGGATCGTGAGAGAAATCGGCATCCATTTCATATACATAGGTGTAATCATTCTCTATGGCCCATTTAAATCCTGTTATATAAGCTGTCCCGAGGCCTAGTTTACCATCCCGCTGAATAAGATACAGATTTGGGTATTCCTTTTGAAGAGATTTTACAATATCGGCTGTTCCGTCCGGTGAATTGTCATCTATTATAATAATGTCGAATCGAATTTGTAAGGCGAAAATAGATCTTACAATAGCTTCAATATTTTCCTTTTCCCTGTAGGTGGGGATTATTACAATATTCGACATATCTGAAAAATATTTACGAAAGTAGTACTTTTCATGAGACTAGCACAAAAGGCCGCAATTATATTTCTGAATTATTTCGAAAATTTATTTCAAAATCTTTGCAGGAAATATTTGAAGCATTATCTTTGTCGTCCCAAAAGGAAACAGGGTTTCTGAACTGGGAATCCAAAAGATGAAAAGGCCCTCATGCGCCACCGCCTCCGATATATCTGTGGCGG
>Ga0307440_1001590_pt1 | contig 10971 bp, 10 predicted proteins | sample SalMarWE160410MG_FD_202150 | JGI IMG/M metagenome (GOLD analysis project Ga0307440, IMG submission 202150) | Salt marsh sediment microbial communities from the Plum Island Ecosystem LTER, Massachusetts, United States - WE1604-10 | ecosystem: Environmental > Aquatic > Marine > Intertidal zone >... | reverse complement strand
CTGACGAGGTCCTTCCGAACAGAAGCTGTCTCCCCCGTCGGTACCCGGGCCGAGCATCCACAACAGCATTTCTTGTTTCGTAACTCTCTTGCATGTCTTGCAATGATATATGTCCAGACCCCTGCAATTATACGTAACTTTCTGGGCGTGCCTTACGGTCAAGGATGCTTGCATCATCCTTCAATTGACCTGAATCTCAATTCGTTCAAGTATTGATAATATAGTCGTTATGTTGCGGTTCAGCTTGGATTCAAGAATTTGGATAATCGCGGTGCTGACCGGCACCGGGGGCCGTGCAAGCAAACGCAGTTTGATTGTGCGGTTCACGGTGTTCGGTCGAGTTCTTTGTTCCGGCGCAAGCGCCGGGGCAAGGAGCTTGACGCAGTCAGCACCGCGATTCCCGGCGGCGCAGCCGCCGGGAACGCCGCAAATCACCGGAAGCAAAAAGCAAAGCGGAGCGGCGCTTTTTTGCTGTCCGAGTGAATTTGCTTTGTTAGCCATTATTTTCACGACGATTGGCCACGGTTATATTGTGCCTTTCTTGAATTCGTCTCGTAGCATCAGAAAGTGGCTCAAGCCCTACTCCCTTGCGTAGCGTTTCAACTTTTTCAAGATCCTCAATTGGCAATGGATAGGCAATTCCATTTTCGTCAACGTCATGCTGGGTGCCATATTTTTGAGGCTTACCTGACATTGTAAGAACCCTGTCTTGAAGGTATACCAGACACCATCCTTCTGCTTCACCCTGAGTTATTACATTTTGTAACAGGGGTAAGCATTTATCCATGAAATCTGTATCCAAAACCGCATGCTGAACGACTAACCAGGCGGCTTTTGAACCTTCTTTGCCGACTAAACTAAAACCCGGCCAACCATATTGGTTGATAATTTCCTTGATGCGCGCATTGTTCTTTTCATGAACTGCTTTCATTCTAGGGTGGTAATCATTAGTTCCCAACTCTCCGCTATCAATTAATTCTTGCAAAACTCGTTGATCTTCCTGTTGCATCGACTGCAATTCGTTTTTTAATTCCTGGTTCAACTCTATGATTCCTTTGCTGGCTAATCGCGGTGCCAATCAGCACCGGTGTCCGGAAAAAGCGCCACCGGGAACAGGTGATTCCATGGTTCCGTCTATCTCATCACTTGGAGGATATCATGAAGGTTAAATGACAAAAGGCCCAGTTCCCTTGTGAGAGAAGCCAGGCCTTTCAACTCTATTCAATCCCCTTCACGATCTTACCCCTTGCTCTGAGGTTTATCTGGAGATTCCTTTAGCTAAACCGAAAATAATCTAGACCTGTCAGCATGTTGTGTCAAGGAGTAATCCGGGGAGGGGGGATGGAACCACTCCTGCCTGATTATGCATTCGTATCGTATACGTAATTTCCGGTATGCCCCCAAAAGAATAGGTTGCCAGTTGAAAGCATAACCTGTCCTGATCAGCGAATAAGAAAGGCAGAACCACTTAGGCTCTGCCTTCGAAATTTTCCAGGCTTCGTCGCGCGGTTCCCTATCCCGCAAAAGCAAAGTCAGCCCATGTTCCGCAACGATTCTTGTAATCAAAATTCTTTCCATGATCGTTATATGTCCAGAAGGGTGTGTGGCAATGCTTCAGGTTTTTCAGAACAGGCATCGGGGCGTTTTCAATCCGTATGGGTCCGCCGTCCAATCCCTTCATAAGATGCTGTTTCATTTCTCCAAAGGGCATTTTGATATGAAACTCTCCATCTGTTTCTTCTGTATCGATCTTCACATATTTGACCCCAAAATTTTTTTTCATGAACAAGGCGCCCATGTTTGTAGTAACCAGCGTTTCAAGGACTTTTCGCTGCTCCTCTGTGGCATTATCACTTACATATATCCCACCCTGAGAACCATACTTCATGAAATCTTCAAATTTGGGATAAAGAATATCACCATTATAGATAACGGTAATGCCAGAGAGATCAACATCATTGACTTTTCCCTCTTTAATCCGAAAAACCATGTAGTACCTGCAGCCACCCTCAACATCCCTGCCGAAGTAGTAGGGACAATGTCCTTCAGCAGCACAGGCCTCATTATAGGTTCCTTTTACTTGCCAGCCAGATTCTAATTCCGTCATATCATAGCCTCCTCTCCCGGATGCAGAGAATACCTCTCGCGAAAAGCCGATAAATCATAGTTCACCACTAGATCTTTTCACGAAAAGGAAGGTTATTCTTCCCACAAATTTCTTTGGTTTTCCATCAAGCATGCTTGTTGAGCTCCTGATAGAACACCACGTTCCATCAGGAGGCGGCTTGACACATTTTGAGGTGTGTGCACATGGAATACGCTCTGAAAAAGGTTGGTGAAATAAACTGTTATGCCTTTTATCAGTGCTGTAACTATGTTGCTGCGGATTCTCTCAAGAAGAGATGGAGCCAGAGGGTATTGAGTCTCAATGGCGTAGGAGAACGCGAAGGATTATTCAAAAGAATTTAAACGGAATTATCAATCCGTGAGCACATAAAAGTCAAGGTTTTTCTGGATCTTTGTATCTTATGCAAAAGGGGTGTTCTGTTACAACTGCCATAACAATAGTTGAAAATTGGTCGAATGAAGGATACCCAAATTAAACATGGCTTTTCGGGTCGCTTTCTGGAGGGGTGATGAGATTGGGGATATCTTGCTAATACATCAGGATTTCAATTGATTCAAAAACCTTCGATATGTCTGACTGATCCGTGCCTGTCCCTGATCACAGCTCACTGTTATAAAGGGGGGCTTTGAATCGTTAGTCATCGAACCCTGAACCTTTTTTGCTAGTTGACAGCGCGGGGGCCGCGTTGTAAGGGGAAAGGACCGGGAAGCAAACGTGTTTCATTCAAATCCAAAGAAGGGCGGCTGGTGCCATGCATAAGAGATTTCTCGCTATACCGATCCTAATTTTCTTTCTCGGGAGTGGATATGCCGCCATTGCCCGGGGGGGAGATATGGGCATGAAAGTTCAAATCACACCGGATAAGGTGGAACAGGGAGGGGTGGCGCTCATCAAGATCTCAGCTGCATGCTCCCTTCGAAGCGTTCAGGGGGACTGCAATGGAGAATCCCTCCTTTTTTTCCCGGACGGCCGAGGGAGCTTCGCATCCATTATCGGCATCGATCTGGAACAGGAATCGGGCGTGCGATCCCTTCGGATAAGGGGGAAGACTGCAGGAGGCAAGATCATCGAACGTTCCCTCTCCTTTCGCGTCTTAAAGAAGGACTTCCCGGTCCAACGCCTCACCCTTCCCAAGGGTATGGTGGAGCTGAACCCGAAAGATCTTGCGCGGGTCAAAAGGGAACATGCAACGCTCATGAAGGTCTTCAACGCCTCCCCCACAAAGAGACAATGGAAGTCAGGTTTTGAGGCGCCGCTCCATGAGCCCGTCATCTCCGCCTTCGGGCTTCGAAGGATCCTGAACGGCGAGCCCCGCAGCCCCCACACCGGCGTCGACCTGCATGCCTTCATGGGCGAGCCTGTGCGGGCGTCCGCTGCAGGCACGGTGGTCTACACGGCAAATCAGTTCTTCTCGGGGCATTCGGTCTTCATTGATCACGGGATGGGGATCGTCACGATGTATTTTCACCTCTCAAAGATAGAGGTGAAGGAGGGAGAGCGTGTCCTTCAGGGGCAGGAGATCGGGAAGGCCGGCGATACCGGCCGGGCCACAGGTCCCCACCTCCACTGGGGCATCCGCATCCGGGGGAGCCGCGTCGATCCCATGGCCCTCCTGGCCCTTTTCAAGCCCCGGACGGAATAAAAGCCGGAAGCACGACACCCGAAAGCCCAGAAGAAAATTCCCCCGAATCCCCGGCTGTCTCCCCTAGGCGGACTTCACCTCTCCCTTTGCCGTCGGCTTGAAGACCGTTGGATCAAGCAGACAGGTGAGGAGAACCAGAGGGAAGATGGCGCCTTTTGCCTCAGGAGTGATCAGCTCCTGCTGGGCCCCGATGCTTGCGGCGGCCACAATGATGCTAAGGTGCGAGGTGAGCAGCATCCCACTCAGGCGGGCCATTTTCTTCCTCATACCCTGAGACTTCAGGAGGAAGCTTGGCGGCACCTTCACGAGCATGGCCATCGCAAACAGTTCCAGGGTGAAGATGATCTGTTTCGCCCCATATACGCGCGTCAGATCGAACCGTATTTCCACATCGATGAAGGCCCGGTCAAAACCTTTGATCACTTGCCAGTATCTATAACAATGAGCGACACCTCGTTGCTGGTATATGTTTTATAGATTTGGAACTATGTGTGGTAGATAAGAATACAGTAGCATATTTTCCCAACCACAACATATAGAGGGGCGCTCATATTTATACAGTCCGGCAGTCAGTATAGACTTTTTGCAGTCACAATCTGCCAAACGCAAATCTAAGTTTCGTATTGCTTTGCTATCATTCACTTTTGACGACTTCAAGATCTTTCGCTTAGGATAATAATGGTTGAACGTGGACCCCAAGGCAGTTGAAGGAATTTAGAGTTTGTACAATTTGTGCACAACGTCCCCTTTTACGTAATAATTTGGGTAAATGGATTAGCATTCATAACTGTAGATGTGTGAAGCGTCCTCAAAGTTCCCCCTAAATTCTTTTTTTCACTTTCTCCCAGGAATGAGTAATCAGAAAGCTTTCATCCATGTTGGCGACCATTGTTTGAAACTTTTTCATTGGCGCGGCAAAAGTAAGAACATCTTTTTCCACAAAGGGACGGGCTGAAATGTCAAACATACCTATAACGCATCGCAGAGAATCCTGTTCTTTTTCCAAATAAGGATTCTGAACGATGGAAGAGCAGCCCGCGCCAAAAGGAGTGTACACCTTATTTTCAAGCTCATCAAAATTTGCCAGAGTAAATAAAGCCGATAGTACATCCGGCTTGGCGAAAAATATAACTACTTCAGGCTCATCGCCGGCCTCTAGTCGGTCCCAACGTTTAAAAACGATATTCCTGGCCGGGGCCTTGAATCCGGCCCAGCCTTTCAGAAGTTGCTCTACCAGTTCAGGGCTTTTTTTATACCGTTCTCCTTCCACCCGACCGGGAAGCCCAGTAGACAGAAAATATTTAAAATCAGGACTGGTTTCAAAGGGAAAGCCAAGGCATCGTTTTCCCCCACCACAGCCGACTGTTTCCTTGTCCAGAAAGAGAGAGGTTCCTTTCCGCACCCGGCTTAATACCCCGATCACGCACTGGTGCCCGGATGGAACCTTCACCTTCTCCGCCCGGTCTTCCTGATCTGTGTAATAAAAGGCAATAGGAAGCTCTGCCTGTCCGAAATACTTTTGCCACTTCGACGCAAATTCTTCTTTAAATCCTGCTTGCATATATTCTCCCTCCTTTTTCTCGTCTATAAGTTCGTTATCGCAAGCCTTCTGATGCAGGGCATCGTCCAGCCGCCTACATTGAGTCCTCCAACCTTTCCCCAACCATTGCCAGAAAGGCTTGACGGCGCGTCTTTTCCCACCGGGCGCAAAAAGCGGGTTTCCCGCTACCCGTTCGTTTCATACAAAACGAACAGTTGGGATCGCACTCGACAATCGGCTCGCTAACCTCGCCTTTGGCTTTTTGGGGCCACAGCGGATCAGCCAGGAGAACACGCGCCAGGCCGATCAGATCCGCCGTACCCTCACGAAGGATCTTGTCGGCGGTTTCAGGGGTTTTTATCCTTCCGGCTGTAATAATGGGGGTCTTGGGGATAGCTTTCTTGATTTCGCCGGCGTAATGAGCCATGTGGGCCTCTTTCTTTTCCTTTTCTCTATACTCACTCAGGCTATAGGCATCATAGGATCCCGCCACGACCGAAAGGTAAGCGACCCCCCGTTTTTCGAGTTCTTGCGCAAGGACGACGGTCTCTTCAGGGTGGAGTCCGTTCGGCACCTCTTCGTCTGCCGAAAAGCGATATCCCACAGGGAAATCATCGCCCACGGCCGCTTTCACTGCATCAAAGACGGCCAAGGGAAATCTCATCCGGTTCTCGATGCTCCCGCCGTATAGATCGGTTCGGTGGTTAGTTCGCGGAGAGAGAAATTGAACGATCAAATAAGCCATCCCCCCGTGGATCTCCACGCCGTCGAACCCAGCTTCCCTGACCCGCTTTGCCGCCGCTGCATACGACTGCACGGCCTGATCGATCTGTTCTCTTGTCATCTCCTTCGTCATCGTCTCACCGACTCTTATAGGGGAGGGGGTCCATTTTTCCGACGGGACGAACGCATACCGGCCGCAATGATTGATTTGAAGGAAGGCGATTGCCCCCTTCTTTTGGATCACTCGGGCCAGCTCGGATAAGCCCGGGATGTATCGGTCGTCATCGACTCGCAGGGAGTTCGGAGTAGCTATACCGGATGGATGCACCATGGTGTGTTCAACCACTACAAGGGCCACTCCAGAACAGGCCATTTCGTTATAATGGTCGAGCGTCAATTGACTGACTGTGCCATCGCTATTGGCATACCCCAGATACAAAGGTGTCATGGTGATCCGATTCTTCAAAGTAAGTCCCTGGATACGAAACGAAGTAAAGATAAGAGACTCAGCCGCCATGGTACCATCCTCTTTTTCACAGAAAAGAAATTAGATCGAGCTTGTAATTACCTCGAAGTTCATCTATTGGGCTCTTTACGCCAGCTGATCGACGCTTAAGGCCACGTGTATAGATCACCGTTCTTTTTGTCACAGCAGCGTTCGTTTCGGAATTCAACATAACTTGCATAATACTTTTGACCCAGAAAAGAAAGCGAAACAAAAGGATAATATAGTCGTTACTCCAAGGTGTCTCTCAGGTTCAAGGATTTGGATAACAATAAGGGTGAGCCGCCATGTTTTTTATGGTCGGCTCTACCCGCTGGGCGCACTTTTCTCTTCCGCCTCCTGGATCCTTGATCCTGCACCTTTTCAGGAATTTCATGATTCAATGAGCGCCCCTCTCCCCCTTCAGAGCCAACTTACTGATTTTGCCAATGTAGGATACTCCAGGGAAGGAGGTTGATAGTTATCTGACGGATATCCCAGCGCGCATCCATCGAGCGCATACTCCCCACAAGGAATGCCGAGGAGTCTGCAAAAATCCGGGTCACCATCCATTTGAATCGTTGCGCTGACAAGTTGAAGGCCAATACCGAGTGAAGTTGCTTTCAGCCACATATTCTGGAGGCAGTAGCTAAGCGATTGTGCGGCAATTGGAGGTATTCCTTTTCTTTCTCCGACGACAACAAAATACGGGGCATTACCTACACCGGATACACCTTGTTGTCCGATTCGCTTTAAATTTTGCACAAAAGGAACAGGTCCCACCTTCTTTTCAAGTTCATCGGCAACCTTTGCCATGCGGTGCTTAAGAATATCGGCTGCGGCTTCCATAGCTGATGACAAGCTTCGAATCACGAATACCTTTCTAAAGTCAGGTTTCCCGGCAACTGCAAGTGCTCCAAATGGAGCTAACAGGCCCGCTTGGATTATTGCTTCAATAGCCTCTTTTCTTGGTGGGATAGGGTCAAATGCTCTTACTGAGCGCCGTGCTCTTACAATAACATCGAGGGCTGCACTATGTTCGGGGGTGATGTTTTCAAGCATGTAGTTCTCCTTTCATCTGTCATCTCTTCGTGGCGCCCAACGCTTGTGCATCAGCGGCGCGGCGCCTCCGCCTCCGCCTGCATGCGCTGGTTCGGCATTCCTCCCTTTTTGATGATCCGCCATGAATTCTGAGAGCACTTCCATCAGTTCTGCCGCCAGGCTTGGAGCAACGAACTCGGGACACGTGCAAACGGAGACAGCATCTGGCTTCGGCCAACGGGCAGAGCGGTTAGGCCCATAGCTGAACCTGCGTCGCAATGAGTTCCACGTTCCGTCTTCCAGCCATATAGCGGGCGAGCCGATGGGATACTGCACTAGCCAATGCACTCGGCACTGGGGCCACATGCGCATTGCATGGAACATGAAGTTGGCGATGTTGGTTTGCTGTCGTTGGTCCATCATGTCGTGATGCTCATCAACATGGAGAATGTGTGATGGCGCGATGCCATTTGTCCGCCATTTCTTCCTCCATCCCGCAAATGCGTGATTGTGACGCTACACAACCATCGATACCGGACAGGCTTCCCAGTTGAGCAGTTGATCGAGACGGTGAGGGGCGCCTGGCATCAGGTTGAAGTAATCGAGGTCGATATCGAGGATGGAGTATATCGGTCTCCTGTCTTCTGCCATAGATATCCAATCTATTTTACCACAATCCAGAACCTTTACACAATCAGGTGACTGTTTTCATACAACTTCGTTCTCTCCTGAGGGTTTGATACAAAAAGTCCCTATATATCCTTGACGCCTTTCCCTTCGTTGCATACAGGATTCTGCATCCACCAGATCTTCATGCGGAATCTTCTCCAACCGGCTGTTTCTCGCCAACCCTAACATATACTCGACCCCGCTTCCTTCACACCAGGCCATGATCTTTTCCCGGCAAAATCCACTGTCTCCACGAACTACTATCTCTACCTCCGACCACCTTTGCCGGATGCGAAAAACAATCCTTTCCAGTTCCTCTACCGCCCCTTCAGGTGCATCAATGTTCGAATTTCCCCACCACTCCCCGCCTTCCTACCCCTTGAGATTCTAACTGTCTTGTATTACACTCTGTTTGGATGGGTCGCTCCTTTTGAAGGGCTTTATCCGATTGATTTCATTGCCGTTATATCAAAATGAGCGGCCTATCGCAATCCTTCCCGTGAGAAATACGGGCTAATATCGGCTGGCGGCAGAAACGTATCGCCACGCCTGCCTGCAGGCTCTCGGTCTGGAAGGTAAAAACCGGCATTGCCGAGGCGTGCGATGTTTCGCGGGATTATCCTCACCCTTCGTGATCCGGGCGTACCCATATGTACGCCCATTCCTCGGGATTGCGGATAGCTTGCATCTGGACTTTTTTCAAAATTTGTTTTAAGACCCTGATGCATGATTTTATAATACTTCTTTCGACTATAACCTCTCGAAGGGAACGAATATGGCCGGCATAGAGATTGTTGCTGTGGAAGGGGGTTCGGAATTAAAGGGCTTCATTGACGTGCCCTGGAAGATCTATGCTAGGGACCCCAGATGGGTCCCCCCCCTTAAGAAGGAGGTTCGCCGGACGCTTGCCCCCCGCAGACACCCTTTCTGGGAGTTTTCCGAGCGTATCCTCTTTCTGGCTCGACGTGGTTCGGAGACGGTGGGAAGGATCGCGGGCATCATAGACCGTCATTATAACCAGTTCCACGGCGAAAAGATGGGTATTTGGGGATTTTTCGAATGCGTTGACGATCCGGAGGCCGCGGCGGCCCTCTTCTCTTCCGTGGAGAGGTGGGTTCACCAAAAGGGGATGACCTTCATGAGGGGCCCGCTCAACCCGTCCACCAATTACGAGGTGGGGTTGCTCATGGAGGGATACGATTATCCGCCTGCCATAATGATGCCTTACAACCCGCCGTACTACCCGGGGCTGGTCGAATCGTGCGGCTTCACCAAAGAAAAAGACCTGCTGGCTTTCCTGATAGATGGCGATTACCGGCTTCCCGGGTGGATGGATCGTCTTGCTGAACGGATCTCCAAAAAAGGTATCCACATCAGGCCCTCTCGTCCAAAGGATGCGGACGCTGAGTTTGCTCTGATCAGGGAGATATACAATGCCTCCTGGTCTGGTAACTGGGGTTTCGTCCCTCTGAGCGATAATGAGATGCGGGACATTCAAAAGAACGTAATGGAATTCGTGGATCCGGACATGGTTTTCTTCATCTATTATGAGAATGAACCCGCAGGGTTCTGCGTGATCTTTCCTGACATTAACCCATTGCTCAAGCGTCTCAACGGGCGGATCGGTCTGACGGGTCTGCTGAAGTTCCTCTTGTATCGGAGGGAGATCAACGGATTGCGGTTGTTGATGTTCGGGATCAAGGAGAAGTACCGACAACTGGGACTTCCCATGTTAGCCTTCCACCACATCTATGAGGTTGTGAGGAAAAAAGAGAAATACCATTATCTGGAGTTGGGCTGGACCCTGGAGGACAACGAATCGATCAACTCATTGATAGAGGAAGCCGGCGCAAAAAAATACAAAAAATATCGCATATTCAGAAAGTCTTTATAATTTTAAGAGTTGGACTTATCGCATTTGAAGGAAGGGGCTGGATATAGTGGCTGAGCATCGGGTTTCTATCATCGGTTTCGTCTGGCGGCCTGAGGAGATCACCCCATCGGTGATTCAAATGGCTCAACGAACAGGGAGCAGAGTCGTCTTCGATTTTTCCATGATGGGGGTGGACGGGTTACGTTCTTTCTTACGAAAGACTGACCCTGCCGGCCACGTCAGGGATATCAAAATCTCTGTCCCTACCTTGATGGATCCATCTCTGGGGCGGTTATTGAAGGAAACAGGGGTCCACGACATCTGGATAGAATGCCGCCCCCAATTTTTTCAAGGAGATCCTTCCCTCTTTCTACAGAGATTGAGGAAATTGTCGGAAAACTACCGCTGCTTTCCCATCATCGGCGACCTAGATCTCCTGGCGGCGATTTTGAAGGATAGCTCGTGCATTGGGCGCATTGTCCTGAAAGGATGTGAGGCCTCCGGATTCGTGAGCGGTGAGACGACCCTGGCTCTCTTTTCGATGGTCAAGGAAATGCTGCGCACACCCTCAAAGCCCTTTGACATCCTCATCTGGGGAGGCGTTTCCACCCCTGAGGCGGCAGCGGCATTCCTGTCCACAGGGGCCACCGGGATCGTCTTCGAGAGCGTCCATTGGTTGACAGACCTGATTGCCATTGATGATCGCCAACGCCGGCGGCTCTCCAAACTCCGCCTGGATTCTACCGACCTGGTTGGCCTGGACCTGCAGGTTCCCTGTCGCCTTTTCAACAAGGGAAACTCTCTTGCGTTCAAGGGGATCAAGACGTTCGAGAGATCACTGTGCGGAGGAGAGATCACGGAGGAAAACCGC